>Ga0114939_10000347_pt1 | contig 39154 bp, 33 predicted proteins | sample AshMeaCrysSpring_FD_87196 | JGI IMG/M metagenome (GOLD analysis project Ga0114939, IMG submission 87196) | Groundwater microbial communities from Big Spring, Nevada to study Microbial Dark Matter (Phase II) - Ash Meadows Crystal Spring | ecosystem: Environmental > Aquatic > Deep subsurface >...
TCGCCTCCGGAAGCGGACACGCTCGCATGTAATTCACGATCGGCAAGCGAACGAAGTAGTCGGGCTCCGGATACTGCTTGAACATCTCCTCTAATCGAGCCAGATGGGACCAGTCTTCCCACTTCGCCAAATCGGGAATGATCAAGTCCGCCAACTGGGGACGATCCAACAAGCGCGACAGGGATCGCAACAGCAACGGGCGAGGGATCACATTGGTTTCCGTTCCGTGAAAACGGAGCGCCGCGAGCACCGAGTAGGTTTCACCATAGGGCGTTTCCTGGTTCGCGAGAAACTGCTCTTCGATCAGCGGCAACCCCGCTTCGCCCTTCAGAATCAAATAGCAGGCGACCAATGCATCGAGCGTCTGCTTGTCTTCCTGGCGATCGCTTCGAATCAACTCCTCCAGCCAAGTCGCGTCGTTCTTCTCACCGCAGACTCCCAGCATCGTCATGTACAGCTTGCGACGATCGAACGGAATCTCCCGATCTCGAATCCAGTCGCTCAACTGGGCCCGATCCATGTAAGGCTTGAGCGCCTGAACTTCCGCATAGGGGGCCTGCGCGAATTCGTCGTAGGCGTCGCGCGACAGCATCGGATCCGGGTCCTGCAAATACCCCATGAAGTACCGCAACCGCTGCACGGGATCCTCGGGCAGTGTCAACAGCTTGCTGACATATGCCTCGGTGTGCTCATTGAGCGGCTGCGGGCTGGACCAGAGCAGTGGCGGACCGACCGTACCCGACAACAGGAACCGCTTCCCAGGCTCGGTAGCGCTGTAGTACGGCGAGAGAATCGTTTGACCTGGCTGGACCAGTTCGCTGCCCTTGAGCACTTGCTCGATCCGAAACTGGTGTTCGTGCTCCGCGGCGTCTTCCGGTCGCTGGTCATCGGCCGAGGCGATCACGACCACTTCCATCGATTCGAACTCCTGACGAAACGTCAGGCTGACTGCAGCACAGAACGGGCAAGCGAGGGCTGTGCACCAATAGCCTCCCAAAGCGGCCAGCACTGCACCCAGCATCAGAATCGTCATACGCAATGGAAGCCGCATCACAAACCCTCCACGTTCATTCACGTCGCGCGTGCCACCGGCTCTCGGATAGATCATCCACATACTCAATACGCGAGAAAAATCACCATTCCGAATCATAGGCCACGGCCCTCGCCGCAAACCAGTGAACGGGCCGGTTGAAAGCCCCCAGCAGGCAACTACTACGTATTACAGAGTAGTCGCCCGCCGCGTCCTCCGACCTGTTCGGGATATCGGGGCGGTGGTTTGCCCGCCCGGATCAGAGGTTTCGGGCCACGTCCGTCCGGTAGGCGACCCAGGCTGGCAGCAGGCCGGCGACAGCCGCCAGACCGATCACCAGGGGCAGGACGTACCACTCGGCTCGGGACGTCGTGAAGAATCCGACGACAATCCCCGTCCGGTCTTCGATCAGTTGGCTGCCGACGGCCAGCGCCAGGTGGGCGGTCAGCCACCCCAGGGCGCCACCGATGACGGCGATCAGCAGACTCTCTAGCAGGATCACCGCCATCACGGTTTCACGTCGGGCGCCCAGGGCGCGCATTACGGCAATATCGCGGCGCCGTTCGTTCATTGAGTTGTAGATGCTGACGAGAATACCGATGGCCGCCACGATGCAGGTGATCAGGGTGATGGCGAGCAGCGCTTGCTGGACGGGCGACACGATCCACTGCATCAGCTTGGCGACCTCCCCGACGGGCGCGGCAGCTTGCGCTTGTGTGCCTTCGTTGATCACATTCTGAAGTTTCATCGAGAACAACGGCTGCGACGGACGGAGGAGCATCGCAGTGATTTCGCGTTGCTCGATCGGAAGAGGTCGATATTTCTTCGGCCCGCGCGAGGTGCTGGAGCCTTCTACTTCTTCGGTCGCTGGGGGTTCGTCATCGATCGGCTTGGCGTGTCCATCGAGCAGGTAGAAGCCTTCCATGTTGATGAATACGCCGCGGTCATTGGGCGTCCCGGTGGAATCGAGGATTCCGACGATCGTGAAGCCTTGCTCGTGCGTGTGGCCATCGGGATCTCCATGAGTCGGAAAGATCTGATCGCCGACCTTGAGATTCCTTTCCCGCGCCACGCGCGCCCCGATGACTGACTCAAAATACCCGTAGGTCTCGCTGTTCTCTTGAAAGTTGCGGCCCGCGGCGAACGTGAACGGTCGATCGACGTTTTCCCCGTACCGCAACTGATCGAAGAATTCGGGGGTCGTCGCCACGACGCGGAAATCGCCCAGGTAATCTCCCAGGCAGACGGGAATCGCCATCCCGCCCGCGGCATACAGCGAATAGCGGCCGTCGCGATCGGGCTCAGCCAATCGCCCGCCGTACTTTGCCAGTTCTGCTTTCCGCCGCTCGGCCGGAAAGAACTCCAGGAAATAGCTGTACGGCAGGTTTTCGACGGGCTGGCTGAGGTAGTAAACGGTATTGAGCGTGAGTTGCAGGGGGCTGCCCTTGGCGCCGACGATCAGTGTGTAGCCGAAAGATGAGTTCCGCTTGAACGCCTCGCTGATCACGCCATAGAGCGACAGGACGGCCGCGACGAGGCCCACGCCCAGTGCCAGCGACAGCATCGTCAGCAAACTGGCCAGCCGTCGTTGCTGCAAGCTTCGCAAGGCGAGTTTCCACAGACTCATTCCATCCTCCTGGTCGGTCCGTTCCGGCCTCGCTTGGGGCTCGGTCAGGCCTTCGAGTGCCCGGCTCTCACGCCCCGGCCACGGCTGCTTCGTTTGATGAGCGAGCCGCCCGGTTGATCTCTTCCAGGTGCTCGACCCGCGCGAACTGCCGCGCCACTTCCGGGGCGTGGGTCACGAGCAACAGCGCGACCTGTTCTTCATCGCAGAACTGGCGGATCAAGTCGATGATCCGCTGCTGATTGCCGGTATCGACGTTTGCCGTCGGTTCGTCTGCCAGCAGCAACTTGGGCCGTGCTGCCAGGGCGCGGGCAATCGCCACCCGCTGCTGCTGTCCGACCGACAGCTGGTCAGGACGATAGTGGAAGCGCTCTCGGAGCCCGACGCGGTCGAGCAGCGCGAGGGCTCGGTCCAGGTCGTGTCGGCCTCGCGCAAATGTCATGCCCAGCCGCACGTTTTCTAACGCCGTCAGGCCGGGCAACAGATTGAACGTTTGAAAGACGTATCCAATGGTTCCCGCGCGAAAGGCATCCCGCCCTGCTTCGCTGAGCCGCGTGATGTCACGACCGTTAATGATCACGCGTCCGGAGTCCGGAGTGATGATGCCGGCGATGACGTGCAGCAAGGTGGTCTTGCCACAGCCGCTGGGACCCACCAACACAACTTGTTCACCGGCTGCCACCTGCAAGCGAGGCACATTCAGTACTTGAATGCGACCGCCGCTTGGTTCGGCGTACGACTTCACGACATCTTCGACCGACAGCATGCTCAACTCGCTGGATGGAGCGATGAACGAAGTTTGTCTGGAGGAACCGTACCCCGGTGGAAGCGGGAACGCGACGCCGGGCCTGGCTGAAATCCGTTGCCGGCCCGCGACCACCGGCTCGCCCGCGTTACCCGCTGTCAGCGCTTCCCGCTGCGTTGGCGCATCGCTCGCTGCAATCCCCGCTGCGTTTCGGCCTTTTTGATCGATTCGCGTTTGTCGTGCAGCTTCTTCCCCTTGGCCAGTGCGAGGGTGCATTTCGCCCAGCCCCGGTCGTTGAAGTAAATCCGCAGCGGTACCAGCGTCAGCCCGCGTTCCTGAGCCCGACCGCAGAACTTTTCCAGTTCTCGGCGATGGGCCAACAACTTTCTGGGCCGCTTGGGGTCGTGGTTCCACATTCCGGCGTCCGCATAGGGTGGAATGTCGGCACCGATCAGCCAAAGTTCTCCCTGCTTCACGCGACCGTAGGCCTCGTCGAGACTCATCCGGCCTGCGCGGAGACTTTTGGCTTCTGAACCCATGAGCTGCATACCGCATTCGATCGTGTCCAGGATCTCATAGCGGTGCCGAGCCTTCCGGTTCTCGGAGACCAGAAGCGTTTCCGCCTTTACGGGTTTGCCGCTCGATTGGTTCGCCTTGGCCGCCATCAGTCTCTCAAATCGTCCAGGTCCGGCGCTCCGTGATCGTCCGCTCGCCGATCGACATCTTCCGACAATACCCCGACTCAGCCGCGGGGACCGCCCCCACGCCGGCAGCCCATGCCTTCAAAGTCTTGGGCTTCGTCCTACAATCGGACGTCAGTAAGCGTCGGGCCCTGCCTCCCTGCGATGCGGTCGACGACTGCTTCACTCTACCGAATCACGGCAACTTGGCGATCACACCATGGCTTTTCGTCTGCCTGTCGCGACCCCTTCGCCGTTGACGGAGGACACGCCGCGCTCGGCGTCCGGCCGCCTGCCGGCTTGGCTCCGCCGTCCGCTGCCCCGCGGCAATGTGAATCATATGACCGCAGGGCTGCTGGAAGAGCTGCGGCTGGAAACGGTGTGTGACAACGCCAAGTGCCCGAACCGGATGGAATGCTACAGCCAGCTGACGGCAACCTTCATGGTGCTTGGCAACACCTGTACACGACCCTGTGGATTCTGTGCGGTTCATCGTGGCAGGCCTCGACCGCCGGAAGCCGACGAGCCCGAGCGACTGGCCGAGGCAACGGTCCGCCTGGGTTTGAAGCACGTGGTCATCACCAGCGTTACGCGCGACGATCTGCCGGACGGCGGTGCCGACCATTTCGTGCAGTGCATCCGCGCGATTCGAGCCCGTACGGACGCGACGATCGAAGTGCTCACACCAGACTTCGTCCAGTGCAAGTCAGCGCTGGACCTGATCGTCGCCGCGGAACCAGAGGTCTTCAATCACAACATGGAAACGGTCCCTCGGCTCTATCGGCGCGTGCGCGGACCGAAGAGCGATTACCGCTGGACACTCGAGTTGCTCTCACGAGTCAAACAACTCAATCCCCGTATCAAGACCAAGAGCGGCTTGATGCTTGGCTTGGGTGAATCGCACGGCGAACTGTTCGATGCACTGGCCGATCTCCGAGCGGCAGGCGTCGACTACCTGACGCTTGGCCAATATCTTCAGCCGGGCGACCAGTACCTGCCCGTCGTGCGATACGTGCCGCCCGCGGAATTTGAAATGCTTGGGCGACAGGCCGAGCAATTGGGATTCATGCAGGTCGCCAGCGGACCATTCGTCCGCAGCAGCTATCACGCCCGCGAAATGGCCGAGCAGCCGCAGGTTGCGTAGCGATTCCCACGCGGTGCGGATCGGATTGCAGTCGGCGAGCGTCCAACAACAAAGAGTCGGCGGGCGTTTGCCTGGTGGCCGGGCATCCCTGACCGCGAACGGCCCGTCGACCCGATCGCTCAGACGCGCAAGTACCATTTCTGCCGCCAAAGCACGTAGAGCAGCAGCCACTTGCATACCAAGACGCCGCCCAGCCCGATCAGCGGCGCTACCGCCGGCAAGACGCGCTGCAGGCCCCCCGTGAAGAAGTTTACGGTGAAGTCCACGTCCCAAACGTAGGGCAGGACGTACACCAGGATCGCGTTGGCACCGATCACGATGAACGGCAGCGCCCAACCGCGCCAGCCCCCGACGTCGATGATGCCGTAGAACAAGGCCAGCAAGAGCAGGCTCCAGCCTCCCGCCACCAGCACAAACGTACTGGTCCAAAGGTTCTTGATCACTGGGAAGAAGTTGCCCCAAAGCAGACCGAGCACCAGACAGGCCAGCCCGGCCATCGTCAACATGCTGACTTTGCGGAGGGGTTGATCACTGCTCCGCAAGTACAAGCCGGCGAGCACACCCAGCAATGCGGTAGCGATCGCAGGGATTGTCGAGAGTATTCCCTCGTTATCTCCATAGCCGTAATACTCAGGCATGATCTTGCCAGGCAAGAGCGTGCGATCGAGATATCCCGCCAGGTTGCCAGCCGGCGTGAAGTCGCCTCGCTCTCCTCCCGGCACAGGAATCCCGATCATGATCAGCCAGTATCCGATGAGGATGCCGCTGAATGTCAGCACCAGCCCGCGCGGGGAAAGATGCAAGTACAGCAGGCCCGCCACCGCATAGCAGATACCGATGCGTTGCAGCACGCCCGCCCACCGCAATTGATCCCACTCAAATTGCAGCAATCCATTGAGCATCAAGCCGATCAGAGTCAGCGCTGCGCCGCGACGAATCAACCGCCAGTGCGCATCGCCCGGACGTTCGCGATACTTGGCCAATGAATACGGGATCACGCATCCGACAAGAAACAGGAACAGCGGGAAGATCAGGTCGTAAAACCGGAATCCTTCCCAGGGCACGTGCTCCAGTTGCTGTTTCAGCTGGCCGGCCCACGGCCGATCGATCATGCCCAGCAGGCTGCTGAACCATGCATCCGCGCCCATGATCCAGAACATGTCGAATCCGCGAAGGGCGTCGATGGAAAGAACTCGCGGAGGCGACGCGGCGACAGTCGGTGCAGCTTGAGTGCTGGACATGGGAGAAAGCTTACCCGATCGACCCAAGGCTCGATGGATGTCAACCGGCGTACTGTAATCATCGGGGGAACAGTCTGGAATCCGCATCTGCCCCGTACCGCTCCAGGTACTGACGGACTCGCACCTTCTTCTGGGTGTTTTCGCTGGACATGTACCGGATCAGACCAAAGATCGGCCGCTCTGGCCCCCATGCTCGGTCATAGCGCCCCAAGACCCAGAAGATACCGCTGTAGGAGTTTGGGTCGCGACCATCGAGTGCATACCGATTGTTCAACTCGATCATGATTTCCAGTGCCTGCTCGGGGCTCCGTGTCCACTCAAGAATCTTCTTGCCCCACAACATCCGCAGGTAGTTGTGCATGACCCCGTCGCGGTTCAACTGCCGTTGGGCCGCGTTCCAGAGGTGGTCGTGCGTTTCGGCTGCCGCGAATTGCTCCAGAGTGTAGACCCGCTCGCGCGGATCTCGCGCGTGCTTGGCCAGCGTCTGTCGCGCCCAGTTCGGCAGGGATTCATAGCGGTCGTAGTTCAACTCGCGACTGCACATGTTGAAGCCCAACTCCCGCCACGTGAGCAGTTGGTCCAGCAAGGCTTCCGCACTGGGTTGAGTCCCCCAGAAGCCATGGTTTTTGCCCAGCGGACGGCCCAACCGCGAAGGATCCCAATCCTCAGCGTCGAGGATTCGTGACACGATTTCATGAGCCGAGATCTGACCAAAGTGCAGGTAGGGGCTCAGCCCCGTGGAACCTTCCACATCCGGCTGATTGCGATCTTCCTCATAGCTGGATAACCGTCTGCCCAAAAACTCGTCCAGCCGTCCCAGCGCGGCGATTCGACCGCCGGCCAGCGGACCTGGTTTCACGTGATGATCGATCGGCAGATCTCGCAAACCTTCAGGCGCCAGCAGTCGCTCCAGATCGGCCGCCGGCCAACGTTGCGTAATCCGCGACGGCAGGCCGCTGAGCCGCGGGAAGCGCGCGTCGCGAATTGGATCCGCCAGCGGCGGATCGGACAGATAATCGGCGACCACCTTTTGCATCCATCGGCGATAGCTGTGCGCCACCGTGAACGTCCGATCGGCGGCCCGCATCGGAATCACAGAGTTGCTATCGACAAGTTCCAGCGCTACCGGCAGACGGTCGGCGACGGTTCGGACCAACTGAGGCAGGAAGAAGCACGGGTAATCGTCGCTGACGACCACACACGCCTCGGCGGCCAGCAGATGCAGCAAGGGCGTGGCAACCCCTCCCTCGGGCTCCACATAGGGAAAGTAGGTCACGGGCGTATTGGCGAAAGCCTGCGCGTTATCGCGCATCCCTTCGATCACGAATCGATGCAATCGATCACTCGCCCACTGATAACGGGCTCGCAGCGGTTCAAAGACCACCAGAGGCCGGTTCCACTCCATGGCCCGATGCACCGCATGCTGCAGGGCGAAGTTCCACTGACTGCGTCGTTGAGCGGTCATCCAATACAGCACGTACTGGCCGTCAGGACGGCTGGGTTGCCGATTGGCCGCGCGAACGCGAAGCGGTGGAACGGGATTGAGCTTCCGTGGATTCATCGGACCTCAGACTATCGCTCGACTGACATCACCCCAACGGCCAGCCACGGTCGGCTTAGGGCCGGTCCGTCCAATTGACGCGACGGCGTCCAGCCGGGAGTCTCGGGTCTGCCCCCCCTGCGGCTGCGTCGCGCAATGCACTCGTTTCGCCGAGTGCCTCGGCCGCGGAGGACCGTCTCGGACGCCGGATCATTATTCCGGCGTGCCTACCGCTTGCGCTTTTGAGAGAATTCGCTTCGAGCTCCATGTGCCGCGAAGCCACGCGGCAGCCGGCAGACCCTTGCTGGCGCTGTGGGCGTGCTCACTCGCTAACGCTTCGGCTGGTCACCACTGCAAAGCTCAAAGATCCTCAAGGACTTCTTCGACCTTGGCGACTTTGCGACTTTGCGTGAGGTCTCTTGGAACTGCATGTGCCGCGGAGGCACCAGCCGGCCGGCAGACCCTTTCGGACATGAAGGGCAGACGATTTGCGGACCCGCAGGTGCATTCCCTAAAGACCTGCGTTATCGGCGGTTCATTTCCGGAGGACGCCTGACGGACTACACTTTCCGACCATGGATTCTCCCCCCGCTCCCGAGTCTTCGACGCTGCCGGCTGTGCCGCCCGAGGACGACGCGCACTGGCGACCGCCTGCTCATGTGGAGCGGATCCGTCGTCGCCTTCGCTATCGGGCCAACTGGCCGCTGCGGTGGACGATCCTCGCGATGTTCGCTGCTCTGACGGCCTATGTATTGATCGACAGCTACCTCGGATATCGGCGGGCATACGGTGACTTCACCTTGCACCTGATCCATCGCCTCGGGGGTGCTTTCTTCATTGTCTGGATCGGTTACCTCGGCGGTTCGATCGGCAGCTTTCTGAATGTGGTCGCTTATCGTTTGCCGCGCGGAATGCCGCTCAACGGCCGATCGAAATGCCCCTACTGCAACACTCAGATCCTGGCCCGTCACAACCTGCCTGTACTCGGCTGGCTGGCGCTCCGAGGCCGCTGCTACACCTGCCGACTGCCGATCTCGCCGCGCTATCCGATCGTTGAGGCGTTCGTCGCCTTCTGTTTTCTTTGGGTCGGTTGGCATGAGATCTACAACAACATCGCAAATCTGCCGCTCGAGCAGGTTGCACGACGGCAATCGGCGCTCGCCATTTTCCGACCGACGCCATTTACCATCGGGATCGGCAGTTTTCATCTGCTGGGAATCACCTGCCTGATCGCGCTTGGATTGACCCGCCTGGATGGGCAGAAGTTGCCTTCGAAGCTGATCGGGTTCGCGCTGGTCAGTGCACTGATTCCGGTTCTGGTCTGGCCGCGGTTGCTGCAGGTTCCGGCCACACTGACGGTGCCGGACGGGTGGAATCCACAAAAGGCCGATCTGGGCGATGCCGTGATGTTCCAGATCTGCAGCCTGGCGATGTCCGTGTTCTTGGCAAAGTTGATCGGTATCGGCTTGCTGCCAACCGCCAACTTGAAGTTCGACCCGCAACTGCCCGACAGCCAGCGGCTGTTGGACTTGGTGGCCGGCTTGAGCCTGTGTGGTTTACTGGTCGGTTGGCAGGCCACGCTGGCCGTCACTCCGTGGGCCCTTCTGATCGCCTGGCTGATCAGCCACTACTCCCCTGGCACCCGGCGGTTCGATATCGTCGGTCGCCTGCTGCTTGCGCTGGCGCTCGCGGTGACGCTCCAGATCGCCCACTGGTATGGACTCTCCCAGCTCCCCGTTTGGCCATTTCCCGATCATTCCCAGTGGAGCTACGTTCTGCCGATCGCGGCGACCATGCTGTTGACCCGCATCCCGTGGCCCGCTCCGACGTCTGCCCCGTGGCACGCGAATTCATCGAGTCTCGCGAGGGCGGCCGCCAACCACCCTGCGGCGATGCTTGCCGAATCGACCGGACCAGACGAAGCGGAGGTCGATGAGTCGACGCACTGATCATGCAGGCTTGGCACGCGGCGTGACCAGCGGATCTCAATCGCCAATCACCCCATACTTCTGCACTTTGAATCATCGCAGATGGATGCACCTATGCGAGCATTTCGCGTCGGCGTGACGGATGACTTCTGCCTTCCGGACGGAACGCTTGGTTTCGGTGACATCGGTTTGGATGTACTGACCAGCGGCGGCGTGGCCTGGGAATTCTTTCACTCGCCGACAGGCGCAATCACCGCGGAATGCGCAAGCCGTTATGACGGTCTTCTGGTGCTTGGGCCGCATGTGACCGCCGATACGCTGGCGGGGCCACGCATTCCCTCGGTCGTCGCGCGGTTTGGTGTTGGCTTCGACAACGTCGATGTCGCCGCCTGTTCAGCTCAGGGTGTCCTGTTGACGATCACTCCCGAGGGCGTCCGCCGTCCTGTCGCGGTCGGGGCCATCACGCTGTTGTTGGCACTCAGCCACAAACTACTGATCAAAGACCGTCTGACTCGCGAGGGACGGTGGGCCGAGAAGCTTCACTACAACGGGCAGGGCGTTACCGGTCGGACCTTGGGCATCGTCGGCCTTGGCAATATCGGTCAAGAAGTGGCGCGGCTTACTCGAGCATTCGAAATGCGATTGCTCGCCTATGATCCTCGACTCGATGATCAGCGGTCTGCCGAACTTGGGGTCATCCATACGACTCTGGAACAATTGCTCCGCGATGCGGACTACGTGATTGTCTGCTGTGCCTTGACGCCGCAAACTCACCACTTGATCAACCGCGAGCGGCTGGCCCTGATGAAGCCGAACAGCTACCTGATCAACGTGGCACGCGGTCCGATCGTTGATCAGAAGGCGTTGACCGAAGCACTGCGGAAAGGAACGATCGCGGGTGCCGGCCTGGATGTATTCGAGCAGGAGCCCATTGCTCACGATGATCCGCTGTTGAAGCTGGACAACGTGATCGTCACACCTCATGCGATCAGTTGGACCGACGAATGCTTCCGCCTGAACGGCCAGAGCGCCGTAAACAGTTTGCTCGCTGTGGCAAACGGTCGATTACCCCACCACATCGTCAATCGAGAAGCCTTGGCACATCCACGCTGGGCGGGGATGTGCCCGTAGTTTTTTTCAGGCTTTGCGGCTTGATGCGATTTTCTTCCGCGTGACTCACCGCAGGACAAACAACGGCCATGCGAACAAATCTAGTCAAACAACTGATCCGCCAGAACAAGCTGGCGATGGGGGTGATGTGCCTTGAGTTCGCCACCCCTGGAATCGGTCGAATTTCGGCCGAAGCCGGCGCTCAGTTCATCGTCTATGACATGGAACACACCGGCTGGGAGCTGGAGACGATCCGCCGGCTGGTCGCTTATTCACGGGCTGTCGATATCGTGCCCTTCGTGCGTGTGCCGACGACCAGTTACCACTTCATCGCGCACGCACTGGATGTCGGTGCGATGGGAATCGTGGTTCCACTGGTCAATTCGGCCGATCAGGCGCGGGAGGCAGTTCGATACGCGCTTTATCCTCCGCAGGGTCAGAGAGGCTGCGCTTTTGCACTGGCTCACGATGATTTCAAGGGGGGTGACATCCGTGAGAAGATGGCGCACACGAACGATCAGGTGATGGTGGTAGCCCAGATCGAAAGCGTTCAAGGAGTGGAAGCAGTAGAGCAGATTGCCGCTGTCGAAGGCATCGATGCATTGTGGATCGGGCAGTTCGACCTGACTGTTTCCATGGGCATTCCTGCCCAGTTCGATCACCCGGAGTTTCTTCGCGCCGTAGATCGAGTACTCGCCGCCTGCAAGAAACATGGCAAGGCCGCCACGTATGCGGTGATGGATCCCCAGGAACTGGCTGACGCGCCGGCCCGCGGTTTCCAGCTGTTGCTGTATGTCGGTGACCTGTGGATCTATCAGCAGGCTTTGCGCCGTTGCTACCGGTTGATCCGTGACACTAATCCCGACCGGGTTTCGCCTGCCTGATCAGCGAGCCGCTGCCTTTCCTCCACGCGCAGGCGGATCGATCAGCAGCGGCCGACTTGGATCATGGCAGGCGGCCGATGTCGCGGAGATAGGCCAGTTGTTGAACGATCTGGCGATCGCGCTGCGCAATCTGCGCCTCTGCCTGGGCTGGAGTCCAAGCGTGAAAGCCTTGACCCACCGACATTCCCTGGTCGCCGCGGGCGATCATCTCACGAAGCAGGGGCATCGTGTTTGAATCGGCAGCCAGATCCGCCAAGAGATAGCCCTGGATGTCCGCCACCAGAGGAAGTCCGACCAGATCCATGTTGGCACACGGCCCCAGCGCCGGCAGTCGAAGGGCAAACGTCAAACGGGTGACGGTGTCCACATCCTCCGCCGAACAGATACCTTCCTGTACCAAGTGGATCGCTTCCCGGAACAGCGCATGGAGCAGCCGATTGCCGACAAACCCAGGCACATCGCGACAGATCACCGGGATCTTTCCCACCTCTCGCAACAATTCCGCAACCTGCTCGGTCAGGCCTGCCGCGGTCTCCTCTCCAGCAATCACCTCGACCAGGGGCATCAGGTGAGAAGGATTCCAGAAATGCGCTCCGACAAGCTGTCGCCCGAGCCCGCTCCGTCGTCCCATCTCGGTGATACTGAGACCGCTCGTGCAGGACATCAGCACGGCGCCTCGAGAGGCCGCTGGAGCCAATTGCTTCAAGAGCTGTGACTTGGCATCCAGATTCTCTGCGATGCACTCGAGCACATACTCGGCCGACAGATTGATCGCCGACAAATCGCTGGACAGTCTCACGTCACCTGCAGCGCAACTCGGCTCGCCAAAGTGTTCCGTCAGGAAATCGGACATCCGCTGGAGTTGTTCACGGATCGCCGGGAACTTTTCGGGTGAGCGGCTCCAGAGCAGCACGCTGAAACCGGCACGGCGGAACAGGCTGGCGGCAGACGCCCCCATCTGCCCACTGCCGCAGATCCCGATCACCGTCCCGCTCGATGGACTTTCGCGGTGCATGAAAACGTCCTTTATTCCGACAGGCGCGCTCAGTGTTTCCATGCAAGGCGAGGTTTCCCGCTAGACGGGTTTCCCTGCCAGACAGGCCGAGCAGGCATCCGATCTGCCTGCCAGCAGATGATCAACGCGGCCCGATGCCGTCGGGAGTCGCCCAGTAGCCGCCCCGCTGGTGATCGAACAATGCAAGAGAGCCGCGGCAAGCTTCGTCGAATTGTCCTTCGCGGTATACGACTCGACCGCCGACCAATGTCATGACGGGCCAGCCGGTAAGCGTCTGTCCGTCCCAAGGCGACCAGCGGCACTTGGCGTGCTGTTCGGCATCGCGGATGGTCTTGGTGCGCTGCAGGTCCACGAGCACCAGGTCGGCGTCGTAACCGCGCTCAATCCGTCCTTTGCCGACAATCCCCCAGATCCGCGCCGGCGCGTCGCACATCCAGTGGGCAATCTGCGGCAAAGAACATCGCCCGCCGTGCGCCCGATCCAGCATCAAAGCCAGGCTGTTTTCCACGGCTGGCAAACCGGATGGACTGGCGGGATAGGGTTGCGCTTTCTCTTCCAGCGTGTGAGGCGCGTGGTCGGTGGCGATCACCTGGAGATTGTTGTCCAGCAATGCCTGCCAGATTCCGGCAGTATCCGCAGCCGTCTTCAACGATGGATTCATCAGCACGCGCGTTCCCAGCCGTGCGTAGTCGTCGATCGTGAACAGAAAATGGTGCAGGCACGCTTCCCCGGTAACCAGCGGGCGTGCTGCGGCGATCAGAGGAATCTCGGCGGCTGTGGAAACATGCAGTACGTGGAAGCGATGGCGATGGCGGAGCGCCAGGTCAATCGCCCGCCGTGTTGCGATCAGCGCCGCCTCGTGGGATCGAATCTGACTGTGCAGCGCGACATCATGTTGCCCGGCGAACCGCGCGGCATTTGCACGGACAGTTGCTTCGTCCTCGCAGTGTGCACAGATCGGAAGCGTCGTCTGCCCAAAGATCCGCTCGAGCGCCTCTTGATCGTCCACCAGCAACTCGCCCGTGCTGGAACCAAGGAAGACCTTGATGCCGGGCGTATTGGTAGCCGCTCGCAGATCCGCCACGTTATCGCACGTGGCGCCGATATAGAACCCGTAATTGACCAGTGACTTGCGCGCGGCCAGTGCGTTCTTCTCATCCAACCGCGCTTGATTGATCGTCAGCGGCTTGGTGTTCGGCATCTCCAGAAACGTGGTCACACCTCCAGCCGCACATGCATGGGAGGCCGTCGACAGATCCTCCTTGTGCTCCTGCCCCGGCTCGCGAAAGTGCACTTGATCGTCGATCACTCCTGGGAGCAAATGCAGTCCATCGGCGTCGATCCGTTCGTCGTAGACGGTCTGCGGCGCAGGATCGATTTCGGCGATCCGTCCACCTGCCACCAGCACATCGGTCCGCTCGACCGCTTGAGGAAAAACAACCTGGGCATTGCGAATTAGCAGCCGCACGAGCGAGTATCCTGCAATCCGGGGTAGTGATTCGGTCCTGCAGCGAGCCATGGCGATTCGGCCAGAGCAAGCCGACGATGTAGAAGCGCGGCGCCAGGGCAAGGCGTAATCGATGACGATGTTTGCCACATCGCTGGCTCAACAACTGCCGTTTTCGCAGCAGCTGCTCGTACTAGGCATCGTATTGGGTTTGGGGAGCTTCGCGCAAGGGGCGGTCGGATTTGCGGCCGGCCTGCTGATCGTGCCGGTCATGCTGGCCTGTGGCTGGTCGGTGGCCGAGGCGCAGGCAGTCCTGTTGCTGGCGACCTTGGTCCAGAACATTTGGGGAACCTACACGTTGCGACATGCGCTGCGGCCGGCAGAACTGTGGTTACCCGCCGCTCTTCGGATTGGCTGGATGCCCGTCGGCGTGGGACTGCAATGGCTGCTGACGGGCTTCGGCCCGATGCGAACGCGCCAGGTGGTGGGCTTCGCAGTGACCGCCGCGACGCTCGCCATGATGTGGATTCGACCCCAGCCGCGGTCTCAGGTCGCCGCGGTCTGGACTTGGCTGGCCTGCAGTATTTCAGGCATCTTTCAGGGATTGTGCGGGATGGGTGGCCCGGCGCTGGTGCTCTGGGTGCAAGCTCACGACTGGCATCCCGATCGCAGCCGCGGCTTCCTGTTCGCTCAATACCTGCTGAGTCTTTTTCCCACCTTGCTGCTGGTCGGCGCGGTTTTTGGCCGCGAAGTATGGCGAGCGCTCGGGCTGGCCGTGATCCTGCTGCCGATCATTTTTCTCGCGACCGCCGCCGGGATGCGGGTCGGACGATGCTTGAATCCCGAACGTCTGAGATGGCTCAGCTACGGCCTTCTCCTGCTGCTGGGTCTCAGCCAATTGCTCGGTCCCTGGCTGTACTGACCGACGATCCGGCGCGTGGAACGATCGTCCGTTGGCGGATCCGCTCGGCAAGGCAAAACCGCCTCGGGAACCGCGGATGGTCGGTGGGTCTGTCGAGCGAACGCAGGCCAGTCATCTGCCTTCCTGGGTGTTGAAGCCGAACATCCGGTCCGTGCCGGTCATCCCTCGTTTCCGCATCCGAATTGCGTGCGCCATAGTTGGTTTTCTGCGCGCCGCGAGGCCCCACGGCGTGGCGGGGGATGCCAGTGCTTTGCTGGGGATGGTTGTGCGGCCGCCGATCAACCAGATACAACCAGACGGCTCGACGCACCCTTACGGCACGTCGTTACTCCGCTCTCTCATTCGTCTCGGCTACGGACATGACAACCGCCCTCATCGCACTGATCGCGCTCTCCGTGATGGAGATTGTGCTGGGCATCGACAACATCGTATTCATCGCGATCATCACGGGCCGCTTGCCCAAAGCACAACGCTCGCCGGCACGGCGGATCGGGTTGTTGTTGGCCTTGGTCATGCGGATCGGGCTACTGTTCAGCATCAAGTGGGTGATGGGGCTGACCGATGAACTGTTTCAGTTCAGCGATTTTCTGCCCAGCTCGTGGCAGGCATCCCTGGTCGAAGCACTCGGTGAAGAACGATGGCATGAAACCAACGGCGTCTCATGGCGGGATCTGATCCTGTTCGGCGGCGGTCTGTTTCTGATCGCAAAAGCGACATACGAGATCCACCATCAGGTCGAAGGTGCCGAAGAAGCGAGGTCCGCGGGGAAGCAGCCGAGTTTCACCGGTGTGCTGGTGCAGATCGCCCTCCTGGATATCGTGTTCTCGCTGGATTCCGTGATCACAGCCGTGGGCATGGCTGATGAGATTTGGGTCATGGTGGCCGCGGTCATCCTGGCGGTCGGTGTGATGGTCGTTTTCGCGAACCAGATCAGCGATTTCGTGTCGCGACACCCGTCGGTCAAAATGCTTGCCCTGAGCTTCCTGATTCTGATCGGGGTGGTGTTGGTGACTGAAGCCGCCGGCGCTCCGCTGTCTAAGACCTACGTCTACTTTGCAATGGCGTTTTCTCTGCTGGTAGAATTGCTCAATCTCCGAGCGCGTTCCAACAGCAAGGCGAAGCTTCCATCACCTGACGGTGATTCGATGGCCCCTCCTGTGACGGCATGACACCTTTTGATTTTGAACCGCGGACCCGCTTGATTTTTGGCGCTGGCGCGATCAAGCGACTCGGTGATTTCGCGCGGCATTTAGGCGCGCGGCGCGTGCTGGTCTGCAGCGACGCTGGCGTCGTGGCGGCTGGACACTTCGGATCCGGCCAGCGGAGCCTTGAGCGGGAAGGCTTGCAGGTCTTCGCGTTCCATGATTTCGGCGAAAACCCCAACAGCGATCAGGTTGCCGCTGGCGCGCGGTTCGCCGCGGAGGTCAAGCCAGACCTGATTGTGGGTTTAGGGGGCGGCAGTTCGATGGACTGCGCCAAGGGAATCAATTTCGTTTACAGCTGCGGGGGACGAATCCAGGACTATTGGGGTGTCGGCAAAGCCACCTGCGACTTGCTGCCCTTGATCGCGGTACCCACCACCTCGGGTACGGGGAGCGAAAGCCAGTCGTTTGCCCTGATCAGCGACGCCCAAACGCACGCGAAGATGGCATGTGGTGATCCCCGCGCCGCCTGCCGTATCGCGGTGCTTGACCCGGAACTCACATTGACCCAGCCCCGCACGATTACGGCGCTGGCTGGAATTGATGCGTTGTCACACGCTCTGGAGTCCTACGTCACCCGTCGTCGCAATCCGCTGTCGCTGATGTACAGCCGCCAGGCATTCCGCCTGCTGATCAAGTACCTGCCGATGGTGGTGGATGCTGAACCGATCGACCCGCATGATGCAACCGAAGAGATTCTGGAAGCTCGCGCGGGGATGCAGCTCGGCGCGAGCTGGGCGGGATCGGCCATCGAGTATTCAATGCTCGGCGGTGCCCACGCGACCGCTAATCCTTTGACCGCGCAGTTCGGTGTTTCACACGGACAGGCCGTCGGCTTGATGCTGCCCCACGTCGTCCGGCTCAATGGCAGTCTCCATCCGGAATGGTACGCCGAACTGCTGGCCGAATTCGATCCGGTCGCTGCTCAGGATCCATCGCGCGCCCCGGCCCAACTGGCCGACCATCTGACACGGCTGCTGCGACAGGCCGGCCTGCAGACTCAATTGACCGATCTGGGGGTCCGAGCCACCGACCTGAACCGACTGGCCGAAGACGCCGCACGGCAATGGACCGGGACCTTCAACCCCGTTCCGCTGGGCCAGCCCCAACTGCTGCGCCTCTACAAAGAAGCCCTCTAGGGAATGGGCGCCACGCCCATGGTCGCTTGGACGGAACTCTGTCCGAGCCGTATCCCAGAAATCTGCCTCGGCACTGCCGAGGCATCACGGCTCGCGGTCGCCGGTTACACTAGCGGGTTTGCCACACCATCACGCACTTACACTCCTTGGGGACTCGTTGATGCGTCACGCATTTGCCTTGTGCGGTGCGCTGCTGTTCGCTCCGCTCAGCTTCGCTCAATTGTCGGACACGCCGCCCGAGGGCTATACCGCATTGTTCGACGGCAAAACTCTCGGCCAGTGGCGAGGGCTGCCCGAACTCTGGTCGGTCGAAGACGGCGCCCTGACGGGCACAACCACTGCCGACGCCCCGATCTCTGCGAATACGTTTCTGGTTTACTCCGGAGACGTACCCCGCGATTTCGAATTGCTGCTGGAATTCAAGATCGTCGGTGGCAATTCCGGCGTGCAGTACCGCAGCAAGTTGATGGACGAATTGAAGTTCATCGTGGGCGGTTTTCAGGCGGATATCGACAGCAGTCCGACATTCAGCGGGATCCACTACGAAGAAAGAATGCGGGGAATCCTGGCGACGCGCGGGCAACGCGTCGTGATCGGGGCTGATGGCAACAAGCGGACCGAGGACTTCGCCAAGCCCGAGGATCTGCAGAAACTGATCAAACCCAATGAATGGAACAGCTATCGAATTGTCGCGGAAGGAAACCACACGCGGCACTACATCAACGGCGAACTGATGAGCGAAGTTACCGATCAACAGCAAGCTCCCGAGGCGGGTATGCTCGCCCTGCAGCTGCACGCCGGTCCGCCGATGCGCGTGCAGTTTCGACGCCTGTACCTGAAGCCGCTGAAGGTCGAAGAGTCAGCCGCCGATGTCAAACCCGCCAGTCCCAGCCAGTCTGCGGAACCATCGCAGCAATCTCCTCCGGAGAAGGAATAAGTCGGCAGCGCACGGGGCGCGAAAGGTGCTTTCCGTCAGCTGGTTCTCGAGGCATTTGGCCCCGCAACATGTGAGACGTGGATGCTGCGCCCCGTTTCGATGCAGCTGGATGATATTCCAATTCCTCCCGTAGTCCGCGGCCAGATTGCGCAGTGGCACGCCGCCATTCAGGCGTTCCATGATCGCTGGGACCGCGAACTGATCGAGATGTTCGTCGCGAGCGATTACGAACTGGTCTATCAGGCGCTGTGCTGGATTACCCGCAACAATGAAGCGGTCGGTCGCCACTTCTGCGAGTGGGGCTGTGGTTTCGGGTGCGTCGCCAGCCTTGCCTCGTCATTGGGGTGGGATGCGATCGGCATCGAGGCCGAACAACCGCTGATCGACGAGGCCCATTTTTGGGTCGATCGCTGGGGCCACCCCGTCCAGCTGGTCCGCGCGGATTTCCTCCCGCGCGGCGCCGCGCGACTGGCGGAAGACTATTCCTTCCCCTCGCTGGGCCATGAGCAGCTGCCCAACGCGTACGACGTCATCGATCTTGAAGTCGACGATTTCGCGCTGGTCTTCGCCTACCCCTGGCCAGGCGAGGACCAGTTCTTCGAGGCGGTCTTCGACCGGTACGGCCAGCGCGACGGCCTGCTGCTGCTGTTTCGCGGACCGAATGATCTCGTCCTGAAACGGAAGGTCCGCTGATCGGGTAGGAACACGGCGCGGGGCACGTGACGAGCGTCCTCAGGGGCTCAACTCGCGCCCCCCCTCCGGGATTCGGCCGCCGCGTCAAGCAGCAGCCGATCGCCGTATTCGGCAGAAGTGCTACGACCCGCCCGAGGATTTGACAGTCCACCCGGAACAGAGGTCAAACCGGCCCGCCCGTCAACTAGAGTATCGTGGTCCGGGCATCCGCACCGGCTGTCGACCATCCGCTCGGCATCGACCAATCCAACCTGCTTTGACTTCATTGGGCCCAGTTATGGATTCGCGGAAGTTGGCTCATCGCTTCTCGCTCGGCACTGTCCTGCTCGCATTCTGCTCGGGAATGCTCTTCGCGCAACAACCGGCGGAAAATCTGGATCCGATCGTAGCGCTTCGAAGCAATCCCCCGAAACTGGTTGCTCTGGAGCATGCACGAATCATCACGCGGCCGGGACAGGTGCTGGAAGACGCGGCGCTGTTAATCGACGGGGATCGGATCGTAGCCGTCGGCAAGTTGGAAACACTGCCACCGGGCACGCAGCGGATCGACATGCAGGGCAAGTCGATCTATCCCGGGCTGATCGACGCGGGCGTCGATGTACCGCTGGAAGGATTACCGCCCAATCGCGGCGCGCCCTACTGGAACGCAAATATCACTCCGCAACGGCACACGGGCCAGTTGCTTGAGAGCCTGCCGGCGGCAGCCGACCGGCGGAAGTCGGGCGTGACGGTGGCCTTGGTGGCACCGCAGCAAGGGATCATCAAAGGGTCCAGCTGCGTCCTGCTGCTAGGCGATGGCACGGTTCGCGATTCACTGCTCCGCGAGCAGGCGGCTCAGCACCTGCGACTGACGTTAGAGCGGGCCTTCCGCCTGAGCGGTTATCCCACTTCGCCGATGGGCGCCGTCGCGCTGGCGCGACAAGCGTTTTATGACAGCCAGTGGTATCGCGGCGCTTGGGAAGCCTATCGCAGCCAGCCTGACAGCAAACGCCCCGAACTGAACGCAGCGTTAGAAGAGCTGGCCCATCGGACCAGCGAGCTGTTGTTCATCGCGGACGCACCCACCGAACTGTATGCACTACGCGCCGATGCGTTTGCCCGAGAATTCGCCTTGGACCTGGCGATCCGTGGCTCGGGTCGCGAGTATCGCCGAGCTGCCGAGATCGCGCGGCTGGGTCGAGTCCTGCTGTTGCCCGTCGAATTTCCTAAGGCACCCAACGTCGCGACCGCCGAGACGGCGCAGGCAGCGGAGCTGGATCAACTGATGCATTGGGAATTGGCACCTGAAAACCCCGCGCGCATGCGAGCGGCCGGTGCTTCGATCTGCCTGGTTTCTGCTGGGCTCGAATCGCCCAGCGATTTCATCGCCGGAATTCGCACGGCAGTGGAACGCGGATTGTCGGCGGACGATGCGCTGGCCGCCACAACCACAACACCGGCCCGCCTGTTGGGCATCGAGCGGTTTTGCGGCTCGATCTCCCCCGGCCTGCTCGCCAATCTTGTCGTCGCAGATGGTGAACTGTTTGCCAAGAAGACGAAGGTGCTCGAGACATGGGTTGCCGGGAAGCGGTTTGAACACACACCTCCCAAACCGGAAGTCCCCACCACTTCGTTCTCCCTGCAGCTCAACGGCGGCCCCGTCGATGGTGCCTCCGCGACGCTCGAAATCATTCGCAAGGACGAAAAGACGGAAGCTGCTCTGGTTGGCACGGCCACGACCACCGATGGCAAGTCTCGACGCAGCAAACTCGACAAGCTGCAGCGCAGCGAAGATCAATTGACCGCAACTTTCAAGGCTCGCGATTTTGACGATCGCGCCGCCGAGGGTACCGCCCTGCTTTCCTTGACCGTGATCCACCCGCCCGGCGCGGAGACTCGGCTGCAAGGTTCCATCGTGTGGCCCGACGGCCAGGCGTCTCAGGTACGCGGAACGCCTGCACCGCCTCCCGCCGAAACAGAAACCCCCAAGCCTGCAGAATCCGCGGCGCCCGCCACAGAATCTGCAACTCCCACAGCAGAGACTCCTGCGGCCGAGGGCACAGCTCCCCCATCTTCCTCTGACAAAGAGCCAGCGGCAGCACCGGCGGAAGGTGAAGGCACCCCCGCCAGCGAACCGGCCAGCGGCGAACCAGCATCCACCGAGTCGGGCTCGAATCCACCCGCGTCGAAGGATTCCGAGCCAAAGGCGGAGGATGCGGAGAAGTGGAAGCAGGTGCTGAGCACGGTGAACTTCCCCTTTGGCGCATTTGGCCGAACCACCGCGGTTCCCGAAGCGCCGGTCGCAGTCGTGTTCCGCGACGCAACCGTTTGGACCTCAGCGGATGCCGGCAAATTGTCGGGTGCCGACGTTTACGTCCGTGACGGAAAGATCATCGCCGTGGGCGTCGACCTGGTTGTACCGGCCGATGTGCAGCAGATCGATGCTTCCGCTTACCACATTTCTCCGGGCATTATCGATTGCCATTCGCACATGGCGACCGACGGAGGCATCAATGAAGTAGGGCAAGTGATTACTGCGGAAGTCAGAATCGGCGACTTCATCGACAGCAACGATATTTCGATCTACCGCCAACTGGCTGGGGGAGTAACCACAGCCAACATCCTGCATGGATCGGCCAATCCGATCGGCGGGCAGAATCAAGTCATCAAGCTGCGGTGGGGCGGCATGCCCGATGAACTTAAGCTGGCAGATGCTCCGCTTGGCATCAAATGCGCGCTCGGCGAAAACCCCAAACAGAGCAACTTCCCTTCGCGCAGCGGAACCCGCTATCCGAACTCGCGGATGGGCGTGGAGCAGATCTTTGTCGACCAGTTCCGGGCGGCTCAAGAGTACAAAGCGGCTCACGAAAGCTACCGGCGGAATCCCCAAGGCCCACCTCCTCGTCGCGACTTGCAGTTGGAAGCCCTGGTCGAAGTCCTGGACGGCGATCGCTGGATTCATTGCCACAGTTATCGCCAGGACGAGATCCAGGCATTCCTGGATGTGCTCGATCGATTCTCGATCAAGATCGGTTCGCTGCAACACATTCTCGAAGGCTACAAGGTTGCCGATCGTCTGGCTGCACATGGCGCCATGGCGTCCAGCTTTTCAGACTGGTGGGCGTACAAGATCGAGGTCATGGATGCGATCCCGCACAACGGCGCATTGCTTCATCAGCGCGGGGTTGTGGTCTCATTCAATTCGGACGACGCCGAATTGGCTCGGCACCTGAATCACGAAGCGGCGAAAGCCGTGAAGTATGGAGGTGTTACCCCTGAGGAAGCATTGAAGTTTGTGACCCTGAACCCAGCCAAGCAATTGCGGATTGATCGCTGGGTTGGTTCGCTTGAGCCAGGCAAAGATGCGGACCTCGTGCTGTGGAGCGGCGACCCGTTGTCAACGCTCAGCCGCTGCGAGCAAACATGGGTCGATGGACGCCCATACTTCGATCGGCAATCGGATGCCCAACTACGAGCTCAACAGAAACAGCTCCACGCGCAGCTTGTGCAGAAAGTGCTCGCCACGCGGGCCGGGATGTCCCAGCCGGGCGAAGAAAAGCTGTCGCTCGACCAGCTCTGGCCCCGCCACGATATCTACTGCGGCCACGGTCACCACGATGAACACTTCGATCATTGGCTCGACCATTTGGAAACAATCCAACTGGAAACCGCGGCGGACTAGTCAGCCGTCAATCGGCCGGCAGCACCGGCCAGACGGAAACGTGTCCCCCCACTGAACACTCCACCTGAAATCCCGATAAGCCTTGCCATGGCCAGCCAACAATCGCCCAGACTTCTGCCCTCAATGTCCATAGCGCTGTTCGCAGCCCTGATCCTTGCGGCTCCTGCAGTGAGCCACGATCAGATTCCGGGCGGACCCCAAACCAGACCGATCGCCATCCTGCACGCCACGGTGCATGTCCCCAACGGTCCGCCCATAGAGGATGCAACCGTGATCTTCGCGGAAGGACGGATCCAGAGCCTGGGCAAAGATGTACAGCCGCCCTCCGATTGCGAAGCGATCGATGCGACCGGCCATCACATCTATCCCGGGCTGTTTGATGCCTTCACGCATCTGGGCCTGAGCGAGATCGACTCGGTGAGTGCGATGCGGGATTTCAGCGAAACCGGCGACGTGAATGCCGCGGTCCGTACATGGGTTGCCATAAACGCCGACAGTGAACTATTGCCTGTCACGCGGAGCAATGGCGTCCTGCTAGCGCTTTCAGCGCCAATCGGCGGATTGATCAGCGGGCAATCGGCTGTGATCCAACTGGATGGCTGGACCTATGCGGACATGCTCGTACGTGGTCCCACCGCGATGCACATTCGTTGGCCCAGCCAACCGTCGGCGCTCGTTTTGCTCACCGAGGGCCACGAGGAGCAAGGCAGTGAATCGCGAAACCGGGCTGCTCAACAGCTCCGGCTGCTCAATGAAACGTTCGACCAGGCGATCCGCTATCACGCAATGCGAAGTAGTGATCCACAAACGCCCAGTGATGCGAACCTGGAAGCGCTGGGACCGGTGCTGGCCCGCGAGATTCCAGTGATCGTGAGTGCGAATCGGGCGGACGATATTCAAGCGGCCGTGGCTTGGGCCGTGCGGCGTCAGCTTCGATTAGTGATTTATGGCGGTTACGATGCCGAGCAGTGTGCGGCTCTGTTGCGGGAGCATGACGTGCCGGTGATCGTGTCGGCGGTTTATCGCCTGCCCCAGCGGAGGAAGGATGCCTATGACGCGGCCTATACGCTCCCCGAGCGGTTGCGGGCGGCTGGTGTCCGCTTTTGTATTTCGGGAATGGGCGCTGAACAGGCGTGGAACGTGAGGAACCTCCCTTACCACGCTGCAACGGCCGTCGCTTACGGCCTGCCCCAGGAAGAAGGCGTCAAAGCAATCACGGTCTATCCCGCCGAGATTTTGGGAGTCGCCGATCGTGTGGGTTCTTTAGCGGTCGGACTGCATGCCACCCTTTTCATCGCGGATGGCAACATCCTGGAAACTCCCACGAAAGTCACACATGCTTTCATCCAGGGTCGCCGCGTCGACTTGGACAACAAGCACGAAAAGCTCTATCGCAAGTACCAGCACAAGCCCTGACGGAGTCCTTGGGACACACAGCTCGGATGTTGGCGTCTTCGCGGTGGAGCAGGCCATCCTGGCCTGCTCCGACCGGAGCGCAATCAAGGAAGAGGCCCGGCTTCGCCGCACGCGAATTTCAGGGCTTCAACAGAAAGATTGCCTCGATCTCTACCGCAATGCCTCCAGGCAAAGCATTGGTGCCGATGGCACTTCGCGCCGCAATCCCAGTGGTCGGTCCAAATACGTCGCGAAACAGTTCACTACATCCATTGATCACCGCGGGCTGCTGGTCAAATTCGTCCGTGCAGCGGACCAATCCCAATACCTTGACGACTTCGGCGATCCGATCCAAAGAACCGAGCTCATTGCGAAGCGTGGCCAGCATTGCTAACCCGGTGACGCGGGCGGCCTCATAGCCGGCTGCGACATCCATGTCTAATCCCAGCCGTCCTTTGATCAGCGTCTTGTCGGCGCGCAACGGCCCGTGCCCACTGACATACGCCAAATTGTTGGCCACCACCACCGGCCGATAGACTCCCATCGGCTTCGGAGCAGGCGGCAATTCGATCTGCAGGCGCTTGAGAGCTTCTTCGGCGCTCATCGGTTCCTCGCTATTGGCGGATTAGTGGTTCGTCGATCGTGACTGCCGCCCCATGTTCGATGCGGCGGAAAAAGCAACTGCGATAACCCTCGTGACAGGCCGCGCCTACTTGCTCCACCAACAGCAGGATTGTGTCGGCATCGCAATCGACTCGCACCTCGCGGACAAGCTGAATGTGGCCGCTGGTGTCCCCTTTTTGCCAGAACGCCTTTCGGCTGCGACTCCAGTAGGTGGCACGGCCCGTCGCCAGCGTCCGTTCGAAAGCTTCGCGGTTCATCCACGCCAACATCAGCACGCGGCCGCTGTCGGCATCCTGAGCGATCACCGGCAGGAGCCCGTCGAGGCCTGCGGCGAAGTTGGGAATGAAGGCGGCAGAGAGTTGCGAAGACATGCCGGATGTGCCGATCTTGTGGGGCCGCGATTATAGCCCGCCGATCGGCACGCGCGGTACGACGCGTGCAATGCAACGCGGGACAGTCGGAGGTGGAGTATCTGGAGGGCGACGGTCGATGAATATCCTGGCTTGCACCGCCGCCACTTCCGTCTCTGACAGGCACATCCCGTGATGGGTCACCCTTCAGCGCCCGAAATTTCACTGATCCTCCCGGTGAGGAATCTGCAATGGCGGCTGGTGACGATCATTGAACAATTACTGGATGGACTGGGCGATCTGACGGTCCGTCCCTCGGAAGTGATCATCGTCGATGATGCAAGCGATGATGCGACGCCAGAAGTGGCGGAGGAACTCGCACGGCGCTTCCCGCAAGTTCGGTGGCTGAGAAACTCGCGGCCACTAGGCCTGGAGGCCGCGGGCCAAGCCGGCCTGGCGGCCGCCCGGGGCGAACTGGTTTTCATCCAGGAAGCCCCCCAGCCGGTGCGGATCGCCGACCTGCAGCGACTCTATTCCCTGGCGCATGACCAACAGCTTGTCGCGGCGCGCGCCCAGTCGACACCGCGGCCGCTCCCGGCACCATTGCTCCGTCGCTTGCGGGCTTGGGGTTCGCGGCTGATCAGTGCGGACCAACCCGGCCCTCTGGTTCAAGCCCCAGCCGGACTGCAGATGATCCGTCGCCGGCACGCACACGCCCTGGCTACGGGCCAGGCCGCCGCGCGCGAACTGGAACTCAGCAGGATCATGACGACCTCTTACGAGCCGGCCCAGTCGTTGCCCTTCTAGGCGGCATGCGGCGGATCCGAGTCGTTGACGGACCACCTGCCGCCGCGCTGCGCAACGGGTTTACTGGCGAACAACCAATGCGCGGACGCCTTTGGAGACGTCCCGCGGCAATGGCATGGCCGACCCGCGGTGGTGGATCCGACGCACCGTGTTTCCATAGAAGTGCAAAGGCCGATTCGGGCGGTCTTCGATCGGCATACTGTTGATCCGATCGCGATCGGCACCTCGCTTGATCACGCGGCTGTCCCACGATGGCTCCGCGGCCAGCGTTCCAATCGCCATCCCCAGGACCAGCCCACTGGTCAGCGCCAGAACCACCCCACGCCTCCGCAGACGCAGCCCGTCAAATCGCATCACGACTCCGGTCTCCGGATCCAAAAGAAACTTTCCCCGGCCGTGACCGCGATGGACCTTCCACTCCTCGCGCCGGCTGGGAAGCGAGCGTACGATATAGTTTGCCACGCACTTCGAGTAGCGAAGGCAAACCGTGCAAGACGGACGTCCCGATGAACTCTCCTGGGCGCTTGCCCATTCGCCAGATTCCGAAGAACCGCTACGGCCGTACCCGCCCCACATGGTGGGTCTGGATCGTGCTGGCCGTCGGCGTCTGGATTTGGCTGTCTGAATCACGCCTCGAAAAGGCCCGGACAAACCTGCCTTGGCGGCCTTCGGCCACGGTTCCCAATCCAATGGCCGGCCCGACAGGCAGCAGCAGGCCGGCCTCCGCGCCAGACGCGGAAGCGGACTTCGACGGCGTCGTCCCCGAGACCGTGGTCGAGGACTATGGATTCCTCGCCCGAGAATCCGCATCGGAATACCGCTCGCCAGCTGGCCTGCGTTACACCCGCGGGAGCGCCGAAGGACACCGGCTGGCGCACCTTTATCGACACACGGTGGATGCCCCCACGCGACCCGGGCCCCACGGTGTTTTCGATGGGGGCATGCCGGGCGCGCTGCGAACCGTGGATGAAGCCTTTCGGCGTGCGCGGCAGAAAGGCCGCGGCGTGCAACATGAGATCGACGAGGGGCGGGATCTCTACACGGTCGAGCTCAGCAAGCGAGTCGGATTCATGGGCGGACAGCTCGGACAGACGCGCCGCCACCCGCCCGCAACGAAGGTAAGGCTGATCGTGGATGGCGATCGTTTGATCACCGCGTTTCCCTTGTAACCGCGTTTCCCCTGGAAGCGCCCCCCCGTGCGTCGCTGGAGTCCGCCGATCATGGTCGATTCAGACTCACCTGCGCCGCGGTATTCCGTCGGATGGTGCCCGGTCTGCCAACAAGGCCTTTGCGGCATCCGCGTCTGCGAGGATGAATATGGATTGCGTGGACTGGTGATCTGCGACGAATGCGAGGCGATTTGGCTCGACCCAAACCTCGGACAGCCACATTTGTATGTCGATCCCGTCGCGCCAGTCTGGCCCGACTACCATCATTCGTTGTGGGGCCCTTACACGCATTGGGCAAGTCTCGCGGAGATCGAACAACTGGGCTGGGATGACGCGGTCGATCATTCACTGGATGACTACCAGCCTCCGACCGACACCGATCCAGAGAAGCCCTAGCTTTTCATCAGAACGCTCGGTCTGTGCAGTGAACCGGTTCTGGAGAGATCCTCGCGCTGTTACTTGCAGTGACCCTCGCTCGCAGGCTTTGGAGTTGCGCGCTTTCAATTGTGCAATCCATGTGCTTTGAGCGGGAACGGAAGAGCCTTGCATTTCGTATCGAATGCCCGACCCTGGTGCCAACGCGAAGCGACAGCGCGTGACATTGCCCGCAGCGCCAGCAAGGGCCTTTCGGCCGAAGGTGGCCAGAAAAGCGTGGCCTGCCTGGGGAAGCCTCGCTCAAAGCCGCAAAGTTCCGAGATTGTTTTGCAGCAGTCCGTGTTCCCAGGCGCAGCTTTCCAACATTGCCTTCTTAATGCAGAACTTTGTTTTGGAACTGGCAATGAGAAGGATGTTCTTGCCGAGCTCAGGCGGTTCGAGTTGGACGGAATGCAGCGCAAACCGACTCGTCGCGTTCGGAGCCTTCTTACAAACGAAAGATCAGGTCGCCAGGTGAATAGGCTCAGCCACTTCGCAACTTCAAAACTCACAGGCGGGGCCGCTGTTTGCCGTGAATCAGAAGAGCCGTAACTGGCCTGATCTCGCGGCGGGTGGTTGAAAGAGTTCGCAGTTGTACGCAGGCATCTGAGCATCCAGCCCGTGCTTCTGTCGGAAGACTCGGAATAGCGTTCGAATCTGTTCTGCAATCAATCCACGGCCCACCATCCGCTCGCCCCAAACGGAGCTGCTCAGCTTGCCATCGCGTGTTTGCCTCAGTCGACTCAGCACCGTTTCCGCGAGATTTGGTCGAACCCGCTGAATCCATTCGCTAAACACGGGTTCCACGGTCAGCGGGAGCCTCAGCAGGATGTAGTTCGCCGTGATCGCTCCAGCGTTCTTCGCTGCCTCAAGCAGTTGAGGGATCTCAGAATCATTGAGCCCTGGGATGATCGGAGCCGTCAGCACTCCTACCGGCACGCGCGCATCGGCAAGCGTGCGGACCGCTCGCAGTCGAGCGTCGGGGATGCTGGTCCTTGGTTCCATGTCCCGTGCTAGCTCCGCATTGAGGCTCGTAATCGAAAGGAAGACATGGATCAGCCTGTCCGCAGCCAGTTGCTCAAGAATCTTCAAATCACGGAGCACCAAGGCGTTCTTGGTGACGATGCTGACTGGCTGGCGGCATTCCAGAGCGACTTCGAGACATTGCCGAGTCAACTGGAACTCCCGTTCTGCGGGCTGATAACAATCCGTGACGCCCGAGAACGTGATGGGCTCAGGCTTCCACGGTTTCCTCGACAGAAATTCGCGAAACAAAGCCGGCGCATCACGCTTGACCACGATCTTCGTTTCGAAGTCAAGTCCCGCGTTGAATCCTAAATACTCGTGGCCTGGTCGCGCATAGCAATAGGCGCATGAATGGATGCATCCGCGATAGGGGTTCAAACTGTAACGAAATGGGACATCCGGCGAAGTGTTCTCGGAAACGATGGTTCGTGACGCGTCATCGATGTAATCGATCTTGCGATTGGTCAGCGCGCGCAGATGCTCCTCGTCCCATTCAAGGTGCTCTAGATCCGCCTCCCGATGAATCGATTCGAATCGATTGGGCGGATCGATGTTGGACCCATGGCGCATGGATGCCGGCTCTCATCACGACCAGATAGATTCGGTGGGCTGACTTCCGACAATTGTAGGCGGCGGCATCCCGATGGGTGGCCGCCATCGGCTGGTCTGTGCGAGGCGGAACAATCGCCGACAGCCGCGAATTTCGCTGGACAGGGACAATCGCGGCGAAGTGCCTGGTGCTTGTCGCGGGAATATTTTCGAGATTCCGCTGCCCAGGAGCCAAACCCTTGCTTGGCTCGCTTGGCAAGCAGGTTTCGGCGAAAATCATCGGCGACGGATATAGGATGCAGCTGCTTACGAAAGCGATCCAAGGCTCATCGCCTTCGGTGCAAGGAAGCAGGACCAGGGCTTTCTTATCGCTGTGGAGATTGTGCGTCGCCGATTCCAGAGATCACGGGAAATTCAGAATGTCTTGGAAGGTTTGGTACGACTCGCTCGAAAAACCGAGCTGGACGCCAGAGCCATCGACCATTGGCATGATCTGGCAGATCATCTACCCGATCATCTTCGTGACGTTTGGTTTTGTTTTTCTGCAGGCATTTCGAAAGACCATACCGTGGACGGTCGCGTTGCCTTTTGGCATCAACCTTGCCGCGAATCTGATCTTCACTCCAATCCAGTTCGGGTTGCGGAGCCTGCCGTTGGCTGCCATCGACATTCTGATCGTTTGGGGGACGATCATCTGGATGATGGTGGCAATTTGGAATCACTATCGCTGGGTTGCCGTGGCTCAGATGCCATACTTTTTATGGCTCTCGATTGCGTCGGTGCTGCAACTCTCGATCACGTTCTGGAACCCGGGTCGTTGAGGATTTGGCAAGCTTGCAGTTTCACATAACCGACCCGCGCTGAAGCATGGCGGAACCTGGATATGGTCGTCGGCGGTCCACCGCCCGACACGCGGCGGACTACCCGCATGGGCGCATTGTCGAAAGCCCTGTGTCAGGGATGGAAGCCCGGGCGGCGCTGCTCGCAGCCCGAGAGACCGCGCGATCCGCTGCCGATCGGAGCGCTTGTCGCCGCAAACTACGAACTCGCTCAGGGCTTGAGCATTTCAGGACCAGACCCCGGCTTCGATCAGTTGCCGCTGGGCCGTCCCCGCCCAATCGCGATTCGCGGCGGGGCTCGCCGGACTGGGATGCAGCATGGTGACCACCGAGGCACTCGGGGGCGCGACGCGTTTTGCCTGTTCAACGGCAAACGCTCCCACACCCACGATCCATTGCGGATCAAGCGCGTGCAGGACGTCGATCAGGTGTTGGTCACAGGCTGCCTCCAGAGCGATCCGTTCGCCGCGCGGCAATTTGTCGGGCGTGCGATTCTTTCCGCTGCTTTCGAGAAATGCGAGCGGACAGTAGTTGACCACGAAATGCTCTGCGAAGAACCGCTCTGGCGTGACGAAGCGTTGACGAAACAGCCCCCACAATCGCGCGCCTGAGACTTCGCTACGCGGACAGCGAAGGCCTTCGATCGGTCGAGCCGGATGGATGTGCGCTGGCGGTTTCACGTCAAAATCAAGCCGCAGCCAGTCGCGGACGGTTGCCACTTCGCCAAAGGGAACGCCCGTCTGAACCATTCCGAACGGGCCGGGGTTCATCCCCAGGAAAACGGCGTGGGCTCGTCGAGGGGCCCAACGTTCGATGTAGTTCGCATGCCCGGACCAGGCATAGTCCAGCGGGTTATAGACCCACGCGGTGGGCGGAGCGAACGAGAGTTGACCGACTGCATCACGCAGGCGTGCTGCGGTCTCCAGGAGCCGTGCTCGGCTTGTCTTTGGCTGCTGCGTCTTGGACGGCCGAATCGGCTGGTTTGGCTCTGCTGGCAGTCGCTTCATGGTCTTTCCGCAATTCCCCTGCCGCCTGGAATTCTTGCAATACCGTCAACTTCTGCCAGATCTTCTGGCACAAACCCGTTGTCAGGTCTTCGATCTCTCCCACGGCATCCAGCACGACAGGGTCATCGAATCGCTGCACATAAATGGCAGCCACTTTACCGGTAAGCGACAGGAGTTCGGAGCAGTAATCGAGGTAACGGCTTAGTTCAAAGGCCGACATGGTCTGCTTGGGAGACACATCCGTTATCTTGTATCGATTGAGCAAACGTTCTGGATCTTTCGTCAGTTGGTGCATGTCGATGATGTGGGCGACACTCCGCAATTCATGAATGGCGCGAAGCGCCCGCGAACGTTTGATCCGTCGCTCGAGTCCAATCAGAAAGTACAATCCCGCGCCGAGCAGCACAGCTTCGTTCAGACCGGCCTCGGAAGCCTGAATGAACTCTGTGAGTTCAAGCTGCCGCCAGCGAAACCCCACCGAGGTGACTGCCAATCCAATCGCGCCGACCAGCAGGATAATCAACAGCCAGGTCAACAGACGAATTACGATGATCGGCCGCTCGAACTGCGCCGAGCGTGCAGCGGCCGACTGTGCGGTGAGCAAAAGTTCTCCACAGATCCGCGACAGGCTTGAGTTGACAAAGCGGGAGTCGATCCGCTGTTTAAGCCGCTCGATGGTTTCGACGATTCGTGGAGCTTCAAGGAGTAAACCGGGCATGAGTCACTACCGGGATTGGAGGCCCAAGTCGGCGAGTCACTGTGAATCTTGTGGGAGAATGACGCGGGGAGGCTTGAATCAGATTTCCCAGAACTCTTCGAATGCCTCGCGGAGCACTTGAAGGTCGGGTTCCTGGCCGGTCCAAGTGCGAAAAGCGGTGCTCGCCTGTTCGACCGCGAGATCCAATCCACTGGTGATCGGTCGACCTGCGGCGGCTTGCGTTAATGCGGAGAAGCTTGTCGGGGTTGCCGCGTCGATCACGGGGGCCTCTTTCGGCAGATGCACAAGGTGCGCGAGCGGCGGTTGATCGGAATGCTCCCGCGCATCGATCAGTGCGCAGCACTTTTCCATCGCCCACGCGGCGCCTTCTCCGTGGATTTCAGCGCCGGCGGCTTGAAGAGCCAATCGCAGGCCATCGGCAAGCACTCCCTCCCCCCACAGCATCACCGAGATCGAGCCTTCTTGGCCGGTCGGGAGGTGCTTGCGCACGGCGGCGACGACAGCCTCACCGAGCAGATATCGGCCGCCCCAGGAATCGCCGTCGCGAAATAGAAAGTCGACGTGCGACGGAGGCTCGCGCGTTGGGGCGAGTGGGGGTGCATCGCTTGCCGCCGCAGCGGCTGGCTCGGACGGTGACTCCGCGTTTGGGTCCGAGGTCTGTGAGTTCCCTGCGGCGTGCGAGATTTGTTTCAGGATCACAGACGCCGAGCAGTCGTGGGGCGCACGCAAGATCCCGCCGACGAACCCCATGGCTGCCGCGCCAGCGAGGGCGATCTCCAGCCGTTGGGCAGCTACGTCGAGCGTCAGGAATCGCCAGTCAAAGCCAGCGGCGGCCAACGTGCGTTCCATGACGAACTGCCAGGGACCTCCCGCCGCCGGATGGCCCATCGCGAACAGGATCGGTTGGAGTGAAGCCGAATCCAGCACGGTTCAATGCCGAAAAGTGGTGTCGCCAGTCGCGTTCGTGGTCTTTAACATCGTAGCGAATTCGGATCGCGGTGCCGACGCCTGAATGCCGATTGGACTCGTTGGGAACAGCCTTGGACACTGCGCTGGAACCAGCATCGCGGCAGGCATGTGGTGGAACGAGTTGACTCCTGGAGTTGCGATCGATGACCGAACGACCGCCCCCAGAGCGATCGTCGATCGAGCGACCGGCGATTCAGGGAACGTTGCGGTGCGGCGCGGTGACGGCCGTCGTGCTTGGGTTGTTGCTGGCGTTGCAACTGTTGCCGCTTTGGGCGGATGTTTTTCAGTCGGACCGTCCCTCGGCTCCCGCGCCCACGTTGATCTGGCGGGCGTTGGCATCGGACGCCGCAATCCTTGCTGGATTTTGCCTATGCCTTGACCTGGCTTATTCACTCGCCGCTGGCCACTATCGATATGCATTGCTGACGGTCAGTGTGGTTTGGCACATTCTCGTGGGACGATTTTTGGCTCTTCCGTGGGCAGAAGCCTTCGCTGCAATTCCAGCTTGGTCGGATGCGGTGCGGACGCTGGGCAGCGCGCCGGATCATGAGATCGCCGTGTTCGACTTCCGTTCACTGAATGTGCTGTTGTTTGCCATCGTGCTGCCTCCGCTGCTCGCTTGGACCAAAGTGTCACCGTGGCAATTCCCGGTTCAAGACTCGCGCGCGTCCGGTCGGATTCTGCAATGGTCGCTCGCCAGCTGGCTGTCGGCGACGACTTTGCTGGCGATCGCGCTGCTGTTGCTCCGCCGTGTGCCCTTGGAACTTCGCGGATTTTATGTCTGGACGCTTCCGGTGATTGGTTTGTTTGCCGCGATCTACCTCGGATTGCGGAGTACCTGGTCGGGTGGGACGATCAAGCGACTGGTGACCGCATTGCTGGTGATCGCGGCGGCGTTCGTCTTGCCGCGGCTCGCCCCGGAGATCTGTGGCGGCCTGACGGAACTGCTGCTGCTGTTTGCCGGGATGTCCATCCTGGCTTTTGCCGCCGGCACGCTTGATTGGCTGATCTTTGGCAGTGTGCCTGCCGGGTCTACGGATTCCAGCGGAGCGCGCAGCCCGTGAGTCTTGCGATCAGCTCGCGCATCAGATCATCCTCTGCGGCTTCATCATGGGCTTCGTATGTGACACTGAATCGCAGATGGGGACCTGCATCGTCCCACGGCACAGTGACGATCCCCTGCTGAGTGATCAGGTATTGGCTGGCGTCCTCGGCGGTTGCAAAGGTTTGGCCGGCCGCTCCGATCGGCGCCGGGGTATATAGAAAGTATGTGCCGCCCGGCATTCGGCACTGGAAGCCGACTTGTTGTAAGGCAGCAACGAGCTTCTCGAGGCGTCGTCGGTACTTGGCGTGGATCCGTTGCGGGATGGATTCATCGTCCAGCGCGACGATTGCGGAACGCTGGATGGCGATGAACTGTCCGCTGTCGCTGTTGTCTTTGACGTCTGCGAACGCGCGGACGATTCTCTCATGGCCGCAGACCCAGCCCAAGCGCCAGCCGATCATGTCAAAACCCTTGCTCATCGAATGCACTTCGACACCGACGTCGCGTGCACCGGGCGTTGACAGAAAGCTGGTCGGAGGTCCTTCATGCGTCAGCATGATATGCGCTGCGTCCTGAACGATGACAAATCGATGTTCACGTGCCAGTCTGACGACATCGGAATAGAATTCGGGCGGTGCCACTCGCCCGGTGGGGCTGTTCGGAAAGTTCAGTACCAGCAGTTTGACCTTCGGCCATAGGTGATTCGGAACGCTGCCGAGATCAGGCAGGTAATCGTTGGCTCGCAGCAGCGGCAGCTTATGCACGGTGCCGCCGTAGTACTGAGTGTGAGTGCCAGCGACCGGATAGCCCGGAACGGTTATCAGCGTCACATCGCCGGGATTGATGAAGCATGCGGGCAACATCGCCAGAGCTGTCTTGCTGCCGATGCAATGATTGATCTCGCGCGATGGATCCAGGCTCACGTCGAACTGCCGTTTCATGAAACGGGCAACAGCTTCACGGTATTCGGCGATCCCGTTGTCGGCGTAGCCGCGATTTTCGGGTCGCCCGATCTCGATAGCCATCTGTTCGCGGACACGGCGATCGGCCAGGCCGTCGTTTTCGCCAATCCCAAAGTCCAGCAGCTTTCGTTGGGGTTGTTCTGCCAATGCCTGGCGCTTGGCCCGCTTGATCCGTTCGAACTTGTAGATCGCGGTGCCCTTCCCGTAGTTGGCTCCACCGATCCGTTCGGCAAACAAGTCTTGGAAATAGGGGTCGGCGGCGGTTGCAGGGACCGGGGGCGGTGCGAGCGACATGGCAGCAGCAGTTTGGGGCAGAGAGTGTGTCTCGACTCAGTCGTACGACCGTTCCGATCCGGCCGCGGCACTAATTCCACGCGGATCCCCCATCCCTGTCCAGGGCACCCCCACCCCCGCGCGGCCAGGCCATGCAACCCCAGCCAACTGCCTGGCCAAGCCAACTGCCTGGCCAGGCCATGAAGCCAACTGCGTCGCCAGGCCATGCAATCGCGTGCCAATGCCCGAAGGCACGCAAACTGCCTGTTCAACGCCTTTGACGCAGACCTCCAGGCGGTCGGGAGCCTGGATGATGCCTGTCCCAATGGGTGGTGGTTCAGGGGCTACCAACTGAGTGGCCAGGCCATGCAATCGCGTGCCAATGCCCGAAGGCACGCAAACTGCCTGTTCAACGCCTTTGACGCAGACCTCCAGGCGGTTGGGAGCTTGGATGATGCCTGTCCCAATGGGTGGTGGTTCAGGGGCCACGGGGCGTGACGAGACGGCGGAGCCGGGAAAGAAAACGGGGTGGAGGGACGGCAGAAGTCGTTGGGGTGACAGGCGTTTCCTTCGCGGCGCCCCCTTCACGAATGCCGTCCGGCGAGGGATGCCCCCCACCGTATTCGCCCAGTTCCGATGCGCGGGAGGTGGCCGCTGCATGGCCAGGCCGCGCGCGCGCGGCCTGGCCGCGTCGCGGGGATTCTTCATCGGACCCATCCAGATCCCCGAGGTACTCGGCTTGAACCTGGGGGTGACGCTTCACCTCGCCCGGCGTTCCTTCCACCAGGACCTTCCCTTTGCTGATCACATAGCACCGATCGACCGTTTGCAGGATCTCGCGCGCGGCATGGTCGGTGATCAGGACGGCAATCCCGCTGGACTGCAACTCCTTGATGATCCCTTGGATACTCTGGACCGTGACTGGATCGATCCCGGCAAAGGGTTCGTCGAGCATTACGATCTTTGGATTACTTACCAGGCACCGGGCAATCTCCAGCCGCCGTCTTTCACCGCCACTCAACCGGGCTGCCCGACTCTTGCGTATGTGAGTGATCTTGAATTGCTCGAGCAGCTCATCACAGCGAGCGCGCCGCTGCCGCGTTCCCATCCCGAGCAATTCGAGCAACGCCAATATGTTTTGCTCGACGGTCAGCTTGCGAAAGACGCTGGATTCCTGAGGAAGGTAACCCATGTGACCGTCCCGCGCTCGACGGAACATCGGCCACTCGGTGACGTCGAGCCCATTGAGCCAGACGCGTCCACGATCGGGCTCGATCATCCCGCAGATCATGCGGAAACTCGTGGACTTTCCAGCGCCGTTTGGACCTAGAAGGCCAACGATTTCGCCGTCATCGACTCGGAGCGATACCCCGGCGACGACGGTTCGGCGGCCGTACGTCTTTTCGAGGCCCTCGGCCAGCAAGATCGATTCGCTTGGGTCCATCAGATCGGCATCCTTGCCTGCCGCGAGCCTCCGACCTCTCCGCGTGCACTGCGTCGGCTCGCTGTTCCCCCCTACTCTATCGGATCAGACCCATTCGCTGAAAGTTCGGCCAGAACGGAATCGGCCGCCGCCAATAATGCGGCCAGAAGACGGCTAACGCCTTGCCCTTCAACAGGTTGCGATCGACATGCTGCCTTCCATACCAGATCCGTGCATCGGAACTGGCAGCGCTGTTGTCACCCAATGGAAAGAATTGATCGGCGTCCAGCGTGAATTCCACGCTCTGTCGTAGATCCCAAAGCCCGCTGTCGTTCCACAGCCCAGGGGCTCCAAAGATCTGCTCCCGCTGGCCGACTTCCCGCCCTTTGCCATATTCGCGTCCGGTGCCGTAGTCGTAGATCGCACCCCCGTACCCGAATCCATCTCCTTTTGCTGCGATGTAATACAAGTCGCGGCTCAATTGCAGCCAGTTCACGCGCCCGGTGGCCCGCTGTAAGCCGACGCCGGCCGGCGCGCCATCGAGCGGATCTTCAGGCGTCCACCGCGGGCCCGTGTCGATTTCGGCGTCTTCCCAGGTAGCAGGCGTGTATGTGGTGGGCCCCGCAAATACGATCGGCCGATCATCGACCCAAAGAGCGAGCTGATCGTCGAAGTTTGCCAGCCGTACTCTGCTGCGACGACCCTGCGCCACCGCCGTCTCCGCCTGCACTTCCGTCGCCCCGCCGTCAAACGGCAACAAGCGATCGCCATAGCGGATTGAAAGGGTTGCCTGACCGGTCGTCAGATCAAACGTGCAACGGAATTGCCCGCCACCCTCGACCAGTTCAACGTACGCCTTTCCGCCCGCTCCCTGATCGACTTCCAGCTCCACATCCAGCATCAAGTCGCCCACCCAATGATCGCCGTTAAAGCCGCCGCCCCAGTAACCACGCGACACGGCGCTGCCGCCCTCAAAGGCTTGCGCCAATTTGGCAACATCCCAATTAAGGCGGCCTTGTCGATCAAACAACAAGTCATCTGACATCAACAGTTCCGCGTTGTAGGCATTGAAGTCGGTGACAGCTCGCGTCCGATACGGATCAACCGCACTGAGCGATCCACCCGATCGTGCCTCCCGCCACTCAGCGCGGAGAGGCAATCGATGGAAGTAACGCAACCACTCGATGCGATCACCCACCGGCTGCTTCAACTCGGCAAATGCCGATCCGCGTTCAGCGCCGGCCAAACGCCAGGAATCCTTCGGCGGCGCCGCAGCGCCAGGTTGCCATGGCTGCCAACGCTCTGGCCAGCCAGCCTTTACGAGATCCTTTGCCGGAAAGCGCGTGTCATACACTAGTTGGGCCATCGCCAACTGCTTGTCATGCGGTTTGCGAAGAATGGACCAGTCCCTTTCATTCGGGCGCCGGGCATAGACGTCCCCATGCCTGATTCGCAAACTCTCGCCAGGCAAGCCAACCAATCGCTTGATAAACGGCTGCTTGAAGTTGTAAGGCTGAAGAAAAACAAACACGTCCCAGCGTTGCGGTTCAGCCAGAGCATACAAGAACTTGCTGACAAGAATTCGGTCGCCCGAAAACGTCGACTGGTTCGGATCATTGAAGTCGATCGGATTCTCCGAACGACAATTGGGACACACTGAGCCGACTACAAGCTCACCACTGACAGACCGGCCACCGGGACGATTCGCGGCATCCTCATCGGGATTCTCGATGCTGGCGCCGGTCTGATAGTTGATCCCACATTGCGCGCAAAACAGGTCTTTGTGGGACCCCATCAGCGTCGGCGCCATCGATCCGGTCGGGATCACGAATGCTTCGGCAACGAAGGCGCGGAACAGCAGCGCCAGAATAATCGCGACGACAAGGGATTCGACCGTCTCACGGCCTCCACGATTGGCCAGCGCCCGCGCCTCGGCTGCCCGCCGTTCCTCGGGCGAGAGCTTCGACTGTTCCGACTTCGAACCGTCCGTTTTTTGATGTGCCATCGCTACCAACCGCGTGCCTGAAATATCACTTCCCGTCGCGTTCCACCGTGGCGAGCCCCCCGTTCCAGCGAACGCAAACCGCTCATCCTAAACAAGGAGGCGGTTTTTGCTCAGCCGAAATCCTCGAGGCGTTCCCGCGGAGGTATCGCCGAAGTCCACTTTTCCCAAATTTCCTCGCGGAACCACGAGCCTATCGCCACGGCACCACACGACCGAGGATCCGGTCAAGCGGCACTCCGCCCGGCTCCCTGCGACTGTCCAGGGATGCCGGCAGGTTGTCGCCCAACACGAAATACTGCCTCTCACCCAGCCGCTCCACCGCGAACGGCTCGACCATCCCCGTTGGCCCGGCAAGAACCAGATCGCGATAGACCCCGACGTCCGTCAGCCGCGCGCCGGCCGCAAATTCACCCCCAAATGCGACGGGCGTCGACGGTGAAACATGGATCGGCCGTTCCTCATGTCTTGGCAAATCCCCAGCGGGAACCTGCCGATCGCCACGTGTGATCAGCCACCTCCCGTCGCATCGAGCGACCAGCCAATCGCCAGCGACCGGCCGATCAATGACCAACGTCCACGGTTCTCCTCGCGACCAGATCTGGACGACAAGGACATCCGCGCGACTGACATTGCTCAA
>Ga0114939_10000348_pt1 | contig 39022 bp, 37 predicted proteins | sample AshMeaCrysSpring_FD_87196 | JGI IMG/M metagenome (GOLD analysis project Ga0114939, IMG submission 87196) | Groundwater microbial communities from Big Spring, Nevada to study Microbial Dark Matter (Phase II) - Ash Meadows Crystal Spring | ecosystem: Environmental > Aquatic > Deep subsurface >...
GGGATTTGATGCACCCAGCGTGTTGGAAAAAATGATCCGGGTAAAAAAAGAACTGGCCCTGATGGTGGCACTCAATGAGAAAGGTGAAGCGGCCATCTATCCGCCGGTGGAAATGGTCTTTGACCCGGTGCTGAACCTGCTGGACTATCAGCTCTGTCCCGCCAGCCTGGCAGAAAAAACGTTTTGGAAAGCGGAAGCCATTGCCCTTTCCGTGGCCAGGAACCTGCAATCCCCCGGCCTCTTCGCCGTTGAACTCCTCCTGGATCAGGATGACAATATCTTTGTGAACGAAACAGCCCCCCGGGTACATAACAGCGGACATCACACCATTGAAGCCCATTACAGTTCCCAGTTTGATATGCTATGGCGCATCATGCTTAACTATCCTTTGGGCAATACGGACCCCATCCTTCCCTCCGTCATGCTCAACCTGCTTGGAGAAGAAGGATATCAGGGAGAAGCCGTTTATGAAGGACTGGAACAGGCCCTGGTCGTGGAAAACTGTTTTGTGCATATTTACGGCAAGAAAGAAAGCAAGCCAGGCAGAAAGATGGGGCACGTGACGGTGATGAGCAAGGAGAAAGCGGACCTGCTCCTGCAAGCCAAGAAAATCAGGCAGCACCTCAAAGTCAAAGGCATTCAGAAAACAAATACATAAAGTGGCAAAAAAGACCGGACAGAAAAACAAGGCGGGATCAGTAGTTTCCAAACCAGCCAATGCTCCACTGGTGGGCATTATTATGGGAAGCGACAGTGACCTGCCCATCATGCAGGCAGCAGCGGAATTCCTGACTTCGATGAAAATCCCTTTCGAACTGACCATCGTGTCTGCCCACCGTACCCCTCTGCGGATGGTAGACTATGCTATGACCGCCAGGCAGCGGGGCATACGGGTGATCGTTGCCGGGGCCGGGGGTGCCGCCCACCTGCCTGGCATGGTGGCTTCACTAACCAGCCTGCCCGTGATTGGCGTGCCGGTGAAATCATCCAATAGCTTGGATGGCTGGGACTCGGTGCTTTCCATCCTGCAAATGCCCAATGGCATTCCCGTAGCCACGGTTGCCCTGAACGCGGCCAAAAATGCAGGTATCCTTGCCGCAGCCATCCTGGGTGCGCATGATCATACCCTTGCAAAAAAACTCGACCAGTACAAAAAAGAAATGGCTGAAGAAGTACAGGGCAAAGTTGATAAACTAAGATTGCAAAAATGGCCCAACAGCTTTGATTCGGCTGTTGAATAGACCCCGGCTTCTGACACGTTAAACCATACATTATGCATGACATTGTACACCAACTGGCTAAGATGATCGATCATTCTTTGTTGCATCCAACCATGACGGATAAGGACCTCAAAGAGGGTTGTGCCCTGGCCCTGCAGTATGACACGGCTTCCGTGTGCATAAAACCCTATGCGGTGAGGGAAGCCGCCGGGTGGCTGAAAGGAAGCAATGTGCTGGTAGGAACGGTCATTGGATTTCCACATGGCAATTCCACCACGTCCATCAAGGTGGCGGAATGCAGGCAGGCCTGCCTGGACGGTGCCGTGGAAATTGACATGGTGGTCAACATCGGTAAAGTGCTGGGAGGAAACTGGTCATACGTAAAGGAAGAAATTGCTGCCATCAACGCGGAAGCGCGGACTCATGGCGCTATCGTAAAGGTCATTTTTGAAAATGATTTCCTCGAAGACAGTCATAAAATCCGTCTCTGCGAGATTTGCAGCGAAGTGCCGGTTGCATTTGTCAAAACCTCTACCGGCTATGGTTTTGTCAAAGGGCCGGACGGCAAACACAGCACGGCCGGAGCTACCATCGGGGACCTCCTGCTCATGCGCAAACACAGCGCACCTCAAGTGCAGGTCAAAGCGGCCGGCGGGGTGCGTTCACTGGACGATATGCTGCGCGTCCGCCAAACCGGGGCAACCCGTGTGGGCGCCACGGCCACGGTAGCCATCCTCGAAGAAGCGAAGAAAAGATTCGGAGGTGGGAGCAGCTATGCCCAGCAAGAAAGCTCCAATCAGGACAGCGGTTATTGATTTACGCTAGTCAGAACCGCTTGTTCAGCGGATTTCCAGGAGCCCTACGCCCCTGTCCAAGCCAGGACTATGCCTGACCACCGTATCAATGAAGGGGCGACCAAACCGCGCGTACCAGGAGGCAAAATTGTCCACCCTTTCCTGGAATCCTCCGCCCGGGAATATCCCCTCCCGGGCAGCTGCCAGCTGACGGCGCTCCGCTTCAAATTTCCGTTTCTCAGCGCGAAGCATTTTTGCTTCCAAAGCGCCCAGTTTAGCGGATGCGCGCGTATATAGCGCCTCCACATGACGGGAAAGGGTTGGGTCGATCTCCCCCACTTTACGTGAAAGTTCCTGGTAGAATGCTTGCATTTGCAACAGTTCAGCCGAAAGTGTGAGGTCCCTGCCGCTCCGCTGCCTGACCAGCTTGTTCATGAGTTCGTGTTCCGATTCAAATAGCTCCTCCGCCTTCCAGCCCAGTTTGCTGATACGCTCCTGATTCCGTTGATCCAACAATACAAAACTGTTCCGCAGGATGAGCACCGGGAAGGGTACCCCAAACTGCAGAAAAAGATTTTTGAGTTCCAGCCAATATGCGATTTCTGATCCGCCACCCACAAAGGCGATATTGGGCAAAATCGTTTCCTGATAAAGGCCGCGAAGGACCACGTTCGGACTGAAGCGTTCCGGATGATCCTCGAGCAAACCCAATATTTCCTCTGTTGTGAATGTTTCAGGACTTCCATCCAGCAAATAGCGTCCATTCGCTTCCAGGATCCGGTATCGGCCATCATCTGTCAGGTAGAATAGGTTGATCTCCCGCGGGTGTACCTGGCTCTTGTATTGACGGTCCATTTCCCTGCTGGTATTGTCAACCAACGCAAAAGGCAGGTGCTGGGTCAGGTCATTGCGAAAAACCGGGATCATGGACTTCTTTAGTGCGGCATCGTCTGGCTGAAGGACCAGGAGTCCATGGGAGGCAAAAAAGGAATTTAATAATCGGGCGGTGGCTTCAGCCATGGTGATGCCCTCCTGGTAGGCATTCCGCAGGATTTGCATCAATTCATCTCCGTATGTTTCAACGCCCAGTCTTCCTCCGATGACATCAAGCAAGGCCAATACGCCCTTATCCACTTTCATCCTGCCCACGGCACCTGTTTGACGGGTTTGCCACCGAAGCTTCTGCCCGTCCAGGTTGAATTGGGAAAGCTCGTCCAGGTCATTGTCTTCAGAGCCAATGTAGAAAACCGGCACAAAACGCGCATCCGGAAACAGCTGCGAAAGTTCCTCCGCCAGCCGGATGACGTGCACGGTTTTATAGATGAAATAGAGATAACCGCTAAAAATATTTGGCTGGTGAGCCGTGCAAATGGTGAAACAGTGCTCTTTTTCCAGAAGCTGCAGGTTGGCTCGCTGCGCATCAGACATGGGCTGACTGAGATAGCTTCTGCGGAAAGCATCCACCAGCAAGGCCCGGTCTGTGGGAAAAGCTTTGCGGGACTCCATGGCCAACCGGAATCCCTCCAGGGAAGGCGGGTGCTGGTAGAAATTCCTGACCTGGCTGTGCCCATCCAGGTAATCAAGAACAAGGGAAGAAAACTGTTGCGTTTGACGATGGGGAATAAACCTGACGCTTGAATCCACTGCGATAATTTTTCAATATGGCCGATGCGGGTGTGAACTTACACTAATTCGACCAGATCTCGCCTTCAAGGTCGTAGTCGTATGCCTTGGTGATGCGCACATCCACAAAATCTCCCGGATTGAGTTTCCGGGTGGTTTGAATGATGACCTCATTATCCACTTCCACACTATCGAATTCCGTCCTGCCCAGGAACCGGCCCGCTTCTTTCCGGTCCACCAGCACTTTCATCACCCTGCCCACCTTCTCCATATTCTTCTCCAGGCTGATATCCTGCTGAAAATCCATGATCTCCTGCGCACGGGCTTCTTTTTCCTCCTGGTCCAGGCTGTCTTCGAGACCATGCGCACTGGTGTCTTCTTCGTGCGAGTAAGTAAAGACTCCCAGTCGGTCAAATCGCTGACGCCCCAGGAAATTTTTGAGCTCGTCCACATCATCCCTTGTCTCACCCGGGAATCCGGCAATCAGGGTTGTCCGCAAACAGATATCCGGAATCCTGGAACGGATCTGCCCAATCAGTTCCTCCATCTCCTCCCGGGTGATCTGGCGTTTCATCGCTTTCAACATTGCGTTGCTTGCATGTTGTAAAGGCATATCCAGGTAATTGCAGATATTGGGGCGTTCCCGCATCACATCAATGATCTCAAGTGGAAATTTAGATGGATAAGCATAATGCAATCGTATCCAATGTAATCCATTGATATCTGCCAAGGCGTTCAGGAGGTCCGGAAGGGTCCGGCGCTTATACAGGTCCAGTCCATAATAGGTCAGTTCCTGTGCGATGAGCATGATTTCTTTGACGCCCGATTTCACCAGACGCTTCGCCTCCGCCACCAGCTCTTCCTGGGGGCGAGAACGATGTCCGCCGCGCATCAGTGGAATGGCGCAAAAGGAGCAGGTACGGTTGCAGCCTTCGCTGATCTTCAGGTAGGCATAATGGGAGGGTGTGCCCAGCAGGCGTTCTCCCACAAGCTCCGCCCGGTAGTCCGCGTCAAATTTTTTCAGGATGGCCGGAAGTTCCATCGTCCCGAAATAAGCGTCCACTTCAGGAATCTCCGCTTCCAGGTTTTGCTTGTATCTTTCGCTGAGGCAACCTGTCACATAGACCTTCTCCAACTTCCCTTTTTTCTTGAGCTCAACCTGTTCCAGGATGGTCTGTATGCTCTCTTCCTTGGCTTTATCGATAAACCCGCAGGTGTTGACAATCACAATGTTATGGTCAAATACCGGGCTCTCATGGACCACGTCAATATCATTGGCCCGAAGCTGACCACTCAGGACTTCGGAGTCAACCAGGTTTTTGCTGCACCCGAGGGTGATGATGCTGACCTTGTCTTTCCGGAGCGTTTTTGATTTCATGCCCTGCAAAAGTAAAGAATCATGCGCTGCAGGCCTAAAAGCGACCTAAATCAACGGAGGCTGCCAGCGTACAGGCACCGTGAATGGCAACAAAGCCAACTTTGTGGAGCGATTGTGTCGTTTTCTGCGAAAATATCTCCATATATGTGGAAAATTTTAACAATATAAGGTGGTCAAAACTTTGGAATCTCTGTGAAAATCAATAGTTTTATGAGGCGATTAGCGGTGGCAACAGAGATTTAATGTGAGCCGTTAACTGGAAAAATGCCGACAGTTTCAGACAAGGGTTAGCAATTAGGATTTATTCAATCGCCTTCCGTTTCCACCCCTACCCAACCGAATTTTAACTGCAAGATTTGTTCAACGATTTCCGTACTAAGGTGTAAACCCAAGCCCGGAAGCCATTTCTGGCATAAACCGGGACCATTATATGGTGGGTTAGGTGTCAATCAACTTCGGCGGAGCCCCTCATTCCTGAGGGGTTTCCGCTTTAATGGAGCGGATGGTTTAAGACGCTTCTTTTCTGAAAAGAGAATCCACGAAGGCCTTCTTATCGAAAACCAGCAGGTCTTCCATTTTTTCACCCACGCCTACATATTTTACAGGGATCCTGAACTGAGATGCGATGGCCAGGACGATGCCCCCTTTGGCCGTGCCGTCCAGTTTGGTGATGGCAAGCGAAGTCACTTCGGTTGCCGCCGTAAAATGCCGCGCCTGTTCCAGGGCATTCTGGCCGGTAGAACCATCCAGCACCAGCAACACTTCGTGCGGTGCATCGGGAATGACTTTTTGGATCACGCGGCGGATCTTGGATAATTCCTCCATCAGGTGGGCCTTGTTGTGCAGCCTGCCCGCAGTGTCAATCAGGACCACATCGGCCCCCCGGGCCACGGCGCTGTTGACGGTATCGAACGCCACGGAAGCAGGGTCTGCCCCCATATCCTTTTTCACAATCGGCACCCCCGTGCGCTCACTCCAGATGGTCAGCTGATCCACCGCCGCGGCTCGGAAAGTATCCGCAGCACCCAAAAGGACCTCTTTCCCTGCCCGCTTGAAATTGTGCGCCAGCTTGCCGATGGTGGTTGTTTTGCCCACCCCGTTGACACCCACAACCAGGATCACGTAGGGACGGGCTGCGCCCGGTGTGTCAAATACCTGGAAATTTGTATCCGGCGCGTCCACCAGGATCGCTTCAATTTCCTGTTTAAGTATTTGATCTAGTTCAGTGGAATTGATATACTTATCTCTTTCAACTCGTTTTTCAATCTGGGCGATGATCCGGAGGGTTGTGTCGATGCCCACGTCAGCTGAGACAAGGGCTTCTTCGAGGTTGTCCAGGACTTCTTCATCCACCTTGCTCTTGCCGGCGATGGCCTTGCTGATCCTGGAAAAGAAATTCTGGCTGGTCTTTTCCAGTCCTTTGTCGAGACTCTCCTTTTCTTTCTTTCCAAACAGTTTATCGAAGAAACCCATATTGGTGCTTTAGTTGAATAAATCAAATCTCAGGAGATAATCGGCCTGCATTTCCTTCCCAAGCTGAAAAGTGGTGGTTTCATAGATGACGAAACCACTCTTATGATAGAAGCGGATGGCTCTTTCATTTTTTTGCCAGACCTGCAGCCAGAGAACCTGGAAATGCTCTTTTTGGGCGATATCCTTGGCCAGTTTAACCAACTCACTTCCCACACTGGCACCCTGGAACTCCTGCAGGACATAGATTCGCTGGATTTCCAGGCATCGCTTGTTGGCTATGCCCCTTGGCTGCCGGTTAATGCGCAGTTTCATGAATCCAACGGGCTGGCCCTCCACCGTTGCCAGGTAAAAGCGGAAATCCGGCGCATTGAGCTCTGACCGGATCTTGTCCTGGTTGAAATGCTCGCGGACATGGAGGTTAATATTCTCTTCAGAATTCTGGCTCCCATAAGTCTCCCGGAAAGTATCCACCGAAAGGGAAACGATGGACTCCGTGTCCCCTGCTTCAGCCTTCCTGATATGTACGGTTACTGCCATATAGAAAAAAAGCTGTTCCAAAGGTATGGAACAGCTTATCGTTATGTGCAACCTGCACGGTTATTGTGCCAGGTATTCCTTAATCTTATCTTTGTGGATGATCGCTTCCTTGAAGGTGTATGCGCCGGATTTGGGGCTGCGGACGGCTTTGATCACCTTTGTCCAGTTCTTAGCCTCGGCTGCCGCTTTCTGGTCCTTGGTCTTGATCGCTGTTTTTGCTGCTTTTGCCATGACTATTTAATTTCCTTGTGAACGGTAACTTTTTTCAGAATCGGGTTGTATTTCTTCAGCTCCAGGCGCTCCGGTGTGTTCTTCTTATTCTTGGTAGACACATAACGGCTGGTACCGGGCTGGCCGGAGTTTTTGTGCTCTGTGCATTCCAGGATCACCTGTACCCTTGAACCTTTCTTTGCCATTGTATACGGTAATTTAAAATATGATAATTAGATATGCGATCCCGCTGCCCTTAGTTCCTTCACTACGGTGTACAGACCTTTCTTGTTGATCGTACGGATCGCTTCAGAAGACAACTTCAGCGTAATCCATTTGTCTTCTTCCGCCAGGAAGAAACGCTTGGTCTGAAGGTTGGGCAGAAACCTGCGCTTGGTCTTGATATTGGAGTGGGAAACCTTGTTCCCGGTTATCGGCTTCTTGCCCGTCACCTGACATACTCTGGCCATGATCGGAATTATTTTGGGAGTGCAAAGGTCGGCTTTTTACGTTAATTACCAAAATGAATTTGGCTTTTTTCACGTTCTAGCATGAAAATCCGGGGATTCCGTTCTTTTGGACTGGTCTTTGCACCTGTACCGGAATCCAAATCCCCTGAAAGCCGATGCGTATGCTTCCAAAGCTGCTTTTCCGTTTTTTCGTGCCCCTGATGGCTGCCTTCGGGAGCCTGCAGGGGATGGCGCAGGCTCCCTGCCTGCTCCCATCCAGCGTTTTCAAAGCGGACACCTTGCTGGTGTGCAAAGATACCCTGATCGACCTGAACGCAGGTCAATATCCGGGGGCAAGCTACCTGTGGTCAGATGGTGGAACGGATTCCATCCAAAGATTTACCCAATCCGGACGCTACTGGGTGGAAATCACCACGGCGGGCTGCAGCCTGCAGGACTCAATCACGCTGATATTCAATTCTCTCGTACTATCGCCGGAAACGGATACCCTGGTCCTTTGCCTGAATCAGCCCGGCAGGGCCCTGGAAGCCAGGGGTTCCAACCTGCTCTGGTATGATACCCTTGCCATTGGCGGAACCGGCTCCCCATCGCCCCCCATCGCAACGACCTCCCGGCTGGGCGAAAGGACTTATTTCGTCTCGCAAACCCTGTATGGTTGTGAAAGTCCCCGGGCCGCTGCGATGGTGGAAGTAGTCCAGGCACCGCAGTTCAGCCTCGGTGAACATATCCTGATTCCCTGTGACGCGCCGGGCATCAGTCTGCAGGTGGTGGAAGAAAAATATACTACCTACCGCTGGGGAAATGGCCAGGATGGCCCGGTATATGATGCAACCAGGCCAGGTTCTTATGTGCTGAGGGGAGAAAATCTCTGCGGATCCAAAACCGATACCGTCATGGCCGTGGCCTGCGATACCCGCTGTGTGCAGTTTCCCAATGTGTTTACCCCCAATGGCGACGGGCGAAACGACCGGTTCACCGGGGTTGCGCTTTGTCCGGTCCAGAAATTTCAAATGACCATCTTTAACCGATTCGGACAACAGGTATTCAGCAGCAGGGATCCCAGTGTTGCATGGGATGGCAGCTTCCAGGGTAAAGCGCAGCCGGACGGCACTTATGTGTTCTTTTGCCAGTATGATGATTTCGTACTGAAAACGTATATCTCCTATAAGGGAACGATCCAGTTACTGCGTTAATTTTTTGAATACCGCCCGGTACCTTTATTTTCGCCTGTCGCGATCATGGCGGAAGAAATCCAGATACTGCAAAAAAAGCTGCCCTTCCTGGGAGATGACCTGTTAAACGCATTCGCCGAGGAGGGCACCTGGATGGAACTGGAGGCAGGTGTGCAGCTGATCTTCAACCGACTGGATCAGCGCATCTGCGACTACCTGGAGGAACTCTCCACGGTCAAGAATACCCGAATACTGGATATCCGCCACCGCCAGATTGCCCAGGACCTGGGGACGGCCAGGGAGGTGATCACCCGCACCCTCAAAAAACTGGAAAAAGAAGGAAAAATCCGCCAGACAGAAAGGGGCATCGAACTGATTCAGGGGAAATAAACCGGGGTTCCGAAAAAACATATTTCCCTAATCCCCGAAGCCGGTGACCCAGGTCACCGTTTCAGGCCCGGCGAACCCGTTACATTTGTTCTGCAAATGCATGAATACACAAAAAAAAACTGGTTTAAATTCCTGCTGGTTTGCCTGGGTTGTCTTTCCATAGCGGCCCTGATCACATGGTTCATTCAATTATTCAAAAACTAAATGATCTGACAATGAAAAAGAACATGGGTAATGCAGACAAAATGGTTCGGGTGCTGCTGGCCGCCGTCATCGCCGTCCTCTACTTCACCAACATCATCAGCGGCACGCTGGCCATCGTCCTCCTGGTCCTCGCCGGAATCTTCGTAGCCACCAGCCTGATCAGTTTCTGTCCCCTATATGCACTGGTAGGGCTTAACACCTGCCCGGTTAAAACAGGCAAGCAGTGAGCAGTTTCCAGGAAATCATCAACGGGAACACCCCGGTACTGGTCGATTTCTTTGCCGAGTGGTGCGGCCCCTGTAAAGTCATGGCACCGGAACTGAAAAAGCTGGCTGACATGCACGGGGACGGGCTGCGGGTACTGAAAGTGGACGTGGACAAAAATCCACAGGCGGCAAGTGCCTATGGCGTCCGGGGTGTCCCTACACTGATCCTGTTTAAACAGGGGCAGCAGCTATGGCGTCAAAGCGGAGCGATGAGCGCCAGCCAGTTGTCCGGCATCATCCGTCAGAAAACCGGGATCTGAACAGCGTCATCTAAATTGGCCATTTGGGACTTTGCGAGTATTTTTGCCCTTCAAAATTTAATACTCCCCTTATGGCATATGATGTTATTGTCCTGGGCAGTGGCCCGGGCGGTTATCCGGCCGCCATCCGCGCGTCTCAACTTGGTTTTAAAGTTGCCATCATAGAAAAGGAAAGCCTCGGAGGCGTATGCCTTAACTGGGGATGCATTCCAACCAAAGCGTTGCTGAAAAGTGCGCAGGTGTATGAATACATGAAACATAGCGCTGACTATGGCATTACAGGATCCAATATCACCCACGATTTTGGTGCGGTGGTGAAAAGAAGCCGTGGTGTTGCCGATAAGATGTCCAAAGGCGTGCAGTTCCTGATGAAGAAGAACAAGATTGACGTGGTGATGGGATTTGGTAAAATCGCGGGCAAGGGTCGCGTTGAAGTAACGGCAGCAGACGGATCGAAGCAGGTAGTGGAAGGAAAATATATCATCATCGCCACCGGAGCCCGCAGCAGGCAGTTGCCTTCCATGCCCGTGGATGGGAAAAAAATCATCGGATACCGGGAAGCCATGGTCCTTCCATCACAGCCCAACACAATGATTGTGGTTGGATCTGGGGCAATTGGAGTGGAGTTCGCAGACTTCTATAACACCATGGGCACCAAGGTCACGATCGTGGAATTCATGCCCCGCATCGTGCCGGTGGAAGACGAGGACATCAGCAAAGAGTTGGAAAAACAATTCAAAAAGAAAGGAATCACCATCCTGACTTCCAGTGAAGTCACTTCCGTGGACACCAGCGGTGCAGGCGTAAAGGCCCGCGTCAAGAACGCCTCCGGTGAATCCGTGCTGGAAGCGGATATCTTGCTGTCCGCCGTGGGCATCGCCCCCAATATCGAAGGCATTGGCCTGGAAGAGACCGGTATCAAAATGGAGAAAGGAAGGATTGTGGTGGATAAAACCCAGCAGACCTCCGTTCCCGGGATCTATGCCATAGGCGACTGCTCCCCAGGCCAGGCACTGGCGCATGTGGCCAGCAAAGAAGGCATCACGGCAGCCGAAGCCATTGGTTACCTGGAAAAGAAATACCATCACCAGCCCGACGCCATCGACTATAACAATGTCCCCGGTTGCACCTACTGCTCGCCTGAGATCGCTTCCGTTGGATACACGGAAAAGGCGGCCAAAGATGCAGGCTACGAAGTCAAAGTGGGCAAGTTCCCATTCATGGCATCGGGCAAAGCAAGCGCGGCGGGCAATACGGACGGATTTGTGAAAGTGGTGTTCGACGCCAAATACGGTGAGTTCCTGGGCGCTCATATGATTGGAGCCGGCGTGACGGAAATGATCGCAGAAGTGGTGGCTGCACGGAAACTGGAAACCACAAACCATGAAATCCTCAACGCCATCCACCCCCACCCCACTATGTCCGAAGCCCTGAAAGAAGCGGTTGCCGTGGCATACGGAGAGGCCATTGACATTTGATTTGGCCGGGAGAATATCTTCGTCAAATACACATAAGGAAGCCGGACAAAGAGTCCGGCTTCCGATTTTACATGATCAAAGACAACCGCCGTCAGGCCCGCTTACTATATGCAATGACAGTTGCTTGTAGTCTAATGACTCATTTTGCCTCCGCAAAAACTTTTTTCAGCAATTCACTGGTCCTGGCCGCTGGATCCTTGCGGATTTTCTTCTCCTCCTCCGCCACCTGGTAGAAAATACCGGACAGGGCTTTTTCGGTTACATATGCGGGTAAGTCGGTATTGACTTTCTCCTTGCTGAAGCGGTTATAATTGCTGAATACATCGTTCCAGTATTTGGTGGCATCCACTTTCTGGAGGGATTTTTCGATGGAAGGGCGGAAGGCCGAGGTCAGCGCTGCGGTCGTTTTGTCCTGGAGATATCGCGTGGCCGCATTCTCCCCGCCGCGCAGGATCCCTGCCGCATCCTGGATCGTCATGGACTTGATGGCTTCAAGGAAAATGGGGGCTGCGGCGGCCGCCGCATCCTCCGCAGCCCGGTTCATGGACAGGATGGCCTTATCCACCTGGGAACCCAATCCTAAGGAGCGCAGGGTCTGTTCAACTTTTTTGGCTTCCGGAGGCATGAGGACCTTGATGGCGGCATTGGCGAAATAGCCATCCAGGGCGTTCAGTTTCTGGGTCCCCTTGGTGGCCCCTACACTGAGGGCCTCCTTAAGGCCACGTGCCATATCCTCGGTACTGAGGGTGCCCTTCGTTCCGCCCAGCAGGTCGTTTACATTGAAAGTCTTTTTTGAGCTGTCCGCGCTGGTTCCGCCCGATATTTTTTTCAATAACTGGGCCTGGGAAGTTGTCACCCCCAGGAAAGAAAAAACCGCAAAAACGAGGATATATTTTTTCATAGCATGCGTATTCCGGATATCATCACAAAGCTATGACCAAAACGTTCGGGGGGAGACCAATCTTGCGCAGATGGCGCATTTATTCACAAATAATTGTGTTAAAAACCCAAAGTTCTTATCGCACGCCGGTGCTGACTCCTGCGAACCGCAATTAGGATATCCCCTATTTTTGCGGCATGTACCATCGTATCGCCCTCGCCACCCTCCTATTCCTGCTGCTCTCCTGCAACGGAAACCAGGAACCTACTGAAACCGAAGGCCAGCGGCCCGCAACCCCCGCGATGCCTGAACCCAAATCCATCAGCTACCAACTGATCAACGCCTATCCACATGACACGGCGGCTTTCACACAGGGATTTGAAATCTACCAGGGCAAACTCCTGGAAGGTACCGGGCTGATCAACCGTTCCTCCCTTCGCAGGACAGATTTGAAAACCGGCAGGATTCTCAACCGAATCAATATCGACAGTCCTTACTTTGGAGAAGGCATTACGGTGCTGAGAGATACTCTGTATCAGCTCACCTGGCAGAACAACATGGTCTTTGTCTACGATGCCAAAACCTTCCGGAAAATCCGGGAAATGAAATGGAGCGATGAAGGCTGGGGCATTACCAACGATGGAAGCAACCTGTACATATCCACGGGCAGCGATAAGATTTACGTGGCCCGCCCATCGGATTTGAAGCTGCAAAGAGTCATCAGCGTCAGCGATCCTTTCGGCTTGCTCAACAACCTCAATGAACTGGAATGGATCAATGGATTCATTTATGCCAATCGCTGGGAATATGATTATATCCTGAAAATAGACCCTGCCAGTGGACATGTGCTGGGACGAATCGACCTGAAGGATTTTCTGGCAAGAAACGCAAAAGTGGACATCACTTACCTCGGCGCACCGGGTTCTATCGGAGCGCAAAATGGGGCTTATCTGAACGGCATCGCGTACGACTCATCCAGCGGAAACCTGTTCATTACGGGCAAACTCTGGCCCCATGTGTTTGAAATCAAACCTGCGGACTAGCGATCCCCTGCGGATCAAAGCCTTTCTGAACCCTGTATTTTCCTATTTTCGCCCAACCAACTAACTGCAAAACCATCCCCATGAGCCTCGTAGACTCTTTCGAGAAAATCCCCGTTCAGATTTTTGGAGACGATAAAAAAGCATCGGCCCATGTAGCGCGTGAGGTGGCCGACCTGATCCGGCAAAAACAGAAAGAGGGCAAGCCCTGCGTACTGGGACTTGCAACGGGCTCCACACCCAAAACCCTTTATGCAGAGCTGATCCGCATTCATAAAAACGAGGGACTCAGTTTCAAAAACGTCATTACGTTCAACCTGGACGAATATTATCCCATTGAACCGGACGCGCTTCAGAGCTACAACCGCTTCATGAAAGTACACCTTTTCAATCATGTGGACATCGACCCTTCCAATACCCATGTACCGGACGGAACGATTGAAAAAACAGATGTGCGCTCCTATGCAGCCACCTATGAAAAGAAAATCGAACTGGCGGGAGGGATCGATCTTCAGATATTGGGCATCGGTCTGAACGGTCACATAGGGTTCAATGAGCCAGGGTCCAGCAGGCATAGTGGCACGCGATTGGTAGCGCTGGACAATTCAACCCGGTTGGCCAATGCTTATGAATTTGCAAACATGAGCCAGGTTCCAAGGCTGGCAGTTACGATGGGCATACAAACCATCCTCAAAGCAAAAAAAATCATCCTCATGGGATGGGGCATGCATAAAGCCCCCGTGATCAGAAAAGCCGTAGAAGGTCATATTACGGAAACCGTTCCAGCTTCCCTGCTGCAAGAGCATTCAAACGTTCACTTTGTACTGGACGAAACAGCGGCCCAGGAACTGACACGCTTTAAATCACCCTGGCTCACGGGGGAAATCGACTGGACGGATCAAATGATCCGAAAAGCGGTTTGCAACCTCGCGCTGCATGCGCAGAAGCCCATACTCATGCTCACCAACGACGATTATAATAATTTCGGGTTGAGCGATCTTCTCGTGAAAATGGGCAATGCCTATGAGATTAACCTCAAAGTCTTCAATGGAATGCGGGACACCATCACGGGCTGGCCAGGTGGTAAATTTTCAGAAGAGTTGCCCCGTCATCCTGAGCGAAGAGAACCTAAAAGCAAGCGCGTCATCATTTTTTCCCCCCATCCGGATGATGATATCATCTCCATGGGCGGCACATTCATCCGTTTGCACCAACAGGGACATGAAGTGCACGTTGGATACCAGACCTCCGGAAATATTGCGGTAAGTGATGAGTTCGTGATGCGGCAAATCGATTTCGCCGTTGAATTTGATGATACATTTAATATCGATAAAAGTCGCGCCAACCGCATCTGGAACGAAGCCCGGGCTTTCATCAAAACCAAAAAATCCAACCAGAAAGACACGGATGAAATCCGGTCCATCAAGGGTATGATTCGTCGCACCGAAGCCCGCGCCACCTGCCGCTACGTGGGTATCAGGGACGAGCATATCCACTTCATGAACCTCCCCTTCTATGAAACTGGTCTGATTGAAAAAAACCCACCCAGCGAAGCGGATATCCAGATCCATATGGATCTGATCCGGGAAGTGAAACCACACCAGATTTTTGCAGCAGGAGATTTTGCAGACCCGCACGGGACACATAAAGTCTGTTTTGATATCCTGTTTGAAGCGCTGAAGCGACTCAAAGCTGCCAATGACCCGTCGATTGTCAACTGCTGGCTATGGCTCTATCGCGGCGCCTGGGCGGAGTGGGATATCTGGGACATTGAAATGGCCATCCCCATGGCCCCGGACCAGATCGTGGAAAAGAGGAATGGCATTTTTATCCACCAAAGCCAGAAAGACGGCGTGGTCTTCCAGGGCACAGATTCCCGTGAGTTCTGGGAAAGGGCGGAAGAAAGGAATGCCGCCACGGCAGAACTTTATGACAAGCTGGGCCTGCCCAAATACGCGGCCATGGAAGCTTTTGTGCGATGGAAATACTGAGGATTGCGGATTCCGGATTTAGATTCCGGATTGACGAATCCCGGATACTTTGGAAAATAGAACCTCCCAATTCGGAATCCGGAATCCGTAATTCGTAATTTTCCGTATATTTGCAACCCAATTACCGGCCCTGTAGCTCAATTGAATAGAGCATTTGACTACGGATCAAAAGGTTTCAGGTTTGAATCCTGACAGGGTCACAAGGTATCAAAAACCCGCCTGGAGGCGGGTTTTTTAGTGGACATCCTGGAAGTTCTGGCGTGTTCATGTTAGAGCACAGTTGACAGTGTAGACCGGATATTTCCCAATTCGGTTTTTTCAAACGGCAGGTTATGCATCGCTTGCAGGTTGTCTTTCAACTGCTCCACATTCCGCACACCTGCCAGGTCTCTCGTGATCCCGGGATCCTTCAGCAACCAGGCAATGGCCATTTGTGCAAGCGACTGCCCACGGGATTGCGCGATCTCATTTAAGTGGTTTAACTGCTGAACCCGCGCAGTTGTGATCTGATCGCGCGACAGGGGAACGCTGATTCCTGGCGGCACGCGGATGCTCCGGCATTGTATTCAAACTTTGCCACGTCCGCAATCACGGCATCTTCCACCCCGGTAGCGATGACTTGGAAAGGTCCGGATTTATTTTCTGCCCGCTCTCATTCCGCGCCAACTATACGGCAACGGGTACCCGAAATTTTGTGTGAACTTTGCAAATCAAACGATAGTCAACATGACATCCGGGCTTTCCGGCTGCAGAAGCAACAAATGAAAGGTATCCATGCATGAATCGACGAACGTTGAAGTCATACCGGCTCTCTTGACACCGCATTAAAGAAACCGAAAAATTTTCAGATTCGCGATCCTGACAGGGTCATAGTGCACACCTATTACACATATTCGTGAACATCTGTCACAATTTCTTAACAGCAATCTCACAAAAAATTTACAACCGCATCACATTCAATTTCTGAATGAATAAAACCTTCGCATAAGCGAACCATCACCCTTTTGAACAACACTCCATGAAAGGACATATAACCCTCAACCGGTATCTTCCCAATGATGATGCGCCAGTCTATCATCAATTGTTCATGATGCTGATCGCATCTATGTCTTTTGCCCTCATCCTGGTGGGGAACCACTTCCTTTTTTTCCAGTTCAACAAATTTCATCATCCCGTTCTGGATGATACCTTTTCCATGATCACATTGCTGGGTAATGGGCTGACCAATATCATTACCGCCGGCATTTGCTGGATATGGCTCAGAAAAAAGAAATCCGAGATCCCCTTTCAGGTGCTCATGAGCTTTGTTTTATCCGGGCTCTGCGCGCAACTGCTGAAGGCGATTTTCCGGGCTCCCCGTCCCTCTCTCGCCTTGTCAGAAGCAGCTTATCCGTATTTCCTCAAGGGAATCTCGAGGGGCGGATTCACCAGTTTCCCCTCGGGGCATACCACCACCATATTTGCCCTCTGCACTATCCTGGCCTTGCAAACCAAAAACCGCAATCTGCAAGTAGCCCTGTTTATGGTTGCACTGATGGTGGCCTATTCAAGAATTTACCTGGGTAGCCATTTCCCGGTTGATATCCTGGCAGGCGCTCTGCTGGGATATGGTAGCGCATTGTTGATCATCAACCTGAAATTCATTGTTAAAAGAGTGAAACAAATCGCCATCAATCCGGATAGATTCCCTTCTGAATCATGACAATTTCAAACGAAGCCTATCTACTCATACGTTCAAAACTCCCCTTCGTTATCCTCCGGCCAAAGCCGGAGCATGCCTTTGCGCAGTTACGCATCAATGCCCTTTCTTCTGATCTTGGTGTCATCCATCCTGCTTTTTACCGGGCTCTCCGGCACACCCATGTATATCCTGGATGAAGTGAAAAACGCTCAATGCGCCATGGAGATGATGGAGCGGGGCGATTGGATCGTACCTACATTTAACCAGGAACTGCGCGTGGCCAAGCCTCCCTTGCACTATTTCTTCATGCGCGCCGGATACATGGCTTGGGGTAATACGCCTTTTGGCGCCCGTTTCTTTTCCGCCGTGATGGGCATCCTGACGACAGGAGCCTGCTGGGCTTTTGTAAAGCGCTTTTCTTCCGTAATGCATGCACTGCTGACCTGCTGCATCCTGCTCTGTTCCACACATTTTCTCTTTGAGTTCCGGCTCGCTGTGCCTGATCCATACCTGATTTTCTTCTGCACGGCTGGACTATTCTGTGCCTATGCATATACGCTGGACCAAAAATTGCCCACCATCATTTGTGCCGCAATGGCCATGGCACTGGGCATCCTGAGCAAAGGTCCGGTTGCCATCGCCATTCCCGGCCTTGCCTGGCTCTGCTTCCTCATTTGGGAGCGAAAACTGAAAATCCTGTTTAACTGGCATATTCCCCTGGCCGTTATCGTACTCCTTTCTGTCTCCACACCCTGGTACCTCGCAGTGCACTACGCCACACAAGGTGCCTGGACAAGAGGTTTCTTCCTGGAGAACAACCTGAACCGCCTTTCGGGACCGATGGAAGGACATGGCGGCATTTTCCTTGTGGTACCCATTTTCGTTTGGGTAGGTATGCTACCGGCCTCTGCATGGATTGCAAGCCTGTTCTCAAGGGAAATCAATATCTGGAAACATCCCATCAACCGGTTTTCAGCCTGCGTTGTGCTGGCCAACCTGGTAGTCTTCAGTTTCTCCGGGACTAAACTCCCCAACTATCCAATGCCCGCCTATCCGTTCCTGGCCATCCTGATCGGTTTCTCCATGTGCCAACTAATGCATGAAAAGTTTAAGAAACGCCGTTATCCTTTACTGCTGTTGGTTATCCTGAACCTGGCCATCTCCGTTGGAACCTACTTCGCCATTCGTTCAGAACCGGCACTTAAGGGCATTGAGTACCTGGCTTGGGGTACCACCATTTTGCCTACCGGGGCAATTGCCGCATTGTTCCTGCATGAACCAAAAAGAATCTCTGCATCTCTTTTAACCATCTTCACGGCCTATATGCTTTTTCATCTGGTCTTTTTCCGAGTTCTTTATCCCAAAGCCTATCAAAGAAACCCAGTGGAGATGAGTCGCCTTTTCTGGTCAGCCGGAAAACCCATTGTTGCTTTCCAAGGCTTCAACCCTGCATTTGTTTTTGCAACCAACCGGCAAATAAGGCAATATGTCGATAGTGCAATGCTCAGGCAGTACCTCGATCTGCACCCAGAAACGCTGGTCATTTCAAGGAGCGATCAATGTAATGTGCTTGAAGCTTTGGGACTAATGAAGCAATTCGGGCAACGAGACCTGTTTGAACATCACACCACGGTAATTTATGCAAGGAAAGGAGTTTCAGTTGCTGAACATTTGTCAGAAGTTGAACAGTCACCTGTAAAGCCGGGAAAAGAACGTCTCGAGTCCCCCGGACCTGTTAAATCTCAATAAAATGTATATGAGAACTATATTCCGGCCAAAATCCATCCTCCTAACGGGAGGTGCAGGCTTTATCGGAAGTCATCTTTCTGAACTCCTGCTGAAGGAAGGGTGCATCGTATATTGCATAGACAACCTTGACCCTTATTACCCGGAGCAAATCAAGCGGAGAAATCTTACTTATAGCCTCAAACATGAAAGGTTCCATTTCATCCAGGAAGACTTCACCCACATGCGCGGCAGCTGGTGGGCGAAGGCCCTTTCCAGAGTTCAGTTTGATGCGATCATCCACCTGGGCGGTAAAGCTGGCGTGAGGCCCAGCATACATCAATCGCTCGACTATTATAATACCAACCTCACCGGAACCCAGCAACTGCTGGAATGCGCCAGGGAATGGAGCGTTCCAAAATTTATTTTCGCGTCGTCCAGCAGCGTATATGGAAATTGCAGGAACATGCCTTGGCGGGAAGAAGATCGAAGCGGAGACCCCATAAGTCCCTATGCATCCAGCAAACTGGCAGCCGAGCAACTGGGACGAGTCTACGCCCACTTATTCGGGCTGCAATTCATCGCACTAAGGCTTTTTACCGTATACGGCCCCAGGCAAAGGCCGGACCTGGCCATCCACAAGTTTTATAAATGCATTGAAGCTGGAGAACCCCTGACAATATTCGGTGACGGTGAATCCAGCCGGGACTATACCTTTATCGAAGATATCCTCTCAGGCATCGTCGCGGCCCTTGATTATGCTGGCGAAAAAACGGTCTTTAATCTAGGGGGTTCGGATCCGGTCCGGTTGCTGGATCTGGTGCATATCCTTGAAGACACAATGGGCAAGAAAGCAAAGCTCATCCAGGCGCCTCAACAGGACGGCGATGTGGAGCGAACCTGCGCCGATATCCGCAGGGCAGCAGAGCACCTTCAATATGCACCCAAAACAAGCATAGAATCAGGCATTGAATCATTCGTACGATGGAAGAAAAATACGAAACCGCAACTCGAGTACCAGGACTGAACGTACGGACCCGGTTGCTGTCCGTAGTCATCGCCATGCATAATGAAGAGGAAAATGTGCAGCCCCTGCTGGAACAAGTCAGGACAGCCTTACAGGGCATCAACTATGAACTGATCCTGGTAGATGATGGTTCCACGGATGGAACGGTTAAAGCGGTACGCGAGCAATTGGATGGTTGCACCAAGCTGGTAATCCTTCGCAAAAACTACGGACAGTCGTCTGCAATGGCGGCAGGCATTGAAGCGGCCCTCGGCACGCAAATCGCTACCATGGACGGAGATCTGCAGAACGACCCCCGGGATATACCGGCAATGCTGCAAGCCCTGAACGAAGGGCAGTGGGACTTGGTGGCAGGGGTCAGAGCCAATCGGAAAGACGGCATGCTGCTGAGGAAGATCCCATCCCGGATTGCCAACCGCTTTATCAGGAATTCAACCGGCGTGAGACTGCACGATTATGGATGCACACTGAAGGTTTTCGAAGCAGGCCTCGCCAAAACCCTGGGGCTTTACGGCCAGCTGCACAGGTATATTCCCGTCCTTGCAGCCTTGCAGGGAGCGCGCATGACGGAAATGCCCGTGAGGCACCACCCCAGGGTACACGGGAAATCAAAATACGGACTAGGCAGAACCTTCAAGGTGATGAGCGACCTCGTGCTGATGGTGTTCATGCAAAAGTATTTCCAGAGGCCCATGCATTTTTTTGGCCCAGTTGGATTTCTCCTGCTTGCCGCGGGCATCGGGATCAACCTATATCTTTTTGTTGTCAAACTCATGGGACAGGACATCGGCGCAAGACCGCTGCTGATCCTCGGGGTGATTCTTTTCCTTTCTGGTCTGCAATTCGTCCTATTTGGTATCTTGAGCGAAGTCATGATGAGAACCTATTACGAATCTCAGGACAGAAAGCCCTACCAGGTAAGGCAGATCCTGACAGCGAAAAATACCCGAGCATGAAGAAATGGCTCAAGGTTACCTTGCAGGCCCTGATTACCTTGCTGGCTTTTTACCTTGTGTCCCGTCAAATCAGCTTCGAGGACCTCAGCAATACCTTTACTCAGATAGAGGTACCCTGGATTATCCTGGCCTGGATACTATATAACCTCTCACAGGTCATAAGTTCGGGGCGCTTGCTGGGCTTTTACCGCAACATCCAGATTCCCCTCACCTTCCAGACCAACCTGCTTATTTACTATCGTGCAATGTTCTATGGGCTTTTTCTGCCCGGCGGGGTATCCGGGGACGCATACAAAGTATTGATCCTTCAAAAGCAATACCGAATCGGGTACAGGGAACTGATCACAGCCACACTGTCTGATCGATTCAACGGCCTGGTGGTTCTGCTTTCAATTGACCTCTTGCTCCTGTTCGCAGGATTCGGCAAACTGGAAGGAACCTATGGCCGTATCCAGTGGATCATCCCCATCCTGCTCTTCACTGGCTGGGTGGTCTATATCCTGGGCATGCGATGGCTGGCCGCGATTCATGTCCGGAAGATCGGAAGGTCCGCCATCCTGTCATTCATGGTACAGGTGATGCAATTGGCGGCATTCTGCTGCATCCTGTATGCGCTTGATACTCTGGTAGAACATTGGCTTTATTATGGAATCCTGTTTTTCGCAGGAGGCGTCTTATCCGCTTTACCCATCAGCATCAGCGGCATGGGCATGCGGGAATGGGCGATGGTGACCAGTTCCGGGATCTTTGGCACCAACCCAAATATCGCATTCACCGCCAGCTTCTGCTTTTTCCTGATCACGGCAACCAGCGCACTGGCCGGCGGCCTGATTACATTCAGAAAGCAGAAAATCGTTGGCGAATCCCACGCACAAGCTGCACCATGAAAAAAAGGAGATAATGGACAAGGTAACTTTACCTGATTCCGGCTCCCCTGGTCCTCCAGTATGGATACCGGCAATCTTCTGTATACTCTCGATTCCGGCCCTTGTAGTCTCATCAGGAAGCTACCCGATCACCATTTATACTGATGAACCCATTCGGGCGCTGGTAACCAAAGAAATGCTCATCAGCGGAAACTGGCTCGCCCCTACCCTGAACGGGGAATATTATTTCAATAAACCTCCGCTATATAACTGGCTGATCATTGCCAGCTGGAAAATTTTTGGCGTCGATTCTGTTTTCGGCTTCCGTTTCCCGATGATCCTGTCCTGGTTTGTGCTCGGACTACTGACCTGGCACTTTACCTTTAAACACACGGGAAAAAAAGCGCTGGCTTTCGCCACCAGCATTTTTTCGGTTACTCATGGACGTCTGCTCTATTACGACACGTTGCTGGGCCTGATCGACCTTACCTACGCCTGCATTACATACGCAGGCTTCATGGTAATTTACACTTACGGACAGGCTGGCAACTGGAAGCGTCTGTTCCTGGCATCCTGGACACTGACCGCTATCGGCACATTGACGAAGGGCATTACATCGCCGTTATTCCAGGTCCTCACTCTCTCAGCATACTTCCTCCTGCTCAAGCCTGCCCGGTGGCGCCTACTCTTCAACCGCTGGCATTGGGCGGGTATCCTGCTATACCTACTCATTCTTTCTGCCTACTTTGTCCCCTATTTTGCCTTCAACCAGGTGAACCCCAATGAATACTTCGAAGCAATGTTCCAAAACAGCACGAAAGCCACGCCCCTTCAACAAAAAATAGGCAAAGTGTTCCTGCACCTCTTCACTTATCCCCTGCAGATGTTTTACGATTTTGCCCCCTGGACCTGGTTTGTCCTGTTGCTGTTCAGAAAAGAGACCGTCAGGTTGATCAGATCTCACCCGTTTATTGAATTTAATGTTGTGGTTTTCCTGATCAATTTCATCATTTACTGGATATCACCGGATACTTTTGCACGATACCTTTTCATGCTGTTACCACTCTTGTTCTGCTCCCTGGCATACTTCTACCTGGAACAAAATGATCCCATCAAGTGGCAGAGGCTTTCGCTCGACTGGCTGATGCGCGGGCTGCTGATGCTTTCCGCACTCGGAGCAGGATTGCTACCCCTCTTTAACATTGCAAAACAAACAAGCGCATATTGGGGGAAATCCCTGACACTTTGCCTTGCCTTGCTATTTCTGGCCCTGCTTTCCTTTCGCAAAAGGCATTATACGGTATGGCTATTCACCCTCGGCCTGGTGGTGGTCCGGATTGGTTTCAACTGGTTTGTACTGGACAGGCGGGGAAATGACGATCGAAAATCGGTATTGAATGGAGCCAACATAGCCCGGATAGCCGAAGGTAAACCCGTATTTATCTACGGTATGAAAACAGACCCCCAGTACAGTGTCATTGGGTCCCAGAACGGAATCAGTTATAACTACAGCAAAGCATCCGGGCAGATACTTCGATTTTCAAGCCAACCGTCGGCAGGAGGATTTTACCTTGCGCTAAAAAAGACGTTGGATACAGTTCAACACCAGAAATCCTTCACCTTTTTTAATCCAAACCTGGAAGGTGATAGCCTGGTGATGTTTAAGTTTAATGCTTTTTCTCCTGCTGCAAACTAAGCGCGTTTTTGGTCATGAATATATTCGAAAGCTTGAGCAATCCCTAAACTCAAAGCGGAATATTTCCGTGCTTTTTCCGGGGCCTCTTGGCTACTTTATTCTCCAGCATGGCAAATGCCTTGATGAGTTTGCGGCGCGTCTCGGCTGGCTCAATCACTTCGTCTATAAATCCCCTCTCCGCAGCCTGGTAAGGCGTGGCAAACTTTTCCGCGTATTCCTTCTCTTTCTCCAGCAGTTTACCGGCCGGGTCTGAAGCTTCGGAAATCTCCTTCTTGAAAATGATTTCGCTGGCTCCCTTGGCCCCCATTACCGCAATTTCTGCAGAGGGCCAGGCATAGTTCATGTCCGCTCCAATATGTTTGGAATTCATGACGTCATATGCGCCGCCATATGCTTTCCGGGTAATGACCGTGCAACGGGGAACCGTTGCTTCGCTGAAAGCGTAAAGGAGTTTGGCCCCATTGGTGATGATGCCGTTCCATTCCTGGTCTGTTCCCGGCAGAAATCCCGGCACATCTACAAAGACCAGCAAGGGAATATTGAAGCAATCGCAAAAACGTGTAAAACGCGCGCCTTTCTTGGAACTCTCAATATCCAGTACGCCGGCCAGGCTCTGCGGCTGATTGGCCACGATCCCCAGGGAGCGACCTGCCAGTCGGGCGAATCCCACCACGATATTATCCGCGTAGTCCGGGTGTACTTCCATAAACGACTCTTCATCGCAAACTCCTTTGATGACTTCGCGCATATCATAGGGCTGGTTGGGACTATCCGGTATGATGTTCTCCAGTTCCGGCCGGAATTCATCCCCCAGTTCATAGGCATACTTGGGTGCCACATCCTCGCAATTCTGGGGCATATAACCCAGCAGCTTTTTGACCTGAGTGACGCAGTCCACATCGTTAACGGCCGTCAGATGGGTTACGCCGCTCTTGGTGGAATGGGTGGATGCGCCGCCTAATTCCTCAGAGCTGACTTCCTCATTGGTGACGGTTTTCACCACGTTGGGACCGGTCACAAACATATAACTGGTATTCTCCACCATGATGGTGAAGTCCGTCATGGCGGGCGAATAAACCGCACCGCCCGCGCACGGGCCCATGATGGCGGAGATCTGCGGAATCACCCCGGAACTCTGAACATTTCTGTAGAAGATATCCGCGTACCCTCCCAGGGAACGAACACCTTCCTGGATCCTGGCTCCGCCGGAATCATTCAAACCAACGATGGGCGCGCCTGTTTTCATGGCAAAGTCCATGATCTTGCAGATTTTCTCCGCATGGGTCTCGGAAAGTGCGCCTCCAAACACCGTAAAGTCCTGCGCATATACATAGACCAGTCGCCCGTTCACCGTCCCATATCCCGTAATGACGCCATCTCCATAAAACTGCTGGTCTTCCATCCCGAAGTCCTTGGTACGGTGCGTCACCAGGGCGCCAATTTCCTCAAAAGATCCGGGGTCCATCAGCAGGAGAACCCGCTCGCGGGCCGTCAGTTTCCCCTTTTTATGCTGGGCTTCAATGCGCCTAGCGCCGCCCCCAAGCCTGCCCTCTTCCAGTTTATCCCTGAGTAATTCCGTCTTCGGTTTCATGGATGAAATTTGTCTTTATCAAGTGTTGGTGATCGCTAGTGTGCAAGGCGTCTTTTCCAGCTGGTGGTTTTGTTCTCCACCGGTCTGAGCTGTATGGATTCATACTGCCAGCATTTGATAGCGGCCAGCGCCGCGATGGCTGCGTTGGCTTTCTGCTTTTCCCGGATCAGGTCTGGCGTATAGTAGTTGTTCACGAAATGGGTATCGAATTTGCCCTGAATGAATGCGTCGTGTTCAAAGACAAAAGTCCCAAAGGGCAGCGTCGTGGCCAGGCCCTCGATCTTGTAATCCTTGATGGCCTGTTTGATTTTCTGGATGGCTTCGGTGCGGTCCTTTCCATGAACAGCCAGCTTGGCAATCATGGGATCATAATAGATGGGGATGGTCATTCCCTCTTCATATCCATCGTCCACCCGCACACCTTCTCCGGTGGGCTTTTCATAACGGGAAAGCGTGCCAATGGAAGGCAGGAACTTGTTGAGTGGATCCTCCGCATACACCCTGAGCTCAATGGCATGCCCGTTGATCTTCAGGTCATCCTGCGCGATGCGGAGTTTTTCACCGCGAGCGATGCGGATCTGCTCCTCCACCAGGTCAATGCCAGTGATCATCTCGGTTACCGGGTGCTCCACCTGGAGGCGGGTATTCATTTCAAGGAAATAAAAATTCATTTTATCGTCCATCAGGAATTCCACCGTACCGGTGCTGGTATACTTACAACTCTTTGCCACCATGACTGCCGCTTCACCCATTTTTTTGCGGATTTCCGGCGTCAGGATGGAAGAAGGAGATTCTTCCACCACTTTCTGGTGACGTCGCTGAATGCTGCATTCACGTTCAAAGAGGTGAATGGTATTGCCAAACTGATCCGCCAATACCTGGATCTCCACATGACGCGGGGAGCTCACATACTTTTCGATGAAGACGGACCCGTCTCCAAACGCGGACCTGGCTTCACTGATGGCCCTCTGCATTTGCTCTTCCAGATCGGCCTCCTGGTGTACGATGCGCATGCCCTTACCACCTCCTCCGGCGCTGGCCTTGATCAACACAGGGTATCCCACCTTCCCAGCCACTTCCCTTGCGACGTCCACATCTTCAATGGCTTCGTCGATGCCGGGTACCATGGGGATATTGTATCCCTTTACGCATTCCTTGGCCGCCAGTTTTGAGCCCATCACGCGCATGGCATCTGGGCCAGGGCCAATAAAGGTGATGCCCGCATCCTCCACTTTCTGGGCAAAATCCGCATTCTCACTCAGGAATCCGTAACCAGGATGAATGCCATCCACTTCAAGTTCCTTGCAGATGGAGATGATCTTGTCCCCGTTCAGGTAACTCTGGCTGGAGGGGGCGGGACCCAGGCAGACTGCTTCATCTGCAAACAGCACATGCGGGGACTCACGGTCCACTTCAGAATATACCGCAACGGAACGGATGCCCATGGCACGGATCGTACGCATAATCCGGAGTGCTATTTCACCACGATTTGCAACCAATATCTTTTTCATCAATGCTTGGTTTGGAAATTTGATTCAAAATTTTTCGCCCTATTATTCCAGTTCCACCAGTACCTGGTTCTTCTCCACTGCCTGTCCTTTCTTCACCAATACTGATTTAATCTTTGCGTTGGTGTGAATCATCAGGCTGTTCTCCATTTTCATGGCTTCCAGGATGAGAATCTTATCGCCCTCCGCCACCTCCTGGCCTGCTGTCACATGAATGTCCAGGACCAGTCCGGGCATGGGCGCTTTAATGTCTTTGATCTGCTTTGTGGACACGGCGCTGAATCCGAGTTTATCCAGCATCTGTTCCAATACATCCCGGATTTCAACCTGGAAACTTTCACCATCCACCTCGAGCGTCATCTTCTTGCCCGTAGCGTCCATATTGATGAGACGGACGCTAACAGACCGGTTCCCCTGGATCAGGTGGAATTCTGTGTCAGATTTGCGGAGAAAATTTGCTTGTGAGATTTCTTCGGGACTCAGCAGGAACTGGAAGTCATTCACCTTCACAGCCATTGCAGCGGGAGATTCGGGCATATCGGGGAGTGTTGGGTAAAAATAGCGATTGGACCGGGTTAACGGCTAAAAGGATCATTAACTTTTTTCAGCCGCATTACTTTCTGATACTTTTTTTGCGGTATGTTGATCGAAGAATGGCTTGATCAGATCAATCGGTACCGGGAATATCGTAGTTGAATTATTCTCCGTAGCGATCTCCCGAAGCGTCTGCAGATAACGCAGGGTAAGGGCGCTGGGTTGATCGGACAGCACTTTGGCCGCATCGGCAAGCCGCGCGGAGGCCTGAAACTCACCTTCGGCGGAAATCACTTTGGACCTGCGTTCTCTCTCCGCTTCCGCCTGCTTGGCCATGGCCCGCTGCATCTCCTGGGGAAGATCAATTTGTTTGACCTCCACGTTGGAAACCTTCACGCCCCAGGGTTCCGTCTGTGCGTCGATGATCTGCTGGAGTTTCTGGTTAATCTTGTCCCGCTGGCTGAGCAGATCATCCAATTCAGATTGCCCGCAGACACTGCGCAGGGTGGTCTGGGAAATCTGGGATGTGGCTGCCAGGTAATTCTCTACCTGGACAATGGCACTGGCGGGCTCTATGACACGGAAATACACAACGGCATTCACCTTAACGGATACGTTGTCATTGGTGATGATGTCCTGCGGAGGCACGTCCAGCACAATGGTACGAAGGCTCACTTTGACCATTTTTTCAATCACGGGAATCAGCAGGATCAGCCCCGGACCGCGGGTAGCGATCAGTCGCCCCAGCCGAAACACCACCCCCCGCTCATACTCCCGAAGAATCTTGACGGCATTGACCAGAAAAAATACCGCCAGGACAAAGACAATGATTAAACCAAAGGGAATCTGTTCCATATTCAGCCATTTAAATTGTTTCAACAATCGGTTCCACTAAGAGTACAAAACCATCTCTACCGGTAACGCGCACCTGCTGTCCTTTCCGGATGACCCCGGACAGGCTGCGCGCCTGCCAGGTTTCGCCCATGCTCAGGACAAATCCATTCTCCTTAAAATCGTCCTGGGCGAATCCCAGGCTGCCCTTGATGGCTTCGGAACCGGTCACCACCGGAGTACTCTGCGCGCGGAGACCGAGCCAGGCGAGGATGCCAAAAAACAACGCGGAAGCGAGAATGGCCGGAATCATGACGGCACCGGAAATGCGGACCACCTCCAACGGTGATTCCTGTTTGAGCAACATCACTGAACCGAGCAACAAAGCGATGATGCCACCAATGGTGAGCATCCCGTAGCTGGTGATTTTTATTTCCATCACAAATAAAACAAGTGCAAAGAGGATCAGCCCCAGGCCCGCGTAATTCACAGGCAGCGATTGCATGGCGTAAAACGCCAGGATGAGGCTGATCACGCCCACAACGCCGGGGAAGATCGTGCCCGGACTGTAGAGTTCAAACATAATTCCATAGATACCAATCAGCATCAGGATATAGGCGATATTCGGATCCGCGATGATGTTCAGCAGACGCTCCATCCAGGTCATTTCAATATAGGATAACCGTGCATTTGCGGTGCGCAACGTCTTTGATCCACCGGCCAGTTGAATGGTTTGACCGTTCACCTGTTTCAGTAGATCTGGCAGGTTGGTGGCCATCAGATTGATGATATGTTTGTCCAGCGCTTCCCGGGCAGTTGCAGAAACGCTTTCACGGACTGCCTGTTCCACCCAGACGGTATCCCGGTTGCGGTGCTGTGCGATGGTCCGGATGAAAGCAGCCGCATCGTTGGTGGCTTTTTCATTCACCACAGAATCCATCTGACCTTGAGTAACAGGATGGGCCGCTCCGATATTGGTACCTGGCGCCATCGCAGCGATATGGCCGGACATGGTGATAAAAACGCCAGCAGAACCAGCATGGGCACCATAGGGCGATACAAACACGACAACGGGAACCTGGCTTTGCAGGATCTCCGTCACAATGGAACGGGTGGAGGAAAGCAGTCCGCCAGGTGTATTCAGCCGGATCACCAAACACTCTGCATCCTCATGCGCAGAGCGATGGATGGCACGTTTGATGAAGTCTGCGGAAACCGGATTGATGCTCCCATCTATTTCCACCACTGTGACCACCTGCGCTCCAACCCATGCGGGGAAAAGCAGCATCCCGAAAACCGCGGCCAGCAGTATTCGCTGAACCCGGGTAAACCGGCCCCTGAATCTGGCGGAAAGAAATGTCATGTCCCTTACAAGTTACGTCATTTGAAAACGGCAATTCCAATCCTGTTTACAACCATTGGCGTATTTGTGGTTACCGGATGAGCCGTAATCCGTTTTACAACCATTTATTTCCTTAATTTTAATCATTACTAACCAAACATTATTCTATGGCAACAAAAAGAACAACCTTGCGCTCTTCGGCCGGTAAAAAACTCTACGCGGTGAGGAACGAGGACGGAACTTTCAAAGACATCCAGTCCTACGCAAAAGCACACGCGGCTGATATCAAAAAAGCGGCTAAAAAAGAAGTTGCGAAAAAAGCGGCCAAAAAGGCAGCCCCCAAAAAAGCGGCTGCTAAGAAAGCGGTGAAAAAGGCGGTGAAGAAAGTGGCAGCTAAAAAAGCGGCCGCCAAGAAAGCTGTGAAAAAAGCGGCTAAAAAGAAATAATCCGCAGATTGAATTGATCGAATGACCCGGGCCTTGCCCGGGTTTTTTATCGCCCTAAAAAATAAAACTAAAAAAATAGTTGTTAAACTAAATATTTAGTTTTAGGTTTACATCCAGACAGCCAAAGAGCCTTTTTTATGAAGATCCTGACAAAAGCGGAAGAACAGATCATGCAGATCATCTGGAACCTGGACGAAGCCTTTCTCCGGGACATCCTGGATGAAATGCCGGACCCGAAACCGCATCAGAACACGGTGGCTACCATCGTGAAAATCCTGGTGGACAAGGAATTCGTGGGTGTAAAAGTGTATGGACGCATGCACCAATATTACCCGCTGGTGAGTAAGGACGCTTACTCCCAGAGCACGATGAAAAACCTGGTCCAGGGATATTTTGAAGGATCTTTTTCCAATGCCGTATCTTTTATGGTGAAAGAGAACGACCTGAGTGTGGAAGACCTTGAACTTCTTCTTAAGCAACTCAAAAAAAGCGAAAAATGATCGCCTTCGCCTATTACCTGTTCAAGGTTATCGCCTGCTCAGGGACCCTCGTTGGGTATTACCAACTGGCATTGCGCAACCGGATCTTTCACCAATGGAACCGGTATTACCTGCTCGCCACCCTGCTCCTGTCCATCGCGCTGCCCCTGATCCGGATACCGGTGCATTTGGATCAACAGCAGGATCTGGCACCCGCGGTTCAGATTCTGTACCTGGTTTCATCGGGCGACCAATACATGCAGGCGATCAATTCCAACAGTGGCTTGCGCATGGGTTGGGAAGAGATATCCTTCATGGCCTATCTGCTGGTATGCCTGTTCTTTCTGGCTGCAATGGGACAGGGTATTTACCGGATCCGACGAATGATCCTGAAAAACCCGGTCTCCCAATATGGCGATATCAGGGTGGTTTCTACCAATGCCAAAGGCGCGCCCTTTTCTTTTCTCAGGTATATTTTCTGGCACCGGCAGATCCGGCTGGATTCTTCCACCGGACAGCAGATCCTCAAACACGAAATGGCCCATATCCGGGAAAGGCATTCCTACGATAAGTTATTGATCCAGGCCATCCTGGCTGTCTACTGGATCAATCCTTTTTTCTGGCTGATTCGTAAGGAACTGGGTATGATTCATGAATTCACGGCTGATCAGCAATCGGTTGAACAGGGAGACACCGCTGCCTTTGCGGCCATGATCCTTCAGGCTGCATATCCGCAGCACCAACTCCCTTTGATGAACCATTTTTTTCATTCACCCATTCAACGCAGACTCCATATGTTACTCAAATCTCAAAATAAAAAAGTCACCTATTTTTCCCGCATTCTCGCCCTTCCCCTGCTCGCTGTCATTGGCGTTGCATTCACCGTGAAAACCCAGCAGGCACGTGCCCGGAAAGACTTCAGCGGCAACGCGCAGCACGCATTCGTAGAACAAAATAAATCCATCAGTTCCGGCACTTCGTTGCAAAACGGCTCTATGGAACAGAACCAACCCATCGTGCCGGAGTCGATGTCCCAAAAGAAGGACAGCGGAATAACCGTGTTGAAAAACGCACAGATCACGATGACATCCGCCAGTCCATGGAACGTCTCCGGATCAGATAACCCGTTGATTGTGGTCAATGGGGAGAGGAAGGTTTTTGCTGACCTGCTGAATAAAACGATATCAGCAGAAGTCTTTACCATCTATGATAAGCAGAACCCGGTGGCGATGAAAAAATATGGCCGGGATGCGAAAGAAGGTGCCATGATTTTTGAAAACGCAGTCCTTTCGGATGTTAAAGAAATTCCAGATGCAGGCGCAGTCAACCTTACGGGGAGCGTAGAAGTCCTGGGAGATACCGGGCATCCGATTTTTCGAGTCGAAACCCTGGATATGAGCGCCCAACCTCTTTACGTGATCGACGGGATGATCATCAACAAAAATGTAGAAAGAGATGCATTGAACCTGATGGTCAAACCAGAAGACATTGAAAAAATTGATGTATTGAAAGGCGAAGCAGCAAAGACATTGTATGGCGATCGGGGGCAGAACGGCGTGGTGATGATCACCACCAGAAAGCTGTCAGCTGAGGACCGGCTTTCCGGGATTACTTCCACGATGCCCGTGGAACTGACCGGCCTTGAAGTCACGGACAATTCGCCCGTATTCACCAGCGTGGATGTTCCGGCCGTTTTCCCCGGAGGCGAGGATGAGATGGTTACCTGGATTAAAAAACAGCTGGCCGCTCAGCCCGACGTTCAGCGAAACCCCGGGCAGTTCAAAGGTCTGGCCGGGCTCCGGTTTATTGTAAACACGCTGGGCCAGGTGACCAATGTTTCCCTGTTGAATGCAAAGGGTAAAACGTACAATTCGAAACTTTCCATGATGGTAGCCGCACTACTGCAGAAAGGACCCTATTGGCAATCGGCCAAACAGAATGGCGCCAAAGTGCGCAGTTTCCGGGACCTGGAATTCAGGAACTAGGGCCTGATCGTCAGGAAAAATTTAAGTACCCCCCGCGTGCCCGGGCAGATGCTGTGCCAAGGGATTATGCTTTGAACTGGAGGATCTCGCCTTCGTGACGGATCTCCAGTTCTTTCGCTGTGTTTTGTTCTACCCGGCCAATGAGTTTTGCCTCCACTCCCCAGTGCCTTGCTATAGTGATCATATGTGCGGCGGAATCGGCATTGGTGTAAATTTCGAGCCTGCATCCCATGTTGAAGACCTGGAACATTTCACGGGCATCGGAACCGCTGGCTTTTTGAATCATCCGAAAGATGGGTGGGATCTCAAAAAAATCATCCTTGACGATCCGCATGGGGCCGGGCAGGTATTTCAGGCACTTGGTCTGTCCTCCCCCGCTGCAATGAATCAGTCCGTGCACTTCGTCAAAATGCCTTTCCAGGATTTCCTTAAGTACAGGCGCAAAACTTCGGGTAGGGCTCAGCAAAAGCTTGCCTATATCCACGCCGTCCGGAAGGCCCTCCGGCATGTCTGTCAGGTGGTATGGTCCGATGTAGGTGACAGCCGGATCCAGTCCGGGATCGCAGGATTCCGGGTATGCTTTACCGTAATCCCTGTGCAGCACGTCATGTCTTGCGCTGGTGAGCCCATTGCTGCCGATGCCGCTGTTGTATGACTGTTCGTACGCTGTCTGGCCATAACTGGACAAACCCACGATGACATCCCCCGGCTTAATTTTATCGTTCGTAATTAGCCTCGACTTGGGCCAGCGGGCTGTCATGGTGCCGTTGACTGCGATGGTCCTCACCACGTCTCCCACATCGGCGGTTTCACCTCCCAGGTAATGAATATGGACACCGGTATTTTTCAGGGCGTCAAAAAGCGACTGCGTACCGTCTATGATTTCCTTCAGGATGTCCCCGGGGATCAGTCGCTTGTTCCGGTCGATCGTGGAACTGAACAGGATATTGTCATAGATGCCGGTGCAAAGCAGGTCGTCCAGGTTCATCACCACCGCATCCTGCGCAATGCCTCTCCACACGGATAAGTCGCCCGTCTCCCTCCAGTACATATAGGCCAGGATACTCTTGGTGCCTGCACCGTCTGCATGGGTGAGATTGACCCATTGCGGGTCACCGCCCAGGTAGTCCGGGTAGAGCTTGCAAAAAGCATGGGGATACAGGCCCTGGTCCAGGTTGCCGATGGCTGCATGGACTTCTTCTTTCTGTGCGGACACTCCGCGTTGTTGGTAAAGGCTCATAGTGTTAGCAGCAAAGCTACGTTTAGCCTTTGAAACCGCAGCCGGTTGATCAACGGAAGTAAAGCCTCATTTCGGCTTTCTTGCCGTTCAGCGCTTTCCAGTTCTCAGGTGCATTGGTAAATTTGGACCAGAAGGTTTTCTGGTCGATGATGGTGGTTTCGAAGCCTTCCAGGTTCTTCCATTCGGATTCCCCGGCATTCCGGTAGCTGATTGAAATACCTTCCAGTTTCCGGAAGAAAAGATCCGGTCTTTCCGGACTAGTGATGAGTTTGGGATTATAGCGGGTCCAGGTGGCCGCACCAATACGGACAATGGAGTCCTCTACAAGCCAAACCTGCTCGGGCAGGTAGATGAATCTTCCCTTCAGGGTATCCCGCAGGACCGTTACCTGGAAGGTTTCCGAACTCTTCCCTTTCTTGTTGGTGGCTTCAATCTGGAACTGGTAAATCCCCGGTGTCATACCGTACGCCTTCCCTTCCGGGCTTTCTCGGTTCAGCAATACCGGCGCTTTAGCCCCGGACGGATATTCTGTGCATGTCCAGCTATACTTGTAGCGGGCATATACCACATCAGAAAAAGTATTGAACCTGAATTTTAGGTCGATCGTGTCTTCAAACTCGCTGATGGAGAAATCCCGGATATTCTGGATGCCGGGTGGGGCGTTATCGCTTTGGATAATGCCTACCGGATCTCCTTTCCTGCAAGAGGCATTGAGCAGCGTCATGGTTAGCAAAACGGCCGTAAAACCGGCCAGCATCAAAACAGATGGAAAGAACCTTTTTCTCATGTCCGAAACCGTTTCAATCTCCAAAAATATCATTTAAAACAGACACGAAAAAGCCTTTTGTCTACCCAGGGCCGCCATTTATCGACACAGGAGCATTTTTGCCTTAATTTTGCCGCCTTCCGGAATGCAAGTACACCAGAAACTCGAAAACCTGCCCCGATTCAACCGAGCGATCGTGACGATCGGCACCTTCGATGGTATCCACCTGGGCCATCGCAGGATCATCGAGCAAATGAAGCGGGAAGCCATGGAAGTGGGGGGAGAAACCGTCATCATCACCTTCCACCCCCACCCGCGCAAGGTGGTGAAAGCGGGACAGGGAGCGGTTAAACTCCTGACAACCATGCCGGAAAGGATCAGGTTGCTTTCAGAATTGGGCATCGACCACCTTGTGGTCATACCTTTCACGGAAAGCTTTGCCGCGATGGAAGCAAGCGATTACATCACGGAGTTCCTGGTCAGGCGGTTCAACCCGCACAGCATCATCATCGGGTATGATCATCGGTTTGGGAAAGAAAGGCTGGGTAACTACCAACTGCTGGAGCAGCTGGCTCCCTTGCAGGGATACCAGGTGAAAGAAATCGACGAGCAGGTCCTCTACGAGTCAGCGGTCAGTTCTACACGGATCCGGGAGGCCCTTCTGAAAGGCAACCTGCAGACTGCCAATAGCTTGTTGGGCTATGCTTTCTTTTTCGAGGGGATCGTGGTAAAAGGCGACGAGCGAGGCAGACTGCTCGGTTATCCCACGGCAAACCTGGCTTTGCCGGATCCTGATAAACTGCTTCCGCAGTACGGCGTCTACGCGGTCACGGTGGAAATCCTGGACGGGCCTTTTAAACATGCCACCTGCAAAGGCATGATGAACCTGGGATTCAGACCTACGGTGGATGGCAGGGAATTCAGGATCGAAGTTCATCTGTTTGCATTTGACGGAGATCTCTATGGAGCGCTGTTGCACGTATCCATATGGGGTCATATTCGCGACGAAAAAAAATTCCCCGGCCTGGAGGCGCTGACGGCGCAATTGGCCATGGACAAGGTAGAGGCGCTCTCCATACTGCCTGTTCAAATCTGATCCGGAACAGCCGGCATTAATCACCGTTGACCATTTTTGCAACCAGCTCTTTAAGCAGCTGACCATCCGGCGTGCCGCTGTCGTGAATGCCAATACTGCGCAAATTATAGTGATGCAGTAACAGCAGCACTTTGGTCACTTGCCGGAGATCATATTTTTTTGCCGCCTGGATATAGTCTTTGATAAAGAAAGGGCTGACGCCCAGCGCAGATGCGAGTTGCTTTTCTTCCCTTGTATCCAGGGCATGCATCATATAGAGTTTGCTAAAAAAACCATAGAGGGAAGGAAGGATTAACTGGATGGGCCCGGCCTTTGGATTGGCTTCAAAATAAAGGATGATCCGCAGCGCCTTGTGCAGGTTCTTGTCCGCCAGCGCCGCCTGCAACTCAAACACATTGTAGTCCTTGCTGATGCCCACAAACCGCTCGATGTCATCTTCCGTAATATTGTTCCGGTCCCGGAGGTTTACAAGGATCATGTCTACCGCATTGACCAGCCTGCTGAGGTCATTTCCAATTTGATCAATGAGCAGGGCCAGGGCTTTCCGGGAGACGGTGTACCCCTTTTGCTGAATGTGGGTATTAACCCATTCCGGCAACTGGCTTTCGTACATTTTTTTGGTGGTCACCATTTCACCCTTCTGCTTCAGTACCCTGGCCAGTTTGCTCCGGCCGTCCACTTTCTTATCCTTGTACGCCACCACAAATACCGTGGACGGGAGCGGATTTTCCACGTATGCCTCCAGTTTATCGATGTCCCGCATCTGCTGCCCCTCTTTGAGCAGCACCACCTGTCGCTCCGCGAACATGGGATAACGGCGGCAGGCATTGATGATGTCCGCCCATTGGGCGTCTTTACCGTAAAAAACGGTGAGGTTAAAGCCGGCCTCCTGTTCATTGAGGATCCGGTGTTCCGCATAGTCCATGACCTGGTCAATGAAAAATTCCTCCTCTCCTTCCAGCCAGTAAACCGGCTTGAACTCCCCTTTCTTCCACGTTGCAATGATTTTATCCGTCAAGAATCTGGTATTTGTTTGCAAATATGCGCCATGCATCCGTCCCGGCCATAGAAATGCAAAGACGTATTCAAAAAAACCAACCGAAATCAGGAACAGTTGGTAAGTAATTCATATTCAGATAATTACAAGCATAAATCAGGAACAGAATGCTCATATTTCATATTCTGGCACGGTTTTGGAATCCTTGGGCATCCAGAAGCTTATTTGTCCGGAAACCCTTGAAAATGAAGAATTCAGACCGGAAAAGCGTCAAAACCCTAAACCGTCTAGTTTTACCAACATTCATATCAATTAAAAATCCCAATTATGAGTTCCACTAATTTTCCTTCTGCCACGCCCCCGGCACAAGAACCCAAGAAAGACAACAGGGGTTTGATCTACGGCGTTTTGATCGCCGCCTTGCTCGGTACATGGGGTTATATTATCTATGACAAGAGCCGCACGAAAGAAGTCATCCAGCAAAAAGATGTGCAGTATGCCGCCCTGGATTCTTCCAAGAATATGGTTACCAAAGAATATGAGGATGCACTGCTCCGCCTTGACGCAATGACCAGCAGCAACAGCAGGTTGGACAGTCTGGTAAAAAGCAAGGACAAGGAACTGGATGGTCTGAAAGGTCGCATCAGAGGCTTGGTCAACAAACAAAACGCCACCGCTGCTGATCTGAAAGAAGCCCGTGCCCTGATTGCAGAACTGAATGGTAAAGTGGATGGTTACGTGCTGGAGATCCAGCGTCTCCAGGCTGAGAACCAGCAATTGACACAGGACAAAGCTACCCTGACCACCCAGAAAGCGGAATTGGAAACAAACCTGGCCTCCACCACGTCTGAAAAGAAAGCAGCAGAAGAGAAAGTGGACATAGGGTCCACCCTCCATGCTTCCAACTTCAACATCAAGCCTATCAACATCAAAGGCAGTGGCAAGGAAAAGAGTACTTCTACCGCCAAGAAAGCGGACAAATTTCGGATCTCTTTTGACCTGGACGAAAACCTGATTGCACCCTCCGGTTCCAAAGACCTCTACATTGTTGTAACGGATCCTGCTGGTAAAGTAGTGAGTGAGCAAGGCCTGAATTCAGGTACCTTCACTACCCGCAAAGACGGTGAGAAGCAATACACCAACAAGGTTGCAGTTGACTACGAGCAAGGCATGAAAAAGAACGTAAGCTTTGATCTGCAGCAAGGCGACAAATACGTCCCTGGCAACTACAAAGTTGAAGTTTACCACAATGGTTTCAAGATTGGTGAAAACACAGTAGCCCTGAAGAAAGGCGGCCTGTTCAGCTAATCCATAGCATTTCCAAAAAAAATCCCGGTATTGTTGCCGGGATTTTTTTTGCCCTGTGGCAAGGAACCGGTTGCATGTTAGAAAAGGGCCCTGATCTGCGCGCGCCCTATGTGCACAACCCCTGAAGTTCCGGCTTTCCTTCCTTCATACTGAAAACTAAGTTCAAGGAATGAACTCAGTCTCTGCGTAAGATCAATGGTCCAAAGGTAATTCTGGCCCGGCAACAGGCCCTCCAGCATGACATAAGAAACAGTGGTGTTGGGGGAAGCGTTATACCTGATCTGGGAATACGTAAACCGGGCGGTCAGCGACGTATTGGAAAGCACATTGTATTTGAATTCCGAATTGAGGCTGTTGTTGGTGGACTTCTCCGTGGACAACTGGTTCTTCTTGTCAGTCAGGGCGTAACTCGTTTGCGCCCGGAAAACCGTGCCTTTTGTAAAGGTCAGCCGTGGCTCTAAAGCCAGACCGTTGACTTTAAAATTCCGGTTGTCAAACTGTGGCGTCTGCAATTCATTCACAATTTTTTTGGTAATCAGATCAATGGTAAACATTTTCCCAAGGTTCAGGCGGGCTTTCAGGGTCCAATCGTTCAATCTCCTTGTTTCATAGCCATATGAAAGAAATGCGCGACCGGAACTCCGGATATTATTCACGTCAAGCCCCCAGACTGAGCTGAACCTGTTGAATGAAAAGGTATTGCTGAACAGTTGATCCAGTGTAAGCAGAGAGGTATCGCTGAATTCGCTGTCAAAGGGGTTGAAATTACCCAGGCCGCTCGAGATTGTTTTCCGGCTGATTTGCAGGGCGCTTTGGAAATACAGCTTCGCCAGGAACTTCTCGATACCACTTGCTTTGGCAAGGTTTATAGCTGAGCGCGGATTCAGGATTAGGCTGTAATTGAACTGGAGATAATTTGCCTTGATAAAATCGGTGGTAGGCGTAAAAACGCGGATATACTTGGCCTGGTCCTGGAACCTCGCCACTTCAAACTCATTCAACTGCTGTACGCCGTCATTATTGTAATCGATCCAGGTAAACTCCCCCTGCCCGGCCGGCACTTCCACATAACTGAATTCCCTCCTGGGTTCCTGTCCGGTACCCAGTTCATAGAGTACATTGCCCGTGATCCCTCCTCTCCAGAGATTGGTGAAATACTCTGCTCTGCCCAGTATGGTCTCATCCGGCTTGATGCTTGTATTTTTGGATTCAAATACATTCAGCTTTCTGAACGTGGTGTTGAACCTGAACTGATGATGTTCGTTCTTCATCAGTTCCGTATACAGATTGATATTCTGGCTTCGATCCGTCCTCAGCAGTTCATCTCCGAAAGGGAGTTTGTCCGAACGGGTAAAATAACTGATCCCCCACTTATTGGGAAGGTTCTCCGGGCTTCTGAGGAATACCTGCCAGATGTCGAATGAGAAACTCTGTGGATTGAGGGTATCCCAGTATTTGACCATCAGTTCATTGTGCTCAAGCTGATAGTTTAACCCCACGCTGTAGTTGTTCCACCTGGCAAGCTGCCTGACAAGGTCGATCGAAGGCCTCAGAAAAAAACC
>Ga0114939_10000350_pt1 | contig 38973 bp, 33 predicted proteins | sample AshMeaCrysSpring_FD_87196 | JGI IMG/M metagenome (GOLD analysis project Ga0114939, IMG submission 87196) | Groundwater microbial communities from Big Spring, Nevada to study Microbial Dark Matter (Phase II) - Ash Meadows Crystal Spring | ecosystem: Environmental > Aquatic > Deep subsurface >...
CATTGAAATTGCGGGCTACGTGGCCCACCCCTGAAGGAACAGCATGTTTGGAGCAGAAAAAGGCAAAGCGCTGGATGAGCGGCTCGACGGACGCAAGCTCTATATTGGCATTGTGCAGGCGCGCTTCAATGAGAGCGTCACGCAGGCATTGGTGGAGGCCTGTCTTCAGGAGCTGGCTGCTTTGGGCGTCCAGTCCAAGCACATCGACCACCTCACCGTGCCCGGCGCCTTGGAAGTGCCGATCGCACTGCAAGCCTTGGCTGAAAAAGAGCAATACGATGCGCTGATCGCCTTGGGTTGCATCATCCGCGGCGAAACCTACCACTTTGAGCTGGTCGCCAATGAGTCCGGTGCCGGCGTGACCCGCGTGGGCCTGGACTACCACCTGCCCATTGCCAACGCCATCCTCACCGTTGAGAACATGGACCAGGCCATCGCCCGCCAATATGAAAAAGGGCGCGACGCTGCCCGCGTGGCGGTTGAAATGGCCACCGTGCTCGAAGACCTGTCGGCCGACCTGGCCGAGCTGGTGGACGACGAGGAGCAAGCATGAGCGAAGCACCTTTGAAAGCTGCAGGCACACGCAAGTCTGCCTCCAAGCCCGCACGCAGCCGCTCGCGCGAATTTGCGCTGCAGGCGCTTTACCAATTCCTGGTCGGCGGCAACGAAGCGTCCGACATTGACGTCTTCACCCGCGACCTGTCGGGTTTCCACAAAGCCGACATTGCCCACTACGACGCCCTGCTCTACGGTTGCGTCGAGCAAGCAGCCGCACTGGACGCCTTGATTGCACCCAAGCTGGACCGTCCGATGAGCGAGATTTCGCCCATCGAACACGCCTGCATGTGGATCGGGCTGTACGAATTTCAGAACTGTCTGGATGTACCCTGGCGCGTGGTGCTCAACGAGTGCATCGAGCTGGCCAAGGACTTTGGTGGCACCGACGGACACAAGTATGTGAACGCTGTGCTCAGCGGCCTGGCGCCGCAACTGCGCACCGCCGAGGTCGAAGCCGACCGCGCCGCAGGCCGCGCCCGCGACTGAAACTCACCATGCGCATTTCGCAGCGCGCTGAGCGCATTGAACCCTTTTATGTGATGGAAGTGGCCAAGGCTGCACAAGCCCTGGCCCGCGAGGTGGCGCACACCGATCGCCCGATGATTTTCCTGAACATTGGCGAGCCGGACTTCACTGCACCGCCCTTGGTGCAGCAAGCGGCGCAGCAGTGCATTGCGGCTGGCCAAACCCAGTACACACAGGCCTTGGGCGTCGCACCGCTGCGCGAGGCCATCAGCGCTTGGTACAAGCAGCGCTTTGGCGTGCAGGTGCCGGTCAGTCGCATTGTGGTGACGGCCGGTGCGTCTGCGGCATTGCAGCTGGCTTGCCTGGCCCTGATTGAAACGGGCGATGAAATCCTGATGCCTGACCCCAGCTACCCTTGCAACCGCCACTTTGTGAGCGCCGCAGACGGCACAGCGGTGATGGTGCCTACCACCGCCGAAGAACGCTTTCAGTTGAGCGCAGCCAAGGTTGAAGCGGCGTGGGGCCCTCAAACACGTGGTGTGCTGCTGGCATCGCCCTCCAACCCGACTGGCACCTCGATTGATCCGGCCGAGCTGCGTCGTATCCACGAAGTCGTCAGTGCACGCGGCGGCATCACGTTGATTGACGAGATCTACCTGGGCCTGTCCCACGACGAGGCCTATGCGCAAACGGCGCTGGCCATCAGCGACGACATCATCAGCATCAACAGCTTCAGCAAGTACTTCAACATGACCGGCTGGCGCCTGGGCTGGCTGGTGGTACCCGAAGCGTTGGTCCCCGCCATCGAACGGCTGGCGCAAAACCTGTTCATTTGCGCCAGCACGGTGTCACAGCAAGCCGCACTGGCCTGTTTTGAGGCCGACAGCCTGGTCCTTTACGAGCAGCGCCGCGCCGAGTTCAAGGCCCGACGCGACTACTTCATTCCTGCATTGAATGCCCTGGGCCTGAAAGTGCCCGTCATGCCCGATGGCGCGTTCTACGCCTGGGCCGACTGCACCGAGGCCTGCCAAAAGCTGGGCCTCAAAGACAGTTGGGACTTTGCCTTTGCAGCCATGAAGCACGCGCATGTCGCCATCACGCCCGGGCGCGACTTTGGCCAGGCCGACACCGCACGCTTTGTGCGCTTTTCGACCGCGAACTCCATGGCCGAATTGCGCACCGCCATCGAACGACTGGAAGCCTGGTTGCAGCCATGACACAAGCCCTCACCCCTTTCGGTTTTCCGCTGCGCGTGTACTGGGAAGACACCGATGCCGGCGGCATCGTGTTCTACGCCAACTACCTCAAGTTCATGGAGCGTGGCCGTACCGAGTGGCTGCGCTCGCTGGGCTACGGTCAGCAAGCCCTCAAGGAGCAAGCTGGCGGCATGTTTGTGGTCAGCGAAACGGCTGTCAAATACCACCAGCCCGCACGCCTGGACGACGCACTGTGGGTCACTGCCCGCGTGGCCGAAGCTGGCCGCGTGAGCCTGACGATTGCCCAGCAAGTGTTGCTGCGCCGCGAAGGCCTGACAGATGTGCTGCTGGCCGAAGGTACCATTCGCATCGGCTGGGTCGATGCATCCACCCTCAAACCGGGACGCATTCCCGCCCCCATTCTGGAAGCTTTGAAATGAACAACGACATGTCCATCATCTCGCTGGTGCTGCACGCCAGCTTTGTGGTCCAGATCGTCATGGCGATTTTGCTGACCATCTCGGTCGCCAGCTGGGCAGCGATTTTCCGCAAGCTCACTGCCATCAAACGCATCCAGAACCTCAACGAAGATTTTGAGCGCGTGTTCTGGTCGGGCACCAGCCTGAACGAACTGTTCAGCGCAGCCAGCCAGAACGCCAAACAAGCCGGCCCGATGGAGCGCATTTTTGCCAGCGGCATGCGCGAATACCAAAAACTGCGCGAGCGCCGCATCACCGACGCAGGCACCTTGCTGGATGGCGCCCGCCGCGCCATGCGTGCCAGCTTTCAGCGCGAGATGGACGCGGCCGAATCGCAACTGTCCTTCCTGGCCTCGGTCGGCTCGGTCTCGCCTTATGTGGGCTTGTTTGGCACCGTGTGGGGCATCATGCACGCCTTCACTGGCCTGGCCAACTTGCAGCAAGTGACGCTGGCTACCGTGGCCCCCGGCATTGCCGAAGCGCTGGTCGCCACCGCCATTGGCCTGTTCGCCGCTATCCCTGCCGTGGTCGCCTACAACCGCTTTGCACGCGACATTGACCGCGTGGCCATCAAGCTGGAAACCTTCATCGAAGAGTTCTCCAACATCCTTCAGCGCAGCTTGGGCGCCAGCGCCGCTACTGCTTCGGGCCACTGAGCAAGGAGTCACCCATGCCAGGAGTCGCACATCGTGGGCGCGGTCGCCGCGCCGTCAACGAAATCAACATGGTGCCCTTCATCGACGTCATGCTGGTGCTGCTGATCATCTTCATGGTCACCGCGCCCATGATCACACCCAGCCTGATCGACCTGCCCAGCATCGGTAAAGCCAACAAGCAGCCAGACAAGGTCTTGCAAGTCGTGATCCAGAAGGACGAAACGCTGGAGCTGGTGGCCGATGGCAAAACCAGCAAGCTGATGATCGGTGGCGTGGCCGAGGCGGTGAAAAACGCCCAAGGCGCTGACACCAACACCGCTGTGGTGATCAGCGCCGACCGCAACGTCAAATACGAAAACGTGGTCAAGGTCATGGACACCTTGCAACGCGCAGGCACTGCCCGCGTGGGCCTGTCTGTTCAACTGGCGCCTTGATTCGGCAGCGTTAAAGGACTTTGGGTTTGCAGCCGCACAACACCACTTACCAGGCCGAGTTTGCCCCACCGCCCGAACCGGCGCGCGGGCGCAGCTACGGCATGGCTGCAGCCGCGCACCTGTTGCTGTTTGTGGCCTTGGGCCTGGCCACGCGCTGGAGCACACAACCCACAGTGGTCTCTGCAGAAGCTGAGTTGTGGTCTGCCATTCCACAGCAAGCTGCGCCTGCATTGGTGGAGCCTGAACCTGCGCCCGAGCCAGAACCTGCCAAACCCGAGCCGCCAAAACCCGCACCCCGCCCGGCACCCGAGCCCGATGTGCAAAAGCGCGACGCGGAAATTGCGCTGAAAAAGCAAAAAGAAGAAGACAAGAAAAAGGCCCTCGAAAAGGAGAAGGCCGAGAAGCTGCGCAAGGCCAAGCTGGAAAAAGAAAAGGCCGAGAAAGAAAAAGCCGAAAAAGAGAAAAAGCTCAAGGAAGAAAAAGAGCGGGACAAAAAAAAGGCTGAGGACAAAAAGAAAGCCGAGGCGCAGGCCAAGGCCGAAGCCGCTCGTGCGGAAGCGATTCGCAAGGAAAACCTCAAACGCATGGCGGGCCTGGCGGGTGCTACCGGTGGTGAAAACAGCACTGGCACCGCACTCAAGTCATCCGGGCCGTCAGCCACCTATGCAGGTCGCCTGGTGGGCAGCATCAGGCCCAACATCACTTTCCCCGGCGATGTGCCTGGCAATCCGCGCGCGGAAGTGGAAGTACGCGCGTCCAACAACGGCACCATCCTGAGCCGCCGCCTGTTGCAATCCAGCGGTAATGCAGCCTGGGACGACGCCGTGCTCAAAGCCATCGACAAAACCCGCGTGCTGCCCCTGGACACTGACGGGCGCGTGCCCTCGGTCATCGTTCTGGGCTTCAGACCCCTGGATTGACTGCAGTAAAACGCCACTCAAAACAAAGGGCCTCTGAACAATCAGAGGCCCTTTTTGTTTAAAGCAAGTCAGTAAGGTCAGGGACTTGCGTCACTTGGTGGCGCTGCAACCGCCTGTAGCATCATTTCCGCAGAGTACGGTCACGCCGCCCTGGCGTGCGTTACGCGAAGCGCGGACCTGCTCAACCATCGCCACCTTTTCAGCCGACATGGCCTGCATCTGCGCCGGCGTGACCGCATCGGCCTGATCGGCACTCATGGCCTGGATCTGGTTCACGCTCAGTCCCGACACCTGTGCCGGCGACAGTGCCTGAATGTGCTGGATAGTCATGGCACCCACCTGCGTGGTGGACAGGCTGCTCAACTGCTCCACAGTGAGGCTAGCCACCTGTTGGGGCTGCATCACTGCCAGCTGCACTGGCGCAATGGACTGCACCTGGGCAGGACTCAGCTGCAAAATTTGTGCTGGCGACAGATTGGCTGCCAGGCTGGGTGCTAGGGCAGCAGTAGGTGATACGGGTGCTGCCACAGGCGCGCCCCCCGGCAATACGCCGCCGCGAGAAGATCCACCTGACGTGTTCGCCTGGTGGCTCATGCGCGCACCAGCGGCCGCGGCATTATGGGCACTACCCGGCATGACCAGCTGTACGGCAGCAGCCTGTGCTGGATCCAGTACGGCCAGCTGTGCCGGCGTCAATGCCAGCAACTGCCTCGCCGACAGACTGCCCAGTTGGCTGGGCGACAAAGCCTGCACCTGCGCCGGCGTGCTGGAACTGCTGATGCCGCTCACACTGTTAGAGCTACTGGAGCTGCTGGAGCTGCTGGAGCTGCTGGAGCTACTGGAGCTACTGGAGCTACTGGAGCTACTGGAGCTACTGGAGCTGTTGGAGCTGTTGGAGCTGTTGGAGCTGTTGGAGCTGTTGGAGCTGCTGGAGCTGTTGGAGCTGCATGTACCAATGCACAAAGCACCAGCATTGCTGGCAACCACATTGGTACCCGTATTAGTGACCGACCCCGTCAGTGTGGTGGTGCCCGGTCCATCGTTGTGGATGGAGCCCGAACCCGAAATCGCATTCGCCACGGAAGTGGAAGCAGCAAGGTCATAGACCAGCGTGCCGTTAACCACAATGTTGCTTGCGCTGGCCAACGCAGCGTCCTGCCCCTGCATCGATGCATTACCTAATGACAAAGTCGCGCCACTGTTGATGGTGGTGGTGCCGGTATAGGTCTGCGTTCCAAAGAAAAGGTGCGATCCACCTGCGACCGTCAAATCACCCGCGCCGCTGGCAACCCCCATGAACATTTGAGGGATCTGCGACGAGCGATTCACTGTCAAGGTTTTTCCCGACCCAATGACAACTGAACCACTGCCTGCAATCGAATCGATGGTGTCATCAGCACTCACAGCATAGGTGGCGCCAGAATTTACCCTGACCGAACTGGCATCGCCCAAAGAGCCCGCTACATACAGGGTGCCAGCCGACACGGTAGTGCCCATCGTATAGGTGTTGGCACCGGTGAGCGTCAGCACCCCTGTACCTGCCTTGGTGAAATATCCCCCACCGCTGATCACGCCACTGAACGTGGTACTGGGGTTGGCGTTTGCACCCGAAGCAGCACCTGCACCTGCAGTCAAACCTTTTCCAGAGCCAAGGACAATGGAACCCGCCCCGGCAATCGAGCCAATCGTGTCGGTATTGCCCACCGTGTAAGTGGCACCACTGTCCACAGTCAGTGCTGTGGTGTCTGCCAACGTGCCCGTGACGTTGAAGTTGCCTGCATATACATTGGAGGCACCACCGTAAGTATTGGCGCCACTCAGGGTCAGGGTGCCTGTGCCGTATTTCTTGAATGCAGTACCTGTTCCGCGCAACACGCCACTGAAAGTGATGTCGCTGCCCACATCGTTCGTCACAGAAATTCCAACCATGCCAGCGCCTTCAACAGCCCCTGAAAAACTGGCAGCCAAACCGGCCGTGTTGGTCAGTGGAACTTGCAAAGTCACGGGTGTCAGCAGTGCAATGCCATTCAGATCAAGCAAGCCCATTGTGCTCAGCGAACTGGACCAGGTTCCAACCGTATTCGTTGGTCCACCCAAAGGGCCTGTGGTCGTGGTTCCCGCATTTCCCACCTTGATCACACCAGGATTCCCGTTAAAAGGAACGAAATTAAGCCCTCCCGTGAAGCTGCTGCTGGCGCTGCTCAATGTCAATGTGCCAACACCTTGCTTTTGGATCTGACCAGCGCCTGTGATGGTGCCCGAATAAGTACTGTTCCCCGACTGTTTGATTGACAGAATACCGCCCAATGTGATGTTGCCGGAGCCAGAAAGCCCCCCATCGGCAAACAAATTCAAAGTCTTTGCTGACGGAATATTGAGCGTAACGCCCGCATCAATCGTAATATTTCCAACGCCCGAACCGCCTGTATTGGTAGTAGTAATGCTCACCATGGCCGAAGAACTGAATATGTTCGCGATGACCCCAACGTCGATGGACGTTGCATTGATAGATGCCTGCGGGCTGTAACTGGTAGCAGAAATAGACCATTCATTCGGAGGTAGCGTTGCCATCATTCCTTGGCCAGAGTCAACGATGGTGACATCCGCAGGATCCAACAGCAACTGCCCTCTGGTTCCGCTGGGATCTGCTGCCCCTGCCGCAATCGAAACCGTCGGTGCCACTTGCAGGTAATGGCCCGAGGTTTCGATCTGGCCACCGTACCCGCCTTGAGATCCACCCACTGTGCGGATGCTGCCAGCCACTGCGGTCACGCTGTCCGCGCTATGCACATCGCTCCACAACACCACCTTGCCGCCGTCGCCTTGTTGCGTGGCGCTCGCGTCGATCGTGGCACCTGCGGCCATGGTCACCTTGGTGGCCTGGCGCAGGTTGCCGCTGCCTTGCCAGTCACCGCCCACCAGCACGGTGCCACCGCCGTTGGCTCCTGTGGCGTTGATGGTGCTGGTGCTGCTCAGGGTGATGTCGTCACCTTCGAGGGTGATGACGCCGCCCTTGCTGCTGATGCTGCTGGCGTCCAGGCTGCCGCTGTTGCGGATCACGCCGGCTTGCAGTTTGTTCAGCGCCACGGCTGACAAAATGATCTGCCCGTCTGGTGCCTGCACGGCCTGACGGTTGTCGATCAGGCTGGCGATGGCGCTGGGCGTGGTGGTGATACCGGCCAAGCCTGTGCTGCTGTTGAAGTTGAGCGTGATGACCTCGCCTGCGGCCAGGGCCACGGTGCCTGCCTGCGCCACGATGACACCGGCGTTGCGCACCTCGGGGGCCAGCAGCGCGATGTAGCCGCCCAAGGCGGCGTTCAAGCGGCCTTCGTTGACCACCGCGCCGGTGGCACCGTTACGGGCAAACGCCAGGTTGCCGGCCATGAAAGCGTCGTCACCCACGCTGTGCGTGGTGGCCGTGAGCGCACCCACATTGGCCTGCGCCGTGGGCGAGAAGTAAATGCCGCTCGGATTGCTCAAAAACACCTGGCCGTTGGCGTTGATCTGGCCGTAGATCTGGCTGGGGTTCTGGTCAGCGATGCGGTTGAGCGTGACGGCCTGCGCATTGGGCTGGTTGAAGGTCACGCTGGCGTTCTGGCCTACGTTGAAGGTGTTCCAGTTGATGACGGCGCGCTGGCTGCTCTGGTTCACCGTCATGGCATTGCTGGTCTGGCCAATGTTGGCCGCGCCGCGTGCCACCACGCCACCGGTAGGCAGCTGGTTGGCCGCAGGCGGAGCCTGCTGTGCGTGCGCCATGCTGGCGATACCGGCCAGCGCCACGCTGGCCACAGTAGCCGCCACGGCACGGCGGGCGCTGCGGGCGCTGGCGCCTTTGCCCTGGCCACGGGTGATTTCAGAGACAACCTGCCAGCCCTGGGTAATGCAGGACCAGACCAGGCGGTAGAAACGATTGAGAGATGCGTGTCCGTTCATGGTGCTGCTGCCTTAGAAAGAGAAGGTGGCGTTGAGCCACAGGCGGGTTTGTTTAAGGGTGCCGTCGGTGTCGGTGCCATTGGCGCTGGCGATCGGGTTGCTGCCGATGCGGCGGGCCACGGTTGCGCGCAGCTCGGTCCCCGCAGCCGCGTTCCAGGCCAGCGACAGACCGTAGCCCTTAAGACTGAAGTCACTGGGACCGCTGCCCGAGTTCAAGCTGCCCGAACCATCGGCATAAGCGTTGTTTTTGTAAGCCTTGACGTGGCCCAGATCGTAAAAACCGGTCAGGGTCAGGTCACTGGCGAGTTTTTGGCGCAACTCGGCGGTGAAGGCTTCGCCTTCAGAGCCGCCGCCCTCACTGGTGGGGTAAGCACGCACGCCACTGGCACCACCCAGGTACAGGCGTTCGCTGCTGTCCAGGTTTTTGTTGGCACGTTGCACGCTCAGGGCCACAAAAGCGCTGAGCTCTGGCGTGATGCTCTGCAAACGGCTCAGGCCCATGCGAAGCTTGCTGAAGCTGCCAGCAGTCGCAGGACCGCTGGTATCGTCGGCCTGGTTGGCCGAGCCATTCAGGTTGACGCTGCCTTGCGTGAGCACCGCCGAGAAGCTGCTGGTGCCGCCGCCTTGCCAGACATCCATCTGGCTTGCGTTGACAGCCAGGTTCCAGACTTGCATGCCGTAGTGCGAGGCACTGGCACCGTTGGCGTTGTTGTCAAAGCGCTTGTCGTCAACGCTCGCCGACAGGTTGACGTTGCTGCTGGGGCTGCGCAACCAGGGGTAGCTCAGGTCCAGACCTGTGGTGTAGGCAGCGCCATTGCTGTTGAGGCTGGCAAAGTCGCCCACCAGTTTGTAGGCCAGGCGCGAGGTGTGAAAGCCAGCACGCATGCCGTCGTAGCCCACGGGCATGGACCAGCCCAGGCGCTCAAAGTCGCTGCCCTGGGTTTTGAGGGCGGTCAGTTGCAGCAGGTCACCCAAGCCCAAAGGGCTGTTGACACGCAGGTTGGCCATGACACGTTCTGCACCTGTGGAGCGGGAGCCGTTGTTGTCCAGGCTCACATCGCCCGCCACGCTGGCGCGGTCGGCGACGCCCAACAGCAGATTCGTCTGGCCGGGCTGCTCGCCCTCGGTAAAGTTGCCGGCCACGCTCAGGCCAGGAATGTCATCGAGCAGCAACAAGGCACGGTCAATGCGCTGGGTTTGAACCACCTCGCCCGGGGCCTGAGCGGCCGCCACCATGGCTTGCAGCACGGCAGGGTCGACGCGGGTCTGGCTGCCTTGCAGCACCACTTTGCCAAAACGTGCTTCGGTGATCTGCAGGGTAACAATCCCATCTTTGACTTCTTGCTTGGGCAAACTCACACGCACCAACCAGCCCGCTTCTCGGTAGGCATCAGCCACGATGTCGGCAATCTGGCGCAGCTGATTCATGTCGTATTGGGCGCCCTGATAGGGAGCGACCATCTCGGCCAGCTGAGCAGCATTGAGAAGCGTGTTGCCTTCAAATGCAAAACGGCTGACGGCGATGGTGGCCGCGCCCGCTGCTGCGGGGGCCAGGGCTCGGGGGGCTTTGGCTGCCGGTTGAGGCGCTGGCGCCGCTGCGGCCTTGAGGCCTTGCTCGATTTGCTTTTGCAGCGTGCCTGCATCGGTTGTGGCCTGAGCTTGGACTACCGTGCCGCACAGCGACAGGATCAGGGCAGTGGCCAGCCCGTGTTTCTGGTTGGAATGCATTGCGTCGCACCTTGATTTGGAAACTTGAGATGCGACACGATAAAAAATCGTATTTGTCATTCCCAACCAGATCTAACAAACCCTCTTGTACATTCCTGATCAATCCTGGATTTATGATTTTTTAACAACATGGCTTCAGCACCCCCTTCCCGTATTCGCCTGTGCCTGTGGGCATGGGCGGTGATTTGCTTGATGCTGCTGGGCTGCCGTAACGCTCAAGCCGCGCCATCCGAGCCACGGCTGGTGCAGTCGCAGCAGTGGCTGATGGACCCGGGCGGGCAGGCCACACTGGCCGACATTCAGGTTGCCCAGCATTGGCAACCCATGCCCGAGTGGAAAAGCTGGGGCTACGGCCCTGAGACGATTTGGATTCGCCTGGATTTGCGGGCCAGCGAGACTCCTTCTGTGATGCCCTGGGTGGTTCAGGTCAGGCCACCTTATCTGGACTACGTGACGCTGTACGACCCGGCCCATGGCCTGGAGCAACGCAGCGGAGATGCCCTGCCCCCACACCCGGACGAACTGGCGACGATCAATTTGACGTTTCAGATTCCTGCTGCGTCGGCGCCACGCAGCGTTTACCTGAAATTGCGCAGCATCAGCACCCGGGTCATGCAGGTCAAGGTGATGCCTTACGCCCAGGCCCAGCAAAGCAACCGCCAGCAGGAATGGTTCATCGGTTTCATCGTCGTTGCATCGGCGGTATTCGCCATTTGGGCCATGGCGCAGTGGCTGTACACCCGTGACCGGGTGATTGGGGCCTTCGCCTTCAAACAGTCCATGGCGATGATCTGGGGGTTTTTGCTGCTGGGTTTTGCCCGTGTGTCTGTGGGGCCCTGGTTTCCAGAAGGGTGGTTGTCCAACATCGCCTCGACGAGTTTCCTCTGGCTGATTGGTACCACGCTGTGGTTTTTAACCTTGCTGGTCTCGGAGTACCGGCCTGCCCGCATGGCGTTGCGTGCCTGTTATGGCCTGTCGATTTTTTTGGCGGTGCTGCCCGTGCTGCATTGGTCGGGTTGGCCGTATCTGGCGCTGAGCATTGGCAACATTTGCATTCCGCTGGCCATGGCCTTGTTGACCATCACATTGCTCAGTGCGTGGCGCCATCAGGTGCAAAAGCCCATTCCGGTCAAGTACATGCTGTTTTACCTGTGCTGCTACAGCCTGGTCAATTCAACCCCGCCACTGATGCATCTGGGCTGGATCAACGCGGACTTGATCGCGGTGTTCGGCACTTTGGCGCACACGGTGTTCGACGGGATCGTGATGTTTTTTGTCATGCAAGTGCGTGCACGCAACATGGCCAAGGAGCGGCAGAACATCGCCATGGAACTCCACCGCAGCGAGCAGCACGCCTTGGCCGAGAAACGCCACCGCGAGGAACAAAGCCAGCTGTTTGCCATGCTGGCGCACGAGATGAAGACGCCGCTGGCCACGCTGCGCATGTGGATGGATGCAGGGCAGCTCAAGCCCGAGACGATGGAGCGTGCCATCACCGACATGAACCAGGTGATCGAGCGTTGCGTACACACTGGACAGCTGGCCGATCAGGGGCTGGCAGCGGTGTTGCAGCAGGTGGACCTGGTGACGCTGACGCAGCAGTGCATCCAGTCGTGCCGGGCGCCGGACCGGGTGGACCTGCTTGCACCTTTGGGTGACAGCACCATGCAGACAGATGCGCAGATGCTGTCCATCGTGCTGGGCAACCTGCTGGACAACGCCTGCAAATACGGGGCGTCCGAGGAGCGTATTCGGATTTCGCTGACGCTTTCTGAAAAGCAAGGCCTGCCAGGCTGGCTGTGGCAGGTGGACAACCGGGCTGGCCCGGTCGGCCTGCCCGACCCTGCACGGTTGTTCGAAAAGTACTACCGCAGTGGGCAGGCGCGCCGAATCTCTGGGTCGGGGTTAGGTCTGTTTCTAGTCAAGGGCTTGCTGAATTTGCTGCAAGGCACAATCCAATATGAAACCCGTGAAGACCATGTCGTGTTCAGTGTCTGGATTCCGATTGCGTTAGCCGGGCGTTAGGTCTGGTTAGAAAAAAGACGCGCAAATCCCCAATATCGAGGAAATTGAAAAATCCCTGCCCCGCTCCATATGCCTGAAGCCGCACTGAAGATCCTTCTGGTCGAAGACAACGACGAGTTGCGCGCAGCCACGCTGGCCTTTTTGCAAAATCAGGGCCACTATGTGCGCGGTGTGACCATGGCAGAAGAGATCAACGATGTCGCTGGGGGCTTTGTGCCCGATGTGTACGTGATTGATCTGAACCTGCCCGACGAGGACGGACTGAGCTTGACGCGCCGGCTGCGTGCGGCGCACCCGGACGTGGGCATCGTTATTACTACCGCGCGAGCACAAATTGGCGACAAAGTTGTTGGCTACGAAAGCGGTGCCGACCTTTACCTCACCAAGCCTGTGCACCCCAAAGAATTGATAGCGGGCATAGCCTCCTTGGGCAAACGGTTGCGTGTAGCCTCAGTCCGTGATAAAGCTTTGAAGCTTGAGTTGTCACGCTTGAAACTCGCCGGCCCGGATGGCATGGTGGACTTGACGGCGAGCGATGTGCAGATTCTGTGTGCACTGGCGCGTGCACCTGGCCAAAGCCTGGAGCGCTGGCAACTGGCCGCGATCATCGGCTCGGGCAGCGACAGTGCGCCAACGACGGGTACCATGGAAATGCGTATCGCTCGGTTGAGGAAAAAGCTAGCAAGCGCCGGCGCAGACCAACCGACCATCAAGGCTTTACACAAGGTGGGCTACACCTTGTGCTGTCAGGTTGTGATCGCGTAGGAGCGGCCAGAGGCCACTCCTAGGGATCAGTCGTAGACGATCTGCGCTTGCCCGCCTTCGGCCTGCGCCATCCAGCTGGCCAAGGCAGCGTCAGAGGGGAAGAACCTGACTTGTTCGCCCAAGGCGAGTTCAGCGCGCGCAGACACCTCGGCACTGTGCCTCTCCAGTTGCAGACGCACACCCAGGCCTTTGACCAGCTCGCCGTGCTCTGTCACTTCGCGTTCGACCGGAAATTCCCTCAACAGGCGCGCAATGTCTGGCGCCTGTCCATTGACCTTGACACGCAGGAATTTCCCGAACCGACAACGGGCGGCGCCCAAGTCCCAAATCTGCTCGATCTTCAGGCGGAAACCGCCCGAGAATCGGTCCATTTGCATTTTGGCCATGACGATGATCAGCTCATCGTCCTTGAGCGCATGGCGGGCAGCATTGATCAGGCTTTCATCTGCAGTGGCCTCCATGACGCCAGACTTGTCGTCAAGCTTGAAGATGGCCACCTTGCCGCGCATGCCGTTGATAATGCGCAGGTCACTCACGATGCCGGCAATGAGCTGCGGCTCGCGACTGTCGATCAGGTCATCGATCTTGCGGCGCACAAACTGGCGCACCTCGCGTTCGACCGCGTCAAACAGGTGGCCCGACAAATAGAAACCCACGGCTGTTTTTTCAAACGTGAGTCGCTCCTTGATGCCCCAGGGCAACACGTCTTCCAGGTCCGGCTCTTGTGAGCTGGAGCCATGGGAATCGTCTCCCAGCATGTCAAACAAGCCGCCCTGGTTGGCGTTGGCGGCGGTGGCGTTGGCAAAGTCAAAAGCCTTATCGATGCTGGCCGCCAGGGCTGCCCTGTTCATCTGCAAGGAATCAAAAGCACCGGCTTTGATCAGGGCTTCCACCGTCCGTTTGTTCAGGCGGCTGCGGTCGACACGGTTGCAAAAGTCAAACAGGCTGGTGAAAGCGCCACCCTCTTCTCGCGCGGCCACGATCGCCTCAATTGCTTGTTGGCCGGTGCCCTTGATGGCTCCCAAGCCGTAGCGAATCACCTTGTCAGTCACCGGTTCAAACCGGTAGTTGCCGCGGTTGACGTCTGGCGGATCGAAGGTGATGCCGAACTTGAGCGCGTCCTCGTACAAGACTTTGAGCTTGTCGGTGTCGTCCATCTCCACCGTCATGTTGGCGCAGAAGAACTCGGCGGTGTAGTGCACTTTCAGCCAGCCGGTGTGGTAGGCCAGCAGCGAGTAAGCGGCGGCGTGTGACTTGTTGAAGCCGTAGCCCGCGAACTTCTCCATCAAGTCAAAGATTTCGTCGGCTTTGTCTTGCGGAATGTTGTGTGTGGCCAGGGCACCTGCGCGGAACTTCTCGCGGTGCTCGGCCATTTCTTCGGCTTTTTTCTTGCCCATGGCGCGGCGCAACAAGTCGGCGCCGCCGAGCGAGTAGCCGCCCAGAATCTGCGCCGTCTGCATCACCTGCTCCTGATACACCATGATGCCGTAGGTCTCGGACAGCATCTCGGCCACTGCCGGGTGCGGATAGACCACCTCTTCGCGCCCGTGCTTGCGCGCCACGAAGCTGGGAATCAGGTCCATAGGGCCTGGACGGTACAGCGCGTTCAGGGCAATCAGGTCTTCCAGGCGTGTCGGGCGGGCGTCGCGCAACATGCCCTGCATGCCCCGGCTTTCAAACTGGAACACCGCTTCGGTCTTGCCGTCCTGGAACAATTTGTAAGTGGGCGCATCGTCCAGCGGAATGTTCTCGAACGCAAAGTTTTCCTGCCCCTTGTGGCGGGCCATGATGAACTCGCGGGCAATTTCCAGAATGGTGAGCGTGGCCAGGCCCAAGAAGTCGAACTTGACCAGGCCGGCGGCCTCCACATCGTCCTTGTCGTACTGGCTCACCGCAGACTCGCTGCCCGGCTGCTGATACAGCGGACAGAAGTCGGTCAGCTTGCCTGGCGCGATCAGCACGCCACCGTCGTGCATGCCCACGTTGCGGGTCATGCCCTCCAGGCTTTGCGCCATTTCGATCAGGCTCCTGACGTCTTCTTCGCGCTCAATGCGCTCGGCCAGCATGGGCTCGGCGGCAATCGCGTACTTGTCCTTGTCGTCGGGCTTGAGGTCGGCGGGCGGGTACTGGATGGTGACGGGCTTGCCCGGCTTGTTGGGAATAAGCTTGCTGATGCCATCGCAAAAGGTGTAGCTCATGTCCATGACGCGGCCCACGTCACGGATGGCCGCACGCGCGGCCATGGTGCCGAAGGTGGCAATCTGGCTGACCGCATCGCGGCCATATTTTTCCTTGACGTATTCGATCACCCGGTCGCGGTTGGCCTGGCAAAAGTCGATATCGAAGTCGGGCATGGACACCCGCTCCGGGTTCAGGAAACGTTCGAACAGCAGGTTGTATTGCAGCGGGTCCAGGTCGGTGATCTTGAGCGCATACGCCACCAAGGAGCCCGCACCGGAACCCCGGCCTGGTCCTACCGGACAACCATTGTTTTTGGCCCACTGGATGAAGTCACCCACGATCAGGAAATAGCCGGGGAACCCCATCTTGAGGATGGTGTTGAGCTCAAACTCCAGCCGGTCCACATAACGCTGGCGCTCGGCCTCACGTTTGCTCTCGTCGGGGTACAGGTGAATCAGGCGTTCTTTGAGGCCTTCGTGCGATACATGGCGGAAATAATCTTCCACCGACAACACTTCGCCATTGACCGGCGGGATCGGGAAATTGGGCAACTGCGGCTTGCCCAACACCAGCGTCAGGCTGCAGCGCTTGGCGATTTCCAGCGTGTTGGCAATGGCACTGGGCACATCGGCAAACAGCGCCTGCATTTCGGCGGCCGACTTGAAATACTGCTCACGTGTGAAGCGACGCACCCGGCGCGGGTTGGCCAGAATTTCGCCTTCAGAAATACACACACGCGCTTCATGCGGCTCGTAATCTTCGGCGCTCAGAAACTGCACCGGGTGTGTCGCCACCACTGGCAAACCAAGGCGCGCAGCCAGTTGCACGGTGGCAGCGACATGCTGCTCGTCGTCAGGGCGACCTGCGCGTTGCAACTCCAGGTAAAAACGGTGCGGGAACAGCGAAGCCAGCTGCAAGGCCACATCAGACGCTTTGGCCGTGTCGCCTTGTACCAGGGCTTGCCCGACCGGGCCGGCCTGCGCGCCTGACAGCAAAATCAGGCCCTCGCCCAATTCCTGCAGCCACTCCAGCTTGAGCACCGATTGGGCCTTGACCACATTGCGTGTCCAGCCACGTGCCAGCAGCTCGCACAGGTTCAGGTAACCCTGCTTGCCTTGCGCCAGCAAAATAACACGCGATGTTTGCCCCGCATCGGCGCCCAGGCCCTCAATTTGGACTTCGCTGCCCAAAATCGGCTTGACGCCTTTACCCCGGCCTTCCTTGTAGAACTTGACGCCGCCAAACAGGTTGTTCAGGTCGGTGATGGCCAGCGCAGGCTGGCCGTCTTTGGCTGCGCTTTTGACGACCTCGTCTATGCGGACGGTGCCATCAACAATGGAAAACTCGGAGTGGATGCGCAGGTGGACAAACATGCCCCCATTGTAGGGCTAGGCCTCCATCAAAACTTCAGTCGCGCAGTACGTCCAGCACCTCTGAGCGGAACTCGCGGCCGTACAAAATCAGCACCACCAACGCCCCTGCCAGCACTAAGGCAAGTGGCGAGAAAAACCAGGCCATCAAGGCAAACGAAAAGTAATAAGCCCGTAGACCATCGTTGAAAGTTTCGGCCGCTGAGCCGACCAGCACACCTGCGCGGTGAGCATGCTCGACCTGGTTGTGCTTTCCAGCCAAAAAGGCTTCGGCGGGAGGCATGGAGCCGATCACCAGTGCCACAAAAGTGTACTGACGCATCGACCAGGTAAAGCGGAAAAAGGCATAGACAAAAATGCCAATAAGCACCAGCAGCTTGAACTCGAACACCAGCAGCGGCGTTTGCTGTGCAAATGGAATTTCGCGCACCAGCTCGGCCGCCTTGTCTGTGCTGCCCATGACGGCAAACAAGCCGCCGATGATGATGATGGTGGTCGAAGAAAAGAACGACGGTGTGTGCGACAAGTTCTGCGTGATGATGCCGTCGAGCATGCGCGGATCGCGCAAGGTGGCCTGCATCATCCACTGCTGACGCAGGGCGTTGGTGGTGGCCAGCAAGGTGCGTTCGCGCATGCCGCGCACCTTGACCAGGCTGGCGTAGCCCACCCACAACGCAAAAAACACGAACAGGGCCAACCAGTCGGCCCAGGGCATCAAGGTCAATATTTTCATATCGGCCATGGTACCCGAGCCGCGGTCTTACGTCAGATCAGCCGCGAGCCTTGGTCGCTACCGCAGCCACGCGCTCGCCAAACTTGACGGCGGTGTCCACGTCACCCTGCGGGATCTTGTCGGCACCCGCGTCCGAAGGCGCTTGCACCAGCAGGCCGACCGAGCCACCCATGTTGTTGATGTCATTGCGGGTCGAAGCGCTGGCGTTGGCAGGCGCCATGCCCAGACTGATCCACAGACCGCCGTGCTGGGCCGCCAGGGTGTTCAGGTAAGCCAGGGTCATGCCCTTGTCGCCGTTCAGGCTGGCGCTGACGGAGAAGCCGGCGAAGAACTTGTCTTGCCAGGCGCGGGTGAACCAGCGCTTGGAAGAAGCGTCGGCGAACTTTTTGAACTGCCAGCTCACATTGCCCATGTAGGTGGGCGAGCCCATGACGATGGCGTCAGCGGCGTCGAGCACAGCCCAGTCGGACTCGCTCACATTGCCATCAGCGTCAATCGCCACCAATTGGGCGTTGGCGCCTTTGGCCACAGCCTGGGCGATGAATTGGGTGTGGCCGTAGCCAGAGTGGAAAACAACAGCAGTCTTTGCCATGAGAAAACTCCTTGGATTGGCAGGGGGTGAAAACGAAAAATCAGGGGGCCAGGTCAAACACCAGAACTTCCGCGTCCTGGGCTTGGTCCAGCGTCAGGCTGGATTCTGCTTGCAGCATTGCCGCGTCACCGGCGTTCAGCTTCTGGCCGTTGGCCTGAAGGCTGCCGCGCACCACAAACACATAAGCTTTGCGCTGCGCATCCAGCGCCAGGGTGGCCTGTTCTGCACCATCCAGCAAACCCGCATACATACGCGCATCGGCGTGGATTTTGACGGTGTGCTCAGTGGCTTCAGGCGCGGCCACGAGCGCCAGCTGGCCGCGCTTGGCCGATTCGGGAATGGTTTTTTGTTCATAGCTGGGCTCAATACCGTGCACATTGGGCTCGATCCAGATCTGTAAAAAGTGGGTTTGCTCGCCCTTGGCGTGGTTGAACTCGCTGTGGCGCACGCCACTGCCCGCGCTCATGCGCTGCACATCGCCGGGCGGAATGCCCTTGATGTTGCCCATGCTGTCCTGGTGCGCCAAATTACCCGACAACACGTAGCTGATGATTTCCATGTCGCGGTGGCCGTGGGTGCCAAAGCCGGTGCCGGGGGCGATGCGGTCTTCGTTGATCACGCGAAGGTTGCCCCAGCCCATGTGCTGCGGGTCAAAGTAATTGGCAAACGAAAAGCTGTGAAAGCTCTTGAGCCAGCCATGGTCGGCGTAGCCCCGGTCGGTGGATTTGCGAATCGTCAGCATGGTTGTGCCTTTCAAAAAGGTGTGCAATAAATGTAGGCGCTACCCCGCCACTTATCATGCTTTTAATTTGATGGCATCATTCAATTTATTTGCACTCAAACCATGACCGCCCCACGCGACTGGCTCACCCCCGACACCTTGCTCATGCTGCAGGCCATTGGCCGCGAAGGCAGCTTTGCCGCCGCCGCCCGCGCCTTGGGCGTGGTGCCCAGCGCCCTGACCTATCGCGTGCGCCAGCTCGAAGACGCGCTCGATGTGCTGCTGTTTGATCGCAGCTCGCGCCAGGCCCAGCCCACAGCCGCCGGACAGGAACTGCTGCGCGAGGCTGACCGGCTGCTGGGCGACCTGGACGCCGTGGCCAACCGCATCCGGCGCGTGGCCACCGGCTGGGAAGCCGCCCTCACCGTGGCGGTCGACAGCATCATCGCCCGTGATGTGGTGCTCGACCTGAGTGAAGCGTTTCTGGCCCTGGGCAGCCCGACCCGGCTGCGCATTCGCCACGAAACCCTGTCGGGCACGCTGGCGGCTCTCACCAACGGGCTGGCCGACCTGGCCATTGGCGCGGTGCTGGAGCCGGGCCTGGCCTCCGACATTCAGCACATCCTTTTGGGCGAAGTGGATTTTGTGTTTGCCGTCGCCCCACAACACCCGCTGGCCAAAGCGCCCGAACCTTTGAGCGATGCTCTGCTCCAGCAACATCGCGCTGTGGCGGTGGCCGACAGCGTGCACCGTGGCCAGGGCCTGACCATTGGCCTGCTGGGCGGACAGGAGGTCTTTACCGTGCCCGACATGGCCACCAAGCTGCAGGCGCAGCTGCGTGGCCTGGGCGCCGGTTTTCTGCCAAAGCCCTTGGCACAACCGCACATTGATGCAGGACGCCTCGTGGCCCGCCAGACCACCAAGGTCCGCAGCAACACGGCCCACCTGGCCTGGCGCGCCAGTCGGCAAAAGCCCGCCGGACCGGCTTTGCGCTGGTGGCTCGATCAACTCGGCAATGAAAAGACGCGTCTTGCATTGCTGCAACAGTCGCTTCGCGTGTAAAGTCAATGCCATGAGCACACCACACATAGCCATCATTGGCGTCGGCATGGCCGGCATCGCATGCGCCCGCACCCTGCGTCAGGCCGGACACCACGTCACGCTGTTTGAAAAAAGCAGAGGCCCCGGCGGTCGCATGGCTACGCGCCGCAGCCCCTTTGGCAGCTTTGACCACGGCGCGCAGTACTTCACGGTGCGCGATGCGCGTTTCGAGCTGGCCCTGGGCACCGTACCAGGCCTGTGCCGCCCCTGGAGCGCAAACGCAGTGCGAGTGCTCGACCCCATCGGTCGCGTCATCGAAGCGGCCTTGCCCGGCGGCGAGCGGCACTGGGTGGCCACCCCCGGCATGAACGCCCTGGTCAAAGCCTGGGCAGAGCCCTTGGTGGAAGACGGCAATGTGCAGATCGAAACCCGCGCCACCCGCATTTCGCGCGATCCGCTCATGAAAAACGGGTGGCAAGTCCACACCGAAGGCACGGACAGCAGCCAACACGTCTTCGCCGGATTTGACCAGGTCATTCTCGCCATTCCTGCTGCGCAAGCCCAGACCCTGCTGCAAGCTTCCGGGCTCAGCGAGCTGGCAACCCCACTGCACAACGTCAAAGTTGACCCTTGTTGGACCCTCATGGCCGCCTGGCCCCAGGCCATGCAACCCGGCCTGATCACCATCGGCCCGCAGTGGAGCGCTGCGCGCAGCACCCACCACCGCATTGCCTGGATGGCGCGAGAGTCCTCCAAGCCTGGCCGTGAAGCCATCGAACGCTGGACCATTCAGGCCAGCGCCAGCTGGTCGGCCGAGCACATCAACGACAGCGCAGAGCGCATCACTGCCAAGCTGCTCAAGGCCTTTGGCGAAATCAGCGGCATCCGCGCTACCCCCACCCACACCGAAGCGCACCGCTGGCTGTACGCCAAAACCGCACAGCCCCTGGGCCAGAGCCACCTGTGGTTCAAGTCCGAAGGCATCGGCCTGTGCGGCGACTGGTGCCTGGGCCACCGGGTTGAAGACGCATTTGTCTCGGGCCTGGAGCTGGCGCTGGCGGTGCTGCGCAAGCGCTGAGGCATGACGGGCTACGTCGGCCGTTTTGCGCCCTCGCCCACCGGGCTGCTGCATGCGGGCTCGCTGGTGGCTGCGCTGGCCAGCTGGCTCGATGCACGCGCCCACCAGGGTCGCTGGCTGGTGCGCATTGAAGACGTCGATACCCCGCGCTGCATCCCTGGCGCTGGCGAGCAAATTCTGAACCAACTGGCCCGCTGCGGCCTGGTGCCCGATGGCCCCGTGCTCTGGCAAAGCCAACGTGGCGAGATTTACCAGCAAGCGCTTGACCAGCTGATTGCACAAGGCCTGGCCTACCCCTGTGGCTGCTCGCGCAAAGACATTGAGGCCGCACAAACCAGCCCCACCGAACGACACCATGCACAGGTCTACCCCGGCACCTGCCGTGCCGGATTGAACGGCAAACCCGCACGCGCCTGGCGCCTGAACGTCCAGGCCGTGCGCAAGGCACGCGGCCTGCCCGCCGTGACCCGCTGGACTGACCGTCGCTTGGGCGAGCAAGCCGAAGACGTCGAAAAGGAAGTGGGCGATTTTGTGCTGCGCCGCGCCGACGGCCTCTGGGCCTACCAGCTGGCCGTGGTGGTAGACGATGCGGCGCAAGGCGTCACCGATGTGGTGCGTGGCGAAGACCTGGCCGACAACACCGCCCGACAGATCGTGCTGCAACAAGCCCTGGGCCTGCCTACACCACGTTACATGCACACGCCCCTGGTGTTGGGTGCCAACGGAGAAAAACTCAGCAAACAAAACGGCGCACAGGCGCTGGATTTGACAGATCCTTTGCAGACCTTGAACCAGGCCGCTCTGGCCTTGGGTCTACCCCTCAGCTCTGAAAAAAGCCCAGAACAGGCACTCCAAAGATGGATTGCATACAACTTCTGAATCACACATAATATGTGTAAAGTGGAGGCGCAAACATGAACATTACCCTTTCCGTGGACGAACGCGTGGCAGAAGCCGCTCGCGATGCAGCACGCAAAATGGGCAAAAGCCTGAACCAGGCCGTGCGCGACTACCTCGAACAGTTGGCAGGACAAGAACGCATCGAGAGCGAGTGGAGTGCCTGGGAACAGCGCTGTCTGAAGGGCGGCGGGCGCTTGCAAGGATGGAAATTCGACCGGGATGCCGTGCATGATCGCGGCTGAACCCTCGCCCCAGTGGGCTACAACGCTGGTCTTGCCACACGAACGATGCTTTATCGACACCAACGTGCTCGTCTACGCCGACAGTACGGACGAGCCCGTAAAGCAACGCATCGCCATCAACCTGCTGATGCACTTGCGCAAACAACGGCTGGGAGCCCTGTCCACACAGGTGCTCAACGAATACATCCATGTTGGTCTGCGCAAGTTGGGCTTGTCGCATGGCCACCTGCGCGAACAACTGCGTTGTTACCGCCAACTGGATACAGCCACAGTAACAGCAGACACCATCGAGCTTGCTCTGGACCTGCACCAGAGCCACGCCCTGAGTTACTGGGATGCCCTGATTGTGGCCAGCGCACACATCAGCGGCTGCGCCATTTTGTTGACTGAAGACATGGGGACAGGCGAAGTGCTGGCTGGCGTCAAGCTGATCAATCCCTTCAAAATCGTTTAGCACCCTCACTGACCACGATAATTGCAGGTTTTGCGACACCCTTCTGCTACCCCATGACCACGCCGGACAACACACCCAAAAACCAGGCCGATGCCCCCTTCATGCGCACCATCAAAAGCTATGTGCTGCGCGCCGGTCGCATGGGCACAGGGCAGATGCGGGCGTTTGACTTGTATGGTCCGAAGTTTCTCGTGCCCTACCAGACCCAGCGCCTGAACACGCAAGCCGCCTTTGGTCGGGCTGCGCCGCTGATTCTGGAAATCGGCTTTGGCATGGGCGACGCCACCGCCAAAATCGCGCATGTGCGCCCGCAAGACAACTTCCTGTGCTGCGAGGTGCACGAACCCGGGGTGGGTGCTCTGCTCAAGCGCTGCGGTGAAGAGGCCATTGGCAACATCCGCATCGTGCAGCACGACGCGGTCGAGGTCATGGACCAGATGCTGGGCGAAGACAGCCTGGACGGCGTGCACATCTTCTTTCCGGACCCCTGGCACAAGAGCCGCCACCACAAGCGCCGCCTGATTCAAGGGCCGTTTGTGCAGCGCCTAGCTAAACACATCAAACCCGGCGGCTACCTGCACCTGGCCACCGACTGGCAGCCCTATGCCGAGCAAATGCTCCAGGTCTTGTCTGTCGAACCGCTGCTGGTCAACACCGCTGACAACAGCCAAGGTGGCTATGCCGTTAAACCCGACTACCGCCCGCTGACCAAGTTCGAAAACCGTGGCCTCAAGCTGGGCCACGGCGTGTGGGACCTGGTGTTCAAACGCGTTTAACGCTCTGGTGCCGCCATGGCGCACGTTCCCAAAAACCCGAACATTGCCATGCGCGCTGGCGTCTCGCCCAGCTGCGTGGCGCTGCCCCGGGTGCGGCAAAGCCCTTGGCCCCTACTGATTGACCATCTGGCCGAGCGCCTGCCGCGCATCAGCCGCAGCGAATGGGTGCAGCGCATGCAAGCCGGTGCCGTGCTCGGCGAAGACGGCAAGCTCCTGCCTGTGGATGCGCCCTACATGGGCGGCACCCGCGTGTACTACTGGCGCGAATTATTTGACGAGGCCCCGATTCCGTTTGAAGCCACTGTGCTGTTCGAAGACGAGTACCTGGTCGTGGCCGACAAGCCGCACTTTTTACCGGTCACGCCGGGCGGGCGCTATGTGCACGAAACCCTGCTGGTGCGCCTGAAGGCCCAGCTGGGCCACGCCGACCTCAGCCCCCTGCACCGCATTGACCGCGAAACCGCCGGCCTGGTGCTGCTGAGCAAACGCCCGCAAGACCGCGATGCCTACCAAAGCCTGTTTCGAGACCGCCGGGTAGAGAAGGTGTATGAAGCCATCGCGCCTTGGCAAGCTGATAGGGCCTTCCCGCTCATCCGCAAAAGCCACATGCTGGAAGACGAGCAGGCGTTTTACCGCATGCGGGAAGCTACGGCTCAAGAAGGCCTGAGTCCCAACAGCGAAACGCACATTGAGTTGTTGCAGCCTTTGGGCGAGCACGCGCTGTACCGCTTGCACCCCATCAGCGGCAAACGTCACCAGCTGCGGGTGCACATGAATGGCCTGGGCCTGCCCATCGTGGGCGACCAGTTCTACCCCACCGTCAAACGCGGACCGCAAGAAGCCGAAGACTTTGCCCAACCCTTGCAACTGCTGGCACGCAGCATTGCGTTTACAGATCCGGTCACGGGTCAGGCCAGGCGCTTTGAAAGCGCCCGGATCTTGACCCTGCAGGAAATCAAGCAGTGACTTCCTGCGCGGTGATCATGTACTTGAACTCGGCGGGGGTGTAGCTGTCCACGCGCCCTTCGGCGGTTTCAGCCACCGGGTACATCAGGAAATTCAGCACGCCGGTTTTCGCGCCAGGCATCTTCAGGTCGTGCGCCGTATTCCAGCCTACCCAGTTGCCTTCCCAACCGCCAAACAAACCGTCATACACCGGCTTGACCAGCGGGTGATCCACCGTCTTGATCCAATCGGGTGCTTCGTGGCGCATGACCTTGGTCACATCAGCCGGGTCCATCGCCACCCAGCCATGTTGCTGCAGGTACACCTCGGCGCGGCAGTGCTGCGCCCCCGACAAGTTGGCGGGGTTGCCCGACAACTGCTTGTAACCAAAGGCCGAAGGCACCAGGCGCAGACCGTACACATCGCGCGCAGGCACGCCCGCTGCGCGGCACAAACCCACAAACAGGGCGTTGATGTCGGCGCACTTGCCGCCCAGGTTGCCGGTTTCCAGCATGACTCGAATGTTGCCTTCGCCACAGCCGCGCACCTTGGGCTCACGCCAGGCATTGGTCACCACCCAGTTGTAAATGGCGCGCACTTTTTGCACATCGGTCTGTGCGCCTTTTGTGGCCTTCCGTGCGGTCTCGCGCACGATGCCATCGGTGGGCAACAACTCGGTGGGACGGGTGTAGTAATGCAAGGCTGCGGCGTCTTCGCGCGCAAAACCCTTGCCCGGGCGGCTCAGGTCTGCATGGCGGTTGCGGGTGCGCACGCGACTGGTCACCTCTACCACGGGCTGGGTGCCTGCAGCAAATTGGGCAGATACAAAACGTGTGCCTTCCACGCCGTCGGCCATCAGGCTGGCTTTACCATTGCTCTGAAAGCTGTGGCCCACGGTTTGTTGCCAATCGGTTTCGATGCTGGGCACAGGCAGCCAGACACGGCTTTCGCCTTGGGGATGCTCCAGCATCACACGGGTGGTCACATCGAAAGTGCGCCAATCACCTGGCTGGGGTGCAAAGCGGGAAGTAGAAGGATTGGCAAGTACCAGCGAGGGCGCGGCCATCAGCGCGCCCATAGCGGCACCGCCCTGCAAGAGGGTACGGCGAACGGTGTTCATAACAAGAGCTCCGGAATCAAACGAAAGACCTGTCGGCACACACGAGGCGGAAAACACCGCCAATGCCCCGAAGGCAGGTCACCTGCTGCGAATGCAGCAGACCCAGCGATTATCCCTGCTGTTTTTAACGCGAGCTCAAGCCTTTGATCCAGCCTTCTGCCTCGGGGCCAGACCAATCCACCTCACCCAGCACACGCCAGCGGGCCTGGCCTTTGGCATCAATGAGGATGGTGGTAGGGAACGCCTCAACGCCCCACTGTTTGGCCAACTGAGCGCGCGGATCCAGCACGACAGGAAAGTTCAGGCCCGCCGACTGCATGTAGCGCTGCACGCGTGAGCCTTGTTCTTGCACGTTGATGCCGATCACGACGGGTTGCCCGTCAGAAATGTTGTGCAGCATTTGCAACGAGGGCAGCTCGGCCTTGCACGGCGGGCACCAGGTGGCCCAGAAGTTGAGCACCACGGTGTGGCCTTTGAGGCTTTGCGCGGTCCAGAGCTTGCCTTGCATGTCCACCCAGTCCATGGCGGGCATGGGGCCTGTCCAGGGCCGCTTGTCAAACTGGGCGTGGGCCAGCAGGGGCAGGCACAACAAAAGCAGCCCATGTAGGAGCGGCCTCAGGCCGCGATACAGTGATTGATCGCGGCCTGAGGCTGCTCCTACCGGAATCTGGTTCACGCGCGCTCGGCCACCCAGGCCTGCACGCTGGCCAGTGCCTTGGGCAGGGCTGCGGCGTCGGTGCCACCGGCCATGGCCATGTCGGGCTTGCCGCCACCTTTGCCGCCCACTTGTTGGGCCACAAAGTTGACCAGCTCGCCGGCCTTGACTTTGCCGATGCTGTCCGCCGTGACACCCGCGGCGATCTGCACCTTGTCGCCATCGACAGCGGCCAGCACGATGGCGGCGGTCTTGAGCTTGTCCTTGAGCTTGTCCATGGTGTCGCGCAAGGTCTTGGCGTCGGCGCCTTCGAGCTTGGCGGCCAGCACTTTCAAGCCTTTCACATCCACGGCTTGAGTGAGCAGTTCGTCGCCCTGGGCGGAAGCCAGCTTGCCTTTGGCGGCGGCCAGTTCTTTTTCCAGCGACTTGACTTGCTCCAGCACCTGCGCAATGCGGTTGTTCAGCTCGGCAGGCTGCGCCTTGAGCGTGCCCGAGGCCTGGGCCACGGTGTCTTCGAGCGACTGCAAGTAAGCCAATGCGTTCTCGCCGGTCACGGCTTCGATGCGGCGCACGCCCGCGGCCACGCCGCTCTCGGCCACGATCTTGAACAGGCCGATGTCACCCGTCGCCTTGACGTGGGTGCCGCCACACAGTTCGCGGCTGGAGCCGATGTCGAGCACGCGCACGGTCTCACCGTACTTCTCACCAAACAGCATCATGGCGCCGGTTTTCTGTGCGCTTTCGATGTCCATCACGCGGGCCTGCGCGGCGGCGTTGGCCAGGATTTCGGCGTTGACCTTGGCTTCGATCTCGCGGATCTCGGCGTCGGTGACCGGCGCGTTGTGGGCAAAGTCGAAACGGGTGCGCTCGGCATTCACCAGACTGCCTTTTTGCTGCACATGGCCGCCCAGCACCTCGCGCAGGGCCTTGTGCATCAGGTGGGTGGCGCTGTGGTTGCGCACGGTGGCGGCGCGCACATCGGTGTCCACATGGGCCTGCACGGCGTCGCCCACTTTCAGGCTGCCGCTTTGCAGCTCACCATGGTGGCCGAATACATCGGCCTTGATCTTCTGCGTGTCCAGCACATGGAACTGGGCGCCACCGTTGTGGATCAGGCCTTCATCACCCACCTGGCCACCGGACTCGGCGTAGAACGGGGTGGTGTCGAGCACGACCACGCCCTGCTGACCGGCCTGCAGCGCCTGCACGGGGGTACCGTCCACGTAGAGGGCCAGCACCTTGGCGTTGGCCACCAGCGATTCGTAGCCTACAAAGTCGTTGCCCGCGCCACTGTAGTCCAACGCCTTGTCCATCTTGAATTTGCCGGCAGCTCGGGCTTGTGATTTCTGCTTTTCCATGGCGGCAGCAAAGCCGGCTTCGTCCACCGACAGGCCGCGCTCGCGGCACACATCGGCTGACAGGTCCAGAGGAAAACCGTAGGTGTCGTGCAGCTTGAAAGCCACTTCACCGGGCAACACCTTCACGTCGCCGCCCAGCGCCGAGTCCAGGATCTGCATGCCGGTTTCCAGCGTCTCGAAGAAACGCTCTTCTTCGGCCTTGAGCACCTCCATCACGCGGTCGGCGTTCTCGGCCAGGTTCGGGTAGGCCGCACCCATCAGCTTGACGAGGTCAGGCACCAGCTTGTGGAAGAACGGGGTCTTTTTGCCGAGCTTGTAGCCGTGGCGGATCGCGCGGCGCACGATGCGGCGCTGCACGTAGCCGCGGCCTTCGTTGCTCGGGATCACACCGTCCGACACCAGGAAAGACGTGGCGCGCAGGTGGTCAGCGATCACGCGCAGACTGGGGTTGTTCAGATCAGTGCAGCCGGTCTCGCGCGACGCGGCCTTGATCAGCGCGTCAAACAGGTCAATTTCGTAATTGCTGTGCACATGCTGCAGGATGGCGGCCAGGCGCTCCAGGCCCATGCCGGTGTCCACGCAGGGCGCGGGCAGCTTGGTCACGGAGCCGTCTTCATGCATCTCGAACTGCATGAACACGTTGTTCCAGATCTCGATGAAGCGGTCGCCGTCTTCCTCCGGGCTGCCCGGGGGGCCGCCGGGAATGTGGTCGCCGTGGTCGTAGAAAATTTCAGAGCAAGGGCCGCAAGGGCCGGTGTCGGCCATCATCCAGAAGTTGTCGGATTTGTAGCGGCCACCCTTGTTGTCGCCAATGCGGATCACGCGCTCGGGCGGCAGGCCGATTTCTTTCGTCCAGATGTCATAGGCTTCGTCGTCTTCCATGTAGACGGTAGCCAGCAGGCGTTCCTTGGGCAGCTTGTAGACCTCGGTCAGCAGCTCCCACGCCCAAGTCAGCGACTCGCGCTTGAAGTAGTCGCCAAATGACCAGTTGCCCAGCATCTCGAAGAAGGTGTGGTGGCGGGCGGTGTAGCCCACGTTTTCCAGGTCGTTGTGCTTGCCGCCGGCGCGCAAACAGGCCTGAACGGACGCCGCGCGCACATAGCTGCGCTTGTCGGTGCCCAGAAACACGTCTTTGAACTGCACCATGCCGGAGTTGGTGAACATCAGCGTCGGGTCATTGCCCGGCACCAGCGGGCTGGACGCCACCACGGTGTGGCCCTTGGACTCGAAAAAGTCGAGGAAGGTTTTTCGGATGTCGGCAACAGAAAAAACGGCTTGGCTCATGGTGTCATGCGGCAAATAAAAGCAACCGGTCATTATAGGTTTGGCCCCAAGGCGACAGCAGCTTTGGCGCCGGGCATTTATGCTTCGCGCCAAACGTGGCACAATTTATTTAACTAGTTAAATATTTTTGTGGGGCAGATCTTCAGGTCTGTCCCAACTGACTTCAAAAGGAGACCCCATGGACATGAAGACCTCGCCCCTGGCCCTGCTCAAGGACCCTTCCCTGCTCAAGACCGATGCCCTGATCAACGGGCAATGGGTAGCGGGCGGCGGCCGTTTTGAAGTGAGCGACCCTGCCACTGGGCACAAGTTAGCCGATGTGGCCAACCTGGGCGCCCAGGACGCCGAAGCCGCGATTGCCGCCGCCAACGACGCCTGGCCGGCCTGGAAAAGCAAAACCGCCAAAGAACGCAGCATCTTGCTGCGCAAATGGTTTGACCTGCTGATCGCCAACACCGAAGACCTGGCCCGCCTGATGACCGCCGAAAACGGTAAGCCCATGGCCGAATCGCGCGGCGAAGTGGCCTACGGCGCCAGCTTTGTCGAGTGGTTTGCCGAAGAAGCCAAGCGCGTCAATGGCGAGACCTTGCCCCAGTTTGACAACAACCGCCGCCTGATGGTGATTCGCCAGCCCATTGGCGTGTGCGCGGCCATCACGCCCTGGAACTTTCCGCTGGCCATGATCACCCGCAAGGTGGCCCCGGCCATTGCAGCGGGTTGCCCCGTGATCATCAAGCCGGCCGAGCAAACACCGCTAACCGCCCTGGCCGCAGCCGAACTGGCGCTGCGCGCCGGTATTCCGGCCGGTGTCATCAACATCGTCACCGCAGATGCCAACAACTCGATTGCGATTGGCAAGGTGCTCTGTGCCAGCGATGTGGTGCGCCACATCAGCTTTACCGGTTCGACAGAAGTGGGCCGTATTTTGATGGCGCAGTCCTCGCCCACGGTCAAGAAAATGTCACTGGAGCTGGGCGGCAACGCGCCCTTCATCGTGTTTGACGATGCCGACATCGACAGCGCTGTCGAAGGTGCTTTTGCCAGCAAGTACCGCAACGCGGGACAGACTTGCGTGTGCTCTAACCGCATTTATGTGCAGGAAGGCGTGTACGAGCAGTTCGCGCAAAAATTCGCCGCCAAAGTGGCCACGGCCAAGGTGGGCAACGGCTTTGAAGACGGCGTGAACCAGGGCCCGTTGATTGAGCCCTCGGCCATTGAAAAGGTCGAGCGCCATGTGCAGGACGCCATCGCCAAGGGCGCACGCGTGCTCACCGGAGGCAAACGCCTGAGCGGCCAGTTCTTTGAACCCACGGTGGTGGCCGACGCCACCGCCGACATGGTGTGCGCCACCGAAGAAACCTTTGGCCCTTTTGCGCCCATCTTCAAGTTCAAGACGGAACAAGAAGCCATTGATGCGGCCAACAACACCATTTTTGGTTTGGCCAGCTACTTCTACAGCCGCGATGTGGGCCGCATTTTCCGGGTGAGCGAGGCGCTGGAATACGGCATGGTGGGCATCAACGTGGGCATTCTGGCCACCGAGCATGTGCCCTTTGGCGGCGTCAAGCAGTCGGGCCTGGGCCGCGAAGGCTCGCACCACGGCATTGACGATTACGTGGAAATCAAATACCTGTGTTTGGGGGACATCCTCAAATAAGCGCGGGGCCCACCTGACGATCAAGCCCACCTTGCGTGGGCTCTTTTGTCTCCCAACCCAGGTCCAGACGAACCCCGTTTTTTTATAAACATCCCAGCAACCATACGGGTTAGCGAGCATCTTTCCTCAGAGCAGACACCGGATTCCAGGCCTAGAATTCATTCCCTGGAATATTTATTTTAGCCATGTACGCCAGACTGGAACAACTCGGATTAACGGCGCTTGCAGCTGCGGCTTACTACCTTACCTTCAAGCTCAACCAATATTTGGACACGTGGTTTTTATACGGGCAAGGCATTTCACTTTTGTTTTTACCTGCTGGTGTCAAACACGTCAGCATCCTTCTGGCGGGCCGATGGGGAGCGCTGGGAAGCTTCCTGGGTTTGCTGTTCATGGTGCCTTCTTTTTGGCCAGAACTGCACTTGGGCCTGGCGGTGCCCTATGTGGCTATCAGCACCTTGGCCACTTGGGGCGGCATTGCGCTGAGCATGCACCTGCTGCATATTCGCGCAGACATGACCAACCTGAAGCTGCTGCATCTGCCCACCCTGGATCTGATCACGACGTTGCTGCACGCAGTTTTGACCAATAGCTTCTTTGTGCTGGCCGGCCTGAAACAAGTTGATGACTGGGATACGAACACATTGGCCATGATGGTGGGCGACTACCTGGGCAGCCTGTGTTTGATGGTGATCCTGTTCCTGGCTTTGCAATGGTTACCACGCAAAGCCATCCGCATCCCTTGAGGCGCTACAATCTGCCTGCTACGCGGGTGTCGTTCAATGGCAGGACTCTTGCTTCCCAAGCAAATAACGTGGGTTCGATTCCCATCACCCGCTCCATCGCTTCTAAGTTCTTGAATTAAAAGAACTTTTCAAAAAGCCGTGGAGATCCAACCCACAACTTTGACCCACAAGTGCGCGAAAAACAGGCTTCGGAGCCTGCCTCATGCGCGCGATGCCTCGTCTGGTCAAAGACACCAAATCTGCCTTATGGTTCTTTCGCTGGTCCCTGCCCAAGCGACTTCACGAACCAATGGGCTGCAAGACCCTTTATCTCTCACTCAAAACCCGTGAAGCGCGGCTGGCAAAATGCTTGGCAGCCGTATTGAACTTGAAAGTGGAGATGATGAAGAAGTTGCCCAATCTTGATCCCGACAAGTTGCGAAAACTCCTTGAGATTGACATTGACAGAGGGGTTTTTCGCGCCGACACGCCCGAGGAACTGGCACAAGGTCTTCACATCGTTGAAACCATCGGGCGCATTCGCGCAAATGCCCCTGCACCCACACCCAGTGGACCTGCCATTCAAAAGAAACCCTACATGCAACCGAGCAGCCCACTTTTCCGGAAAGTGGCTGACGAGTTGCTCAAAGAACTGCGCCTGACCCTCAAAGACGCCAGCGTCTACAAATACAAAACCACCTTTGACGCCTACATCGCAGCCAAGAGCAACCGTTTTTTGGAAGACATCTCGCGAGAGGACATCAAGCGCTTCAAGGAAGACTTGCTGGCAGAAGGCAAGGTCCCACACACCGTCAATGGTCACATTGGCAGGCTTCAGGCACTCTTTGAATTTGCCCTCAAAAACAAATACATCAAGGGCGAAAACCCAGCCGAGGGTCTACACATCCCCCACTCCAAAAAAGTCATCGCCTCACGCGACAAGTTCTACGATGAGGACCTCAAAACCATCTACAAGTGGGACAACTACGCCAAACTGGCAATCACCCCCGATTACTTTTGGGGACCCTTGGTGTGTCTGTTCTCGGGTATGCGAATTGAGGAATGTACCTCTCTGGATGTGAACAACATCAAGACAGACGATGGCGTGCTCATCATGCACATCAAAGACGCCAAAACCCCCACAGGCGTCCGCTTTGTGCCCATCCACCCTGCTTTGCTGAAACTGGGTTTTATGGAGTATGTCCAAACGGTCAAGGACATGGGCAAAGAGCAACTGTTTTGGTATCTGTCCGAAGGCGCAACCGGCAAACTGGTCAACCACAACGGCACCAAAAAGAACCTCTCGCGCAGGTTTTCCACCTATCTGGAAAAAATCGGCGTCAAGCAAGACGACAACTGTTTTCACTCGCTGCGCCACACCGCCATCACTCGTCTGGTGGCACGCAATGTCAACAACAGCACTATCTACAAGCTGTGTGGGCACAAGAGCGACAACAGCACCCACTACGACTACCTGCACGAACTGCCCACCACAACACTCAAAGGGGCTGTTGATGCGATTGACTTTGACCAGTTGCTTGACTTATCCAAATTTGATTGGAAGCCTCCCTTGGAAATGCTCATGAAGCGCGAGACCAAAAGAGATGCTCAGGCCAAGCGTAAGTTCGCCATGAAACTAAGAGGTACCGTTCCAAAGCCAAGGTGAACGCCTCTTGAATGTAAAATACTCTGTACGGTTGATGTGCGTTCATTCCATTTAAATTAAAAACAAAATGAAGCACTCAATTAGATGGTCACTTTACTTTTCATTGGCGCTGTCAATGACAGGCTGCGCACCATCGTCCGATCACTTTAGCCACTCAGATTTTGTTCATACGCTCAACTTGGGGCAGTGTCATCATGCATATTCACCAATGATCAAGGCTTCGCCGCATCTATCCGTAGGAAGTTCTGCCGACATAGCATTTGTCCTCTCTTGCCCAGGCAGACAAGAAGAATTAACGGGCCAGCCTGCCGCTGGAACAACAGGAAAGAACTTGGAACTTCTTCTGGAGCGAATAGGTCCACAATTATCGATACCTAACCTAGTCCGATCCAAGATAACCATAACGAATGCTTGGGCTGGTATTGAGTACAAGAATAAGACCAACAGGTCTGAAGCTTCAGATCAGCAAATCAAACACCAAGAAAATATTGACAGACTAAGAAAAGAGCTTCAGCACATCACCCAGCTAATTGTTTTCTGCGGATCAAAAGCTCAAATCGCAGCCCAGATTCTTATCAAAGACAGTTTGCTATCTAAAAGTGTTGAAGTCGCATTTTCACCGCATCTTGGCATACGCGGCTTGACTCACAGCATCAAATTGGATCAAAATGGACAGCCGATCGTTTCGGCTAAAGTTCAGCGAAAAAATGGCCGCAGAGACAACCTAAAAGTAATTCAGACTGAGAATACACTTTTACGCATTGATGTCATCGTTAGAGACTTGCTGCACACTCGCAAACCATCAAGAATCACTAATGCATAGAGAGAACAAATGACAAAAAAATATTTATTAATACCACTTTTAGCAGCCACAATGTTAAATGGATGCGCTAATTTTATGCCTATATTGGGTAGCACGAGAGGCTGGAGCGATTCATCAGAAATAATAATCATTAAAGACATCAATGTATCTGGGCTCAGAATTAGGGTTACACAACCAAAAAATAACGTGGAATGCGTTAGTGGCACCCACCACACCATTGAAATTGATGGACCGATTAATAAAGACACATCATTTGCACTAGAAAAAATCTACAAAGAATTGCCAGAATGCGTTAATAAAAACAACCGAAGCGTCGTCAAATCTGTATACATGAACTCTTACGGTGGAACTCTTGACGATGGGTATGCTATCGGAAATTTATTCCGAAAATATGGAGCTTCCACAAAAATATCTGAAGGGCAAGTTTGTGCATCCTCATGCGCAGTTGCCTTTCTTGGAGGAGCTTATAGAAGTGTGAACTTTGACGGCAAATTACTATTTCATGCACCATATATCAAATCCGAATATGGGAGGCTTGCGTGCGTGGACAAAAAAAGTGCTGCCGCAGAAAAGCTCAAATCATATTATATTTACAACCTAGGAAATTCTGGAGAAAGATTATTTGATAGAACGATGGACTATTGCAGCCAATCTGATGGATGGACAATTGACAAAGGTGCTGCCAAACTATTTGGAATAACCAATAATTAGTAAAAAATTGACATTTTTAAATTTACGCGTTAATATTTAAAAATATACTTTATGCGTCGATTTATTTCCCCGTTTGGAGTATTCGGATCACCTGCTGAGGAGTCAACGTGGAGGCGAGAAGCAAACAAAACTGACCACCTACCTGTTGGTAGTTCTCTCAGATTCACGGCAGGAGCAATGACCAATAAGCAGAGCAATCTGTGAAGGCAGGACAAAGGGAACATAGCAAACTGCCAACGAAGCTGAATCTGGACCGTGCTATGGGTTGACAAGGACAACTGAACTGGAGACGAGGGAACCTTGAATGAACCTCGGCCGTAAATGGGGCATCACTTGGACGGCGTAGCAAAAGGCGATTTTTTAATGGCCTTAGGGGAAGCTATGCCGTTCAAGGCATACAGCAAAGTAAGACCAGTCTTAAAAGGATCAGAGAGATTCAGAGTGCGTAGCACAGATGTACACCAAGGCGAAGCCATGAAACTGCTTTGCAGGTACAGATACAAGAGATAAATCCAACCCAAAGAGATAAGAAAGAAAAAAGGACGGCGGCGCGTTTTTGTGTGCGTGCCGTTTTTTTCGTCCCTGTTTTGCCGGTCCTTGACTTCGGATTTTTTTCTGCTTACATGAAGAGAGGGATCCCTCGCAAGGTAAACATTTTCGCCATCTCAAATCCCTAGACGGGTTATGTGATGAGGCTCAATGAATCTTACTGGGGACACCCAGACCCGAAGAAGAAAAAGAAGAAAGGAACGGTCTATGAGCACGCGCAGAAAAATCAAAGCAGGTCAAACAGGCAGTTGGGACACCCACCCATTTCTGCGAAGTGAAAAGGTGGTGCTCAGGGTCAGTCCAGATGAACTGCTGCAGATGGAGCGCAATCGCGTCACCCATCGCTTTGACAACATGGCGCAATACCTCAGGGCGCAAGGTCTCAAACCCACACCAACCGCAAACGAGCGTAAGCAGTTGACGGCTTTGCTTGGAGCCACATTCCAGCTCAACAAGATTGGGGTGAACATCAACCAAATTGCCAGACGACTGAACCAAGGCGAAAGCCTTGACGATGAAGTCTCTGTCACATTGAAGCAAATCAGGATGGCTGCACAGGCAATGCTGGACCAAGCCAGAAATGGTGGGCTCAAATGATTGTCAGGTTCTTCAAAACGGGTACATCCAACGGCGAATCAGCCGTGCGTTACCTCATGCGCGCCACAGACCACGCAGGCAATGCCAGACCCGAAGTGCCTGAGGTTTTGGAGGGTTCGCCAGAGACAACCGTGACCATCATCAACAGCATCGGTCGCAAGCATAAGTATGCGAGTGGCTGTCTGGCATTCCGCCCAGATGAAAAACCCAACAAGGCGCAGTTGCTCAACATACTGGACCAGTTCAAGGCTGTGGTTGCCCCTGGACTTGAGCCAGAACAGTTCAATGCCCTCTTTGTGTTGCACCACGAGGCACCAAACCCAAAGACTGGGCAGTCAGGTTTTCATATCCATTTTCTGTTGCCAATGACTTTGCTCGGCGGCGTCAATGCCAAGGGCAAGCGATTGGCAGGCAAGAGATGGAACCCACATCCACCGGGCAAACAGACCATTGAGGTGATGAGCCTGTTCACCCAAATCACCAATCACGAAAACGGCTGGCAGCCCGTTCAAGATAAGCCCACGCGAGTGGGCATGGACTCACTGTGGAGAAAAGTCACTCACCTGGACCAGAAGCGAAAAATTGAGGTTCTCCACGCAGAAGTACTCAAAGCCATCAAGGATGCGCAAGTCCACAACCGTCAGGAACTGATGACCTTTATGGAGGATGAACTGGGTTTGACGGTGACACGCGCCAGTGAGAAAACCGTGTCAGTAAGGTTCCCTGGCACCCACAAAGCCGTCAGGCTCAAAGGCGCAGCATACGAATACAACGCCGACTACAAACAAATCACCAACCAGAGCAAAACGGATGGTGAACAACCCAACATTGACCAAGCCAAGGAGCGCTTGGCACAACTGCTGCGCCAAAGGGCTCAGCACATCACGGATACACCCAAGACAACAAAAAGAAAGGAGCAAGTGTATGGAAAACAATCAAGCAACAGGAGGTCCACAGCCGGACCAGAGAAGGCTCATGCACGAGGTGGTCTTCCTCCACACGGAGCGTCTCAACACCCTAACGGGACACATCAACACCCTCATGTCACAGGTCGCTTGGAGCGAAACCTGCTTCAAACGAGTGGAGGACAGTGGCGTGATTCACATGGCTGGAGTCATCCGAAAAATGGCAAAAGACTTGGAGATGCTCCAGATCAACCACAACAAGTTGACCAACTTCGTCAAGACGCACGTGAAAGTGGAGCAAGAGCAGGAAGGCAGTGGTGGGGACGACCACTCACCGCTTTCAACCCACTTGCAGAAATCGATGAGCAAATTAGGGCGCTGAGCATTGAACTCAACGACTGTCCTATCGGCTCATTAGATGCCAAAACGATTGATGAACAACTCAACCGTTTACGTGGAGCAAGGGAGCAAGCAGCGCACGAACAGCCTCAGCGCTTGAAATCAAAGCCGAGACGCTAGTATGATTGGGTTGAAAGTTTACCCACAAATCCGACCCACACTTTTTTGCCTGTTTTTTAAGCAGTCATTTTGTTAAGTCATTGATTTGATTGGTTTTTCGGGTATGGGGATTTTTTTCCCATCACCCGCTCCATCAAACACTCCCCCACCGAGTAGGCTCCACTCGAGCGGTTCCCATCATGATGGGTTTGACCAAGATCTTGTAAGTATCCAGGTCAAATGTTTGTTGGGAATGTTCACTGCGTTGCGGCGATCTTGAGCACCAGGCGCCCTGGTGGCACCAGTTCTGGATGCGGTGACGCTGAATCCAATTCCCGCTTTGCTCAACCAGATCGATCGCTCCTGTAAAGGGCCAGGCATGGACCTGCATGTCCTTCAATGCAGTGCACAGGCGTTGGTCGTGCGCAGGTCGGTCTTCTTTTCCAATGCAAGCACCCAAGCAGGTTCTGACTTGCAGACCAAAGCAACCGCGCTTGCTGATTTTTTTCCAAGCCCAATAAGCCCAAACACAATCGATGCTGATCGGCCAGTTCACGCAACTTGCTGTGGGCAGCGTGCAGTGAAGAAAAGAGACCAAACAAGCCGTCTACTTGCCCTATGCAGACATCTCTGCCCGAAACCACCAGAGGCATGATGGCTCCGGCTTCTTGTGAAAGACGAATGGTGCAGAGCGTACGCGACCGGCGCAGGCGAAAGGCGCCCTCCCCCCTGAAAATGTAGACCCCTGAAGTGCGAGGCAGGGCCGCAAGACTCGCAGGGTCAATCGGGTGCGAGCGCGGATTGGAGTTCCCGTCTGTCATGGGACTGTCGGCACGCTTTGGGGCAGAGCAGCCTGGCGCCACCACTGGCTAAAGGAGTCACAGCGTCGATCTACGGCAGGGAACAGAGCTGCCGGTGGCTCGCATGTCGCCAGTTGCTGGAGCCACGGGTCAAGGTGCTGATCAAAGGTACTGCGAACACTGCGCGCCGCTTGCAGCGCTTGTGCCAGGGCTTGAGCATTCCCCTGCCAAATGAGGGTGGTCAGCTGCATCATGCGATCTGTCACGAAACCCCAGCGGCGCTCGCTCCAAGGCCACCTTTCATGAAAGTCGGACAGAAAAACGCCCAGCACCAAGGTGTCTTTGGGCAGCTTGTTGGCCGTCTGCGCCATATTCCATGGGTGCACCAGCCACACATCCCGCCCGGCGACGACGGATGCATTGGGTAGGCCGACATGCATCGAAGGTGGCTCACAGGTCAAAGCGTGTTCGTGCGAACGCGCTGAAAGATCCGGGCCTGGCTTTGGGACCTGCTCCAAGCGCAGTGGCGTTTTGGCCAACAACTCGAGCGAATCGTAGCTGTCGTCAATCAGGGTACCTGGGCTGTGCCAGTCTGGTGGGGCGTAGCGGGCCACATTGTCGGCATTGAAAAGATAGGGCTTGTGACTGCCGGTACCAGCAACCCACTGCCAGCTCAGGTGGTTGCTGGCGAGGTCACCGTCAAGCAGGTGTCCATAGAGCCAGTCTGCGGCGACACGCCAGTAAACCTTGCGCATGTGAACCACGTAACTGGCCAGCCACATGCGGGCGTGGTTGTGCAGGTAGCCGGTTTGGTAGAGCGTTTGCACGGCCTTATCGATGACGGGAATACCCGTTGTGCCTTCACGAATGTCGACCGGCACATGTGTGGCATAGGCCTCATCAGGCAAAGGGCCTGGGTGCAAGGAACTGAAAATACCCTCGCCACGCATGCGCCAGACATGGCGGAAGTACTCGCGCCAGCCGAACTCGTACACCAGCTTGTGCTGCGCATGCACCGGATGGCGCGCTCTGACAGCAGCCAGAACCTCTGGCAGGCTGACAATCCCATGCGTGATGTAAGGCGACAAACCGGTGACTGCGCCATCCAAGAAGTTTCTGGTTTGTGCGTAGGCATCGGGCTCAATTGCATCGATCAAGGCCCGTGCGGCTGACGGCGTTGGTAGAAACATGCAAGCCTGATAGGTGTTGTGCTTCAGCTTGCTTGCAGCTTTGTGTTTTCACGCCATGCTTTGACCTGATCCGAAACATCACTGGGTCTGTTCAGCAGAACCACCCCCTCGGGCAAGCGTTTGGCGCAGGCCTTGGCTCCAGCTCCCCCCACCCAGATCTCGACACCGGGATCAATCTGAGCCCTCAGCAGGCGCAGACTGTCCACCACGTCGTTACGTGAGGCGTAAGCACTGAAGCTCAAG
>Ga0114939_10000351_pt1 | contig 38952 bp, 30 predicted proteins | sample AshMeaCrysSpring_FD_87196 | JGI IMG/M metagenome (GOLD analysis project Ga0114939, IMG submission 87196) | Groundwater microbial communities from Big Spring, Nevada to study Microbial Dark Matter (Phase II) - Ash Meadows Crystal Spring | ecosystem: Environmental > Aquatic > Deep subsurface >...
ATCGCGGCGGCGGCGCCGTTCTTCGGCCGCCTGCCGGCTCGTCTCATGAAACAGGGTCCCGGGCTCGAGTCGCTCGCGGCCGCCGCCGGCGTGCTGCTGGCGGTGCTCGTGTGGTGGCTGGCGGCAGCACTGGGCTCGAGCTGAGGAGACACTCCGCGAATGGGCAACATCGTCTGGCTGGCCTCGTACCCGAAGTCGGGGAACACCTGGCTGCGCGCATTTCTCGCAAACCTGGTCGCGGGCGCAGAGGAGCCCGTCGCGCTCGCGGAGCTGCCGCAGTACTGCGAGGACGAGGCGCGACCCGAGCTCTTCTCGGCGGTCGCCGGCCGGCCGAGCACAACGCTCACCTTCGAGGAGATCTGCGCGCTCAGGTCGCGCGTGCACGCCGCGATCGCCGCGCAGTCGCCGGGCACGCGGCTCGTCAAGACGCACAACTGCGCGGGCTTCATCGAGCGCCACCCGCTGCACGAGGCCACGGTGACGGCCGGCGCGATCTACGTCGTGCGCGACCCGCGCGACGTCGCGGTAAGCATGTCGCATCACTTCGGCCTCGACCTCGACGCGGCGATCGAGCGGCTCGGCGACGACCGTGTCGCTACGGCCAACGACGAGTTCTTCGTCACCCAGGTACTCGGTTCCTGGTCGCACCACGTGCGCAGCTGGGCCGATCTCGAAGGTCCGCGCGTGGTCGTGCTTCGCTACGAGGACCTGCTGGCCGATCCCGTCGCCGGATTCACCCGGGCGGCACGGCTGCTCAAGCTCGACGGCGACCGCGGTCGCGTCGAGCGCGCGGTGCGGCATGCGTCGTTCTCGGGGCTGTCCGGCCAGGAGACGCGCGAGGGTTTCGCCGAGCGGTCCGAAAAGACGGAGCGGTTTTTCCGCGACGGTCGCGCCGGGCAGTGGCGCACCGCGCTCACGCTGGCGCAGGCGGCGCGCGTTCTCGCACGCCACGGCGCGCAGATGGCGCGATTTGGTTACGCCGAGGCCGGCGGCGGGACGAGGGAACCTCTCGATGAGTGACGACAAGGGCAACGCGGCGCCGGAACGCCGGCGCGTCGACCGGTTTTTCGACGTCATGGAGCGACTGGGCAACGCATTGCCCGATCCGGTCACGCTCTTCGCGCTGCTCGCTGCGCTGCTCGCTGCGCTGGTCGTAGTGCTGTCGGGGATCGCGACACAGTTCGACCTCGCAGTGACCCACCCCGCAACCGGCAAGCTCATCGAGCCGGTGAGCCTGCTCTCCGTCGAGGGCCTGCACCGCATCCTCACCAGCCTCGTCACGAACTTCACCGGGTTCGCGCCGCTCGGCGCGGTGCTGGTCGCGATGACCGGCATCGGCGCGGCCGTGTCGCTGCCGGTCGCCGGGGCGATCGCTTCCTGAGGCGCCCGCGCCTGACCGGCGGGGATTCGCTGCAGGACCTGCGTATTCCGGCCGCAGCGTCCGGCGTGCGAAGCTCTCGCTCGTGTCGGGCCTGAAGGTCATCGCCGCGTCTTCGATTGCCGTGCTGGCGTTGCTGGCGACGGCGAGACTGGCCGCCGGGACGTCCGTGGGCCCGGCGGCGGCATCCGGCGAGGGTGAATTGCAGGTCCTGGGCGGTGAGATGGTCTACTTCGCGGACGCCGCGACGTTCCTCGAGTGCATGACGGGACGGTCGTATCCCATTGCGATGGAGGGCGACTACCTCGCGCTCGAGCGCGCGTACAGTGCGGCGGCCGAACCGCCAGGGTCGCCGCTGTACGTCACGTTGCAGGGCGTGCTCGCGGACCGGGCGAGGATGGAGGGCGAGGGCACCGAGCGGGCGGTCGTAGTGCGCAGGTTCATCAACGCCTGGCCCGGGCAGCGCTGCGAGCGTGCCGCCTCCCACGCGTCGCTCGCCAACACCTACTGGCGCCTCGTGCGACTGCGGGGCGAGCCGGTTCGCGCCGAGGAAGGCGAGCGTGAGCCGCATCTCGTGCTGCAAGACCTCGAAGGGTGGCGCGAATACGTGGCCGTGACCGGCTGCCGTCGGCTGGCGGGCCCGTACTCGATCGATGGAGGCGAGATTGAGTTCGGCCCCCCGACGGCCGCGCCGGTGAGCTGTCCGCCGTCGCTCGCGGCCCTCGAGCGTTCGCTGACGAATGCGCTCGCCGCCGTCACGCGCTGGCGGATCCACGCGCAGACCCTCGAGCTCTACGACGAGTCCGGCGCTTCCGTGGCGCTCCTCGAGGCCGTCTATCTGCGATGACCGCCGGGCTTTCCGCGACCACCGCGCCCGCGGGCCCGCGCCCGCTGCGCGAGCTGTGGCGCCTCGCCGGTCCCTACTGGAACTGCGAGCGGCGTGCAAAGGTCCGCGGCGCCACGCTGCTCTTCTTCCTGCTCACCGTGGCCCAGGTCGGTCTCGCGGTCTGGGGCAACTACTGGAACCGTGCGCTGTTCGATGCCCTCGAGCAACGCACCGCTCGCGGCGTGCTGCTGCAGGTCGGGGTGTTCGCGATCATCTTCGTGCTGTCGATCCTCGTCACCGCGGCGCACCTCGTGGTCAAGCGCTGGCTGCAGCTCGACTGGCGTGAGTGGATCACCCGGAAGGTGGTCGGCGAGTGGCTCGAGGACGGACGTCACTACCGGCTGCGCTTCAGCCGCGGCGAGCACGACAATCCCGACCAGCGCATCGCCGAGGACATCCGCATCGCCACCGAGGTGGCGATCGCGCTGGCGCACACGCTCGTCTACTCGCTGCTGATCCTCGTGATGTTCGCCGACATCCTCTGGTCGATCTCGGGCTCGATCGTCTTGCCCGGCACGGATGTCGCGGTGCCCGGCTACCTGGTGCCGCTGGCGTTCCTGTACGCGGCGGTCGGGAGCGTCCTCGGCTGGCTCCTGGGCCGGCCGCTGGTGAGCACGACCAACGCCTTGCAGTCCGCCGAGGCCGACTTCCGCTTCGGCCTGTCGCGCGCGCGCGAGCATGCGGAGTCGATTGCGCTGCTGCAGGGCGAGCGGCGCGAACGGACGGGCTCCGACGCGCGGTTCCGCACGATCGTGCGCGACTGGGACCGGCAGTCGGTGGCATACATGGGGCTCGTGGCCTTCGGCACGGCGTACGGTGCGCTGCTGCCGGTGTTCCCGATCCTGGTCGCGGCCCCGCAGTACATCGCCGGCGTGATGTCGCTCGGAGTGCTGATGCAGGCGGCCCAGGCCTTCCAGAGTCTCACCTCCGCCTTGTCGTGGCCGGTGAACAACATAGGTGAGATCGCGCGCTGCCGGGCCTCCGCCGACCGTGTGCTGGCGCTGCACGAGGACCTGGGACGGCTCGACGGCGAGTCCGGGCCTGCAGCCGACCCGCGGCTCTCGATCGGCCGGTCTGGCCGCGGCGAGCTCAGGCTGGAGGGCGTCGCACTCGCGGAGTCGGACGGGAGTCCGCTGCTCGATCCCGTCGATGCCGTGATCGGCCGCGGCGAGCGGGTCGCGATCCGCGGCGAGCCGGCCGTGACGGGCCCGCTGTTCAGGGCCCTGGGCGGACTCTGGCCGTGGGGCGCCGGCAGGATCGTGTTGCCCGCCGACGGCGAGATCGACTACCTGCCGCAGCGGCCGTTCCTTCCCCAGGGCTCGTTGAGCGAAGCCTTGTGCTATCCGCGTGCGCCGGATTCGTATCGGGCTTCCGTCCTCCGGCAGGCGCTCGGGGTGGCGGGACTCGCGTGGCTCGCGGACAGGCTCGACGAGGAGGACGACTGGGAACAGGCGCTGCCGCTGCACGCCCAGCAGCGCCTGGCCTTCGCGCGGGTCCTGCTGCATCGGCCCGCCTGGGTCCTCATGGAGGAGGCGACGGACGGCGTCGACGGCGACGGCGAGCGCGAAATGCTCGAACTCCTGCAGCGCGAACTGCCCGGGGTCTCGATCGTCGCAATCCTCTACCGGAACGGGGAGCGGTCGCTGTACGGACGCGAGATCCCGCTGGCACGTGCGTCGTCCAGCGCCACCGGTGCCGGGCGCGGCTCAGCCGAGGGCGCTCACTGAAAGCGTCGTGGCAGCCAGCCGCGCTCGACGCATTCGCGGAAGCACCAGGCCGGCGTCGTCTCGGTGCGGTAGCTCCAGAAGAACCAGCCCAGGTAGTGCTCGAAGGCGAGCAGCTGTGCCGCCGCGTAGGCGCGCAGCGCGATGTCCTCCTGGAACGGGTCGAGTGTCTGCAGCGCGTGATCGTAAGGGCCCGGGGCCCAGAGCGACACGACCTTGAGATCGAGCCCCAGGCTCCATTCGCCGGCGATGGCCGGCACACCGAGATCGTGCTGCACGGCGCGGGCTTCCTCGCGCCAGAGGTTGCCGGCCTTGGAGAGGTGGCCGTGGATGTCCATGTCGAGGTCGGCGCGGTCGAAGCACTGGTAACGGTGAACGTCGAACACCACGTTTTCGAAGGCGTTCTCGCGGAAGAAGCGTGCGAACTCGCCGTGCGGCCGGAATCCGTCGTGGAACACGACGGCGACGCGCTCGGGCGGGCAGTGGCGGCGGATCGCGTCGTAGGCGCGACGGTAGAACGCCTCCAGCAGGGGAGTCGGCACGTCCCAGCGCGGCTCGTTCAGGACCTCGATGGCGTGCAGGCTCCGCGCCGCGCGATAGCGCTCGCCCAGGCGGCCGAGCAGGTCGACCGAGAAATCGACGTACTCGTCCCGCGTGTGCCACTCGCAGACGCCGTGCATGCCGCCGTTGTCGAATCCGTTCTGGCAGCCGGGGGCGGCGTGCAGGTCGAGCACCAGCAGCAATCCGCAGCGCTCGGCCCAGTCGAGCGCGCGGTCGACGATCTCGACGGCGCCATCGACGAAGGGGTGACGGTCGACGCCGTACTTCGGGTGGTGGGGGTAGGGCGGCCCGAGGACCCAGTGGCCGACCGGCAGCCGCACCGCGTTCACGCCGGCGTCCGCGAGCCACTCGAAGTCGTCGCGGGTGATGAAGCCTTCCCGGTGCGCGCGCATCCGCGTGGCCGCGGATCGGCCGAGTTCGGCGCACCACGTCGTTTCATCCGTGGCGGCGAGCCCCTCGAACAGGCTCGGGGTCATCCACTTTTCCAGTACCAGCCAGCCACCGAGGTTGACGCCTCGCAGGCGGGGAGTGGGATTCGCGTGGGTCGGGTCCATGTGTGTCGAGCAGGCGCGCCCTCGCGCCCCGATCACCGCATGATACGCCCGCTCACTTGACTCCGGATGCCCCGCGGGTGCGAACTCAGGGGCACCATGCACGTACTCATCACCGGCGGAACCGGATTCATCGGCCAGGCGCTCTGCCCGCGGCTGCGCGCGGCCGGACACGAGCTGACCGTCCTGACGCGCCAGTCGCGCCCGGGCCTGCCCGAGGGATCAGCGCGCGCGGTCAACCGCCTGGAGGACGTGGATCCCTCGTCCTTCGACGCCGTGATCAACCTCGCCGGCGAGCCGATCGGCGATGGACGCTGGACGGAGGCGCGCCGCAAGCGGCTCCTCGATTCGCGCGTCTCGACGACGACGCGGCTCGTCGAGTGGATGCGCGGCGCGAAGCGGACGCCGGCCGCGCTGATCTCGGGCTCGGCGGTCGGCTACTACGGTGAGCAGGGCGATCGTCCGGTCACCGAAGAGACTCCTCCGACCCCGGGCTTCACCCACGACCTGTGCACGGCGTGGGAGGGCGCGGCGGAGCGCGCCGTGGAACTCGGCGTGCGGGTGTGCCGGATGCGGATCGGCGTGGTGCTCGACCGCGACGGCGGCGCGCTCGCGAAGATGCTGCCGGCGTTCCGGCTCGGCGCCGGCGGTCGGCTCGGGTCGGGGCGGCACTACTTCCCCTGGATACACCGCGAGGACATGGCAGCCATCTGCCAGTGGCTGCTCGAGAATCCGTGTGCGACGGGGGCGTACAACTGCAGCGCCCCGAACCCGGTGACCAACGCCGAGTTCACCCGGGCCCTGGCGGCCGCCCTGCACCGCCCCGCGCTGCTGCCGATGCCCGAGGCGGCGCTCAGGCTGCTCTTCGGCGACATGGCCGAGCTGCTGCTCGTGAGCGACCGCATGATCCCGAGGCGGCTGATGGACGAAGGCTTCGAGTTCCGTTACCCGCGGCTCGACGCCGCGCTGGCGTCGGTCTTCGGCTAGCGTCCGGGAAACAGCGGCCAGAGCGCCTTGAGGTGGCCGGCCGCGGCCCGGCAGGCCTCGAGCGCGAGTTCGAGCTCGCGGCGCCGGGACGGTTCGAGCGTCGCATCCTCGAGCAGCAGCGAAAGCTGCAGTACGGCGTTCGAGAGCTGCCCGCTCGCGTCGTGCAGCCGGCGGCGCGAGTCGTCGGCACCAACCGGCAATTCGTCGCCGGTCTCGCTCACGACGCGAGCCGCGAGAAGCTTTCGAGGAACAGCTGCATCCGGGCACGACCCTCGTCCGTCAGTTCGACGTGGGTGCGACGCCGGTCCTCGGGGTCCGGAACGCGCCGCGCGAGTCCGCCGGCGACGAGTTCGTCGATCCGCCGCAGCGCGGTCGTCATCGGGCTCTTCGAGGCGAGCGCGAGGCTCGAGACGGTGATCGGCTTTCCCTCGAGCCGCGCACGCATCAGCTCGGCGAGCATTTCCCAGGCGGGCTCCGGCATCACCGCGTCGCCGAAGATGGTCGTGCGTGCGCACTCGAGGCTCTGCAGCAACTCGAGCGAACGCAACCCGGCCGGCGAGCCCCCCGGTCCGGTGCCGCCCGGGTCGCGGCCGATCTCGCCGGCGAGCTCGAGCGCCGCCGCAGCGATGCGCTGCAATTCGCGGCCCTGCGGCGAGTCACCGCGCGCGCTGCGCACCTCGCGGACGCTGCGCGCGCGCGCGAGGGCGTGGCGCACGGACTCGCGCAGTTGCCGGGCTTCCAGCGGCTTCTCGAGGTAGTCGCTGGCCTCGAGGCGCATCGCTGTAACCGCGGTGTCCACCGACGCCTGGCCCGTGATCAGGATCAGTTGCAGCCACGGGCGATCCGCGAATTCGCGCCGCACCGTGCCGAGGAACACGAGCCCGTCCGTGGCCGGCATGTAGATGTCGCTCACGATCACGTCGACGTCCTGTGCCGAGCCCAGCTCGGCGAGGCCCGCCTCGGCCGAGGCGGCCGTGCGGCAGCGCAGCCCGTCCGCCTCGAGCACGCGACGCACCAGGTCGAGCGCCGTCGCGTCGTCGTCGACGACGAGCACCGTGGATTCGGTGTCGCTCTGCATCGTCACACCGTAAGCCCGTCGTCCCGGCCCAGCAAGCGTTCGATGCGTCGGCGCAGCTCCGCAGGCTCGACCGGCTTGGTGACCAGGTCGTCGATGCCGGCGGCCGCAGCGGCGCTCCGGGTCTCGACCGTGTCCATCGCCGTAATCAGCAGCAGGCCCGGCGTGCGTCCGGCGGCGCTGCGCTCGCGCATCCACCGGCAGAGGTCGATGCCGCTCATGCCGGGCAACATGAGGTCCGTCGCGACCACGTCCGGCGTCCCGGCGAGAAACAGGTCGCGTGCCGTAGCCGGATCGGCGGCCGGCAGCACGCGGTAGCCGTCGTGCTCGAGCACGAGCTGGATGAGGCGCAGCGCGCGAGGGTCGTCGTCGACGACCAGCACCACGCCGCGCGGATCCGCGCCGCTCATGCGGCCACCGGCGCGCGCAGCGGCAGCACCAGGGCGAACCGGCTGCCGCGACCGGGTTCGCTGCGGACCTCGATGTCGCCGTCCATGGCCTCGGCGAGGCCCATGGCGATCGCGAGCCCGAGCCCGGTGCCCTGGGTGAGGGAATCCGGCGCCGGGTCGAGCTGCGAGAAGTAATTGAACAGCCGCGACTGGTCGGCGGGCGCGATGCCCCGGCCCGTGTCGGAGACCTCGAAGTGCAGGCGGTCCCCTTCGACGCGCACACCGACCGTCACCGCGCCTCGCATCGTGAACTTGATCGCGTTCGACACCAGGTTGCTCACGACCTGCTCGACCCGGCGCTCGTCGCCGACCGACGCGAGGTCGCCCCCGTCGGCTTCGAGCCGGAAGTCGAGCTGCTTTTCGGCCGCCTGCAGGCTGAATCGCTGCATGACCCGGCGCAGCACGTCGGCCGGCCGGTACGGTCGAGCTTCTATCGACACGGCGCCCGCCTCGATGCGGGAGACGTCGAGCAGGTCGTTGATGATGTCGAGCAGGTGCCGCGCCGAGTCGTTCACGATCTGCATCAGCTCGCGCTGCGCGGCGTTCAGTCCGCCGCCGATTCCCTCCAGCAGCGCCGCCGTGAAGCCGATGATCGAATGCAACGGCGAGCGCAGCTCGTGCGACACACTGCGCAGGAATGCGGTCTTGGCCCGGTCCGCCGATTCCGCGCGGTCTTTCGCGGCCCGCAATTCACGCTGCTCGGCCAGGCGCTGCTGGGCGGCGAGGACCTCCGTGAGATCGCGAATCGTGGCGATGAAGGTGCCGTCGTCCAGGGCGCGGGTACGCACCTCCGCCGTGAATCGCGAGCCGTCGTTGCGCACCAGCCGCCACTGCTGCTGTGCGGCCGGCAGCTGTGCATTGCCCACGAGCGACCGGGCGAGCCGCTCGAAGCGGCCGCGCTCCTTCTCGGCCAGCACGCGCTGGATGCCGGCGGCGCGGAACTCATCCTGCGTGTAGCCGAACATGTGCTGCGCCTCGGCGTTCGCGTCGAGCACGGTGCCGTCGGCGCCGAACTGCAGCACGCCGTCGCTGGCCTGGTCGAAGAGACGGCGGTATCGCTCCTCGCTCGCCCGCAGGCGGCGCTCGGCCCGTACTCTCTGGGTGACGTCGTGCGCGAGCACGACCCGCGCGCGGCGTCCCGCGAAATTCATCCCGTGGGAGACGATCTCGACGTCGATCAGCTCGCCGTTGCGGCGGCGGTGCACCCACAGCCCGGGGCGCTGCAGCTGGCCGTCGCCGCCCTCGGCGAGGTTGGCCCGGAGCCGCGGGAGTTCCTCCGGCGGGCGGATGTCCTCGATCGTCATGCCGAGGAATTCCGCCTCGCTGTAGCCGTACTGTGCGACGGCCGCGTCGTTCACCGCGAGGAAGCGCAGTGTCTCGACGTCGTAGGCCCACATCGGGTGCGGGTTGGCATGGAAGAGGGAGCGGTAGGCGGCCTCGCTCTTCTGGATGCGCGCCTGCTGTTCCTTGCGCTCCGTGACGTCGCGGACGATGCTCTGGACGAGGACCCGGCCGCCGTTCGCGAGGACGCGCGCGCTGATCTCGACCGGAAACGTCGACCCGTCGCGCCGGCAATGCGTGGTCTCGTAGACCAGGGAGCCCAGTCGTTCGATGTCAGCCATCTGTTGCTGCCATCCCGCCATCACGGCGGGATCCGGCGGGCGCAGGTTCGCGGCCGGCAAGCCGACCAGTTCCTCCACGCTGCGCCCGTAGGCGGCGACCGCCCGCTCGTTGGCGTCGATGATCCGGTCGTCGAACCCGATCAGCAGGATGATGTCGTTCGCGTCCCGGCTGAGCCAGCTCAGCCGCGCCTCGACCTGCTCGGCGCGCTCGGTCGTTCGACGCAGTTCGGTCGCGACACGGCGCTTCTCCGCGCGCCACCACAGGAGGATCACGGCTGCGGCGATGGCGAGGCCGACCAGCGCCAGGCTGGCGATCTCGGCCACCAGCCGCAGGGTGTGACTGCGAATCGCCGCGAGATCCTGCGCGACGACGACGAACGCCGGCCAGCCCTGCGCCGGCCGGGCCGCAGCGATGACCGGTTCGCCGGACGTTCCGGTCGTCTCGAGCGCCGCACTGCTTCCCGCCGACAACGACTCCTGCCAGGTGCCGCGGGCGGGCGCGGTGAATCTCGCGACGGACGGGGCCGTATCGGAGGCGGGGTCGACCCGCGTGTACTCGAACGCGCCGCCGTTGCGCCAGGCGAGGATGACGTAGCCGACGTCGTCGGCCGCGAGCGCGTGGCCGAGAAACTCGAGCAGGGCGGTGGCGTCGGCCGCCATCGCGATCGCGCCGACCCGGCGGCGCTCCTCGCTGGAGACGTCGATGATCGGCGCCACGAAGTCGAGGCCGAGCGACGTCCCCTCCCGCAGGAACCGCGGCCGCGTCAGGGCGACCTCGCCGGTGCGCAGGGCCTCGGCGACGGCTGAGCCCACCTCGACGTCGCCGGCCAGGCCCGGGCCCGTGCTCCTGATCAGGCGGCCGGCGGCGTCGTACGCGGCTACCTCCAGGAACCCGTAACTGCCCTGGAACCTGTTCAGCCGTTGCTCCAGCTGGCGCTCGAGCTCGGGCGTCGGCGCCTCCTGCCAGTCCTTCAGCGCCTGTGACGTAGACGGACTGTCGATGAGGTCCGACGCGATCTCGAAGTGGCCCGCGAACCACTCCGTGACCCGGCTCGCGTCGAGTTCCGCCCTTGCTTCGACGCGGCTCGCGGCTTCGCGGCCGTGTACCTCGAGTTGCCGCCGGAAGACGAAGTGCGCGGCCAGGCCGACCAGCAGGATCGCGAGCAGGAGCGCGAGCAGCGGAACCCAGGGCCGGGCCGGCAGTCGCTCCGTCAGGACCATATGACCCGGCTGCGGCTCGCGTACCAGCCTTCGACCTGGTCGGCGACCTCCGCCTCGATCCGTGCTCGCTTCACCTTCATGGTGGGCGTAAGGCAGCCGTTCTCGATCGTCCACGGCTCGCGCGGCACCACGAGCATCTGCAGCCTCTCGTAGTCCGCGAGCGCGCGGTTCGTCTCCTCGAGCAGCGCCTCGAGCTCACGCGTCACCTCGTCCCTCCCCCGGTCCGCGCGCACGCGTGACCGGGCTTCCTCTGCGAGCACCACGAGCGCGTAGGCGGCCGGCTGCCCGACCCCCGAGACCAGCGACAGTTCGACGAGCGGGTGCGAGTTGAGCCGGTTCTCGATCGGCGCCGGCGCCACGTACTTGCCCTTCGCGGTCTTGAAGAGTTCCTTGGCACGACCGGTGATGCGCAGCAGTCCATCGGCACGGCGCTCGCCGAGGTCGCCGGTGCGGAAGAAGCCGTCCTCGGTGAAGGACGCCGCCGTGAGTTCGGGTTGCCTGTAATACCCCGCAAACTGCCCGGGCGAGCGGATCAGCACCTCCCCGTCGCTCTCGATGCGCACCTCGACGCCCGGAAGCGGGACGCCGACGTAGCCCGGCTCGCTGAAATCCGCGTTCGAGGTGTGCGAGTAGCCGCTGTCCTCGGTCATCGCGTAGCCCTCGTAAAGCTGCAGCCCGAGCCGCCGATACCACTGGATGAGATCCGGCGGGATGGGTGCCGAGCCGCTGCCCGCCATCGCGACCTCGTCGAGCCCGAGCCCGGCGAGCACCTTGCGCGCCACCAGGCGGCGGAGGAGGGGGATGCGGAGCAGGCGGTCGAGTTTCGCGGGCGGCATCCTGGCGAACACGCCCTGCTGGAACTTGAGCCACAGTCGCGGTACGGAAATGAACAGCGTCGGACGCGCGCGGCGCAGGTCGGCGACGAACGTATCGAGCGATTCCGCGAAGTAGACCCGGGCCCGTCCGTCGACCAGCGAGGAGGCCTCGACCCATGCGCGCTCGAATGCATGGGCCAGCGGCAGGTAGGAAAAGAGCCGGCCGTCTTCGTCGCGCCCGAGCCGGTGGCGTACCTCGGCAGCAATGCCCTGGGCCGCGCGCGTGATGGCCTCGAAGGTGATCATCACGCCCTTGGGCTGCCCCGTCGAACCGGAGGTATAGAGGAGCATCGCGAGATCGCCCGCCGCCCGCTGCGGGCGCTCGGCGAGCGGAGCCGTGCGTGCGACGATCGCGTCCCAGCTGTCGAATCCGGTCGGCGGCGCGAGCGGCAGGGCGATGCAGGGCAGGCCCTCCGGAACGCCCGCCCGCTGCTGCTTCCAGGTGTCGAGCTTGCCCACGAACAGCAGGCTCGCCTCGCTGTGCTCGAGCACGTAGCGAATCGTCTGCGCCGTCTCGGTCGGAAAGATCGCGACCGTCGTGCCGCCGGCCATCCAGATGGCGAGCTCCGCGACGATGAAGTGGGCGCAGTTCTTCGACAGAAGCGCGACACGTGCACCGGGCTCGAGCCCGTGCGAACGGAGGTGCGCGGCCATGCGCGACGCCTCGTCCACGACCTGTCCCCAGGTGTAGTCGACGACGCGTCCGTCGCCGACCGGCTGCGTCAGGTAGATGCGGTCAGGCTGCCGCGCCGCGTGCTCGAGTGCGCAGTCGAGGATCAGCCTGTCCTGATTCACGTTTCCATCCCGCGCTGCAAAATGAATCCGCCCGCGACGCCGGTCCGAGAATGCCACCTGCGCGGGCCGCGCCGCTACTGCTGCGCCACCCTCGCCCGGCATCCGGCCGAGTGTCCCCGGGCGGACTCGCCTCAGAGCACCTCGGCCCGCGGCTCGTCCGCGCGATTGCCAAGATTGCCGTAGCGGTGATAGTCGACGCTGATGCTCTGCTCGCGCAGGTACCAGAGCATCTCCAGCCGTCCTTCCGCGGAGACGGGGACGCTCACCACGCAGCCGTTGGCGGCGTTGCCACTGCGCAGGACTTCGAGCGACGGCCGGTCGGGTGCCGCGTAGCGGACGCGATCGACCTGCCCGTCCCGGATCGCCTGCGCCAGCTGCGCGTCCGACTCCTCGACGAATTCGATCGCCGCGGCCCAGGACTCCGTGAGCCGCTCGAGTCGCGCGATCGCCGGCGAGGTGAGGCCGGAGGGCGTGCTGATGACCACGGCGCAACCGGCGGCATGGGCCGCGCACGCGCGGCCGAATACGTCGAACGCGGAATCGTCCGGATGCACGCGCACGCGCACGCTGCCCACCGGCAGGTAGCGGCGCAGATTGTCCTGGCCCACGAGGCGGAAGTGGTCGTGCTCGACGCCGAACTCCTCGCGCCAGCTCCGCTCGTAACTCGCGACAGCGGCGAGGATGCGCTCGTCGCCGGACTCCCGTTCCGCGCTGAGTCCGGCGTGCAGCGCCGCGAGCGTCGCGCGCCCGGGAGCAGCGCCCGTCGAGGCGGCCGGGACGTCCTCGAAGTCCATGAACTGCGCGACGTAATTCGGTCCGCCAGCCTTCATGCCCGGGCCGAACCCGGACTTGCCCATGCCGCCGAACGGCTGGCGCAGCACGATCGCGCCCGTGGTCACGCGGTTGATGTAGAGATTGCCGGCACGGATGTGGGCCTTCCAGTAGTCCCACTCCCTCCCGTCGAGACTTTCGAGGCCGCTCGTGAGTCCGTAGCCGGTCTGGTTGACGAGCGCGACCGCCTCGGCGAGCGTATCGAAACGCATCACGGCGAGCACGGGGCCGAAGAACTCGGTGAGATGTGTGTAGCTGCCGGGCCGCACACCGTACTTCAGGCCGGGCGTCCACAGGCAGGGGTTGCCTTCGACCGGCTGCGGCATCACGGCCCATTCCTCGCCGGGTTCGAGCACCTTGAGCGCGGTCTCGAGGTCGCCCGACGGCGGGCGGATCAACGGTCCCATCTTCGTGTCGAGGTTCCACGCCGGTCCGACCTCGAGGCTCTGCACCGCCTCGCAGAGCGAACGGCGGAAGGCCGGATCGTCGTAGACCTCGCCCTGCAGCAGGAGCAGGGAGGTCGCTGAGCACTTTTGTCCCGAGTGGCTGAACGCCGAATGCAGGATGTGCTTGATCGCGAGGTCTCGATCGGAGACCGCAGTGACGATGGTCGCATCCTTGCCGCCGGTCTCGGCGAAAAGGCTGAGCCGCGGGTTGTCACCGAGCATCGTGAGCGCGGTCTCGGTGCCGCCCGTCAGGATCACCGCGTCGACTTTCGGGTGATTCACGAGCTTGCGGCCTTCGCGCCCGCCGGCGCAGGGCACGAACTGCAGCGCGCACTTCGACACACCCGCCCGCCAGAAGCACTGGCACATCTCCCAGGCGACGAGCACGGTGTCGGAGGCGGGCTTGATGATCACGGTGTTGCCGGCGGCGAGGGCCGCCGCGACGCCGCCGCATGGAATGGCCACCGGGAAGTTCCACGGCGGCACGACGACCACCACGCCCCTGGGGCGTGCGCGGAGCGTCGGCAGCGACTGCCACCAGCGTGCGCTGTCGCGGTAGAACTCGAGGAAGTCGATCGCTTCGGACACTTCCGGATCGGACTCCATGAGCGTCTTGCCGCCGTCGGCGAGGGCGGCACCCATGAGATCGCCGCGCGCGAGGCGCAGCTCCTGCGCGACGCGGCCGAGGATCTCGAAGCGCCGCTCGGCGCCGAGCGACCGCCAGCCGTCCGGATCCGCGGCGGCGCACTCCACCGCGCGCGCGATATCGCCCTCGCTGGCCTGGCGGTAGCGTCCGACGACGACGCCCGGCCGCGACGGGTCGAGGCAGTCGCGGAGCGGGCGGTCGTCGAAAATCTCCTCTCCGCCGATCACGAGTGGAACCTGCACCGCATCCTCGCCGCAGCGCGACTGCCACCTCGCGACGATCTGCCCGGCCCACTCGCCGTTCTGCGGCAGCGCGAAGTCCGTGTCCGGCTCGTTCTCGAGATGCCGCCAGCCACGGGCGATCGCGGCGGGAGCCACCGGCGCGACGTTGCGGTCCTGGTCGCGCCGTGGCGCGTCGCTGGTGCGCCCAATGGCGTCGAAGGCGGCCAGGAACCCCGCCTCGAGCCGCTGCCACTCCGGGCTGCCGACCTCGATCTTGAAGGCGTGGCGCAGGAAGTTCTCCGGCCCGGTGTTCTCGTCGAGCCGACGCACGAGGTAGCCGATCGCGTTGATGAAGTTCTCGCGGTGGCAGGCCGGCGCGTAGAGCAGCAGGTTGCGCGAGAGTTCGAACAGCGCCCGGCGCTGCGCGTTGGCCATGCCCTCGAGCATCTCGAACTGGACTCTGTCCATCGCGTCGCGTTCGTGCGCCAGCACCAGCCCGTAGGCGAGATCGAACAGGTTGTGCGAGGCGATGCCCACGTCCATGGCCGCGAGGTTCTCCGGCTTCATGACCTCGTGGACCATGCGCTTGTAATTGGCGTCGGTCTCGAGCTTGCTGCGGTAGGGAGCCTGGGGCCAGCCCCGCATCGACGACTCCGCGCGCTCGGCCTCCATGTTCGCGCCCTTCACGAGACGAACGGTGATGCGCCCGCCACCTGCCGCCACGCGGCGGCGCGCCCACTCCTGCACCTCGAGCAGCGTGCGATACGAATCCGGGATGTAGCTCTGCAGGGCGATGCCCGCGGCCACGTGCTCGAGGCCGGGTCGGTCGAGCGTGCGCATGAAGGCCTCGGCCGTGAGTTCCTTGTCCCGGTACTCCTCCATGTCGAGGTAGACGAATTTGGGCACCACGGTGCCGTCGGGCCGCGTGAACCGCGAGCGATCCGCGGTACGGAACAGGCGCTCGAGCCGGTCGCAGAGCACGGCGATCGTGTGCTCGCGCGCGATGGGGGAGATCTGCGAGTAGAGCGTCGAGATCTTGATCGACACGACCTCGATCTCCGGCCACTGCAGTCCCTGGAGGTACTGCTGCAGGCGCCGCTCGGCCTCGGGCTCGGAGAGGATGGCCTCGCCGAGGAAATTGACGTTCATCCGCACGCCTTCGTCGCGACGTTCCGAGAGGTGACGCGTCAGCACCTCCTGCTCTCCCGGCAGGATGACGTTGGCGGTCTCCTTGTGCATGTGCTCCTTGACGAGCGGCAGCGCAACGCCCGGCACGAAGCCTCCGAAGGACTGGAAGCCCCGCATCAACGTGCGGTCGACCGGACCGAAGAAGCGCGGCACGCCCTGCACGTCGAGGATGTGGGTGAGGTGCTCGACCGCCCGTGCCGGGTCGCTGGTGCGGAATGCCTGGTCGGTCATCATCGCGAGCGTCGCCTTGTCCGACGGCGTCTGCAGCATGCGGTCGAGCTCGGCCTGCTGCCGACGCTCCGCCGGTGTCTGCAGCTGGCGCGCGCGCTGCTGCAGGTGGCGTGCGACGTGCAGCGCCTTCTGCGCGGCCAGGGAATGGGGTGACGCGGCGTCGGGCACGAAGCGGTCGAGCACGTCCCGGAAGGCATCGGTGATCGGCATTTGAGGTGACCCTGGCTGGTGCGGGAGGCCCGCGGTAACTCTTGTCGGAGCGGCCGTGCGCAGATTACTCCGGAGGCCGGGTGCCGCCGAATCGCCACAAACCGAAGCCGGCGCGCACCTTCGTGCCGCTTGATCCGGGCCGACCCGCTCTGCCAGTCTTCCGCGGCAGAACGATCAGGGGAGAACGCAGGATGACACGACTGGCCGTCATGTTCGCGGCGCTGCTGGCCGCCCTTTCCGTCCGGGCCCAGACGCCGACCGCCGATCTCGAGCGGCCACCGGCCGACGCGCGGCACTGGGTGATCCTGTCCACCGGCGGCAAGCACGGCGATTCCTGGGCCTGGGCCCGCCCCGACGGGACGCGGGTGAGTCGCGAAAGCATGAACCTCCGCGGCATGGTGTGGGAACTCGACACCGTGATCATGCGCGGCGCGGACGGCATGCCGTCGAACGTCGTGGTCCGCGGCGTGACCCCGTCAGGGGACGCCTCGGAGACGCTCTCCATCGCCGGGGCGGTGGCCACGTGGCGCAGTCCCGTCGACCAGGGATCCGCGCAATACACGGCACCACGCTATTACTCGACGTTCGGCGGCACGATGGACACCAGCGCCGCTTTCGTCGAGAAACTGATCGCCGCGCCAGGACACACGCTCGATCTGCTCCCCGGCGGGCGTGCGCGCGCCGAGAAGCTGACCACGCTCGAGGTGGGCGACGGGGCAAGTCGCAAGACGATCACGTGCTGGGCGCTGACCGGTGTCAGCAACTCACCGGTCCCGGTGTGGACGGACGAAAAGGGCCGGTTCTTCGGGTTGAATCTCGGCCTCGCGTGGCTGCCGGCCGGCTACGAGGGCGCGCTCAAGCCGACCGAGAAGGCACAGAGCGACGCGCTGGCCGCCGCCGTCGCGAAGCTCAGTCGCTCGCTTTCGCGCACGCCTGCGGGTCCGGTCGCCTTCACCAGCGTGCGGCTCTACGACGCGGACGCGATGCGCTTCGTCGCCGACCAGACCGTCGTCGCGGACAAGGGCACGATCGTCGCCGTCGGCCCTGCGGCCACGACGGCCGTACCCGCGGGCGCCGAACGCATCGACGGGCGTGGCAAGACCCTGCTGCCCGGGCTCTGGGACGTGCACATGCACGTGGGCGGCGACTACACGGGGTTCCAGGAACTCTCGATGGGCGTCACCTCGGTGCGCGATCCCGGTAACAGCGACACCGCGACGCGGTCCCGCGCCGAGCGCCGCGCGAAGGGCGACCTGCTGTTCCCGAAGGTCTATCCGTCTTCGCTGATCGACGGCAAGGGAACCTACTCGGCGCAGGTCGCCAACGTCGCGACGAGCGAGGCCGAGGCGGTCGCGCTCGTGCGTCAGGCGCACGCGAACGGCTTCGGCGGTGTCAAGTTCTACGGGACCTTCGACCCCCGCTGGCTGCCGGCCGCGATCACCGAGGCGCACAAGCTCGGCCTGCACGTGCACGGACACGTGCCTGCCGGCATCCGGCCGCTCGAGGCGGTGAACGCCGGGTACGACGAGATCACGCACATCAACTGGATCATGATGCAGGCGATGCCCGACAGCGTGATCGAGGTGTCGAACGGCATCGCGCGCTTCGAGGGCCCAGGTCGGTACGCCCGTAACGTCGATCTCGACGCGGAGCCGATGAAGTCCTTCGTCGCCACGCTGGCGGCGAAGCGCGTCGCCAGCGATCCCACGATGGTGGCGTTCGAATCGGTCTACGTTCCGGAGAATGGCGACCTCTCGCCTGCCTATGCGCCTTTCGTCGGCACCCTGCCCCCCACGGTCGAACGCGGCTTCCGCGCCGGTGGCTTCGCCGTGCCGAAGGACCTGACGCGTGCGGACTACCGCGCGAGCTGGGCGAAGATGGTGCAACTCCTCGCGCGCATGCGCGCGGCGGGCGTGCCGATCGTGGCCGGCACGGACGGCAGCGGCATCGAGTTGGTGCGTGAGCTCGAGATCTACCAGGAGGCGGGATTCACGCCCGCGGAGGCGCTGGCGACCGCAACCATCGCTCCGGCGCGCCTCGTGGGCGCGGAGAAGACGACGGGCTCCATCGCCGTCGGCAAGAGCTCGGACCTGTTCCTCGTCGAGGGCGATCCCTCGATGCGCCTCGGCGACCTGCGCCAGACCCGCCTCGTGATGATGGGCGACAAGCTGCTGGACGCCGACGCGCTGCGCACGGCTGCGGGATTCTCGGGCCGGCCGAAGTAGTCGCGGACCTGCAGCGCGGGAGCGATCAGCTCCCGGCGGCGCCGCGGCCGGATCGCGCGCGCTGCACGAGGCTGACCAGGCCGAGCACCACGAGGCCCGCCAGCAGCCCGGCGACCAGGTCGAACAGCAGCATTCCGGCGCTGACGGTCACGCCGTCGAAGCCGTGCAGCAGCCCGTCGATGACGTGGTGAAGGGCGGGCACGCCGTGGGTGAGGATGCCGCCGCCGACCAGGAACATCGCGAGCGTCCCGGCGACGGTCAGCGACTTCATGAGCCAGGGCATCGCCGTCAGGAGGCCGCGCCCCAGCGCCTGCAGCGGCTTCGACCCCGTGCGCATCAGCGCGAGGCCGCCGTCGTCGAGCTTGACGATGCCCGCGACCAGCCCGTAGACGCCAGCGGTCATGAGCAGGGCGATGCCCACCAGTACTGTGATGCGGGTCGGCAGCGGCGCGGTGGCGACGGTCCCGAGCGAGATCACGATGATCTCGGCCGACAGGATGAAGTCGGTGCGGATCGCGCCCTTGATCTTGCCCTTCTCGAGGGCGACGAGGTCGACCGTCGGGTCCGAGATCGCCTGGGCCAGCTTCTCGTGCTCCTCGGCAACCTCCGCCCTCGAGTGCATGAAGCGGTGCACGACCTTCTCGGCACCCTCAAAGCAGAGGAACAGACCGCCGACGATCATCAGCGGGGTCACGGCCCACGGTGCGAAAGTGCTGAGCAGGAGGGCGACCGGAACCAGGATCGCCTTGTTGACAAGCGACCCCTTCGCCACGGCCCAGACGACGGGCAACTCGCGGTCGGCCCTGACTCCCGTCACCTGCTGCGCGTTGAGCGCGAGATCGTCGCCGAGCACACCCGCCGTCTTCCGGGTCGCTACCTTGGTCATGGTGGCGACGTCGTCGAGAATCGACGTGATGTCGTCGAGGAGGGCGAGGAGGCTGGAGGCCATGTGAGTCGCGTATGCCGTGTCCGACGAAGAGAGTGTGCCGCCAGCCGGCGGGCGTCACCAGTCCTTGAGCGGCGTCCTGACCGGCTTGCGTGGCGGCCAGGCGAACCCGGATTCTGCCACCCGGGCGGCGAAGCGCGGTGTCTGGTCGATGTCAAACGGGGCGCCGCAGTAGCAGTGCAGCGCGATGTCCGACAGCACGACCTGCCCCAGGGGTTCGGCGTCGAGCCGGCGGGCGAGCGAGTTGGCAGCCTCGCGGTCGCCCATCCAGGCCAGGCCAATCATCGTAGTGCGTGCCCCGCGCGCGTCGGCCGGCCGCGCCTTCCAGCTTTCGCGAGCCAGGGCTGCGTCGCCCTGCGCGGCCGCCATCACCAGCTCGAAATCGGCTCGCGTGATGCGCGCGTCGGCTGGTCGCGTGGCCGCCAGGGCTTTAGCGCGGTCGATTTCGCCGAGCGACACCGCCGCGACCAGCTCGATCCAGTCGCTGCGCGGGTCGGCAGCCTGCCGGCGACGCGACTCGTCGATGACCTGCAGTGCGCCTGCGGCATCACCCGACCACAGCGTCGCCGAGGCCAGGTTGCGGTAGTAGTCGGAGAACAGGGGGTCGCAGGCGATCGCCCGGCGATAGAACTCCTGTGCGGCGCTCGCCAGTCCGAGCGCCATCCCCGTGTCGTTGAACTCCGTTTCGACGCAGCTGCGGCCGGCGAGTTGCCGGGCCGAGGCGGCGGCAAAGTCGCTCCAGACGTCGGAGAGGTAGATCCGCGTCACCGCGGCGGAGTTGCGCTCGTCCTCGGTGCGGGCGCGCGTGAGTGCACGATCGAGGATCTCGGCGAGTCGCGCCGCCGCCTCCCGCGCGGTCCTGGCGGAAGGCTTCTCGGGATGCCCCCAAATCAGCGGATCGACCAGCTGGTGCGTGTAGAGGTCGGAACTCAGGAGGCGCGCGGCGAAGAGGTCCGGCTCGATGGCGAGCGCGGCGTCGAACGCGGCGTTCGCCTCTCTCAGCTTCGGCAGGAAACTCACGTTCGTGACCTGCATGTGCGCCTCTTCATAGAGGTGCCGCCCCTTCTGGTAAGCGACGAACGCGTCGACATTCCGGCTGAGCGCGCGCTGCATCGCCGCCCGACTCGACTGGTCGAGGAGCACGTCCAGGGCGGCCGCTACGCGCTGCGCGATGTCCTCCTGTATGTCGATGGCATCCGCCGCCTCGCGGTCGTAGTCCTGCGACCAGAGGTGAAACCCGTCGTTCGCGCGGATCAGCTGCGCCGTGATCCGGACGCGGTCGCCCGACCGGCGCACGGAACCCTCGAGGACGTTGGCGACGCCGAGCTGCCGGGCGACCTCAGTGACGGGCAGATTGGCATTCCGGAAATGAAATGCTGAGGTTCGCGCGGTGACGAGCAGTTCCGGCACCTGCGTGAGGGCGTTGAGTATCTCTTCTGTGAGTCCGTCGGCGAAGTAGACGTCGTCCTCGCCCTGGCTCAATGCGACGAAGGGCAGGACCGCGATCGACTTACCGCTCGGCGCCGGGCGCGGTTGCGTGGCGTGGGGAGGCGCGGAGGCCGTCGGCGGCGCGGGTGGCGAGCCGCGTGATGCCGTGCCGAGATACCACCAGATCGTGCCGCCGGCCACGGCGAGGACCGCGGCGAGGATCGCCACCTCGGCAACGCCGGTGCGCTGCTGCCCGCGTGCGCCGTGGAACCACGCTCGCACGATCGCGAGCGGGAGGCCGGACAGCAGCGCGAGGGTGGCGACCCGCTTGGTCACGTCGGGCCAGTGGAAGGCGTCGGCGAGGAAGCCAGTGACCTGTAGCACGAGCCACGCGCCGGCGGCGTACGCGACGGCCCACTGCACGACCTTGCGTCGCCGCAGAGCCGCAATCATTCCGGTGTCCAAGCTGTCGACTGGCTCTGCCAAGCGTCCTCCCCGGCCGCCAGTCTACCGGGAACCGGAGACCACGCAGCCCGGGGCGCGCGTCAGGTCGTCGGCATCACGAAGGTCGCGGGCGTGATGTCGCCGGTGATCAGGTAGCGGATGCGCTCGGCGTCGGCGATGCGCGTGTAGGTGCCCGCGGAATCGAGCAGGACCATGATCAGCTTGCGGCCGGCGAGTTCGGCCTGCATCACGACGCAGCGTCCGGCCTCGGCGATGTAGCCGGTCTTCTGCAGGCCGATCGACCACTCGGGGCTGAACACCAGCTTGTTCGAGTTGCGGAACTGCATCTCGCGCGGACCGACGGCGACGTGGTGCAGCTGCGACGTCGACAGCGTGCGTATCAGGTCGTGCTGGTAGGCCGCCTTGACGAGGACGGCGAGGTCCCGCGCGCTCGACTGGTTGCGGCTCGAGAGGCCGGTGGGGTCGACGTAGCGCGTGTCGGCCATGCCGAGCTCCGCGGCTTTCTGGTTCATCGCTACGACGAACGCGGGCAGCCCGCCGGGATAGTGACGGCCGAGCGCGTGGGCCGCCCGGTTCTCCGAAGACATGAGCGCGAGGTGCAGCATCTCGCCGCGCGAAAGCTGCGTGCCGACGCGCAGGCGCGAGCCGCTGCCCTTCTCGGTGTCGACATCCGCCTGCGTGATCATGAGCGTCTGGTCGAGCGGCTGCTCCGCCTCGGTCACCACCAGCGCCGTCATGAGCTTGGTGATCGACGCGATCGGCAGCACCGCCCCGGGGTTCTTGCTGACGATCACCTCGTCGGTGTCCTGGTCGATGACCAGTGCGACGCTCGACTTGAGCGCGAGCGGATCGGGCGTCGAGCGCAGCCCCATCTGTTGCCCGTAGGTCAGGCGCGGCGGGGCGGCATGCGCCGTGCGGCGCGCCTTGGATCGCTTGCTGGTGGCGGTCTTCTTTTTCTTCTTCGCGGACGCCGAGGGCTTCTTCGATTGCTGCGCGGCCTGGGTGCCCGATGATTTCGTGGTCGTCGCGGCGGAGGCCGTCGCAGGGCCGAACACGCCGCCCGCGGCGACGGAAAGCACCGCTACAGCCACGACGAAATGAACCCAATGCCTGCTTCGAGCCATCGCACCCCCGCTCGACACCGATACCCTGCCGCGCCCGGAGTCTATTCACAAGTCAAAACGCAATCAAGATCAGAAAGTTGCGACCGTTTTCTCAACAATGGGCATAAATAGACCGTCGAGACGGCTGTCGAGGCACGATTCGTCGGATGCCGGGCGGTGGCGTCACTGGTCCGCGGCGGTCGCCGGGTCGAGGTCCCAGAGCCGCAGCTCGAATGAGATGGTGGCGCTGGAGAACCGCGCCCGCGGGAATAATTAGACTGGCGACCGACGTACATTTCCCTCGGGAGACGGCATGGCCCTGCGCAGACTGGCAGCCCGGATCCGGCAACACGACTGGCTCGCGGTGATCATCGAACTGGTCGTCGTGGTCGCAGGCGTCTTTATTGCGTTGCAGGTCAGCAACTGGAACGACTCGCGCAAGGAGACCGCGCTCGGACGGCAATACCTGGGTCGTCTGCGCGACGAACTCGCGCAGGACGTGCAGGATCTCCGGTCAATCTCCATGTTCTGGACCCGGGTCGGCGAGTACGGCAAGGGTGCTTTGGCGTACGCCGAGAAAGGCGTGCTGGTGGACGATTCGGCCTGGAAGACGCTCCTCGCCTATTACCAGGCGAGCCAGGTGTGGCCCTATCGCAAGCCCGACGTCACCTTCGAGGAAATCCGCTCGAGCGGCGACCTGCGGTTGATCCGCAACGCCGAGCTTCGCGCACGCATTTCGCGGCACTACAGCGCCGGGGCGGGCAGCCAGGTGAGCGAAGTGCTGGCATTGATTCCGCGCTACCGGGAGAACGTACGCGGCATGACGCCCTGGAAGATCCAGGAGTACATCTGGGCCAACTGCTACCGGGCCGAAACTACCCTCCAGGTGCTGGTCGACTGCGAGGCGCCGGTGAGCGAGGAGGAGTCCCGTGACGTGCTGGAGCAATACCGCCAGTCGCGCGAGCTCACCGAGGACCTGCGCTTCTGGATGGTCAACGTGAGCAATGGCCTCGTGCTGATGCGGGACATCGAGGCGGAGGCGCTGGCAATCGTCGGGGACCTCCAGAGAGAGATCGCACACTAGTCCGCCGACGCCACGACGAAGACGACCGCGGTGCGCGGGGGTACCACGAACCGACCGTTCGCCGGGTCGTAGGTCGCCGACCCGACGATGCGCCCGTCCGCCGCGCCCGGCGCGAGGTGGACCGGGTGCAGCGCGTAGCGCTTGCCCCGTTCACTCGCGAAGTCGAGCGTGTGCGGCACGAGGTCCACGTTCACGAGATACAGGATCTCGGCGAACCCGGCGCCGGGATATCCGCGTCCCTCGAGGTGTGCCGCAATCACCTCGGCCACCTGCTGCGGCCCGGTATTCAGGAACCGGAGCCGATCGGAAACGTCCGCCGCGTCGCGCATGCGGAAGAGCGTCGAGCTCGAGCGGATCGCGAGCAGGTCGGCGAAGGCTTCGCGGGTCCAGGCGATCTCGGCGGGTGACGGCCGGAGCTTCGGGTCGGCGAGCCGCGGCCGCATCCACGGCCAGCTCGACTCGTTGTCGGGCGCGGGCGGCAGTCCGTTGCCGAAGAAGTTGTCCCGGGCGGTCCAGTCGAGTCGATTGAACCAGTCGCCCGAATTGAAACTGTTGCGGTCCATCGACTTGCTGCGCAGGAGCTCGAAGCCCGCGTGCCAGTAAGCGATGCCCTGGCTGAACGCGTTGAGCGCCGCGGCCAGGACCTGCACCCGCGCGCGCTCGTCGCTCGAGGTGACGGTCGGCAGCTTGAACGCATTCAGGTCGTAGAGCGTCTGGTTGTCGTGGTTCTCGACGTAATTGACCACTTCGCCCGGCGAGGTCACGTAGCCCGCCGGCTGGCCGTCGCCATAGGCGATCTCCTCGAGCCGTCGCCTGCGGCCGTCGAAGGTCTCCATCACGTAGCCGCGGAGTGAGCCGGCGAGCCCGACGCGCACCATGTCCGCGGCTCGCATGAGGTCGGTCGCGCTCGCCGCGTCGCGTGCCTCGTCGTTGGGATCGTAGTGCAGCCCGTTCACGAATCCCTGCCGGCGCAGCTGCTCGACACCCCTGTCGCCGGCGCCGCCACCGCGGATCGCGTCGCGTGCACGGTCGCTGAAGGTCGCGATGCCGCTGCCGTTCAGCGAGAGCTGCGAGGCCTGCACGAAGCGCGCGCCGTCCGCGACCTCGCCGAAATTCCAGCCTTCGCCGAGCAACAGCACCCGCCGGCCGGCGGCCGCGTCGACACGCCGCTGGAGTTCCTCCATCGCGGCCCGCGGCTGGTGGCCCATGAGGTCGAAGCGGAACGAGTCGATCCGGTAGTCGCGTGCCCACGTGACCGCGGAGTCGATCACCAGCTTCGCCATCATGCGGTGTTCGGTGGCCGTGTTGGCGCAGCAAGTCGATGTCGCCACGCGCCCGGTGGCGTCGAGGCGGTGGTAGTAACCCGGCACGATCCGGTCAAGCACGGACCAGCGGTCCTGGCCGGACGCGTAGGTGTGGTTGTAGACGACGTCCATGCCGACGCGAAGGCCTGCATCGTGCAGCGCCTGGACCATGCGGCGTAACTCGACGATGCGGACCGAGCCATCCGCAGGATCGGTGGCGTAGCTGCCTTCCGGCGCGGTGAAGTGCACCGGGTCGTAGCCCCAGTTGAAGCAGTCGCGCGCGGCCACTGCCATCACCGTCGATTGCTGCGATTCGCCGGCAGGCGGGCCGGCCGGCCGGGGTGTCACGCAGCCCTGCTCGGGAACCGTCCCGAAGTCGAACACCGGCAGCAGGTGAACGTCGGTGATGCCTGCCGCCGCCAGTGCCCTCAGGTGCCGCATCCCGTCCGAGTCCCGCTCCGTGAACGCCAGGTACTTGCCGCGGTATCCGGGCCGTACCGACGCGTCGCCGATCGAGAAGTCGCGCACGTGCAGTTCGTAGATCGACGAGTCCGTCGCAGCATTGACGCGGGCCGGGGAGGGCGTGCGGCTCCAGCCCGGAGGCGCGAGCTGCGGAGCGTCGAGGTCCGCGACGTACGCGCGCCGGGAATCGGTGGTCAGGCTCACGGCGTAAGGATCCGTGACACGGTTTCGGACGACGCCCGTGCCCGGGACATGCACGTCGACGAGGTAGGTGTAATAGCGGCCGGCGAGATCGCGATCCACGGTCCCCGACCAGATGCCGCGAGTCGCGTCACGCTCCAGGCCGACCAGTGACGTCGCCGGGCCGTCGCCATCGCCGTGCAGGCAAACCGCCACGTTCCGCGCGGTCGGAGCCCACAGCGCGAACGTCGTGCGTACGCCCGCGATCGTGACACCGAGGGTCGAGTCGGCGGCTGAGGTGTACAAGGCGTCGAGGGCCGCGGCCGATTGCAACCGGGTAGAGCGCAGCACCCGGCCTGCGTCGTCCTCCTGCACGAGCACGAGCTGGCTGCGATGAAGTTCGCGCAGCATCTCGGCGGTCGCGTCGGCCTGGAGCGTCACTCCGCCGCCAAGGTGTCGAAAACGGATCTCCAGCGCAGCCGGCAACGGAGTGTCGGTGACCGTGAACTCGAGGGCGCCGTCCGCACCTGCGACCCGCGCTCCAGGCACCGCCGTCAAGCCTGCATCGGCCGAGTGGTAAAGGCGAAACCGGCCGGTCGCCTCGACGCCGGGCCACCGGACGACCCGGGCGTCCAGCCAGACGGCACGCGCTTCCAGGCTCACGACGGCGTCGGCGTCCGGTCGCAGCACCTGCCACGCGGCGGCCGCATCGCAGTCCGCGAGCCCCGACGGTGCGGCCAGCAGGTCGGCCGGTGCCGCGACCGATCCGAGGATCGCGAGGGCCGCCAGCAGCGGGGCGCATTTCGCCGGCATGCCTTCGACTATCGGTGCGCGGACGAGTCGATCGCCGGGAACTCGCCCTGCGTCCACCGTTCGCGCAGCACGAATTTCTGGATCTTGCCGGAGCCCGTGAGCGGAAATTCGTTCAGGAACACCCAGTAGCGGGGCGTCTTGGGCGCCGCCAGCCGTGCGCGTACGTGTGCGCGCAGCGTCTCGACGGGCGGCGGCTCGCCGCTCGTTCGCACGAATGCGGCGAGTTCCTCGCCCATCCGTGGATCGGGCACGCCGATGACCGCCGCTTCGACGACGGAGGGATGCTCGATCAGCATGGCCTCGATCTCCGCCGGGAACATGTTCTCGCCGCCGCGTATGACCATGTCCTTGAGGCGGCCTGTGATCCGGCAATAACCACGCTCGTCCATCGTCGCGAGGTCGCCCGTGTGCAGCCACCCCTCGGCGTCGATCGCCGCGGCCGTTGCCTCAGGCTTGTCGAAGTACTGCTTCATCACCATGTAGCCCCGCGCACACAGCTCGCCGACCTCGTCGAACCGCGCGATTCCGCCGGTCGAAGGCGAGACGATCTTTACCTCCGCGTGCGGCAACGGTGGTCCGACGGTGAAGGCCTTGTCCTCCGGCGTGTCGTCGAGCCGCGTCTGCGTGATGAGTGGCGACGCCTCGGTCTGGCCGTACACGATGCAGAACTTCGCGCCGAGGCGCGCCTCGATCGCGCGCACGATCTCGGGCGGCACGCTGGCGCCGCCGGCCACGGCCACACGCACATGCGAGAGGTCGCGCCGGGGAAAATCCGGGTGCTCCAGCATCGCGATCATCATCGTCGGCACGCCCAGCATGTGCGTCGCGCGCTCCCGCTCCATCAGCTCGAGCAGGCGCCCGGGATCGAAGGCCGGCAGGAACGCGTGAGTGGCGCGGCCCTGGATCGTCCCCAATGCCGCCATCACGCAGCCTGCCGTGTGGAAGAACGGCATGGCGTGCGCGTAGACGTCGCCCTCTCGAAGACCGACCAGTTCACCGTATATGCGCGAGTTGTTGGTCAGCCCGCGGTGGTGCAGCAGGGCCCCCTTCGGGTTGCCGGTCGTGCCCGAGGTGTACTGGATCTGCGCGGGATAGTCTGGCGAGACATTCGGGAGAGGCCGGGCAGGGTCGCCGGACCGAAGGAAGCTCTCCCACCCCTCGAAGGGCACCACTTCGCGCAATTCCGACAGGCCCAGGCGCGCCTCGGTGACCCACTGGGCCATCGGGTTGCCCCGAAACGACGTCGAGTGGAACAGGCCCACGGAACGAGACTGCCGAAGCACGTACTCCAGCTCGCGGGTCCGGTTGGCCGGGTTGACGGTCACGAGGACGAGGCCGGCGAGTCCCGCTCCGAGTTCGAGCAGCAGCCACTCGGGCACGTTCGGCGCGTAAACCGCGACGTGCTCGCCCGGCTCGAATCGAACAAGGAGGGCGCGGGCCACGCGTTCGGCCTCTGCGAGCAGCGCGGCGTACGTCCAGGTCCGCCGCTCTCCGGGCGCGAACCCCCAGGCAACCACCGCGGTGCGTTCTCCCGCGTCGGCCGCCGCCTCGCGAAGGATCGATCCGACGGTGGTCTCGAGGACAGGGCCGTCGCCGCCCGCCCGCCAGCAGGCACCCATGGGTGCGTTCATTGTCGACCTCCCCGACCGCGCCTCGATACGGGCTCGCGGTTCATTTTCGATTGTCCCGCCGCGCACGATACACCGCCGCCCTATCTGTACAATGCCTCGCCCGGACGGTTCCTGGGACCTGCAGCTTGCCGATGCGTAACCACTCCACCCTGTCGCGGCTCCTGCTCCTCGTGGTGGCCTGCGGACTGCTGCTCCCGGGCTGCGCGGTCACCAATCGCCTGTTTCGCGACCGGGCCGCCGAGGAACGCGCGGCCGCGTTGCTGCAGACGCAGCTGGCGGTCATGCGTCTCGCCGACGAGTACACGGCCCGGATCAACGCACAGGTCGTGGCGTTCCAGCAGGCGACCACCGATCCCGCCGAGCGGCTCGACTCGCAGTCCTGGCTGGTGTCCCAGGCGACGGCGGCCTTCACGATTGCCTCCGGTCCCAACCCGGAGCTGAACGCCATCGACATGCTGGTCTTCACGATGCTGAGCCGGATGGTTGTCGAGGACCGCTGGGTAGGCGAGCGCTACGGCCGGCGTGCCGATGCCCTGCTGGCGGAGCACCGGGCGCTCGAGCAGCGCATCCTCGTGTACGCGACGGCCCTGCTCACCGAGGGGCAGATCGATGAACTGCGTGCCAGCCTCGAGGCCTGGCATCGCGAGAATCCGCTCGGGCGCGCCGTGCCCTTCATTCACCTCGCGGACTTCGCAGTCGCCACGAGCGCCACGCGTCCGGAGACCGCCTCGTCGAGCAGCATCTTCTCCTTCCTCGGCATCGATCCGCTCAGCAACCTCGACCCTGCCGTCCGCGAGCTCGCGCAGTCCCGGCAGCTGGCGGAGCGCGCCGTCTACTACGGGCAGCGGGCACCCAAGCTCGTCAGCATGGAGGCGCAGCGGCTCGCCTTCGAGCTGGCCGTCGCTCCGGAAGCCGTCCGGCTCGTGAACAGCGTCGCGCAGATCGGCGGTGCCGCGCAGACCACGAGCGGCCTGGTCGCGGACCTGCCTGCGCTGCTCGCAAGGGAACGCGAGGCGACAATCGAGCAGCTCACCGGAATCCTCGACGAGCGCCAGGTGCAATTGCAGGCACTGGTCGTCGAGCTCCGCGCCGCGCTCGAGGCGGGTGGGGTCACCTCCGACTCCGTGCGCGAGACGATCGCGGCCCTGGACGTGCTCATGGCGCGCTTCCAGCGCCCGGCGCCGCGCGAAGGCGCGCCGCCCTCGCGGCCCTTCGACGTGACGGAGTACACCGATGCCCTGCGCCAGCTCGGCGCGACGGCCACCCAGTTGCAGGTGCTGCTCGCACAGGCCGACAGCAAGGCGCCTGCGATCACCCAGCTGTCGGATCGTGCCGCCGATCACCTCGGCACGGTAGTGGACCGGGTGTACTGGCGCCTCGTGCAGCTGGTGCTGGTGCTGGTCGCCGCCGTCGTGATCGGCGCGCTCGCTTATCGGGCCATCGCGCGCCGCGCATGAAGGCGTGCATCGCCTTGCTGATCGCGGCGCTCGGGCTGCTCGCCGGCTGCGCGCCGACGACCGTGCGGCTGATGCCCACGCCGACGCTCTTCGCCGACGGAGATCCCGGGCACTTCGGCGACGGTGGCGAAGAGGGGCGCGACACCACCATCGAGGTTCTCTACGCCACGAACAGGTTGCCGATGGGCTCGTCGCAGGCGCCCCACTACTCGCGCATGCGCAGCAACCAGGTGCGCCTCGGGGTGGCGACGCTCGAGGTCGGCGACGGGACCACGACGTGGGAGGCGCTGAAAGCCCTGTCCACCAGCGCCGTCGAGGGCGAGCGACCGGCGATCACGCTGCAGGGCACTCGCGAGATGGCCGTCCTCGAGGACGGGTCCCGGCCGTACGGGCCCGAGGCCGACGCCTTCTTCCACCACCTCGACGAGCTGATCCGTCGCGGTACGAACCGCGACATCCTGATCTACGTGCACGGCGCGCGGACGGACTTCGACCGGGCCGCCGCCCAGGCGGCGCAGTTCCAGCATTTCCTCGGCCGCGACGCGGTGGTGATGGTGTTCGCCTGGCCGTCGGCCGGCACGCTGCTGCGCTACGGGCGCGACGTGGCCACCGCACGCCGCAGCGAGTCGACGTTCGCGCGCCTGCTCGCGGAACTGTCGGCTCGTACCGAAGCCGCGCACCTGAACGTGCTTGCCTACAGCGCCGGCGCCATGATCGCGAGCCCGGGACTCGCCCGCTCCGCGGACGAGTCCGAGGCTGCCGGCGACCCCGGTCGCGTCCGCCTCGGCGAGATCTACTATGCCGCCCCGGACATCGACTTCCCCGTGTTCGTCGACAACCTGCCGCGCTACGAGGACCAGGTGCGTCGGGTGACGGGGGCCATCAATCTGAGCGACAAGGCGCTGTCGTTCGCGCAGTGGATCCACCGAGTCTCGCGCGCAGGGCGGCCCAACCTGGCCGACATCGGCCCGGAGCAGGCGAGCTGGCTGGTGGCGGCCTCCGCGCGCGAAGAGCTCGACGTGCTCTCCATCCGGCCCGAGGAGCTGCCCGGACTGCCGGCAGGTTCGCACTCGTTCTGGTACGACCATCCATGGGTCAGCAGCGACATACTGCTCAAGCTGCGGTTCCACGCGCCGCCACCCGCGCGTGGCCTGAGGCTGAACACGCACGAGAGCGAGGTGGCGTTCTGGACGTTCCCGCCCGACTATGCGGAGCGCCTGCCCGCAGTGGCGCGGGCGCTCGCTGAGGCGAAGACACCATGACGGCGCGCATGAGGAGGATTCTCGGCCGAATGCTGATCGCGGTACTGATCGCAGCCGCCCTCGCGCTCGCGTTCCGCTCCTACCGCGCGTTGCAGGGTCCGGACCTCGAGCCCTGGCACACCTTCGTGCCCGTCGAACTTCGATCGGGCGAACTCGACGACGCGGACTGGGCTCGATACCTCGGGCAGGAGCAGGCGATCTTCGACAGCGTGCAGGCCAACGTGACACGCAAGCTCGAGCCCGGTGCGCGCGTTCCCTACAATCGCTATTTCGAGGGCAGCGCCGTCTTTCCGGCGAATTTTTCGCTGGACTGGAACCGCTCCTACGTGATCGAGCCGGCCGTGGCGCCGCGTGGCGCCGTGGTGCTGCTGCACGGGCTCACGGACTCACCCTACAGCCTGCGTCACATCGCGCGGCGTTACGCCGAGCACGGTTTCGTCGCGATCGGCATTCGCCTGCCCGGCCACGGCACCGTTCCGGCCGGGTTGACGGATGTGCGCTGGGAGGACTGGGCCGCGGCCACCCGGCTCGCCGTGCGCGAGGCGCGGAGCAGGGTGCCCGCACCGGCGCCGCTGCACCTGGTCGGGTTCTCGAACGGCGGCGCGCTCGCGGTGAAGTATTCGCTCGACGCGATCGAGGACCCGCAGTTGCCACGCGCCGACCGGCTCGTGCTGCTCACGCCGATGATCGGAATCACACGCTTCGCCCGCTTCGCCGGGCTCGCCGGCTTGCCGGCGATGCTGCCGCCGTTCGCGAAAGCCGCGTGGCTCAGCAACCTGCCGGAGTTCAACCCGTTCAAATACAACTCGTTCCCGGTCAACGGCGCGCGCCAGTCCTACCGGCTCACCGACGCGCTGCAGGCGCAGATCCAGCGCCTCGGGAACGCCGGACAACTCTCGACGATGCCGCCCGTGCTGACTTTCCAGTCGGTGATCGACTTCACCGTCAGCACGCCCGCGATCCTCACCGCGCTGTACGCCTTCCTGCCGGACAACGGCAGCGAGATCGTGCTGTTCGACGTCAATCGCACCGTCAAGTTCGGCCCGTTGCTGCGACCCTCGTCCTACGTGGCGCTCGAGCAACTCACGCCGGCGGCGCCGCAGGCCTACCGGTTCACCGCCGTCGTCAACGCGGGCGACGACACGCAGGCGGCCGTCGAGCGATCCATCGCCCCAGGTGACACTCAGCCGGTCGAGCGTCCGCTCGGCCTCGTGTATCCGCCCGGCATCTTCTCGCTCTCACACCTCGCGATCCCGATCCCGCCGGACGACCCCCTGTACGGGATCCAGCCTGATCCGGCGAGCCGCACGGAGTTCGGCCTCAATCTGGGCGCGCTCGACGCGAGGGGCGAGCGCGGCGCGCTCGTCGTCGACCAGGACTTCCTCATGCGCCTGCCGTCGAATCCTTTCTTCCCGTACCTGCTCGCGAAGATCGAGGACAGCATCGACAGGCTTCCGGCCGCGAGCGGCCGCGGGATCGCGCCGCCGCCGCCAAGCGGCATTCCGGTCAGGCTCGAGGCGCTGCTGTCCACGTTCGCGCCGGCCGATGCCGACGCGCAACCGTTCGCGGGGCCATGACCCGCGGCACGGCGTTCCTGCTCGTCTTCACGCTGCTCGCCGTCGCGGCGGCATTCCTGCTTCCGGCGATGCCACAGCCGCTCGACTATCATCACTTCGCGGACCAGCGCGAAGCGTTCGGAATCGGCAACTTCCTCGACGTCGTCACGAACGTCGCGTTCCTGCTGGCGGGACTCGCCGGCCTCGTCGTCGTGTTCTCGGGCCGGGCGTGCTTCGAGTTCCCGGGCGAGCGCTGGCCCTACGCGGTGTTCTTCCTCGGCGTCCTGCTGACAGCCGCGGGCTCGGCGTACTACCACCTCGCGCCGGACAACGAGACCCTGTTCTGGGACCGGCTGCCGATGACGATCGCGTTCATGGGGCTTCTGTCGAGCCAGATCGTCGATCGCGTCAGCATGCGCGCGGGGCTCGCGCTGCTCGTGCCGATGCTGCTCGTCGGCATGGGTTCCGTCGTCTACTGGATCGTCACGGAGCGCATGGGCGCGGGCAACGTGTTGCCTTACGGCATCCTGCAGGGCTACTCGGTCGTCGTCCTCCTGCTCATGACCACGCTGCACCGCTCGCGCTACACGCGCGCGAACGACGTGTATTTCATTTTCGGCTGGTACGTGCTCGCCAAGGTCCTCGAATCGCTGGATGGCGAGATCCTGGCGCTCGGCCACGTCGTGAGCGGCCACTCCCTGAAGCACGTCGCCGCCGCCGCGGCGGGCGTCGTCGCCTGCCGTATGCTGCTGCGCCGGACGCTCGTTGCGCCGGATCGAGGGGTGCAGGTCGATGGATAGGCTCCGCGCATTGACCTACGGGACGGTGCTGTTGGTCGCGATCGGCTGGGTGTTGCACGTCGGCAAGGAGATCTTCGTGCCGGCGGTGCTCGGCGCGGTGATCGTCTACGTCATCGTCGGCCTTGCGGACGGCCTCGTCCGGCTGCCGGGCGTCGGGCCCGCCCTCCCGCCTCGGCTCCGCTATCTCTTCTCCTTCGCGGTCATCGTCGCCGTCGCCATCCTGTTCGCCTGCCTCCTGATGGCCAACGAGGACCGCGCGCTCGCGCTCGCGCCCCAGTACCAGCAGTCGCTGCTCGCGGCCATCCAGGGCGTGGCCGTGCACTTCGGCTTCGAGGACGAGCCCACCTGGGCGACGCTGCGGCGGGACCTGCTCGGCCAGATCAACCTGCAGCGACTCTTCGGCTCGCTGCTGTCCTCGGTCGGCTCGATCATCGTGACCTTCGTCGTCGTCTGCCTCTATTCCACCTTCCTGCTGCTCGGCGTGCTGAGTTATCTCGTGATGCGCCTGTACGGGCTCGAGTTCGCTGCCCTCTGGGCCGTGCTGACGACGGTTCTCAATTTCGTTCCCTACGTGGGCTCGGTGCTCGGCGTGGTGTTCCCGCTGCTCATGGCGATCGTGCAGTTCGACGATCCCGGCACGGTCCTCACGCTGCTGCTGGCGTTGTCGGCACTGCAGTTCGCGATCGGGAGTTTCCTCGATCCCTGCGTGATGGGCAACTCGCTGAACCTGAGCCCCTTCGCCATCCTCGTCAGCCTGGCGGTGTGGTCCGAGCTCTGGGGTGTGCCCGGCGCGTTTCTCGCCGTGCCGATCACAGCGATCCTGGCGATCGTGTTCTCGGAGTTTCCGGGCACGCGGCCGATTGCCGTGCTGCTGTCGAGCAACGGACGACTGTGACTGTGCTGCGGCGGGCTAGAATCCGTGCGTTCCTGACCTGGCTGGGGGTCTAGAGAGGTGTCCTTCCTGGAGTGGTCCCTGCGGGCGCTGGTGCTGATCCCCGTCACGCTGCTGCCGATCATCAACCCGCTGAGCACGGCGCCGGTATTCGTCGCGACCGTGGGCACCAACCGCGTCGTCGCGCGGCGCCTGGCGCGCCAGGTGGCGATCAACAGCTGGTTCGTCCTGGTCGTTTCCATGCTGATAGGCACCTACGTGCTCGCGTTCTTCGGCGTCTCGCTGCCGGTGGTGCGGCTCGGCGGCGGGCTGCTCGTCGCATCGACCGCCTGGCGCCTGCTGCACCGTACGGACGACGACGACGTGCACGCGGTCGCGGTCGAGAAGGCCGCGACACTTTCGGATGCCGAGATCGTCCAACGCAGCTTCTTCCCGATCACCTTCCCGCTCACGACCGGCCCCGGCACGATCGCGGCCTCGATCGCGCTCGGCGCGCAGGTCCCGCCCGGGCCGAAGTTCTTCGTGCTCGGCGTGCTGGTGGCGGTCTGCGGCGCCGCGCTCGTGTCGCTGTCACTCTACCTGATCTTCGGGAATTCGGCGGCGGTGATGGCCCGCCTCGGCAGGATCGGCACGCTGGTGATGGTCCGCCTGATGGCGTTCATCCTGCTGTGCATCGGCATCCAGATCATGTGGACCGGCTGGGCCGAGCTGAATGGTCTGAGCTAGACTGCAGCGCTCGAATGGAAAAGAACCGCGCGCCGGAGCAACGGGAGACCCGTCCATGATCACACGCAGACTCGCAGGCCTTCTTCTCGTCGCCGCTGCGCTGGTCACGGCCGGCTGTGCCACGAACCCCACGTCGATCAGTGCCCAGTGGTCGAGTCCGTCGATCGCCGGCGGGGCCAAGGTGCAGAACGTGCTCGTCATCGCTGCCCTGCGCGACTCGACGCAGCGCCGGATGGTCGAGGACCGGATGGTCGCGGACCTGGGGGCGGCGGGCGTCAAGGCCTCGCCGTCGCACAGAGTCCTGCCGGACAGCGCCGAGGTCTCCGAGGATCAGCTGCGCCAGGCCGTGACCGGCGCCGGCGCCTCGCACGTACTCATCACCAGCATCTCCGGCCAGACGACCGACGTGCGGATCACGCCCGGGATGGTGACGGGCCCGGGCTGGGGCCCGGGCTGGGGAAGGAGTCCGATGGGCCCGTCCTGGGGCGGGATGAGCCGCTACTACAACACGGCCTGGGCGCGCTCGACTCCACCCGAGGTGCGCACGACGCAGAACCTGCACGGGGACACGCGCCTGTTCGACGTCGCTTCGTCGGAAGTCGTGTGGTCGGCGGCGACGACCACGGTCACGAACCGCGGCGACGTGCCGACCCTCATCGACGGGTTCGTGCGCCTGATCGTCGAGACGCTGAAGAAAGACGGGCTGATCTAGCCCGGGCACCTGCTCAGGAGCAGGTGTTGCGCAGCCGAGTCAGCGTGCTGTTGTTGGCGGGCAGTTGGTCCCTCTGCTCGTCGGGGAAATAGCGCTCGCCCTGGGGCAAGGCATCGCTGCCGCGCGGCGGGAAGCCGCGCACGACCACCACCCCGGGAACCAGCGTTACGGCGTCGATCGCGCCGCTGTCTACGTCGCGCTTGCACACCATGAGGACGCCGCCAGCGGCCAGGACCCGGTCCCGGACGGCTGCGGCCGACTTTGGCGCCGACTTCGTCAGCGCCGCCGCATTCGGCGGCAGCGCGAGCACGAAGAAGCGCTGGCCCGCGGGATTGCTGGCAAGGCCCTGCCCGGCGGCCTGCTCGAAGCTGAACCTGCCCTCCGCGACGTAGAGCCCGCCTTCATCCTGGGCGAGCGCGGCTTGCGGCATCGCGCAGGCGATCAACGCCGCGGGGAGGGCGAGGAGGGACAGGGTCCTTCTGGAAATCGGGTTGGTCATGTCGCTTCAGAGTTGGTCGTTGAGGGCCACGCCGAGACCGATCGTCGTCTGGTTCCAGTCGTAGTCGATCATGCTCTCGCCGTAACCCGAGAACAACTGAACATAAGCCCGCATGGGCCCGAGGATCGGCCGCGAGGTCCACGAGAACTGCCCCGCGCCCTTGCCGGTGCTCAGGTTGCCGCGCCCCATCAGCGCGAAGGAGTTCCCCTGCCAGCGGTACAGCGCGGTGACCTGCCCGTGGCCCATGTAATCCATGATGTCGGGGTTGTCGTCTTCGTAATCCGCCGGCTTGATGCGCGCCCAGGCTCGGACCATGAGGGCGAGGTCCTGCTTCTCGAAGCCGCCCTCTACGAATACCCGGTCCCAGCTGCGCGAGATCGGGTCGGCGCGGCCGTTCGACTGGTGGTTATAGCCGAAATTGAGCACGTTGAACTTGAACCCGCCGAGGTCCACGCCGGGACGGAAGCTGCCGAACAGCTCGGGCATGTAGTTGGTCTCGCGGAACGGTCGTGAGATGTCGTCGCTGTAGACCTGCCACTGGCTCTGCTGCGTGTAGGCGAACCACAGGCCCCAGCGGCGATCGTCGGTCGTGGCGAGCCGTCCCTTGAAGCTGATCTGGAACGCGGCCTCGAGGTCCTCGAAGTCGTAGTTCTCCGCGAAGGCGTCGAAAAGCGGTTCGTACGGCTCGCGGTTCACGTCCGTCGTGTAACGCGCGAGCAGCAGGTAGTTCGGCTGGTAGAGGCGCACGTAGGCCTTGCGGGAATCGGGCAGGAAGCCCCAGGCCGCATCGATCATCGAGGGCGTCGCCGTCGCCGGGGCCGTCGTAGCGACCTGAGCCTCCCGCGGGGCCTCGCCCGGGGCCTCGGTCGCGGTCGCCGAGCGTGCAGCTTCGCCCACCGCGCGGTCGAAGCAGGCGAGCCGCGCCGACTGCTCGGGTATCGACAGGCACTCGGCGCCCGGGACGGTCGCGGCCGCCCACTCACCGGGGGCGGCCGCGACGATCAGGGCGAAAGCGAAACGGACGCCCGGCCTCACAGGTCGAGGCGGGTGACGCGCGCGCCGTCGAGCGTGACACCGGCCATCAGGCCGCGGTTCGAGAGCACGTAGCCGATCACGGGCTGCTGTGCCGTTGCCGAGGTGACCTGCGCAGTGGCGCCGACGGTGACGATCGTCACGGAAGCGTCCGCGCCCACCGTCCAGCCACGGCTGTTCTGGAAATTGCGCAGCGCGTCCTGCGTCATGAACAGCAGGAACACGGCCGTGGACTGTGCGCCCGCCTGAAGGCCGAACGAGCCGCTGGTGGTCGCGTGGTAGCTCACGGTCTTGCCGCCGACGCGCAGCGCGCCCTGGCCACGCGAGGCGCCCACGACGAAACCGGCCTCCATCACGTTGGGGAATACGAGAACGCCGGCTGCGCGACCGACGAGGTCCCGCGAGTCCGGTACCTGCTGGAAGAGCGTCGAGAGCGAGCTGTCTACCGCCGCGTCGATCGCCTTGCGGCGCGCCGCAGGGTCACCGGTACCTGGGCCCGACGTGGTGCAACCCGATGCCACGACGACCATGGCGGCAAGCGCGGCGATGAAGAATCTCTTGTTCATGACTCGAACCTCTTTGCAGTTGAGACGTCAGGATCCGGAACTCGACGTGGTGGATGGCGCATTCAGCATCCTCACGCCGAGGTATGCCAGTGCGACCGAGATCAGCGGACTCAGAATGTTGAAGAACGTGAAGGGTGCATAGGCCACGGTCGCGACGCCGAGCGTGGCGGCCATGAAGGCGCCGCAGCTGTTCCAGGGGATCAGCGCCGAGGTCACCGTCGCTGAGTCGCCGAGCGACCGAGACAGCACGACGGGCGCGAGGCCGCGCTGCTGAAACGCGGCCTTGAACATGCGCCCGGGCAGGACGATTGCGATGTACTGGTCAGCCGTCACGGCATTGGTGGCGACCGTCGAGCCGACCGTCGCGGCCACGAGGGATCCGTTTGAGCGAACGGCGGCCAGCACCGGCGCAATGAGCCGCTCGATCACGCCGGCCTTCTCCACCACGCCGCCGAAAGCCAGCGCGACGATGATCAGCCAGATCGTGTCGAGCATGCGTTCCATGCCGCCGCACGAGGCGAGCTGGTCGATCGCCTCGTACCCGGTCGTGGACGTGTAGCCACTCGCGAGCGCGAGCCACGCGCCCTTCAGCAGCGCCAGCGGCGCCGGGAGATCCGGGGTTGCGGCAAAAGCGATCACACGCTCCGGCGCATCGAACACGGCGAGGAGTGCGCCGGCCAGCGCACCCATCATGATGGTCGTGAACGGCGGCACGCGCCGCGCCGCAAGCACGATCACCACGACCAGCGGCAGGAAGTGCACCAGCGACACGTCGAAAGTGCTGCGGATGTTGTCGAGCTTGCCGGTCGCGTCGAAGTCGCCCGGCGAGCCCATGAAGAAGAAGACCGCGAGCGTGATCCCGAAAGCCGGGATGGAGGTCCACAGCACTTCGCGCAGGTGCTGGTACAGGTCCGCGCCGCCCACCGCGGCGGCGAGGTTGGCGGTGTCCGACAGCGGCGACGACTTGTCGCCGAAGTATGCCCCGGAGATGACGGCCCCCGCGGCGACCGCGGGGTTGAGGTCCATGTTGATGGCCACGCCGACCAGCCCGATGCCGATGGTTGCAGCCACGGTCCAGGAACTGCCGACGCTGAAGGCGACGATGCCGCAGATGAGCGCGGTCGTCATGTAGAAGTAGTTCGGGCTCAGCAGCTGCAGCCCGTAGTAGACCATCGCCATGAGCGTGCCGCTCATGGCCCAGGCGCCGGTGAGCGCTCCCACCGCGAACAGGATGAAGATCGCGCCGACGCCCGTGCCGACACTGGCGATCGCCGCATCGCGCAGTTGCTCCGCCGTGTAGCCGGCGCGTCGCCCGATGACGAGCCCGGTCATCGCCGCGAGCACGAGGGCGACCTGGTTCGGGCCCTTCGCGCCGGCGTCGCCAAACAGGTAGAACGACAGTCCGACCAGCACGACCAGTGCCAGGATCGGAATCACCGCTTCCGTCATCGTCAGCGGTCTGGCCTGCGTTTCGCCTGTCATTCAGGGATTTCACGGTCAGGTACGGCGATCGGTCGGCGGGGTCCGCGAGCGTGACGGCGGCGCCGTCACCTCGCGGACCCCGCGTTCTCGATCAGTCGCCGCAGAGCAGTCGCATGCGGCGCTCGGCGCGGTCGAAGTCCGCATCGGTAGCGGCGTCCAGCAGCTGCTGCTTGGCCTGCTCGCAGGCGTCTGCCTCGGCCACCGCACCGGCCGGTGCGGCGGTCCCGGCGCGCGCATCGCAGCGGTCGTCGGAGGCGAGCCGGATGTTGTTCCACTGGCCACGCTCCACGGACACGCAGTCGCCGACACGCAGGCCGGCCTGCTCGGTCGTGATACGGATGGTGTTGGTGCCGCCGACCAGTACCGTGTACTCGAAACCGGTCGTGGAACCCGCCGCACCGGCCAGGCGGCTGCCGACCGCAGCACCGCC
>Ga0114939_10000353_pt1 | contig 38661 bp, 38 predicted proteins | sample AshMeaCrysSpring_FD_87196 | JGI IMG/M metagenome (GOLD analysis project Ga0114939, IMG submission 87196) | Groundwater microbial communities from Big Spring, Nevada to study Microbial Dark Matter (Phase II) - Ash Meadows Crystal Spring | ecosystem: Environmental > Aquatic > Deep subsurface >...
AAGTATCTGAAAAATCCGCCTGACAGCATTTTCTGCGGGCAGGATTGATCCTGAATCAGCCATTGATGGTCCTTTATATTCAAAGAAAGTTATTCTTTTGTTTAACGAAACCTGCTTTTGTAGCCAACAGATTTCGACATATTACAAGCCAGCATTGAAATTGTTTGGCCAATTCGTCCATTTTAACCAAAAAAACCAAAAACCGGACTCAGCATTCACTCAGGCTGAGCGGAATGTGCATGGCAAGTCCTCCATCTGCAGTTTCCTTGTATTTATGACTCATGTCCTGTGCCGTTTCCCACATCGTTTTAATGACAGCATCCAGCGAAACCTTGGCAAAATCCGGTGTGCTTTGAAGGGCCAACTGCGAGGCGGTGATGGCCTTGATGGCCCCCATGGTATTTCGTTCAATACAGGGCACTTGTACCAGGCCTCCAATGGGATCGCAGGTAAGCCCCAGGTGATGTTCCATCGCAATCTCCGCAGCCATGAGGGCCTGTTTCTGTGTGCCACCCAGGCATTCTGTCAAAGCAGCGGCAGCCATCGCCGAGGATACGCCAATCTCAGCCTGGCAACCGCCCATCGCCGCGGAAATGGTGGCGCCCTTTTTGAAAATACTGCCAATCTCTGCTGCCGTCAGCAGAAACTGGATGATCCTGTCCGGATCTTTCCCATCGCAAAAACAAATATAATAATGTAATACAGCCGGAATCACCCCTGCGGCTCCATTGGTTGGGGCGGTGACAACGCGACCAAAAGAAGCATTTTCTTCATTCACCGCCAGTGCAAAACAACTGACCCAATCAATGATATATCGGAAATCCGCACCGCCCATGCGAATCGCAGCGATCCACGCTTCGTAATTGGTATAGGGCCTGCCTTCCGTGAGCCTGTTGTTCAGTTCAGCCGCCCTCCGTTTCACCTGGAGTCCACCCGGAAGGATACCCGAACTGTGGCAACCGCGATAGATGCAGTCGCGCATGACCTCCCAAATCTTCAACAACCCTTCCCGGGTTTCTGCTTCAGGCCGCCAACTGTGCTCGTTCTCCAGGACCACTTCGCTGATGGCCATGCCGGTTTTCATGCACCAATGCAGGAGGTCGGACGACTTATCCACCGGAAACGGCAGTTGCACCGCCTGCTTCCCGCCCAGGGACTCCCCCTCCTGCACCACGAAACCACCACCAACCGAATAATAGGTCTCGGAAAAATCATCGCCCTGTTGCATCGTGGCCAGGAAACTAAGCGCATTGGGATGGAAAGGCAGGGATTCCGTCATGAGAAACTCAATATCCTCCCTGGGATCAAATGCAACTTCGTGTACACCGCCGAGTACAATTTCTTTCATCTGGGCGATGTCCCGCATCCTTGCATCAATCTGGTCCACGGCAAATTGGACAGGATCCTCACCGCAAAGTCCAAGCTGCACCGCAATGTCCGTGCCATGGCCCCTGCCCGTCTTGGCCAACGATCCATAAAGGAGCACCCTGACAGACCGAACGCTTTGCAGGAGACCATTCCTGGACAACTTCGCGCAAAACGACTGGGCCGCTCTCCAAGGTCCCAGCGTATGGGAGCTGGATGGGCCGATCCCAATCTTGAACATGTCAAAAACGGAAATGGGTTCGTGTGGCAAGGATCAGTTTTTTGTAAAAATAAACGGCCCGAGGCAATGATCGCATCGGGCCGACAGGAAATATATAGCCGGAATTACTTCCTTCAGGAAAAACTATTGGACGTTCAACAGGTCAATGTCGAAAATCAGAACGGAATTGGCCGGAATAGGTCCATTCTGTACCGAACCATAACCCAGGCTGGGCGGTAGGTACAGGGAAATCTTCCCGCCCGGCTTGACCAGGGGAATGCCCTTGATCCAGCCCGGGATCAGCTGCCCCAGCAAAAATGTACGGGATGCTCCAACTGGAGTCTGATCAAAAATGTTATCGTTGGTCAGCTTGCCCACATAACTGATAGTGATGTTATTGCAAGGACTGGCAACCGCCCCGGAGCCGGGCGTTGTGATGACATAGTAAAAACCACGAGGGTCCAGTGTGGCGTTGGTAATACCTTTGCTGGTCAGATAGGCCTGAACCGCCTGAACTTCAGCAGCCGGTACGGACACATTCGGATCAGTATAAGGACAGGTATCGTCGTCATCCTTGTTGCAAGACAAAACGCCAGCCAACACCACCAGGAAGAAAAAACTTAACAGGCTCGTACGCATGGATAGAAATTTATTGAGGCGCAAAGATACGAATTGATACCGAGTTCATCATCCCCTCAGCCCTGCTCTTCAGCCGCTCGTTTCGATTTATTCATTTTCGCTTTAAACTCTTGATAACGTTGTTCTTGCTGATCCCATTTAAACTTTTTTTGAAAGATTGCCATGAAAACGGCGATACCCAAAACGGCAATCACAAGCACCATCGGATTAAACTGGGCATTGCCCACGGCATCCGCCCGCTTGTACCAGAATCGCCCCAGCAGGAAGTTGACCAGGATGGGAATGGCAAAAAGCAGGCCGATGGGCAGTCCAACCCATAACTGGTAGAAGACCCGCTTTTGGCGCTCACGCTCCCGCTCCCAGTAATCGATGAATTTCTGTTCGTCTTCCGTCAGGGCCATACGCAAAGTTACGATGAGATTGTCATCGGTATTCTTTTGTGTAAAAGGATGATTCATACCTGATTACATAATAAACAGCAAAGCGGGGCGTTATGGCATGAGGATTGCTCATTGAAACGGGATTATCCTGAAAAACCAACGATTTTGAAACTATCGCGACTGCTTACAGACTATTTGATCCAGCACAAGGAACTCACCCTGGAAGGATTGGGACATTTTAGACTGGACCCATCACAGGCGGCGCTGTCAGAACCCGGACAGTCAGTCCACATTGGCCAGGTTCAATTCACCTGGGATACAAAAGCAAAGTCATCTCCCACCCTCATCGAATACATTTCGAAAGAAACCGGCAAGATGAAGCCCCTTGCCATCTCTGACCTGGAATCATTCCTGGAGATTGGCCGGCAACTGCTGAATATCTCCAAGCCCTTTGTCATGGATGGCATCGGCAGCCTGCAGTACAATGCGGAGAAAAAACTGGAATTCACCCAGGATAGTTTCTCAAAAACTACTTCAGAGTCTGGGGAGCGGAAGAAAGTGAGGAAGGCTCAGTCTACCGAAATTCATTTTGAGGATAATTACCTTCAGCCTGCCCGCAGGCCCGGTGGGGGCTTGCGCAGGATGGCGGTATTTGCGCTGATGGCTACCGGAATCCTGATCATGGCCTGGACTTCCTGGTTTTTCTTACAGAGAAACCAACAGGATCTGGATTCGATCGCCTCAGAACCCCAAAAATCCGCACCGGTCCAACAGGAACAGGCCACATCGGCCGCAGCGATCGACCAAAGCCTGTCACAAGCAACACCGGATACCACCCAAAAGCTTAGTCCTTCCATCGATAGCTCCCTGGCTATACAGACCGCTCATGTTGAACGCTCAAAAGGTTTCTCAGTGGTCCTTGAAGTGTCCAAACGCACCCGGGCCATCAGGCGCTACGCGGATCTTAGGGAATGGGGACATAAAGTACAGATGAGTACCCAGGATTCCCTTACATTTAAGCTGTCCATTCCTATCGATGCGCCGCTGTCCGACTCTATCCGTCACCGCGATTCACTGAGTCGCTTTTTTGGCAAAAAAGTCTGGATAGAAACCAACTGACATGAACAAACCCTACCGCGTGGCCTACCTGCTTTTTGCGGGGGCGGCGCTGGCTGACCTCTGGTTCGTACAACAGGGCGGCAATGAAAGGTATTTCACCAAGCCGCTGTTAATGCCCCTGCTGATGCTGGGATTTTACCTGGAAACCAGGCCCATGCGGTTTTTCTCCCGATTGATTTTGATGGCCCTGTTTTTTTCCTGGCTGGGAGACAGCTTCCTGATGCTGGAAAACAGAAACCCACTTTTCTTCACAACGGGCCTGGTCTGTTTTCTGACGGCACACCTTCTCTATATTTATTACTTCATTTCGATAAAACCGAACACGCGCTCCTTCATGCGCAAAAGACCCGTCATGCTGCTGGCAGTCCTGGCTTATGTGGTGGAACTACTCTATGTGCTCTGGCCCCACCTGGGTGGCATGAAATTCCCCGTTCTGATTTATGGCCTGGTGATTGGCACGATGCTGGCTTTCGCACTCTGGCAGTATGGAAAAATTACCGCCCGGGCTGCCTGGTTTTTTATCATCGGCGCCATCCTCTTTGTGGCTTCTGACTCCATGCTGGCCATCAATAAGTTCAAAACCCCTATCGCGCACGGCGGACTTTGGATCATGGGAACCTATATCCTTGCCCAGTTTTTTATTGCAAAGGGAAGTGTCTTGCACATCAATGGTCAGGGCGATGAAGAGGATGCCCCGGTTCCACCGGCCGTTTTGCGGAACCAGGCATAAAGCGGAATACCCAGGAGCACCAGGAGAATCCCCAGGACTGAATTCATGACGGCCGATTTCCCGTCCAGATAATTGCGGACATCATCGTATAAGGTGATACCCACGTAAAATCCATCGAAAAGGATCACCAGGATAGGCATCCATGGATAACCCCACACTTTATAGGGACGAACCCTGTCCGGATATTTTTTGCGCAGGATAAACAAGCCAACCATCAGCATCATGTTGAAGACCCAGACAATGAAAATGTACATATCCGTGAGGATGAAAAATGAGCCGCTCAGGGTCATGACGATCATCACTGCCAGGTGAATCAGGAGGGCATTGCCCGGCGTGTTAAACCTGGGATGCACCACCCCCGCCGCTTTGAAAAAACTGCCGGTCCTGGCCATCGCAAAACTCATCCTGGGTGGGGTGAGTACATTGGCTTGCGTAGTTCCCAGCACGGACATTGTAATCAGGAATGCAATGATCCCGCCTCCGATGGGACCAAATGCAATCATCGCTGCATCACTGGCAACCAGGGAAGACACCGCCATCTGATCCACTGGAAGGATATACACCATCGCCGTATTGACCACCAGGTAGACCCCCATCGCGGATAGCAGGCCCAACAGCAGGCTACGGGGAATATTGTAACCCGGATTCTTGATTTCTCCGGTCAGGTTGAGCATGTTGGAACATCCATCCAGGGCCTGCAATGCGCCATTGCACGCAGCCACCATGGCCAATACCAAGGCAAAACCCGTGGGTTTGATGAGACTGGAAGGGGTGAAGAGATTGGCGGGATCGCCCTTGGCCGACAAAAACAAACCGAAGGCCAGCAGCCCGATGGCGAGTACCTTTGCTGCCGCGAAAACAAACTGAACCATGGCTCCAAGCTTCGTACTCCGGTAGCTGATGATCGTGAACAGGATCAGGAAACAGATGGACAGCAACTTCACGCCAATCTGCTGAAGGGGATATAACCTGCCCACCATCGGAATATGAATGGACCAGGCCTGCTCCATAGCCGGATCAAACCTGGGCAGGGGCAAAAAATACTCGAGGTATTGTGCGGCAATGAATGCAATGCCGGCCGTTCCGGCGCAGTTGATCACGGCAAATGCCGCCCAGCCGTAGAGGTAAGCCCAGAAACGACCGTACATGTGTTGCATAAACGCATACTGCCCGCCAGTTTCAGGGAGCATCGCCCCAATCTCCGCCAGCACCATCACAGTCAAAAGGGTGAGTGCACCGGCAATCACCCATGCCAGCAGCATATAAAGGGGCGATCCCAACAGGGCCGCCATTTCAGCCGGACGCATGAAAATTCCGGATCCGATGATGCTGCCCACCACCAGTGCGGTGGCGGTCCTGAGGCCAATGGTGCGTTGAATTTGATCCGGCATCTGGTCACGTTAACGCATATGCGCACAAATAATCTGGTGAAAATGATGCGTCCCCTGTTCCCGCGTCACGGAATACCTGCCGTGCTGATAATAACGGGAATGAATACCCTTTTGTACGGACTCCACCACTTCCTCATCCTCCATCTCCACCGTATGCAGTCCGGAACCCGCCCCGGTATCATGAAGCTCAGGCTTCCAGACATAGGTCTCAAACCGCACTCGGGTGCGATTGATCTCCATGGGTTCCACAATGTTTACACTCAGGCCCCAGGGATAGAAATTGAACATCAGGTTGGGAAAGACAAAATAATAGTACGCCGCCACTTTCTTTCCATAATCGGGCGAACCTGCCGGCAGGTCAAAGCAATCTTCTTCATCTTTAGCTATGCCCAGCTGCAGGTTGGACAAGCCATACAGTTCGGTGGTATAGTTGCCGTAGTCAATGACGGCGTTCAGGCCCGCATGCACAAAGGGAATATGAAATCCTTCCAGGTAATTCTCACAATACAGGGCCCAATGCGCCTTCACTTCATAGGCCGCACTGAGGTCCGGACGGTGCCTGAAATCATCCAGGGGCAACCAGGAAAGCCTCCGCATCATATCTCCCAGGTAGGCGCCTGCATCGGGTCCCGTTCCCAGGCTGGCAAACAGGAGCCCGCCCCAATCCTGAAGGCGGGTAGAGGCCAGGTTGTCCGAAGCAGCAGGAAAATCCCTGACTTCCCTGAATTCAGGCATGGAACGGAATCTTCCATCCAGGTTGAAAAGCCGCCCATGATACCGGCAACGGATATGCGCAGATTGGCAGGGTTCATGTACCAGCAGGTTTCCCCGGTGCGTGCAGACGTTCGAGAGGCAGCGGACCATCCCTTCTTCATCCTTTACCAGCACCAGCGGTTCGTTCAGGAACGATTCCAGCAGCAAAAAGGGGTGGCAGCTTCCGGCATCCGGTACCAGGGAACGATGTCCGATAAATTGCCAGGAAGGCTCGAAAATCCGCTCCCGGCAGGTTTCAAAATATTCAGGCCTGGTATAAAAATCGGTATGCAGGGTCCTGGCTTTCGAGATATCCGGGTCCACGGAAAAAATCGACATAGGTCTTTTCTTTTCAAGATAACCCAGAATTTTTGAAAGCCGTAAGCTTAGATTTATTGGAGATCAGGCGTTGAACGGACTAACCAGAAACCCACAGGGAGAATATATGATAAAAAAATACTGCCGTGGCTATGGATCACCCTGGTATCCTGCCAGGAAAAATCGGGCGATAAAGCGTTATCGGGCATTCAGGGCCAACACCTGTCACTGCACAACTGGCAGCTGGGAAAAATCCTGTTCCAGTCGTCGCCGGGAGGCGAAAGTTCAGGCATTACCTCCAGCGTGGCGGATCCCTGCGAGTCAGTTGACGAAATCCGTTTCATTGCAAATGGCGCATACCAATTTTTTGAAGGACCCAGGACCTGCAACGGCAGCGCCTGTCAATTCTACTTCCTTTCCAAATAACAAAGAGACCCGCCTCGGCGGGTCTCTTTCGTTTATGGTTCGGCTCACGGAACTGGACAGAAGGTTTCCCATCGCCCCATCCCAACCGATTTTTTAGTAATCCATGCCGCCCATTCCGGGAGCGCCACCACCATGGTTGTGGATGGGTTCTTCCTTCTTGGGTTTGTCTGCAATCACACACTCGGTGGTGAGGAGCATACCAGCGATGGAAGCAGCGTGCTCGAGGGCAACACGGCTAACCTTGGTAGGATCAATGACACCAGCAGCCAGCAGCTTTTCGTAAACGTCCGTGCGTGCATTGTATCCAAAGTCGCCCTTGCCTTCTTTCACTTTCTGCACCACGATTGAACCTTCGATGCCTGCATTGGCAACGATGGTGCGCAGGGGCTCTTCCAGTGCGCGGCGAACGATGGCAATACCGGTGGTCTCGTCTTCGTTGACGCCTTTTTTCTTATCCAAGGCTTCGATGCTGCGGATATAGGCGATACCACCACCCGGAACGATCCCTTCTTCAACGGCAGCGCGGGTGGCATGCAAAGCGTCGTCCACACGGTCTTTCTTTTCTTTCATTTCCACTTCAGTGGCTGCACCGATTTGCAGAACGGCAACACCGCCGCTCAGCTTGGCCAGGCGCTCCTGGAGCTTTTCCTTATCGTACTCAGAAGTGGTGGTTTCAATCTGAGCTTTAATCTGCGCAATCCTTGCCTGGATATCATCTTTCTTTCCTTTACCGCCTACGATGGTGGTATTGTCTTTGTCGATGGTTACGCGTTCAGCACGTCCCAGGTAGGTCAGGTCAGCATTCTCAAGCTTATAGCCCTGCTCTTCAGAAATCACCAGGCCCTTGGTCAGGATGGCGATGTCCTGCAGCATTTCCTTCCGGCGGTCGCCAAAGCCAGGAGCCTTGACAGCAGCCACTTTCAGGGTGCCACGGAGTTTGTTCACCACCAGCGTAGCCAGTGCTTCGCCTTCCAGGTCTTCAGAGATGATGATCAGGGGAGCGCCTTGCTGAGCCACTTTTTCCAGTATGTGGAGAATGTCCTTCATGGCGGAGACCTTCTTATCGTAGATCAGGATATACGGGTTCTGCAACTCGCACTCCATTTTATCTGCATTGGTCACGAAATAGGGAGAAATATAACCGCGGTCGAATTGCATACCTTCCACCAGTTCTATGGAGGTTTCGGTGCCACGGGCTTCTTCTACGGTGATCACACCGTCCTTGCCCACTTTGTTCATGGCGGAAGCAATCAGCTTGCCAATCTCCGGGTCGTTGTTGGCAGAGATGGAAGCCACCTGCTCGATTTTCTTGGTATCACTACCCACGGCCTGAGATTGCTTCTTCAGGTTCTCGACCACGATGTCAACAGCTTTGTCGATGCCACGCTTAAGGTCCATCGGGTTTGCACCGGCAGCTACGTTTTTCAAACCTTCGGTGATGATGGATTGGGCCAGTACGGTTGCGGTAGTGGTACCGTCACCGGCAACATCAGCCGTTTTGGAAGCCACTTCCTTCACCATTTGAGCACCCATGTTCTCGATGGGATCTTCCAGTTCAATTTCTTTGGCAACCGTTACACCGTCCTTGGTGACTGCGGGAGAACCAAATTTCTTTTCCAGGACCACGTTCCTGCCCTTGGGGCCGAGGGTCACTTTCACTGCATTTGCCAGCACATCCACCCCTTTTTTCATCTTGGAGCGGGCGTCAATATTGAAATGAAGTTGTTTAGACATAAGTTATTTTTTACAGTTTTTAAATATCAGAAACAGAAAACTTTAATTAGCTAATGAATCAATGAGCTAATCCTTAAACAACCGCCAGGATATCAGACTCGCGCATGATGAGGTAATCCAGTCCTTCAATGGCGATCTCCGTACCGGCATATTTGCCATAAAGAACCGTATCGCCGGCTTTCACGGACATGGGCTCGTCTTTCTTGCCAGGACCGGCAGCCATTACGGTACCACGCTGGGGTTTCTCTTTTGCAGTGTCCGGAATGATGATGCCTCCAGCCGTTTTTTCTTCAGCGGGAGCCGGTTTCACGATTACCCTGTCGTGCAATGGGGTAATGCTTAACTTCTTAGCCATAGCTTTTGGTTTTTTGATTTAAATAGGTGATTTGAAGCGATGAAATTTTTGCCATGCCTAGCAGTCACTAGGTCCTTGATGGCAGCGTGCAAAGCTAATCGAATTCCGTACCAGACCAAATAAGGGGAAAACTTGGCAGTTTCGAGGGCAGATATCCCAGTTTCCCCGCCCTTCCTGTCAGAAACCAAAGGCTGCCCATCTGTCAATTTTTCCGTTCCCTCCTTCCCTGGGGGGTGTCCCCTCGGATCATTTCCCGGGTGGGTGTCCCTTCGGGCGCAGCCCGGGGTAACCCTCCGGGAACCAAACATCCATCATCCCCCATCCCTCCAACCACTTCCCGCACCCCCTTCCACCATCCACCAACCATCATCCCAGATTTGCTTACCTTCGCCACCCAAATAAGTTCTTTCCGATGATCAGCAGAAGAAATATCCGGGTTAAAGTGATGCAAACCGTCTATGCCGTAGAGACCATGGATCCGGTCATGCCAGCCGATAAGGCCCGGAAATTGCTGGATACCCATTTTGACCAGACCCGACAGCTTTTTACCTACCTGGTCCTGCTCATTACGGAAACCGCCCGCTACGCAGAAACAGATGCCAAATACCGGGCTTCCAAACACCTTCCTACCGCAGAAGATCTGAATGTCAATACCAAAATCGCCGGCAACACCCTGCTGTGGCAGATCCTCGAAGATCAGTCTTTCTCCCAGGCAGCACAGGAAAGCAGGATTCAGCAGGTACTGGACAGGGAAATGGTCCGGGAAATCTATGGCAAACTGGCTTCCTCAGATTATTATAAGAATTACCTGTCTGCGCAGTCGCGCGATAAGAAAGACGAGAAAGAAATCCTGGGCTACATTTTTACAGACCTGATCCTGGCCGATGAATCTGTGATTGCCCACCTGGAAGAGCATTTCATCCACTGGGACGATGACGCAGACATGATGGTGCAACTGGTGATGAACTACCTGGGTAAACCCTCGGGCAGCAATTTCCAGGACATCATTTCAAAAGATAAGAGAGGATTCGGGCAGGACCTGCTGCAGGCAACCCTGGAAAAAAAGGAATACTGCCTGGACCTGATCAAACCGAAACTGAAAAACTGGGATGCGGACCGGATTGCCACCCTGGACATGATCCTGATGCGCATGGGGGTCTGCGAACTTTTTTATTTCGAAACCATTCCGGCCAAAGTGACCATCAATGAATATATCGACCTGGCCAAGGAATACAGCACGCCGCAAAGCGGCCAGTTTGTCAATGGAATCCTGGACAATATCCACAAGGAAATGGAGCAGGAAGGCAAATTAAAAAAGGTCGACTTTAAAAAACAATAGGTTTCATAGCTTTGCCATCAAGATCTAAATTAATTATGAAAGCAGCCATTGCCATCCTAAGTGTCTTCGTCATAGCCACCCTCGCGCTCATCATGTGCCAGCAGCCTAAAACCGAACCCAACGTGGTAGCGGCAACGGGCGTGGAACCCATGAAACCCAAGGCGGTTACCTCTATCCAGTGGCTGGACTCCGCCAAAAACCTGGGTAAAGTAAAGGAAGGTGAAAAGATTGAAATCAGTTTCCGGTTCAAAAACACCGGCGCCGAACCCCTGGTGGTCAACAACGTAGTGGTCTCCTGCGGTTGTACCGTTGCGGGAAAACCAGAGCAGCCGGTCATGCCCGGGGAGGAAGGGGTAATCAAAGCAACGTTCGATAGCAATGGTCGCGCCGGAACCAACCATAAAACCATGGCCGTGTACACCAACACTGCCAATGCGGTGCACACCCTGGCATTTGACGTGGAAGTAGAAGCCAAAAAGTAAATTACCAACAAGCATACCATGAATCAACTTGTATTGTTACAGGCAGCCCCCAATGCGGGCATGATGCAGCTTCTGCTCCTGGGCGGCATGATCCTCGTGTTCTATTTCTTCATGATCCGTCCCCAGGCGCAAAAAGCCAAGAAGGCCAAAACCTTCCAGGAAGGATTGCAGAAAGGCGATAAAATCGTGACCATCGCTGGCATCCATGGCGTGGTGAACAAAGTCAATGAGGACGGCACCATCCAGGTGGAAATAAGCCCCGGTTCTTATATTAAACTTGAACGCAGCGCCATCAGCCTGGAATGGAGTGAACAGGTGAACAAAGCCAGCGCTGCGCCCGCTACGAAATAATCATTCAGCCAATCAAGAAAAATCCGGGCAACCGGATTTTTTTGTTGCCATCACCAGCCATGCTCAAAATAGGCCTCACCGGCGGAATAGGGTCCGGCAAGTCAACCATCGCCCGGGTTTTCGAGACCCTGGGCATCCCCGTCTATTATGCGGATGATGCGGCTAAGCGACTGATGAATGAGGATCCGGAACTGAAGGCCGCCATTATTCGGCAATTTGGGCCGGAAGCCTATGTGGACGGAAAACTGAATCGAAGCTGGCTGGGCGCGCGGGTGTTTGGAAATGAAACCGATGTCAAATTTCTCAACAGCCTGATCCATCCGGCCACCATCCGGGATGCTACAAGATGGATGTCTTCCCTGAAAACGCCTTATGCAATCAAAGAAGCGGCCCTGATTTTTGAGAGTGGGGGGGAAAAGGAATTGGACTGCGTCATCGGCGTGTACGCACCCCTGGAAACCCGCATCCAGCGGGTCATCAGCCGGGACCATACAGACCGCGCATCCATCCTCAAAAGAATCGCAGCCCAAATGCCGGAAGAGGAGAAAATGAAGCGATGTGATTTCATCATCCGCAATGATGATACCGAGTCCGTAATCCAACAGGTCCTTTCCCTCCACCAACAGTTACTTCAGCGCTCAGCCCACAACAATGCCCATGGCTGAGTTCCCTAATCTATTTGATCACGTACTGGTGTGGATCTTTGGACTGATCATTCCGTTCATGTCCGGTGTACAAAGCAGGCAGGGATTGGACCAGATCACCTTCACGGAATCTGTCCGCCGGCGCTTTTACCTGGCCAACAGTTTCTTCCTGGCCATGGCCGCTTCCGTTATCCTGATAACCTGGTGGTGGCAGGACCGTCCATGGAGCGCCATGTATTTCAAATCCTCTTTTTCCATCCAGAATCCGGGCTGGACCCTGGCCATCGTAGCCCTGCTTTCCCTGCTCTACCTGTCAGATATCCTCCATTCCATAAAACAGGTAAAGAAGGGACAATCCATTGAACAAGCCCTGGACGAAGGCACGCCCTTTCTGCCCCGCTACCCGCGTGAGCTGCCGGCTTACCTGTTGATGTGTCTGAGCGCAGGGGTTTTTGAGGAAATCATTTACCGGGGTTACCTCGTGACCTATTTCAGGCCTGAGTATAACCACGATACCGGACTACCTTTCCTGGCCGTATGCGCACCTGCCGTTCTGTTCAGCCTGGCCCATTACTACCAGGGTTGGCAGGCCGTAATTAAAATTTTTCTGCTGTCTGTGCTGCTTGCCATCATTTTCCTGGTCAGTCAAAACATCCTCGTGGTCATGCTGATCCACACGTCGATCGACCTGCTTGGCGGCTTGCTCGCTATGAAATTATTGCGCGATTAGGATGCCTAAACCCAGACTGGTGAACCTGTTGGCTCATCGTCAGCCAAGAAACGATTGCGCAATCAGGATGCTTAACGCCAGTTGGCCAGCAGCCCTTCCAACTGTTTCAGGATGATGGGACCGGTGTCCGGTCCGGCAGACATGCTGCACAGGTATTCCGCATGGGGAATCTTCAGGTCCTTATTGAAGAAAGCTGGTTTTAATATATACCCGATGGCGTCCATGGATAGTCCCAACACAAATTTGGGTCCCTTCGTCTTCATCATCTCCTTGGTCTGAAGGCCCATGGCTGGAACGGTCTCCCCCGGATGCGTGGCAAACCGAGCATCCCCGATGCCAAAGACCGCCACTTCCGTCAGGACACTATCCCCCATATGCCGGTTGATCACACTGGCGGCAGCCAGCGCTTTGAAACCCGGATTGGCCAGGGGCAGGTTAAAGACACTGCTTCTGAAACGAATGCCCCGCCCCTTCAGCTTTCGGGCATCCAACAATCCGGACATCACCGCATCCGCCAGCCCCCTTCCCCTGAAGAAAGCCTGCTCAAAGGTCTTGGGTTCATGCTCCGGCTGCACCCAGCCGCCAATGGGTCCCTGGAGAAACAAATGCACACCAGACATGGCACTGTCCATGCGTCTATAAAAACCTCCCACATAGTCTGAACTCACCTGGTTGTGTACTGCGTCCACAAAGGTTGGATGACAGGCAAAATTGGTCAGGCTGGCCACGGTCCTGCCCTTGCGCGTCATAAAGCGCAGGGTGGTGGCAGACCTGTCCAGCTCAGACGGCTCCGAAACATTCTCCACCCACCCCTCACCGTGACGTATAACCGAATAATTTGCTCTGGTATTTTCCCGCTGCGTCCAGGCGCGGAAAATAACTTCGGCAGCGCTGTCCGTCAATAGCCTGAGGTAAGACGGGTCCACGCCTGAATGCATCAGGTCCGGTCCCCAGATGCCTACCACGTCAGCACCTGCATGGGTATGCGTGCTGGATAGGATGATCCGGGATGATGGGAAAGCGGGATCCGCAATCTTTTTTTCCGCCTTGGTCCGGATCTCTTCCAATTGCGGATACAGCAGCCCAATGCAGTCAACCGTGAGGATCGCAATTGACTGTCCCTTGCCGCTGATCACCGCCGCCTTGACATATAGATGATCGTGCACCCCCTCAAACCGGCGGTTGTGGGAATGACCCGCAATGAATGCGCCTTTGGGCGGGTCAATGGGCGCGGAGGCTGCGCCTACCATCCACTGTGCAAACAGGGGCAGGGAAAGAAACAACATACAACACAGGAAGAGCAGCCTGTTCCTTCGCATGTCAAAAATGGATTATTCCGGTTTTAACGGCAACTGCCAGGTTACTGAATTTTTCCGGGCGCCCCTGAACTACTTCAGTTTTCCGAGTGCTTCACGAATACGGGCAACCGCTTTTTCGATTTTTTCCATGCTGTTGGCAAAGGAAATCCGGATGCAGTCGGGTTCCCCGAAAGCCCTCCCGGTCACGGTGGATACATGTGCCGTATTCAGCAGGTACATGCAGAGATCATCTGCATCCCTGATGGTTTCCTTCCCATCGCTCTTTCCAAAGTATGCTTTCACCACCGGGAAAATATAGAAGGCCCCGTCCGGTTCCGCTATCTCGATCCCGGGAATCTCACCCATCAGGGCCAGGATCCGGGCCTTCCTGCGCGCAAATTCGGCCCCCATCTCCGCCGTGGGCTTCATATCGCCCAAAAGTGCTGTGATGGCGCCGCGCTGGGTCACGGCATTGGCGCCGCTGGTAAACTGTCCCTGCAATTTCTCGCAGGCTTTGATCACTGGCACGGGAGCTGCAATATAACCCAGCCTGTAGCCCGTCATGGCGTATCCCTTGCTCAGCCCGTTGATGATCACGATCCGGTCTTTCAGGTCTTCAAACCGTGCAATGCTTTCATGCTTTCCCACGAAGTTGATATACTCGTAGATCTCATCAGACAGGATATAAACCTCCGGATATTTCCGCAGCACTGCTGCAAGTCCTGCCAGCTCTTCTTTGGAATAAACGGAACCGCTGGGATTGCAGGGCGATGAATACATGAAGAGCACGGTCTTTGGGGTGATGGCTGCTTCCAGTTCTGCTGGTGTGATCTTGTATTTGTTTTCGATCATGGTCCGCACCAGCACTGGTTTGCCTTCACTCAATTTGACAATCTCAGAATAAGTGACCCAGTAAGGCGTGGGGATCACCACTTCATCACCCCTGTCCACCAGGGCCATGATCACGTTGGCCAGGCTCTGCTTGGCACCGGTTGACACAAGGATGTTCTCGGGTTTGTATTCAAGGTCATTATCCCGCTTCAGTTTGGTACAAACGGCTTCCCGCAGTTCCGGGTAACCGGCAACGGGCGGATAGTGGCTCCAGTTGTCATCCACCGCTTTTTTAAGCGCGTCTTTGATGTGCACGGGGGTGTCAAAATCCGGTTCACCCAGGGACAGATCGATCACGTCCGCGCCATTTGCGCGCAGTTCACGGCCCAGCTTGGCCATTTTCAGGGTTTCGGGCTCATTGAATAAATCCAGGCGCGAAGAGAGTTTCATCGTTTGTTTTCGTTTCAGTTGGTTTTATGAATGATGAGGCTGTTCATATCAGGAAGCAAACGAACCAGTTAAAGGTACGGCTTTCAGTAAAGCTGGTTGATCCAGTCGAGTTTGGGTTTGTATTCCTTCCGCCTCGCCTTTTCATGGAAATAGATTCTTTGGCCGATGTATTTCAGAAAAGGATAGCCGATGTCCTGGTAGTTGTATGCGTCATCATTGAGGACTCCATCCTGGTTGCAGTAAATCACGGCACTTAGCAAAAACTCCACCCCGTTGGCGGCATCTGCCACATAAGCCACATCAATCAGATGCCCATAAGCATCCCCCACCTTGTTGAATACCTTCATGCCCGCCGGAATGCGCTGTGAGGAGTCCGCCCCAAAAAGCAGGAACTTGCAATAGGTATCATAATAAGTACCCGGGTCATAAGGTGGGGAACCAGCTGCAGACGGCGTCATGCTCATATATCGCCTCAAAAAAGCATAATCCTCCGGTTCCAGGAAAAAGCGCTGCCCCACCGGAACGGACTCCGGGAAGATGATGGCCTTCATCATCTGGTGAAGGGAAGACAGGCTGAGCCTGTTCTTCCCGGAAAAATCCATGGGCGATTGGACCAGTTTACCACCGCGCATATATCCCTTACCTAGCTTTTCTGATCTTTTCGCATAGGGTTCTCCGTTATACTGACCTTTCTGCGCGTAGATGGTTTTTCCCGTTCCGTCAAGGAAACGCACCGGATTGGTATGCCGGTTCTGCTCCTCCGTCAGCGAGACTTCCAGCCGGTGGATGATCTCCGTTTCGGAATAGCCCATTTTCCGGAGGGTCTGGTTGATGTAATGCGGCCCCAGGAATTCATACAGCCGGTTAAAGGCGTCATTGTCGCTTACCAGGAAAATTTTCTTGATATAATGCCCGATGCTGGGCTTCCCATCCGGAGTGCTGGGGTCATTGAAGACCGGAGTTTGTCCCGAAATATCTGTCTCGGTGATCATGGTGCTGTGCCGGTCGAGCCCGGGTACATTCAATTCCCTCAGTCTTTGGAGCGCCAGGATGGCCGTGGGCATTTTCACCGTGGAAGCCGGGTAAAAGTAGGCGCCCGCATCGGCCCTGAACGCGTGATCCGTAAACCGGGGCTTACCTGTAGCATCCCGGTCGATTCGCGTATAGATGATTTGCAGGTTATAAGCCTCCGGATTTTCAAACACCCGCGTAAAAGGCCCCGAACTGGTTTCCAGGATGGGCTCAAAGAATCCGTAATTGGGTGGAACAGGCTTAGCGAGCTGGTTTTCAGCTACTTGAACGGGATTGGAAGGCATGACGGAGGGCTGGGTTGATGGAACCTGGGCCGGTGCGTCTGCTGATTTGCGACTCGTTTTGCATGCAAAAAACAGGATCATGGCAGCGGGCAGGATCGTTCTGGCAAAAAGCATAGCCCAAAAATAACAGAAAAAACCACCCCTTCCGGAAGCCCGACAGGGGCGTATTTTGCACGGGTTACACACAATAAATTCAGCGCCCTGAAAAGGGTCGGGGTGCCCGAAAAATATACTATCTTTGCCCGCCTTGCCCAAAAACCCCTTCCGGGGGGGCGGGACTTCACAATCAAGCGAAAACCAACAATTCTATGCAGTTTAAAGGATTGGTCCGATTTTTTGCCATCGCCCTTATCCTCATTTCCCTTTACCAGCTCCATTTTACATGGGTGGTTAAGAACCATGAAAACAAGATGGACAAAAAGGCCAAGGCTTATGTAAGTGCCACTTACCCCAGCGCCACGGCAGACCAAAAAGAAAATGAGTACAAGAGGAGGCTGCGCCGCCTGCTGGACAGCACCAAAGAAACCACCATTACCTACGGCACCACCGGCGCCATCAGCTATCAGAAAGCCAAAGAGCAGGAACTAAACCTGGGTCTGGACCTGCAGGGTGGCATGAGCGTGACCCTCGAAGTGGAACTGGAAGGCCTGCTGAAGAGCCTTTCCAATAACCCCAAAGAACCCAGCCTCACCAAGGCCCTCGCCGCTGCAAACCAGCGCAAAGCCAATAGTGATGCGGATTATATCTCCCTGTTCGCACAGGCCTATAAGGAACAAAACCCCACGGGCAGGCTCGCCTCCCTCTTCGCCGGAACCGGGCAGAAGACCATCAAACTGGAGGATAGCGACAATGACGTCCTGACCAAATTGCGTGCATACGCGGATGGCGCCATCAGCAATACATATAATGTACTGCAGAAGCGGATCGACCAGTTTGGCGTTGCCCAGCCCAATGTGCAGCTGGACAAAAACAAAGGCATCATCACCGTGGAACTCCCCGGAGTAAAAGACGATCCTGAGCGTGTCCGCAAATATCTCCAGGCTACAGCCAACCTGCAGTTCTTTGAACTCTATAATATTGGGGAACTGGACAAGCCCCTGGCGGACGCAGAGAAATCCCTGCAGGATTACTACAGCGGCGTGAAACCCGCGGCTACCGCAGATTCCAGCGCAAACGCGCAGGCAGCTACAGCAGCCGTTGACACCAATACCACCGCCAACATCAGCGATTTGTTGAAAACTCCGGCCACCGGCAATGCCAAAGACACGGCCAGGAAAGCTGGAGCGGACGTTCCCTCCCTGTTCAAAGTGCTGCAGCCCGTAGCACCCCAGCAGGCACAGAATGGTCAGTATAGTTTTGCACCCTACCTGGGATTCATTTCTGCAAGGGACACTTCGATCCTGAACGACTACCTGGCCATTGACGCCGTACGCAGCCAGTTCCCTTCCAATGCCCGTTTTGTATACGGCGTGGCAGAACGCAATGCGCAAGGAGTTAAGTCTGACGTGCTGCCTTTTTACGCGCTGAAGACCGTGGAAGGTAGCGAGAAAGCCAGGCTGGAGGGCGATGGCGTTTCTCAGGCTTCACAAGACTACGATGATCGTGGCAGACCTGCCATCAAAATGCTGATGACCAAACAGGGCGAACGTACCTGGGGTGAAATGACCACGGACAACGTGGGCAAGCCCATCGCCATTGTGCTGGACAACATCGTCTACTCTGCCCCGAATGTCATCAACCCCATTACCTCAGGCACTTCTGAGATCAGTGGTAATTTCACCATCCAGGAAGCACAGGATTTGGCCAACATCCTGCAGTCGGGTAAACTGCCAGCGCCTGCTAAAATCGTACAGGAGCAGGTAGTAGGCCCAACCCTTGGTGCCGCAGCCGTAAAAGGGGGTACCCTGGCTTTTGCCATTTCCTTTGTGGTGATTTTCGGCCTCATGCTGGTCTATTACAATACCAGTGGCTGGGTAGCCAATATCGCCCTGATCCTGAACCTGCTCTTTACCATCGGTGTCCTCAGTGCACTGGGTGCAACCCTGACGGCTCCGGGTATCGCGGGCCTCGTCCTCACCATTGGTATGGCCGTTGACACCAACGTTATCATCTTTGAACGGATCAAAGACGAACTCACCAAAGGAAAAAGTTACCAGATGGCAGTGGCCGAAGGGTACAAACGATCCATGGCGCCGGTACTCGATGCCCACATCACCACCCTGCTCACAGCCATCATCCTGTTCTACTTCGGCCTCGGACCGGTACTCGGTTTTGCCACCACGCAGATCCTGGGTATCATCCTGTCTCTTTTCTGCGGCATCCTGATCTCCAGGCTGATCACGGATTTCTGGACGAAGAAAAACCGCCACTTTGAATACTTCACCAACCTGAGCCGAAGGATCTTCAAACACGCGCAGTACAAATTCATTGAGTTCCGCAAAGTAGCTTATATCATTTCGGTGGTGGTGCTCGTGCTGGGCATCGGCGCCCTATTTAACGGATTTGACCAGGGCGTGGAATACAAGGGCGGACGCTCCTACACCGTGCGTTTTGATCAGCCCGTGAATCCGGAAACAGTGGCAGCGACCCTCACAAAAGAGTTCCAGGAAAGACCCATCATTAAAACGGTGGGGGATAACCGAACATTGAATATCACCACGTCATACCTGATTGATAACCCGGACAAGGCTTCGGATTCCATCGTGGAAACCGCCCTGTTCCAAGGCATCAAAAGTGCATTGCCCGCCAACGCAACCTACAATGATTACAAGCGCAACCACAAGCAGAACTCACAGACGGTGTTGCCCTCCATTTCAGACGATCTGAAAAAGGGCGCGGTGAAAGCCACGATCTTCGCCATCATCGCGATCTTCCTGTACATCTTCCTGCGGTTCCGCGATTGGCGTTATTCGATCGGCACCATCGTTGCGTTGCTGCACGACGTATTCGTCACCCTGGCCGTCTTCTCTTTCCTGAAAGGCCTTGTGCCCTTCCCGCTGGAAATCGATCAGCACTTTATCGCTGCCATCCTGACCGTGATTGGTTTCTCGATGAACGATACGGTCATTGTGTTTGACCGGATCCGGGAAAACAGCCACCTGATGAAAGGCGCCCCCAAAGGCGTGATCATCAACAAGTCGATCAACGAGACCCTGAGCCGTACCATCATGACCTCGCTGACGGTATTCCTCACCATCCTGATCCTCTTCATCTTCGGCGGAGAAACCACCCGTGGTTTCGCCTTCGCGATGCTGATTGGTGTGATCACCGGCACCTATTCTTCCATCTTTGTAGCTGCGCCCATCCTGATGGACCTGGCCAAAGACAAACCCCTTGGAGAAGCCAAAGTGGAAACCGGAAAACCAGCGCCTGCAAGGAAGCCGGCAACGGCTTGAGTGAATTAACTGATTAGCTCATTTGCTGATTAGCTTATTAAAAAGACAATACATGAAACGAGAAAAGGTCCTATTCAGGACCTTTTCTCGTTTCACAACTCGGTTTTCTTTATTCAATCAATGAGCTAATAAGTTAATGAGCTAATGAGCTAATCAGTTTTGCGGTATAAATCCGCATAGCGGATTTATACCGCAAAACTGCTCCCGCATCCACAGGTGCTGCTGGCATTGGGGTTGGTAAACACGAATCCCCGGGCATCCAGGCCGGTCTTCCAATCAATTTCCATCCCGTGCAGGTAAATGCCATGGGCAGGATTGATGATGCAGGGAATTCCTTCAATCATATGCACTTCATCTTCCGGCTTTCGTTCTTCGAAAGCCAGGATATAGCTTAAACCGGAGCATCCCCCACCCTTCACGCCAATGCGCAGGTAATGACCGGACTGGAATGAGGGTTCAGCCATCAAACGCTGCAGTTCCGCCAGGGTACTTGACGTAAACCTGACCGGCGAAGCGGATATCGTGCTTGTTGTTTCCATAAAAACTTCCTAATAGCAATTACAAAGGTACAAACAATGCCTGGGAAGCAAAAGTTTAGGGGTCAAAGCTTATTTTTGTCCCATACCCAAATGCTATGAGAGATAACGACCTGATCCTCTACGGAGGCATTCTTACCACCGTGGTGGTCATCGCCCTTTACCTGATCTGGTGGTATCGTGAAAAACAAAGCCTGAACCAGAAAATCAAAAGCATCCCCGTCCAGAAACCCGCTGAAACCACTACCCTGCCCCTGAAATTGCAGGCTTATGAGCGATTGGTTTTGCTCGCAGAACGCATCGCCCTGCCCAATCTCATCACCCGGGTACCCTCCGGGGACTTTAACGTCCGCGAATACCAGCACCTGCTGATTGAACAGATCAAGGCGGAATTCGACCATAACCTGTCCCAGCAAATCTATGTCAGCCCCACTGCCTGGAGCGCCCTCGGAAACCTGAAAGAGCAGAATATTTTTATCATCAACTCCGTGGCACAGGCCCTTCCCGGTGAACTAAAGGGAAATGAACTGAGCAGGAAGATCGCTGATCTGCTCAATGTGGATCCCAAAGCATCCATGCACACCATGGTGCTGGAAGCCATCAACCACGAAGCGAAAAAATTACTCTGACCATGTCAGAAAAAAAATACACAGACGCAGGCATCGAAATCAGGGAATGTTACCATGCTTCGGACATCCCCCGCGCGATGGATGAAAAACCCGGGGAATTCCCTTACACAAGGGGCGTACAACCGGACATGTACCGGGGTAAGCTCTGGACCATGCGCCAGTATGCCGGTTTCTCCACCGCAGAAGAAAGCAATAAACGGTATCATTATCTCCTGTCCCAGGGCGTCATGGGCCTGAGTGTGGCCTTTGACCTGCCTACGCAGATTGGGTACGACAGTGACCATCCCCTCGCCGAAGGTGAAGTGGGCAAAGTGGGTGTGGCGATCGACAGCCTGGAAGACATGGAGATCCTCTTCAAGGGCATCGAACTGGAAAAAGTCTCCACCTCCATGACCATTAATGCCACGGGCTACATCCTGCTGGCACTCTATGTGGCACTGGCCAAGAAACAGGGCGCCGATCTCTCCAAAATTGCCGGAACCATCCAGAACGATATCCTCAAAGAATACGCCGCCCGCGGCACCTATATTTATCCGCCCAAGCCTTCCATGCGGATCATCACGGACATTTTTGCATGGTGCTCCAGAGAACTTCCAAAATGGAATACAATCTCGATCTCCGGCTACCATATCCGCGAAGCCGGCAGCACCGCCGTGCAGGAAATTGCCTTCACCCTCGCTAACGGTAAAGCATACGTGAAAGCAGCCCTGGAGAAAGGATTGGACATCAATGTTTTTGGGAAGCGACTATCCTTCTTCTTCAACGCCCACAACAACCTGTTTGAGGAAGTGGCTAAGTTCCGCGCAGCCAGGCGGATGTGGGCAAAAATCATGAAGGACCTGGGCGCCACGGACCCAAAAGCCATGATGCTGCGCTTTCATACCCAAACCGGTGGCAGCACCCTGACAGCCCAACAACCCCTCAACAATATCGCCCGTGTCACCATCCAGAGTATGGCAGCCGTGCTGGGCGGCACCCAATCGCTCCATACCAACGGCTATGACGAAGCCCTGAGCCTGCCCACGGAGGAAGCGGCGCGAATCGCACTCCGGACCCAACAGGTAGTGGCATTCGAGAGCGGCGCGCCGGATACGGTTGACCCCTTGGCCGGTTCCTATTTTGTAGAGACCCTGACAGCGGAAACTGAGCAGCTGGCCTGGGAACTGATGGCCCGCATTGATGTCATGGGCGGAGCCGTAGTGGCCGTAGAACAAGGTTTCGTGCAGGATGAAATCGCGCGCAGCGCTTACAAATACCAACGCGACATAGAAGAAGGTAAAAAGATCATCGTAGGCGTCAACAAATTCCACGTGGATGAAAACCAGGATACCCCGCTATTACATATTGATGATTCCATCCGCGAAAGCCAGAGCCTCAAACTGCAATCCCTGCGCAGCCGCCGCAACGCCGATGCCGTGAAAGCCTGCCTGGAAAAAGTGGAAGCCGCCGCCAAAGGAACAGACAACCTGATGCCGGTGGTCATTGATGCCGTAGAAGCCTACTGCACCCTGGGCGAGATCGCGGACGCACTTAGGGGGGTGTATGGAGAACAGCGATGAACTTACGCGCGCAATGCCAGGGCTAAAGTGTTAGCCTTTGGCAGCTACCAGGTAGCTGTTGTATTCATGCCGAAGATCATTAATCACCTTCTCGAGGGTGTTATATTCATCCAGCAGATTTTCATGATCCGCCAGCAATTCGGAATCCATCTGGCCGGTTTCGAGGCCAGGATCCCGGCCCACCTCGGTGATATGCTCCCGGATTTTATGGGTCAGTTCTTCGATATTATTTCGCTGGATGATAAATTGGTTCTGAAAATGTTCGATGCCCTTCCGCGTCTCCTGGGAGTTATTGTGCTGGGAAATTTCTTCCAGCCGGTGCACCAGCACACGCAGGTCTTCCTTGTAAAAATCAAGTCCCTTGATCCACTCGTTATGTTCTGCGCTGATGCGGGTTAAATTCACGTTGCTCATATTGGTAGGTTTCCAACAAACTTAGACGCAGAAAACAAGAGTACCCATGATGGACATCAGCCAGGATGGTGTAAGTCATCAGACCTCTTAGTCCAAAATAGTTTCTTGGTCAGCTTTTCCAGCTCCACCGCATGAAACACGATGGCAGCGGCAGCCACACATCCAAGGAGTTCCTCAAGGGTGAGCGGAGCAGTCCTGAATGCTTTATTGAAGAAGGGAAGATAGATTACCCCCAACTGCAGCAGAATGGTGAGGACCACGGCTCCAACCAGGGGAGGATTGGAAAAAATGCCCTGCTGAAACAGGAAAAAGCGATCACTCCGGATGGCCAGCACATGCCCCAATTGCGCAAAAGCAAGAATGGTGAAGACTATCGTCTGCCAGTTATCGTGTTTGGTATGAATGGCCCAGGCCTGCGCGCCCAGCGTGACGCCTGCCATCAACAGCCCCACCCACACAATGTGAAATCCGATGCCGTCTGAAAACAGGCTTTCACCGGATTTACGGGGCGGCTTCTTCATGATATCTCGTTCAGCCCCCTCTCCTGCAAGGGCAAGACCCGGCAAGCCGTCTGTGACCAGGTTGATCCACAAGAGGTGAATGGGCAGCAACGGAATCGGCAGGCCAATCAGCGGGGCCAGGAAAATTGTCCAGATCTCCGCGCTGTTGCAGGTCATGATGTACTTGACGAACTTACGGATGTTCTCAAAAATGCGCCGGCCCTCTTTCACGGCCTTGACAATGGTGGCGAAGTTATCGTCCAGAAGGATCATATGGGCCGCCTCCTTGCTCACATCCGTGCCGTTGATCCCCATCGCCACTCCAATATCCGCCTTCTTCAGCGAAGGCGCGTCATTCACCCCGTCACCGGTCATGGAAACAAAGTGATGCTTCTGCTGAAGCGCCTTCACGATCTGAAGCTTCTGTTCAGGGCTAACGCGGGCGTATACCCGAACTTTCTCCACGATGTCCTGGTAGGTTTCCAGGGGCATGTTTTTCAACTCCGCTCCAGTCAGCACCAGGTCTGCGGGGCCCAGGATCCCTATTTGTCGCGCTATGGAAGCCGCCGTTGCGGGATGGTCTCCCGTAATCATCACCGGGTGTATCCCTGCCGTCTTGCAATCCGTGATGGCCTGCCGCACTTCCTCCCGCGGGGGGTCAATCATGGCCGCGACGCCTGCAAACTGCAGGTCTTTCTCCACGGCTTCATAAACAAAGGGTTCGGGGAGCCTGTCAATGATATTGACGCCATAGGCCAGCACCCGCATGCCCTCCGCAGCGAGGGCGTTGGTCTTCTCCATAACCCGCGGTACCATTTCCCCATTGGCCAGGCTGCCGGTGATGGATTCCACGGCGCCTTTTGAAATCACCAGGAAGCGACCGTTGAAATCGTGCACGGTGGTCATGCATTTCCGGTCTGAATCAAAAGGAAGTTCCGCCCTGCGTTCGTAAGCATCAGCAATCGCCCTGAATGTATCCATGCCGTGTTGCTGCACCACGTATTCCACCAGTGCAATCTCGGTGGGGTCTCCCAGGGCAGTTTGACCGGCGGTATTTTTGACATCATGGTTCAACGCCATCGCCACCATCAGCACCGGAAGGTCCATCTGCGCATCAAAGGGCGTTGGCTCATGGATGGCTTCCACGACTTTCATCTTATTCTGCGTAAGGGTACCGGTTTTATCGGTACAAATAAAGGTGACGGACCCCAGGGTCTCCACGGCCGGAAGCTTGCGGATCAACGCCTGCTGCTTGACCAGCCTTTTGGCCCCACGTGCCAGTGCAATGGTGATCAGCGCAGGCAGCGCTTCAGGAATGGCCGCTACGGCCAGCGAAATGGACAGGAGCAACATCTTCAGCGGTTCTTCACCCCGCAGGATGCCTACACCCAGCAACAACACACAAATGCCGAGGATCAGGTAAGAGAGTTTCTTTCCAAAATCGGCCATGCGCTTCTGCAACGGAGTGGTTCCTCCCTGTTCCTGCAGCATCGCCGCGATCTTTCCCATCTCCGTCTGCATACCGGTGGAGGTGACAACGCCCCGGGCGCGACCGTTGGTGATCAGCGTACTTTTGTAGGCCATATTCAGTCGGTCCCCAAGTGGTATATCCCTTCCGGCCAGCGACTCTGAATGCTTGTCCACCGGGACGGACTCTCCCGTCAGGGCAGACTCATCCACGTTAAAGGAATGCGTTTCCGTCAATCGGATATCAGCCGGTACGGCATTGCCCGCCTCCAGCAATACCACATCACCCGGAACCAGCGCAGACGAGGGCAATTGCACAGACACCCCTCCACGCATCACCTGCGCCTGCAGGGTGGCCATCTTTTTAAGCGCCTCCATCGCTTTCTCTGCCCGATACTCCTGCACAAATCCAATCACAGCGTTCAGAAAAACAATCACCAGGATGATGATGGTATCCGTCAGATCTCCCACAATGCCGGAGATGACAGCTGCTACCATCAGAACGATGATCATGAAATCCTTAAACTGCGCCAGGAAAAGCATCCACGGCGGCATCTTCTTCTTCTCCACCAATTCATTGGGACCATGGCGCAGCAATCGTGCCTGCGCCTCCTCCCCGGTCAGGCCCTTTTCAGAACTCTGCAGTTGGTCAAATACCTCTGCAAGATTGTACTGGTGCCATTCCATAGCCGATGGGTTTGAATATTTACAGCGAAGTAAAAGGTTGACCAGGCAGACCACAAACATCAGTGCAGCTCAGGCAATAAAGCTCGATTTGTAAAATACCCTTTGATCGTCTGCAACTGCCCTAGGTCCGCTGGATCCCCATAAAAATACGGCTAATTCTCTTCCACGAAACTGACCCTTCCGTTATCCATATTGTACAGGCCACCAATGATGTTGATGGCTTTTCTTTCGTACAACGGCGCCAGCACCGGCGTTGACTTTTTCAGGGTATGCATGCCGTGGAGGATATTTGCGTAAACGGCTATCGAGGCGTTGCTCCGATCTGCTTCCGGCAGTCTTTTTTCCTCTTCCTCCTGACGGATATATTCTACCAGGTTCTTAATGTGCCCCGGGGTATGTGTGTTGGCTGTGTCTTCCAGGTAAGCTTGCACGGCTCCGCAATCCTGGTGCCCCAACACCACCACTGTATTCACACCCAGGTGTTCAACGGCATATTCCACGCTGGCCAGTTCGTAATCCCCTATGACATTTCCCGCGGTTCGGATGGAAAATATATCCCCAAATCCCTGGTCAAAAATCAGCTCCGGCGGAACCCTCGAGTCTGAGCAGCTGACCACCGCTGCAATGGGATGCTGTCCTTTCTTAAGCTCCCGGATTCTTGCCAGTGTTTCATCCGGATGGATGGGATGACCGGACACAAATCTTGCGTTGCCTGCTTTCAGGATATTCAGTCTGGATTCGGATGAAGACCCGATGTCTGTTCTGTCTTTTTTTACGCTTTGATTGTTGGCATGACAAGAGAGGAAGAATATCAGCAGAATCAAGAGCCTCGGGAGCATTTTCATCATATAAAATTTCCCAAAATTCCGCCGCATGGGCGATTTATCGGGTGACTTTGCTCACTTGTGCCGGTAAATCTGATCAAAAAAAATGGAACTTGCATGCCGATGTACAGTTTCTCAACCCGTTGGCTGCATGACGAGCATTTAACCTGTTCTACCCTGGTTTTTGTCGCTGAATTTTCTGGTGGATCGGCACCAGCTTCGGAAGAGCTGCGGATCCGTAAAAACCAAAGAGCTCCAGCGCAAAAAATCCGGATCGGATGGAAGGATCCGCTTCTGCCATCCGCCTGGCCTCTTCAACGGTGGCTACATTGAAAACATATATCCCCCGGAATTGCTGGTCATTTTTTTCCAAAGGTCCCGCTATCACCAACAGACCCTTTTCAGCCATACTGTTGATAAAGCCAAAATGTCCCTTCATCAGGCTGTCCCTTTGGGCCTGGCTCACTTCAGACTTGCTCCCTGTCCTGAGTATGGCCAGCACATACATTTTCATTCCTCGTTCATCGGCACCCAGGGAGTCGGCAAGTTTCTGGTCATAAGCATAGTCCCCGACCTGCGCGCAAATCATCGTCGGCGCCGCAGACCAAATCAACCATAATATGAACCTGATCATGTGTTTGGAAATTGATATCGAATATATGCATAACCAGCATCCAAATGCATCCATTGGATCAGATGCCCTGCATCCTTTCCCGGTCAACACGCGTTCACTCCTTCGGGGAACCGGTGTTTATTGGTTGCTTCCGCTGCCCGGGATGCCGCGCATCGGATCCACACCGGTCATTTCCCAGTGTACGAGAGACAGCGGGATGCACCCTGCTTCATTGAGCCCGTTGAGAAAATCTTTCAGGCGAAATGGTTCCTGGCGCAGCTCTTTTTGCCTGGCCAGTTCCGTCATTGCCTGTTCCACCAGGTATTTCCCGGTGATATAACTGGATCCATATCCAGGCTGGCGCATATACAGGTGCTGCTCAAAAATCCTCAGTTCTTTCTCCGTCTTCATCCACCCGCGGGGGGTGTAGTCCATATGAATCCCGCCAGCTTGCTCCATAGTCATTTCGTTGGCGTGGGCATAAAGTGACCCCAAACCCCGCGCGGCGCGCTGTGCCACCATGATATAGACGATTTCCCGGACACGGGGATCATCTGCATAAAGACCGGCTTGCATGAACATCTCCTCCACCGCCGTTGCCAGGCCTTCATTGCGATTGTCGAAAATATTATAGAGCAATGGACTCCGCCGGATCTGGCTCTGGTGGCTGTCCAGGTCCAGCCTCGCCAGTTCAAACCAGTGATAAAAATGAGAATACAGGGGTCTTGGGTCGATGTGCGACCCAATGAGAAAGAAATTCCGTTTCTCTTTGGGTACATATCGCCCCAAATGCGCTTTCAATGCTGGTTCAAAATAATCAGCCACCGTAACGATGCTGTCTTCCCGGAGAAAACGCAAAAGACTCCGGGCGGATCGCGCCGCCAGGCTGTCGTACGCTTCCGGGCTGTTGGCTTCCCGCAGGGGCGGCAAATTCCGGTTGCGATGCTCTTCCAGTTTCAGTCCCGCCCAGGCCCGGGCCAGCTCCCGCTTCAGGATCATGACCTCGTCCTCCCAGGTCAGGGGAACCAGGTGCACCTGTTGCAGGTTCCAGGTATAGGCTTCCTTTCCAATACCGGAAGGCCCATTCTTTCCGGGTGCTTCCGTTTCCAGCCATTCCACCAGGGAATGCGTGGACGTGATGGCTTGTTCAAGGCTGGCCGAAAGCTGAGCGTCCTTGCGCACGCCTTCAAATTCAAGGATGGATCTTAAGTCGCCTTCCTGCAACCGGATATCGCGGATGCCGGCAACCCAAAGCTCGCGGGCATTGCCGGTCAGGTTTTTCCGGGCTTGTTGATTCAAAACCGGTATCACTTTCAAAGCCGCTTCCAACCTGCGCGCGGAAGCCGCATCCAGCGGAAAAGCATAGGTCCACACTTCCACCACCGCATGATGGGTTGGCCCTTCATGTGCGGGCACATCACTCCGTTCCATTTTGATGCTGGTATAAAAAGCCGGATCCCGCTCCCATGGCTTTAAGATCCGGTGGTTGAAATCATACCCGTTCATCTCCGCAAGGACAATGCGCCAGTCCACCTGATGCGCCACCGGCCAGCCACTGGTATCCATGGAGACCAGCCTCTCACGAAGCGCCTGGAACAGGGGCCATCTCTTCTCAAACTGCTCCCTGGTATAGTCCGGTGCGCCCTCCAATAAGGGTGGTTGTTCAAAAGCACGCCATTCCGCATGCAATGCAACCAGGGCCTCGTAGCTGGCCATCTTGACTGTCTTCGAAGTCTTCTGTGTGCAGGACAGAACAAGCACTGCCCAGGAAAGGCAGATCAAAACTCTTCTCATTGATCTGGGTATTGAGTTGATGAAGCGGATGACAGGCCACGCTGGCGTACATAAATATCTCCAAAGCTGGAGGCGATGAATTTCTTACCGGCAATCAGGGTCTTCATCTCTTGCACAGACACCCACTGGGGCAGCGCGAAGACCATCGACTCCCCTACACTATAATTGCACTCCGGATCTCCACCCCGTTCTGCAATCAATTCCAGGCAATCCAATGCCTTGTCCAACTGTTCTGGAACACAATACTCATAGGAAATGGCGGGCACGGGCTGGTGCAGCCCCTGCAGCACCTCGGATTCATAACCGTCCACGGCAACCACCTTCGCCCCAATCCTCAGCAGCGCGTCAATCCGATTGCTCACATTGGCCCCCAGGTCAAAAACCAATGCACCGGGTTGCACGAAACCAGCATAGAATGCCTGCCGGTTCCGCAAAGCCCTCTTTTCAATCAGCGGATGAAAAAGTTTTCCCAGGTAATGACGGGGTATGTCTACGAAATACTTACGCATGCTTCCGTTTAGTGCCTGCAATATAGGGCATCAGTTGTATTCGTGCTTTCCTCCCTAATAGGCCAGACTGGAAGTATATGGACTAATCTTTCTTGCAGATATCAAAACGGTTGAACTGAACTCTTCCAAAATCTTTTACTGTCTTGACTTTCGTGGTAATCTTTTCAGGGTCTGCCCCACCAAGAAGAACCAGAAGCGGTCGTTTTTCCGGGTGTTCAACAACATCCGAAGTACGGTCCGCCCCGCTCTTTCTCAAAACCATGATCATATCAGGATACGGGTCGAGATTCAGATCCCCCGAACTCGTATCCAGCATGGAATAGTTTGAAGGAACGAATCTCGCCAAAGAAATTGGCAGGCTACCTATTTGGCTATTACTTGCCTCAGACACTGTATTCAAATCTACTATTGCTGTGTTGGCACTATTCCCATCTGCATCAATTTTTTCAACTCTGGGAACACGCACATTCGCCGGATCCGCAACTTCCCGCTGCTTATTCTGACCGCAGGATGCAGCAAACAGCAAAAATCCAAATAACAATGATTGTCGAAACATCATATAACCATTGCGGATACCGCCTTGGGGCTACTGCTCAGAACGGGAAATCCAATAACCAAGTGCGTGTTGCAGCCTGGTTCCGCATCGTAGAATGAAGAAAGTTCATCTTCCACTGGCCGTCAACTCTCCCGAATGTAATGAAAATGATCACCTTCCTTTGCGAAGTGTAGCCCTGTATTCACCCAGGCGTGCGGCACTGCGAAGGGTCAAAATCACAACTAAAATTTGGCAGAGGATAGTCAGAATCGAAAAAATCGCAAAAGGAGAATCTGGACCAGATGGAACCGGGTCATTTCTGTCTGAGGCTGATAACGGAGGATAGATGGTCCAACCGCCTCTAAATAAAAATCCCAAAAAAGCGACCAAACCGGTAAACAGCACAGTGATTAAAAATCCACAAAAAAGAACAATCACAAAACTCATTTGGGTTCTCAAATCTATTCGGCCTGTCTTGAAATAAAAAACCTGGAACAAAACCAACAACAGAATACTAAAGAAAACCATCCAGCTGTCAACAACAATGTATGTGTCGTGCAAGTGCAAGTCTAGGGTTCTGTCAAGAAACCTGCCTCCAAAAAAACCAAGTACTGGATAACAGTACCGAAAATCGACCCGGACACCCAGATCAAATCAGAAGTAAAATATCTTTGAATAAACGATCTCATATTTTTCATTGTAGCTAACGGCTGCGTATTGGCGCTGGTGGGAAATTTGAAAAACGTCTGCCCAACCTTAATCGCCTCGCACTTAAAAGCTGCCTTTGCTTATGGCTTCGGCGCCAGTCTGCATTAGCAGCAGGTTCAATTCCTTTTTCATCTTTTCCAGAATGTATTTGCAATCCTGATTTCCCATTAAATTATGAAGTTCATAGGGGTCACTTTCTAGGTCATACAGTTCATCCATTCCGTCCAGGTCAAGATGATGTATGTACTTGTAGCGATTGTCCCGTACTGCCTTATAACCCATTTTAAGTATCCTGGGAAAAACCGAATCGCTGTAATATTCAACCAGAAACGAACTTCGCCATTCATAGATTTTATCATTAAAAATGGGTACCCATGATTTACCATGAAGATGAGAACCTGGCGCTTGACCAGCCATCTCCAGTATCGTTGGAGCCAGGTCAATACTCAATACCATTTGTTTGGGCTTGATTCCAGCCTTTATCAATGGCGGATACCTGACAAGCATGGGAATACGTATGGCTTCTTCATAGGCCAGCCTACGTTCCAGATCAAGACAATGCTCGCCATACCAATAACCATGATCGCTGCTGAATACAACAATGGTATTGTCTAAAGTTCCATTGTTTTCAAGGGCTTCTAGTATAGACCCAAGTCCTTCATCGATTGCCATCAGCATTTCCGCACGTTCTCTAATGGTTTTCTCTTTGGTGGAGGTCTCAGGACTCAGGGGCGGAACGCCCGCTATTTTCCGCATCAGGGCTAACTTATCCAATGGAGGTATATTATAATTGGGCCTCCGGTTGAAAACCTCGGATGCATACATACCCTTATGCCTTTCAGCAGGAATAAAGTCTCCCTCCCCATTGTTTGCCACACTGCCATCATCCTGTTGCGCAATATTGGGGTGGAGAGCCTTGTGTGCCAGGTACAATACAAATGGCTGACCACGCGCTCCATTGATAAATTGAAGGGAGTGATCTATGAGTATGTCGGTTACATATCCTTTTACGGTTTGCTGTCTGCCGTTGATATTTAAAGCCGGATCTATAGCTTCCCCTTGTCCTCTGAGCGATACCCAATAATCAAATCCGGGACGCTTTGAATCATCATTGCCCATATGCCACTTACCAATAAAAGCGGTAGTATAGCCTTTATCATGCAATTGCTTTGGAAAAGTATTCAGTGCATGACTTTGCTTATTGCGTGCGGTGTTGTCAATGATGCCATTGGTATGGGGATATTGTCCTGTCAGAAAGCTGGCACGGCTTGGTGAACAAAGAGGAGTAGTAGCAAAAGCATTGACAAAACATGCTCCTTCTTTCACTAACCTATCAATGTTTGGTGTCTTGATATAATTGTGCCCCGCCTCGCCATACTCATCCCACCGCATGTCATCCACCAGGATAACCACAATATTCGGGCGTTTTTCATACTCAATTGATGTACTAAAATTGATACTACTTCCCTCCCATCTGGGCATATCTTGTGCGGAGACTCGAAAAGAAAATACGATCAACAGGATACCAATCGCGATGGTTTCTTTGACTATGCTCATTTACTAATATACAACAATCGTTCAATAGTGAATCCCGGAAAGCACTGCCGTTGACCTATAGGGCTTGATGCAGTCAAGGCCGTAGCGGGCTCCGGGTGGACAAAATTGGCTATCTTGCCTTTTCAACCAATTTACGCCAGCCGTTGAATTAAAACAAACCCAGCGGGCACGGATTGTGTCAAGCCTCATGTTATATACAATTATTAAAATTCATTAAGTTTGGATTATGAAGACTCTCGGAGACATTAAGCTCAAGCTATCTCTTCTTAAGCCTATGCTTGAGAAGCAGTACGCTGTCTCGGAATTAGGTCTTTTTGGCTCCTATGTACGAAATGAGCAAAATGATCAAAGCGATATCGATATTCTGGTAGATTTCAAAAGGCCAATAGGCATTGAATTTGTTGACTTGGCTGACCTTCTGGAGAAAGAACTTGATTTAAAGGTCGATCTAGTGTCCAGAAATGGCATCCAACCAAAATACTTCTCCGCCATCCAGCCTGAAATTTGCTATGTCTAGGAGAGATACCCAATTACCTATTGAGGATATTCTCGAGGCCGCCAATAGAATCCTGACCTACACCACAGATTTGTCATTTGAAGACTTTACTGCTGATCAGAAAACTGTCGATGCCGTCGCACGAAACTTCGAAATAATTGGAGAAGCCGCATCCAGACTACCAGAAGAATTCAAATCCATGCACCCTTATATAAATTGGATACGGACTATTGGACTTAGGAACAGAATTATCCATGAGTATTCTGAAGTCAACAACTCGCTCGTTTGGAAAATAAAGCTCGATTACATTCCGCGGCTGATCTCCGCCCGATAAAATATCCAATCCCGCCATTGTCCATAACGGTTCGGGCAATGCCGAAGGCGGGATTTCAAAGCCCCAATGTTTTAATTTAACACAAATGTTCAATAGAGCTCCAAATGCTCAATTCAGAACTGCAGCTACGCTGTTGGCAATACCTTGTAGGTGGCAGTATTTTTATTCAGGGAAGCACATATATTTCCAAACGTTCTCAAATTTTGGTCGTCCATTTGGATTTAATGGAGTTACTATATCCACTGCAGTTGATCCATGAGTAGGACTTGCAGAACCTTGTGTCGGCGGTGGAACAACTTCAGTAAACAGTTGGTGTGAACCACCAAAATCTGTTTGAGTATCTACATTAATCTGTTTGCCTGCTAATCCTATTGTATTCCACACATTAGAAACAAAATTCCATTGTGATAAATTGTCATTCTTGTTTGAAAACCCAAAAACTTTGCTGTTTGGCGTAGCACCCGTATTTGAAACCCAACTTGGATAAGAACCGTTAGCTAAGGTAAATCCATTTGGTCCACTAAATAAGCTTGCGCGCAATAAGTTTACCTGTTTACTTATATAGAAAGTATGTCCACTCCCTTGTGAATGTCCCGCCAAACTTATTAATTCCCATTTGACTCCATTGCCGCCACTTAAAAATTGCTTCCAATTCTCATTTGGTTTCTGGGCATCTAAATATAAAATCATTTTCTGTATTCTATTTGTGAATCCATCACCCTGCCCGACATTTACATTTGGTGAATGGTCAATTCCTGTAAAGAACTCTTTTAAAACGTTCGCATCACATTGGTCGTCATTGGTACTTCCGCAATAACTGCCTACATCTTGCGTATTTTGGTAATGAATCCCAATGGCGTGATAACCATATTCAGAAGCAGTTTGCAAAATTTTCAAATATGTTTGGGGTTTTGCAAAAGTTCCAGGTAAGAAAACAAACAACTTATTCTTTCTTACCGTTGCTTCCTTTGGTAAGTAAGCGTATTGGGTTGACAAACCTGTCGTAATGTTCCCGTCAGTCGCCTGAGGAAACACTTCATAACTAACAAACTCGTAGGGTACTTGAAAGGCAGGAGTTGGATTAGCAGTATCTCGTTCGTCTTTTGAGCAAGATATCAGAACCAGAATAGATAAAATTGTGATTGTTGAAGCGCGCATATAATTTTGTTTTTTCTGTTAAACTATCAGTATTGCTATTGGTTTAACTTATTTGCCAATATTGCCACCAACGTTGATATTTCTGCGGTGGTGCCTTTCCCAAGCCGCGTCACGTACCACTAAACGATAGCGTTGAATGAAGGGAATACTTAAAATAAACACGTCACGGCACAATTGCAGAAACATTTTGTTGGCAGCAAGAGGGCTTACCTTTTCCTGATTGTCTATTTTACTTTTTCAAATCGGTGATGTATCATCCTAATATGTTGAAGGCTAAATCCATTTACGTCACCTTTATGATTAAATGTAAAACTGGTAAGAACATTCCACCCTTCGCCCATCCCGGATTCCATTAAAAATATAAATTGATTTTCCCCATAAGGAGTTAAAACCTTTTCTGAAACGGTTGGTCGCTTAAGTATTAATTCATTGCTATTATTTAGTTCTATTTTAAAATAATAATCTAAATGCTTGCTATAATACAAACCTGTAAATTGTTTAAGATATTTTGTGGATACGCCAAGTGAATCAAACTTATTTCGTTCCATTGTCTCTATGAATGTAGGGCTAACTGCTTCTAATTTCATAACGGAGTCTGGGTGGCTTTGAATAAACCGGAAATAGTTTGGATAGCCCAGGTCTTTAAATAAGTTATCAGCAATTGGGACAAGTGGGAAAAAATCTCTTGCCGTATGATATAATCTTAGTCTGCCATCTTCTGTTTTGATATCATAATAACGAATATGCTTAAGATGACTGCTGTATGTGCCTTCATTTGTAACCCAATACCTGCCAGAGTAACTATTTAGTTTGTCGGCATTCAATTCAATGGCAGGTTTTGAGTACACTTCATTAAAATCTGTAACTGCTTCCTTTGTATAAGGAAGGAAGTAATCCAAAATATGTTCTGCTTTATCAAGTAAGTTCTCGTTATTGGATATAGTAATAATATCTAGCTTAAGACTAGGGATACTGCGGATATAGATAACCTTATTCACACCATTATGCTGGATAACGAGATGCCCATTTCGCTCATTCAATTCAATGCCAAAAGTATAATGTTTTTCTTTTAGTACGGGAATGAGCCTTGCATATTTATATAACCGTTCAAAAGCCTTTGCCACAAAAGAGTTTTTGTCATTGCAGGCGATGGTCCATTTCTCTAAATCGTCAGCGGTACTCACAATACGATAGTTGGAAGCCGGTGATATTTTTATTTTATCAAATCTGCGGTACGTATTCTTTCCCTCATAGCGATTGACTAATCCTGGTATTATTTTTCCTAAATCATCATTCATCTGTGTTGCATTCATCTGCAATGGTCTGAACAATTTTTCCTTCATATAAAATTCAAGGCTTTTATTTGATGCAACTTCCATAATTAACCGAAGTAAGCCATAGTCAGAATTACAGTACATATACCCGTTGCCCGGCTCAAACTGTGGCACCGACTGATTATACAATAAGTCAAGAAACTGTTCTTTGTCCAGTCGGTTATTCATGGCTGCTTGTGTAAGTAATAATGTTCCCCATTCATCAACAAAACCACTGCTGTGGTTGAGTAAATCACGAATAGTTACCGGTTCGCTCCATACGGGAAGTTGCGGAAAATATTTACGTACCTTATCATTAAAGCTGAGCAATCCATCGCTTTCCATCATGGCTAAAACCACAGCCATAAACTCCCTAGTTTGCGAATATTCAAATCGCACTGATGATTGATGGGTAAAAGGTACTTTATGTTCGATAACCGCCATGCCATAATTTTTCTTTGTAACAGGCCTGCCATTTTGTAAAATGGTAATGGCTATGCCGGGTGACGAAATATTGTTATAAGGCTTAAACAAACTGTCAAGATAGTTTGCTAGACCAGAGTTAACTTGCGCAAATGAATCTTGTAAAATAAACGCGAATGAAAGCAGTAATATAAATCGTCTCATATATAATTATTTTCTTTTTGGCAAACGCTGAAAACATGTCAGTTAACGCCATTTCAGTATAAAATGATTCAATATCGACTTGGAAACTAAATTGTCCAAAGCCCTATTACTGCTAACCGTTCGGCTATTGCCGAAGGCGGGGCGTTTCAGCACCACAGTTTATTTGAAAAACCAAAGTTCGGTTAAGCAGAAAAGTGTCAATGAAGCCCGTCACTCCCGCATTTGGCAATACCTTGCTAGCGGCAGGGTGCCTTCAGCATTGTCGTTCACCTTACCTTAATGTATTTCATATCGATCATCTTGTTCTGTTTAGAGCATATCCTTGACCTGCATCTCCGACCCTGGGTATAAGACTGTCATCCAGTATGAAAAGTATGTCTTTAGTTACTTCCCAAAATAGCTGATATTCCTTTGGTGCTCCTGTCGAAAGATAGTAAACACTATGCATAGAGTCCAGTGATGTGCCATGTTTGACTACTATCTTTCCCGAGTTAGTTAGTCGATCATTGTCTTTTCCAACATAAACTCTTGCCATTGTATAGGTCGAAGGCGAGCCAGTTTGCGTATTGCCATAAATAACAAGTGCAAACTTCAATCTTTCGCAGTCAGGGCAAGGTATTCTACTCTCATATACCGACAATACCGAGTCACCATTTGTATTGGTTGCTGGATACCAGGGTTCAGGTGCATTTTTTGGGGCCTCACAGGAGCCGAATAATAATTTAATGGATAATATAGTTACAGCAGCATACATTATTGAATTTGATTTTGCATTCATCCTATTTAAGATTTACGTTCACATTAAAGTCTTTACTGTCTTTCTAACACCGCCGCTAACGTCCTAGGCCTTCTGCAGCCCGGGATAAACTCCAGACGCCGCGGAGACGTAAATTTATTATCTTTTTCCGCTAATCTATTTACGGCGACGCCTGCATAAAAAAAACTCGCTGTCCCAAATACTGTATCAGCCCCTTAATTCTTGGACGTTTAGGTGGTTAAAGTTAGTCTGTCTGTATTTTTGTAGGGTACGGGAACTGCAGATTTTTTCCAGACAAATTCCGGCGGTTTTCGGCCAAGGGAGCCGTGCTTTCGGACATTGTTGTACCATTCATAGTACCGGCCGAAGACCAGTTGTCCGTGGTGCAGGGATTCAAATTCAAAACGTTCGATAAGCTCCCGTTGGACATTGCTGTGCAGGGCCTCGATATAGCCATTTTCTTCCGGTGTAGCCACATGTGTAAACTCCTGGCTTATGCCCTTTTCATGGAGATATTCCCGGACCACGCCAGTGATGAACTGACTCCCATTGTCATTTCGGATGGTCATGCCATGGATTTTGTATTCCATCAACAGCAAGGACAGCATCACAATCACATCTCCCTTCTTGATATTGAACCACATCATATGGATCAGTATCTTACGGCTGTATACGTCCATTACGGTCAGTAGCAGCGCATTTCTCCTGGCCCCATGGATATGGACATACTTGATGCCCATGCAAAGATGTTCCAGGGGCTTTACCGCTACGATTTTCCGGAACCTCACGAACTGCCGCGGTTTTCCTGACCGGCCAATCTTCCGGTTAAACAGCAGATGATGTGTTTTCATAAGGCTATAAACCTTCTTTTGATTGATGATCCAGCCCTCCTCCCGCAGGCAGTCCCACACGTTACGATAACCATAACAACAGAACTCGTGCTGCAGAATCCCTTCCATCCGGCCGACTACCGCCATATTGTCAAAGACCTCTCCCTGGATATTGGATGTCACCTGTGATGGCCTCCTTCCTAGTCGCCCGTTGCTCCGCTTGTGATAGAAGGTGCTGCGGGGCACCGACGTCCATTCCAGCAGTTCGCGAAGGCCGACCAGTGGATGACTTCGGTACCGCCGAACTACCTCGATCGCTTCTGCGCGTGGGACGGACTTTTTTTTAAAAGCTCGTTTTTTGACTTCCAGTTCCAGCACCAGGCGTGCTACCACATTTTTCAGGATACGGATTTGCTCCTCTGCCGCCTTCATGGCAGGATATTTCTAGCGAGCATAGCTTTTCAGGCTGGCCACACCTCCTTCGTTAAAGATCTCCTTCCATCTGCGGAATACCGAAGAGGAAAGACTGTGTTTGCGCAATGTCTGGG
>Ga0114939_10000356_pt1 | contig 38551 bp, 27 predicted proteins | sample AshMeaCrysSpring_FD_87196 | JGI IMG/M metagenome (GOLD analysis project Ga0114939, IMG submission 87196) | Groundwater microbial communities from Big Spring, Nevada to study Microbial Dark Matter (Phase II) - Ash Meadows Crystal Spring | ecosystem: Environmental > Aquatic > Deep subsurface >...
CACGAGATCCGCCTGCGCCACGCCCAGGCATTGCGCAAAGACAAATCCCTCGATGTTTCGAACCTCAAGGGAAACGCGAAGAACGAAACGGTTTACATTTCCGCCGGCGGCAAGAGTGAGTGCTTCGAGGGGCTCCCCTTCCATTTCAACGGCTGCCGCTACGTCGAGATCAGCGGCCTGCCTTCCCGCGAAGCCCTCGAACAGCTCGATGCCATTCATTTCGGGGATGCCATGCGTCCGGTCTCAACCCTCCAGTCGTCCGACTCCCGGCTCAATCGCCTCTGGGAGATGATGCGGCACACGTATCACAGCAATTTCAAGAGCGGCATCCTCACTGACTGCGTCGGACGCAATGAACGCGGGGCCTGGCTGGGCGACGGCTACACCAGCCACATCAAAACGGTCGGATACTTCTTCGACAGCATCGCCCATCACCGCAAGCGGATGCAGGATCTGCGCGATCAAGTCGCCATCCGTTCCGGATCCACGCCGCCGGGGCAGGTCGGTTGCCGGGCGCCGGGTTTCGGTGCCGCCTCCTCTCCGTTTTGGTCCGACGCGGCGACGATCGTGCCGAGGGATGCGCACGTGTTTTATGACGATCTGCACACCGTCGAATGGCAATATGGCGACGGCGGCGGACAGTCCAAAGCTCTTGTCGATTTCTATCAGACCGAGAACGGCCCCTCGGGCAAATGGACGCGACTCGAGCAATCGTTCAAGATCTGGGGCCCCTGGCTCGACCGCGCGATCCATCTGCCGCCCGGCTCGGACCGGACCCGCTGGAACAGCCTCGATTATCCCTCCACCTGGTTCAACCGCGCAAAAAAGGTTCATTCCACATCGAAAGAAGCCTTCGGAACCTTCTGGTGGGCGGCGAGCGCGCGGGCTGTGGCCGACATGGCGCGCTGTCTTGCCAAAGAGGACGAAGCGAAAGAATATGACGCGATGGCGAAACGCAGCAATGACGCGCTGATCCGCGATTTCGACAACGGCGACGGCACTTGGGATCTGAACGACCAGCCGATTTACACCTACGGGCTCATCTCCGGCGCGGCGGGCGGCGACCTGAAGCAGGTCTTCGTGAAAAATCTCCTGCAAACCGTCAAAGCCTACGGCGGGCATCTCTCGGGCGGAACTGATGTGTTCTATCAGACGCTGATCGCGCTCTCCCACAACGGCTATCCCGATCTGGCCTGGTTCATGGCCATGCGGCAGGAGATGCCGTCGTTCGGATACATGATCGATGCCGGTGCCACCGCGTTCTGGGAGCGCTTTGACTTGCACCATCCCGAATGGGGAATGAACCGGATCACCACCACTCTGGACTTCAACCATGTCGGCTTGCTTCCCGTCGGCGAGTGGATCGTCGAGGACATCGTCGGCCTGCGGCCCGACCCGGCGCAGCCGGGGTTCAAGCACTTCTTCATCAAGCCGTGGACCGGCAGCGAGCCCAAGCAAATCGACTTCCGGTTCGATTCGCCGCGCGGCCCGATCCGCGTGGCATGGAAACGCGACGGCGACAAGTTAACGCTCGATGCCACCGTTCCGCCCAACTGCACGGCCACCGTGCAATGGCCCGATGGCAGGGAGGAAAACCTCACGTCCGGCACGCATACGCTCACCGGCAACGTCCCGCTGAAAATGGGTCAGGGCGTCGAAGGTGGTCTCGACGAAATCCGCCGCTACTTCAAAGAAAACCCCTACGACCCCGCCAAGGACACCAATCGCTACTTCGAGCGGAAAGGCAAATGATACGTCCGAACCCAATGATGCCCCTGCTTCTCGCAGGGTTTCTTTCGGCGGGGTGTTCCGTCCTGTTCGCGCAAGACGCTGCCGGGCAATCACCGGCCCTGCCGGTCGATTTGCTTTGCGAGGGGCGGGCCAATCCCCTTGGCATTGATGAGCAACCGTCCGCCCTATCGTGGCACATGGAAGATGATCGGCGCGGGGCAAGGCAGACCGCATGGCGTGTTGTCGGCGCGTCGGAGGTGGAGGCTCTCGAGACCGGGAAGGGCTTGCTTTGGGACAGCGGCAAGGTGGTTTCGGATCAGTCGCAATGGGTGCCATGGGGCGGCCCGAAGCTGGAATCCGGGCAGCGCGTTTTTTGGAAGGTCATGATCTGGGATGCCGATCAGCACCCGACGGCATGGTCGGAACCCGCCATTTTCGAAATGGGGCTGCTGAAGCCCTCGGATTGGCAGGCGCGCTGGATTCAGGGGCCGGAGTCGGCGTTGCAGGTCGAGGGCGAGGCGATGGAGTTTGTGTTCCGCCATCTGTTTCTGGACGGGCCGCGCAACAGCATCAAGTTCAAGGACGATCTGGGAGGCGGGCGCATTCCCGAAGCCCAGGCGCTGGTTCGTGAGCGGGTTCATCCCGCGACGATCTTCCGCCGTGAGTTCGTGCTCGATTCCGCACCCCGCGCCGCGCGGCTGTATCTCTGCGGGCTGGGAAAATACCAGGTCTCCATCAACGGGCGAAAGGTGGACACCGGAAGAGGAGGGCCCTCGTTAACCCATTACACGCTGGGCTCCTACTACCAGACGCTGGACGTTTCGGAGTTCCTCAATCCGGGTGCCAATGCCATCGCCGTGACCGTGGTGCTCGGGCGTTACAACGAGATCCATAAGCCGTATGGCGACCACCCGTGCCTCATCGCGCAGCTCCAGATGCGGATGCCCGATGGAAAGGAAGCCGTTGTCGGCACCGGCCCGGAGTGGAAAATGTCCGCCGACGGCCCGCTGGTTGGCAGCCAGCATAACATGGTGGAAATGTTCGACGCGCGCCGGGACGGTGGGTTTTCCAAACCGGGATTCGACGATGCCAAGTGGGCGCAAGCCCCGGTGATGCCGGAGGCACCGACGGCTCAACTGCGGGGCGAGGTTGTTCCGTCGTCGCGCTGTTTGGAGACGATCAAACCGGAATCGACCCGCTCGCTGGCGCCGGGCGTCAACCTGCTCGATTTCGGCCGCATGATCTCGGGGCATGTGCGGCTGTGCGTCAAAGGCGCGAAGCCGGGAGTCCCCGTCGTGATCCGCTACTACGAGACGCTCTGGCCCTGGGACAACTATCCTCCCGCGAAACTGCCGGCCCCCGAGCGCAACGAGTGGGTTTCGTTCACCACCTTCCCGCATTACGACGCCTACGACGGTCCCGTCCAAAAGGGGCTGCCGATCATGCGGCGGCGGGGTTCCGGGGCGCATGTGAACGGGCATGCCTCGATCGCGCAGACGGATGCCTACATCACGGGCGGACGCGGCGAAGAGTCATGGGAAGCGCCGTTTTCCTGCAACGCATTCCGATACGCGGAAATCATCGTGCCGCCCGGGGTTGAGGCGAAGGTGGAGGCGGTCGGCGTGGTCACCCACACCGACGCGCCGGTGCTGGGCAGCTTTCAATCCTCCTCGCCGCTCTACGAACGCATCTGGCGGGCCGGGCTGGCCTCGGGGCTTTACAACCTGCAGGACGGGACCGCCCACGACAATTTCTACGAGCGCATGAGTTATCTCACTGTTCCCGGCAACCATGGGAACATGATGAATTTCGACATGCAGGCCGTCCTGCGCCGCCAGTTGATGGGGGTGCGGTGGTGGGTCGCTGCCGGCATGAACGACGGGAAGCCGATCGGCACGATGGTGGACAGCCTGCGGTTTGTCGATTTCCACAAAGGGCCGTTCAAAGCCGTCTCGATGTCCGAAGCGCGGTTCTTCGTCGAGATGCCCTACTACCATTACCTCTACTACGGCGACCCCCGCGTGCCGCTGGCGATGCGCTCCGCGTCGGAAGACTTCCTGCGCTTCTGGTCCGAAGACCCGGCTGTTCTGAAAGACGGCGGATTCTTCCGCGCCGATCCCTGGGGCGACCACATCGACAACGGGACACAGCGCGGCATCACGTCCAAGAACCGGCGCCATCTCATGCCGCCGGAACTCTACCACGCCGCCACCCTCGGCCAGTTGTTCGGCCAATATCTCGCGCTGGCCAAGACGCTGGGATTTGAGGGTGAACCCGAAGCCCGCTGGGCCGCCGGAAAAGAGGCCGAGGTCCGCGAAGCGATCAACCTGCGCTATTTCGATGCGAAAAAGGGCGCCTACGGAAATGATGAGATGGTGACGGTGCAGGCCGCCAACGCGCTGCCTTTGGCTTGGGGCATTGCGCCCGACGGTGCCGAGGCCTCGATGGTGAACGCCATCGCCGACGACATCGGAAAGTGGAACGGCCACCAGTCCACCGGCTGGCGCGTCACCCGCGAGCTGTTCGATGTGTTCAGCCGTCACGGGCACATCGATCTCGCCGCGAGACTGATGTCCCGCACGGAATTCCCGAGCTTCGGCAAGATGGTCGAATCCGGTTCCGGCACGCTACACGAATACTGGGGCCTGCCCAACAGCCCGTTCCCGGCCCGCGGCTCGTTCATGCAAAACGAAGGCAACACCGCCGCCTGTGCCTGGTTCCCGCAGGCCCTCGCGGGCATCCGCCCGTCGCTCGACGGCCCCGGCGTCAAGCGCTTCACCGTCGAACCGCACTTGCCCTCCGACCTCGATCATGCCGAATTCCGCTACCGTTCGCCGCACGGCGAGATTGTCAGCGGTTGGCGCAAGGAAGGTGCGGCCACCCGCTTCACGGTCGAGGTTCCGCCCAACACGCAATGCGACTTCTTCCTCCCCGCCACCCCGAAAGCGAGCATCACCGAAAGCGGGAAGCCGCTCGATCAGGCACCGCTCGTTGCCATCAAGAACCGAACCGACGACCGCATCCACCTGGAGCTTCCCGCCGGGCGGTATGAATTTCTGGTCGAACCCGGAGCGCCATGAAAATCAAACTGATGCTCGTGATGGCTGTATGCGCGATGGATGCGGCTGTGCCCGCAAAGGTGATGGCGGGCACGGACATCGCCTACTACGGCATCCGCAGTGAAGACCGGCAGGCGGTTGATGCGATGCTGCCGGATCAGCCGCTGATCCCGCTCGGGATAATTGATGTCACCAAGCCGCCGTTCGATGCCGATCCGACCGGGAAGAAAGATTCTACCAAAGCGATCAGCGACGCGGTTTTCTTTGGCCGCCACCACAAGCTGGCGGTCTGGTTTCCTCTGGGAACCTACACGGTCAGCGACACGATCCCCTGCGCCGGCGGCTGGTCGGATCATCGCACGCTCAACCACAAGTTCCTTCCCTACACCGAAATGTGGCCGTGCGTTCTCATCGGCGAGCGCCGGGACGGACGGCGGCCTGTCGTCGTGCTGGCAGAAAATTCCCCCGGATTCGATCAGGCGAAGCAACCGAAGGTGGTTTTCGATTTCTTCGGGCGGCTTTGGGAACGCAAGACCAAGGACGCCCCGCTCCCGGCGGACATCGGTGCGGCCAATTACCAACAACTTCTCTACGGCATCGACGTGCGGATCGCCCCCGGGCAATCCTGGCGCGGCGGTCGTTGCGTTCGACGCGGCGGAGGGTTCGACGTTGCAGGATTGCGCGTTTGAAGTGGGGGATGGGCTCACCGGCATCCTCGGCGGGCCGGGCAGCGGCGGGGCGGTGTTCAATCTCACGATCCGTGGCGGGAAGACCGGCGCGTTGCTCAATTCCGCACGCCCGACCTGCACGCTGGTCGCCTGCCGCTTCAGCGGACAACGCGATGCCGCGGTCGAATACATGCAGCGCGGGCCGCTCACCCTCGTCGGCTGCGAGTTCGAGTTGCAGGGTCCGGCTGTCGCATTGCGGTCGCTGGATCGTTCGCTCGGAAGCAGCGCTCTGATTGACTGCCGCATCGATTCCTCCACGACCTCCGCCACGGCCATCGACGCAAACACCGCGCTCTACCTGCGCAACACCTGGGTGCGGAATGTCAAAAGTCTGCTGGCCTCCGATCACGCCGGCGAGGTTGCGATCGAATCACCCTCCAACTGGACCTGTGTCGAGGAAATGGCCGTCCCGCACGACTACGCGAAGGGACCGCATTCCTGGGTGTTCATCGATGGCGTTCGGCGCGAGGGAATCCTCCAGGACCTCCGCGCCGGTGGATCTCCGCCCGCCGATCTCCGCACGCGCCACATCTGGGACGCGGAGACGTTTCCCGCATGGAACAGCCCGGGCGTCGTCAACGTGAAAGACGCCCCCTATTCCGCCAAAGGCGACGGGACGACCGACGACCATGCCGCGTTGCAGCGGGCCATCGATGAACACGACACCCTCTTCCTGCCCAAGGGAGCCTATCGCATCACGAAAACCCTCCGGCTCAAACCGCGCACCCGGATCATCGGCGTCAGCCCGTCCTATTCGATGATTGTTCCCGTGAGCGTGCCGGGGGGCGATTTCAACGATCCGGCCCATCCGAAGCCCGCCCTGCAAACCGCGGACACCGCCGATGGTGAAACCGCGCTGGCGTTCTTCAGCGTTTTCATGCCGCGCGAGGACGTGCGGGCCGCCTCGATGCTCGACTGGGCCTGCGGCGGCAAGTCGATCGTGCGGTGCGTGTTTCCGATGACCGGCTACACCGTCAACGATCTCTTCCCACTGGCAAAGGGAATCCGCCCCTGGCACGTGTGGACATGGGAACAAATGGACGATTTCAGCCTCTCGCTCGGGCCCGTGGCTCATCTCATCGAGGACCGGTGGCACTACGGGGAAAAAAATCATCCGCCGGAAAAGTTGGAGGAATTTCGGAAAGCCGCCGCCGCCGCCGTGCCCGACTGGCCCCTGATCCGCGTCCACGGGAATGGCGCGGGCGGGCTCTATCCGTTCTATGCGCTCGACGGCCGCCTCAACGGACCGAACAGCCGCCGCATTCTCGTCGAAAATACCCCCGGGCCATTTTCGATCTACCATGCGCACTTCCAATACGCCTGCGGCGCGGCGGAGATGGAAATTCGCGACGCCTCAAACGTCGCGCTCTACGGCATCAAAAACGAGGGGCTGTCCGTGGCACTGCGCATCACCGGTTCGCAAAACATCCTCGTCGCCGGGTTTGGCGGCCCGGGTGGCCCTCCGCGCGAGGGAAAGTTCCGCGTGGAGAACTCATCGGATGTGTCGCTCGCCGTTCTCACCAATGATTTCCACCCCGGCCGGCCGGGGGGCAAAGTCCCGCTGGTGGTGGCAACCGGTCCCGGCGGAACCGCGATGGATTCCGGCCCGGACCAGCGCCCCGCGCTTTTCCAGATCAGTAAACCGACACCCGCTGCTCGCTAGAGTGGACGCATTAGGGAAATTTGGCTCTACGGGGGGATTTGTGTGGTTGGTGGTCTGTTCGTCTTCGCAAAATTCCCCGAGCCCAAAGGACGGACGCTGGAGGAAATCGAACGCGATCTGACCGATTGACGCCCCTGCCCCCGATCCCCGCGTGGCAAATTGCAGACCATCATGAAACCCCATCCCCATCTGTTGTTGGCGCTCGTCGTCGGGCTCGCGTGCGCTTCCCCGCTCCGCTCGAGCCCGTCCGAGCCCGCGCGTGCTGACCTGGCAGGATCATGGAAGTTCCGGCTGGATGCGGAGAATCGCGGGGTCGAAGAGAGGTGGTTCGAGTCCGGGCTTTCCGAGAAGATCCAGCTGCCGGGCTCCGTGCAGAGCCAGGGATTCGGCGAGAAGGTTTCGCTGAAGGGTCCATGGACGGCGGTGGTCGGCATGGAGCCCTGGAGGAAAGAGGCGGCGAAGGCGGGGGAGGGGAGCCCGCTCCAAACCCGGAGCCCGATCTTTCTGACCCCGGAGCGCCTGTATGTTGGTGCCGCGTGGTATCAGCGCGAGATCGTTGTCCCGGAGGATTGGCGGAACCGCACGGTGACACTCGTCTTGGAACGCCCGCATTGGAAAACCCGTGCCTGGGTGGATGGCGGCGAGGTGGGCAAGGAACAGCGGAGCCTCGGCACACCGCACCGCTTTGATCTCTCCGGTATCGGGCCGGGCACACACCGGTTGACTGTCAGAGTGCACAACACCCTCGATCCGAATGTCGGCGAGGACGCGCACTCGGTTTCGGATCAGACGCAGGGAAACTGGAACGGGATCGCGGGCGATATCTCGCTGGAGGCCTCCCCCGTGGCCACGCCGCGCGGGCTGCGGATTTTTCCGGATGTGGAAAAGCGTTCGGTGCGCGTGACGTTCTCGTTGCCGGATGCTCCCGCTTCGGGGAAGCTGCGCGTGACCGCCGCAGGGAAGGGCACCAACCCGCATCGCCCGGAACCGCTGGCAATGGATTTGCCGGAGGCGAAACGGGACGGCGGATTCGAGGTCGCCTATCCCATGGGCGCCGATGCGAAGCTTTGGGATGAGTTCGAGCCGAACCTATACACGCTCACGGTGGAGATCGAAGCGGCGGACGGCTCCACAGCCGGGACGAGCGAGGATTTCGGTCTGCGGGAATGGGGCCGCGCGGGGAAAATGTTCACGATCAGCGACCGGGTCTTCCAACTGCGCGGCACGCTCGAATGCGCGATCTGGCCGCGCACCGGCTATCCTCCGACCGATCTGGAAAGCTGGCGCAAGGTGATGAAAACGGCGCGGGACTTTGGCCTGAACCACATCCGCTTCCATTCGTGGTGTCCGTCGGAAGCCGCCTTCGAGGCGGCGGACGAGGCGGGCATCTATCTGCAAGTGGAGTGTTCCGTCTGGTCGCATGAAGTCGGGCCGGACACCGCCCTGCAACAATGGATTCGCGGGAGGCCGCGGCCATGCTCGCCGAGTATGGAAATCATCCGTCGTTTTTCGCGATGCTCATCGGCAACGAGAGCCAGGCGAAACCCGGGCGCGACGACTTCTCCCGCGAGTTCCTGACGTTCTGCCGCGAATCCGACGGCCGCCACCTCTACTCCGATTTCGCGGGGACCGGGATGGTCGCGGATGTTGATTTCGCGATCAAACCGTTCGTCCGGATCGGGGAGAAAACCGAGCTGGCGCGCTACAAGGAACATCTGCCCGGCACGCGCTATGATTACGCCGCCGCCATCGCGATGATGGACGTGCCGCTCGTCGCGCACGAGGCGGTGCAGCAGGCGGTCTATCCCGATTTCGCGGAGATCGCGAAATACAGCGGCCCGCTCAAACCTCATGCGTATGAGTTCGTCAGGGAGCTGATGAAGAAGAACGGGCTCGAAAAGTTCGAGCGTGAGATCTTTATGGCGGTCGGCAAACGCCAGACGCTGCTTTACAAAAGCGGGATCGAATCGCTGCTTCGCACGCCGGACTACGCGGGCTATCAGCTTCTCGGCATCAACGATTTCAGCGGCCAAGGCATGGCGCTGGTCGGCGCGGTGGACTCGTTCTGGGACGTGAAAGACTACACGAGCGCCGCAGAATACCGGCGGTTCCAGTCCGACATGGTTCCGCTCGCCCGTTTCGACAAATATGTGTGGACCGCCGACGAGACATTTTCCGCCGACATCGAACTCGCCCACTACGGCCCGCGCGATCTGGAAAACCAGGAGGTGTCGTGGACGCTGCGCGACGCGCGCAACCAAACCGTCGCCGAAGGGAAGTGGGACGTTCCGCACATCGTTCGCGGAGGCCTGCGCGGGCTCGGAAGTATCACGTTGCCGCTCGCGAAGCTCGAAGCGCCAGCGAAATACCGGCTGGAGGTTTCTCTGCCGGGAGCCGGGCGCACGAACCATTGGGACATCTGGGTTTTCCCGGCATCCGGTGGCGAAACCGTTCCGCCAAACGTGACCGTCGCCAGCACCATGCCCCCCGCGCTCATGGATGCCCTGCGATCCGGCGGGAAAGCCTGCCTCTTCGTCGATCCCTCAAAGATCGTGGGCACGGGACAGAAGTTTTCGTTTTACGGGTTCATCTGGAACAGCATCCTCAAGGGGACCGTCACGGACAACGGGCGCGGTGTGCTGGTGAAAAAGGATCATCCCGCGCTGGCGCTGTTTCCGACCGACGAGTTCACCGACTGGCAGTGGGAACCGCTCATCAACGGATCGAAGCCGCTCGATCTCTCCGCAGTGCTGCCCGCCGACGAACTTCCGATCGTCGCGACCTTGGACATCTGGCGTCAGGCACGCAAACTCGGCAGCGTCTTCGAAATAAAACTCGGCGGCGGCAAATTGCTGGTCTGCACCTTCGACCTCAACCAGCCCGCCGCGAAAAACCCCGCCGCCGCGCAGCTCCGCAGAAGCCTCCTCGCCTACGCCGCATCGGATGCCTTCAACCCGACGCTGGAAATGACGGCCGAGACCCTCAACAGGCTCCTCTACGGCGGCTCGGGATCGCTCATCGCCAGCATCGGCGGGCGCGTCAAATCCGTCAGCAGCGAAGCCGAAAAATTCCCCGCGAAGAATCTGATCGACGGGAAGCGCGACACGATCTGGCACAGCGGATATCAGCCGGAGAAGGAACCGCTGCCGCACCGCATCGTGTTGGAGTTGCCGGAATCCATCGAGATCGAAGGCCTCAACTACATCGCCCGCCAGACCCCGCCGGTCACCCGCGTGACAACCTATGAGGTTTTCGCCTCCGCAAATGGCAGCGATTGGGGCCAGCCGGTGAAAACAGGCCGCCTGAAACCCGACGATCTCCAATCCGAAATCCGATTCTCCAAACCGGTGCCCGTCCGCTTCATCCGGTTCGACATCACCGGCAGCAGCAATGCCCCGGCGGCATCCGTCGCCGAACTCGACATCCTTTTCGATCCCGGCAAGGCCCTCAACATGGGCTTGATCGACCCCACCGGGAAACGCCTGGATCGCTGATTCATCACGACAAAGAGACGCCATAAAAATGCCCTATGAACATACCAACATTGATTGCGCTGACTCTGCTGCCGCTGGCGGGATGGGCCGGTGAGCGGACTCTGGAGGAGCGTTTCCACAATCCGCCCCACGAGGCCAAGCCGTGGGTCTTTTGGTATTGGATCAAGGGCAATGTTTCGCAGGTGGGAGTGGATGCCGATTTGAATGCGATGGCGAAGGCGGGCATCTCCGGCGCCCACCTCATGCACATCGGCGACAGCTTCAGCCCGCCTTTCGGTTCCTTGCAATACATGACGCCCGAATATTGCGACATCATCCAGCACACGCTGGAGCGCGCCGCTGAGCTGAACATCAAGATCAATCTCTACAACTGCGAGGGCTGGTCGGCCAGTGGCGGGCCGTGGGTGTCGCCGGAAGAGAGCATGCAATGTCTTGTTTGGACGGAAACCCGCGCCGCCGGTGAGGGGCCGTTCCAGGGGAAGCTTCCGCGCCCCCATGCCACCCGGAATTATTACCGTGACGAGGCGGTGGTCGCGTTCCCGACTCCCGCGGCCGAATTGCGCCGGATGCGCGATGTGCAGTTCCGTCTCGCCAGCCCCGGCGGCGGGGAGCTGGCGGCTGCTGCCGATGGCGACTGGGGCACGACGGCCTTGGTGAAGGCCGAGAAACCGGGCAAAGAGCCCGCGCTGGATTTTGTATTCGAGGAACCGTTCACCGCGCGCAGCCTGACACTCATCGCGCCGGGGTCAGTGGTCAAATCGATGGAATTGCAGTCATCCTCCGACGGGAAAGCATGGACCACCGTGGCGAAAGGCGAGGTGAACCACGCGCCGGGCGGAATGCCGGCGTTTGCGGATTTGACCTTTCCGTCCGTCACGGCGCGGCAGTTTCGTTTGAAGATGAAAGCGGGCGGGCAGGCGCGGATTTACGACGTCGAGCTTTCGGGCGGAGCCCGTGTCGCAGACTGGACTCCCAAAGCCTGTCACATCCTCGATTATCGTCCGCAAATCCAGCGCACCAAACTTCCCGAACCGGAGGAGCCGGAGGCGTGCATCCAGCCCGGAAGCATCCTTGATCTCACCTCGAAAATGAAACCCGACGGCTCGCTCGACTGGAATGTTCCCGCAGGCGACTGGACGATTCTCCGTTTCGGCATGACCACCACCGGCATGGAAAACCGGCCGTCCGGGCCGGGCGGGCGCGGGCTCGAAACTGACAAATTCAGCAAGGCCGCGACCAAGACGCATTTCGACAACATGCTCGGCAAGATCGCCGACCGAGCCGGTGCGCTGACCGGGCCAACGCTGATGGGCACGCATGTGGACAGTTGGGAAGTCGGCACGCAGAACTGGAGCCCGGCTTTCGCGCAGGAGTTCGAGGCCCGGCGCGGATATTCCCCGCGCACTCTCCTGCCGGCGATGACCGGGCGGATCATCGGCGAACCGGTATATACCGAACGCTTCCTTTGGGATATCCGCCGCACGGTGGCCGATCTCCTCGCCGAGAACTACTTCGGCGCACTGCGCGACGAGTGCAACCGGCGCGGCATGAAACTCAGCGTTCAGGCCATGCGTCCGCCGATCGATTATCTCCAGTGTGCGGGCTATGCCGACATTCCGATCGCTAATGTCCAGTTGGGGCGTAAATACGATGCAAAGAGTTTCCTCGGAGCCAAGGGACATTCCTCCGCCGGACATCTTTACGGGCGCAAAGTGATCTCGTCGGAATCCCTGACCGCCCGGCCCGAAGACGACCGCTACAACACGCATCCCTTCATTTACAAACCCTACAACGATCTGGATTTCACTGGCGGCGTGAACCATCAGGCGCTGCATGTGTTCGTCCACGAACCGCAGCGGGACAAGGTGGTTCCGGGCATGACGCTCAACCAGTGGGGTTGTCATCTCGAGCCTTCCAATACTTGGTGGGAGCAGGCCAAGCCGTGGCTGCAATATCTCCAGCGCGCGCAGTTCGTGCTCCAGCAGGGCGACTTTGCGGCGGACGTGCTCTATTTTCAGGGCGACGACATCGTCAACAATCCGCTCGATGTGAAATGGCTCAAATCGCGCGGCTACGATTATGATCTCTGCAACCCGGAAGTGATTTTGAATTCGCTGTCGGTCAATGAGCGTGGCGAAATCGTTTCGTCCACCGGACTGCGCTACAAGCTGCTCGCGCTGCTGGACCGGGCCTGGATGCGCCCGGAAGTGCTCGCGAAAATCCGCCAGCTCGTCAACGACGGCGCGACGGTGTTGGGAACCCGGCCCTCGTTCTCACCCAGCCTCAACAGCTACCCGGCCTGCGACGCGGAGGTCAACCGGCTGGCTTCCGATCTTTGGAAAGAAGGCGCCTCGTCCGTCTCCCTCGGAAAAGGCCGCATGCTGACCGGGATCCAGGTGGATGCCGCGCTGCGCCAGATGAACGTTGCTCCCGACTTCCAGTGGAAGAAATCCGCCGGCCCGGAAAACATCGGGTGGATTCACCGCCGCATCGACGGCATGGAGGTTTTCTTTGTCGCCAACCACGAGCTTGTGGCCGCCTCGGGCACCGCAACGTTCCGTGTCAGCGGGCGCAAACCGGAACTGTGGCATCCGGAAACCGGCAGGCGCTCGCTCATCTCGGATTCCAAACAAAGCGACGACGTCACCGAAATTCCGCTCGATCTGAACCCGGCGGAATCCGTCTTCGTCGTCTTCCCGGAAAAACCGACCACCGGCTCCGCCAAGATTTCAAATCTGAAATTTGAAATCTCAAATCCCCTTCCGGGCCCGTGGCACGTTTCCTTTCAACCGAATCGCGGTGCGCCGGATACAATTGATCTGGCCAATCTGGCGGATCTGACTGGCCACCCGGACGATGGCGTGAAGTTTTTTTCCGGCACGGCGGCGTATTCGACGCAATTTGAAATCTCAAATCTCAAATCCCAAATGCATCTGGATCTCGGCCAAGTCCACGAGATCGCCGAAGTCCGCCTCAACGGCAAAGACCTCGGCATCCTCTGGAAACCGCCGTTCCGCGTGGAGATCACGGACGCGGTGAAGGCGGGCAAAAACACGCTCGAAATCAAGGTCACCAACCTCTGGCCGAACCGGATGATCGGCGACGAGCGGATGTATCCGCCGGACGCCAAGTTCATGACCAAGGCCGGCTATGCCGGCGGCGGTCTTGCGGAATGGCCGGAATGGCTGCTGAACAACCAGCCGCGCCCGATCGGCCGCATTGCGTTCTCAACTTGGAAACACTGGGACGCGAAAGACGATCTCCTTCCTTCCGGACTCATCGGCCCGGTGCGTTTCGTCACGGCGGAAAAATAACCGGCCGTAAGATAGTCAAAATTGACAATGAGCCTCCCCGCCATCCTGCCCTGCGCAGGGCGCGCCTGCCCCGCACGCGATGTGTTTCTCCCGGAGGGCTCATCCCTGCGGAATGCTGATGAGTGCCGGAAATGCGGGTTGCGGAAGCGGGGCGGCTGACCGGTTTGGCGCAGGGAATGGAAGCCGCGCCGGGATTCCGGAACCGCTCCTGCGGTCTTGAACCTGCGGATTTCCCTGTCTAGGGTGCGCGCCCGAACCGGGAAATTCATGCCCAAAGTGTACATCAGAACCTACGGTTGCCAGATGAACGAGCGCGACTCGGAGCAGGTCGCGCGCATGTTCACCGAAGGCGGCTACACGGTCACGGCGAACGAACACGAGGCCGACGCCATCCTCATCAACACCTGCTCGGTGCGCGATCAGGCGGAGCAGAAGGCGCTCGGCAAGATGGGCTCCCTGATTCACGCCGGGCGCGACCGCAAACACGTCGTTTATGGCTTCATGGGCTGCATGGCCCAGTCCCGCGGAGAGGAGCTTTTCAAGGCGGCGGCCGGTCTGGATGTGGTGGTCGGCACGCAGAAATACCACAGGGTTTTCGAATACGTGGACGCCATCCTCAAGCGGCGTCTCGAAGCGCGCATGGATGATCCGGCCTGTTCGCTGCGCGGCGGCAGCGTCTGCGACGTGGCCGAAGAGGAAGGCTCGCAAAACACCATCCGCGACCACATCGCCATGCCGCGCGCGGCAACGGCCTTCGTTTCCATCATGCAGGGCTGCAACATGCGCTGCTCGTTCTGCATCGTGCCGGACACCCGCGGCAGGGAACGCGGCCGGCCGATTCATGACATCGTCGGCGAGGTCCGGCATCTCGCCGCCCGCGGCGTGCGGGAGGTCACGCTGCTGGGGCAGATCGTCAATCTCTATGGCCGCGGCGAGTTTCCGCGCGTCGATGGCAAGTCACCATTCGTCCAGCTTCTCGAAGCCGTGCATCAGGTCGAGGGCATCGAACGCATCCGCTTCACCTCGCCGCACCCGATCGGCTACCGCCACGACCTGATCGCCGCCTTCACCTATCTGCCGAAGCTTTGCCCGCACATTCATTTCCCGATGCAAAGCGGCTCCGACCGCATCCTGCGCGAGATGCGCCGACCGTATCAAAACGAAAAGTTCATCGAAATCTGCGAGAAAATGAAGGCCGCGCGCCCGGGCCTCGCCATCACCACCGACATCATCGTCGGTTTCCCCGGCGAGACCGAGGAGGATTTTCAAGCGAGCATCGCCACCGTCGAGCGACTGCAGTTCGACAACGCCTTCGTCTTCCGTTACTCGAAGCGCCGCAACACGCCCGCCGCGGAGATGGACGGCCAGCTTTCCGAACCGGAAAAGGAAAGCCGCAACCAGCGGATGCTGGCAGTCGTCAACCGGATCGCCATCAACTAAAACGCCGCGCTCGTCGGCACCCGCCAGCAGGTGCTTTGCGAAGGCCCGTCCAAAACCAACGCCGCGCGCCTCACCGGCCGCACGGGGCAGAACAGGATCGTCATTTTCGATGGTGACGCGGACCGCCTGGCCGGCCGGCTGCTCGACATCCGGATCGAGGAATCCGGCGGTTTCTCGCTGTTCGGCACGGTGTGTGAGGAGCCATGAAAAACGCCCGGCTCCACTGCGGGAGACGGGCGTTGTTGGAGGAAGCGGGCGGGTTGTGGATCACTCGCCGAGGCCGAAGCGGACGAAGCGGGTCACGGTGAGGGTGTCGCCGAGTTCCTTGCCCTTTTGCTCGAGAAGCTGGGTGACGGTCACCTTGTCGTCCTTCACGAAGGGCTGCTCAAGGAAGCAGCTCTCGGAGAAGAACTTGTTGATCTGGCCCTTGAGGATGTTCTCGATGATGTTGGCCGGCTTGCCGCTTTCCGCAAGGCGGGCGCGGAAGATTTCGGTTTCGGTTTCCACCACGGAGGCGGGGATGTCGCCACGGGAAAGTCCCTTCGGCGCGCAGGCGGCGATGTGCAGCGTGAGATCCTTGATGAGTTCCTTGAAGCTCTCGCTGCCCGCGGTCCCTGCCTTGGCGGTGCCGACCTCGATGAGCACGCCCACTTTGCCGGGAGGGTGGATGTATGCGGCGATCACTCCGCCCGGGGCGGCGTCATAGCGGACGTATTTGCGGAACTGGAGGTTTTCACCCACTTCAACGACCTTGGCCTTCACGGTGTCCTCAAGGCTGAGATCGCCCATTTGCACGGCCAGGGCGGCCGCGTGGTCGGCGGCGTTCGCGGCGGCCAGGGTGTCGGCGATTTCGGCGACGAAGTCCTGGAAATTCTCATTCTTGGAGACGAAGTCCGTCTCGCAGTTGACTTCGAGCAGGATGCCGGTGGTGGCGGCGGAGTTGACGCGGGCGGTGATGATGCCCTCGTTGGCGGCGCGGTCGGCCTTGGCGCCAGCCTTGGCGATGCCGCGCTCGCGCAGCAGCTTGATGGCGGCTTCGAGGTCGCCGTTGGTTTCGGTGAGGACTTTCTTGCAGTCCATCATGCCGGCGTTGGTTTTGTCGCGGAGTTCCTTGACGATAGATGCGGTGATCATGGTGAAATGATGATGTGTGTGGGGAAGTGTTCAGCTCTTGCGGGCGGCGACCATGGCGTCCACCAGGTTCTGGAGCACGATGCGGATCGAGCGGATCGCGTCGTCGTTGCCCGGGATCGGAAATTGCACGAGGGCCGGATCGGCGTTGGTGTCCACCAGGGCGACGATCGGGATGCCGAGGCGGCGGGCTTCGGCGACGGCGATGGTTTCGCGGGCGGAGTCCACGATCACCACGGCGTCGGGCTTCCTGTCCATGTCGCGCACGCCGCGGAGGTTGCGCAGGAGTTTTTCGCGCTCGCGGCCGAGTGCGGCGAGTTCCTTCTTGGACATCGCCTTGAACTCGGGCTGCTTCTCGATGTTTTCGAGGTATTTGAGGCGCTCGACCGATTTTCTAACGGTGGTGCTGTTGGTGAGCATGCCGCCGAGCCAGCGGTGGTTGACGTAGAACTGGCCGGTGGCCTCGGCGGCCTCCTTGATGGCGTCCTGGGCCTGGCGCTTGCAGCCGACGAAGAGGATTTTCTTGCCCTTGCCGACCAACTCGCCGAGGAACTCCGCGGCCTTGTCGAGCTGCTGGACGGTTTTCTCGAGGTTGATGATGTAGATTCCGCCTTTGTCCTTCATGAGGAAGGGCTTCATGCGCGGGTTCCATTTTTTGGTCTGGTGGCCGTAGTGGACGCCGGCGTCCACCATTTCAGTGATGAGTTCGTTGATCATGGATTGCGTGGTTTCCCGCCTTGAATCAGGACGGGCGATTCTTGAAGACCCGCCGCATGTGGTTTCCCCCGGATCTTCATTGGTGATGTGGCGGCGTGAGCGGGGAGGCGGGAGGTAGGGAAACCGCGCGGCCTTGGCAAGGGAAATCCGGTTTTGCGGAAACGCTCAAACCGGCCGCAGCAGGTACCCCGCCACCCAGCCTAGCGCGCCGCGTTCGTTGCGGCACCAGTGCCAGCCGTGGATCTGGCGCAGCGATTCCAGGCGGTCGCCGCGGCGGATGGTCAGCACGGCGGGATCAAAGGCGGCGGTGGCGGTGAAGCGGCCATCGCCGAGCGGCGCGAGGATTTCCTCGGGCACGTAGCCGTCGTTGCCCCTGGCATCGCTGGCCCAGATCCAGCCGGGCCATGCGCGGTCGGCGGGGCCGGCGCTGACGATGTCGCCGGGTTGCAGGCGGAGGGGATCGCTGTCCTTTTCCTCGTAATCGGAGTTTGCGGTGAACGTTGCCATGGTGCGGAAGCCGGAGCGCCGGCGCATGATGCGGAATCACACCCGCGCATCCAGCCATTTTCCGCGGAAATGCAGGCGCGAGAAAATCACCGCCTGCGTCACCAGATCGAGCCCCATCACGATCCACACGCCGGTCAGGGTGACATCCATGAACCGCGGCATCATCCACAGGACGAACACCCGGTAAAACAACATGCTGCCAAAAGCCCAATACATCACGATGTGCGTGGCGCCCGCTCCGCGCATCGAGGTTTTGAGAATGATGCAGGTCGCGAAAAACGGCTGCGTCAGCGCGCAGACCACCAGCAGCGGAGCCGCCAGCCTGGCGTGCAGTTCGCTGCCCGGCGCCATCCAGCCGATCAGCGCGTGCCGCCCGAGCACGAAGAAGACGCCCATCGCGGCCATCAGCGCGGCGGCGGATTTCCAGCAGAGCCGCACGGCCCTGACAGCCATCTCGCGCGAACCCGCGCCGAGGTATTGCCCGGCCAGCGCCGCAGCAGCGGTGGCGATGGCGAACCCCGGCAGGAAACTCATCGATTCCACGCGGATCGCCAGGATGTGCGCGCCGAGCGCCCCCTCGTCCTTCAAGCCCGCGATCACCCGGATGCCGAAGGTATGGATCATCCACATTCCGGCGATTTCCAAGGATTGCGGAGCACCCACTCTCACGATGCGTTTCAGCGTTCCAATGTGAGGCCGCAGGCTTTCCCTCGACCAATGAAGGCCGTCGCGCCGCCCGCGCCCCACCAACAGCACTGCGGTAAACAGACCGGCGATCCAGCCGCAGACCGTGCCGCTGGCGATGCCCGACACCCCATGCCCGCCCAGCGGAACCGGCGCGAACACCAGCGTCCAGCTCATCACCATGTTGACGAGATTGACCACGATCATCGCGAGAAACGGCGTGCGCGTGTCCCCCGCACCGCGCAGGGCGGCGGTCACGGCGAACAGCGCCCCGCTGAAGGGCCCGCTGAGCGCGAGCACCCGCAGATAAGCATCCGCCTGTTGTGCCGCCGCCGGGCTCAGACCAACCCAGCGGATCAGCAGCGGGATGCCCGCCAGCAGGATGAAGAGCGACCCGAAACCCGCCATGATCCCCAACCACAGCCCCTGGCCCAGGGCGCGATTGGCCAGGGCATGATCCCGGCCGCCGGTCGCCCGCGAAACCAGCGCCATCACGCCGGTGGCCACCGCACCCTGCAGGATATTGAAAAACCACGCGATGTATCCGCCCAGCCCCATCGCGTCGAGGATCGCCACCCGCTCCGCTCCTTCCGCCATCCGCCCGGAAATCAGCAAATCCGTGAGCCCCACGAAAAACGCCAGCACCTGTTCCAGCAGCGGCCACATTGCCAGCACCAGGACCTGCCGCGGCAGCGGGAGCCCGGCCAAGTGTCCGCCCAGCCGCACTTCGGCGGCGCGCTGGCTGGCTTCCACACTGGCACCCGGTTTGGACATGATCGCGGCCACGGCTTAAACCGGAAGCCGGAGTTTCGGAAGCCGGATGTGAGATTGACGCGCGATGCGTCCCAGCCATCCTGCGGCACGATGATCGCCAGATTGAGGGGGAAAGTGATCGAGGCCTATCCGAACCGTCTCGTGGTGGACGTCCATGGCGTGGGCTACGAGGTGATCGTGCCGCTTTCCACCTTCGACCGCCTGCACGCGGCGGAGGGCCTGGAAGTGGACTTGCGGACGCATCTGCACATCCGGGAAACGGCGCACACGCTTTATGGATTCGCCAGCGAGGAGGAGCGCGACGTTTTCCTGATGCTCATCGACCGCGTGAGCGGCATCGGCCCGGCCATCGCCATGGCGGTGCTCAGCGGCATGCCTGTCTCGCGGTTCAAAAGCTGCGTGGTCACCGGCAACACTGCGGAACTCTCCCGCATCAAGGGCCTCGGCAAGAAGACCGCCGAACGCATCGTGCTCGAGCTCAAGGACAAGGTCGGCGTGGCCGATACCTGGCAGGACGCCGCCGCCGGTGCCGTGACACCCTCCGCCGCGGATGCCGAGCTGGCGCTCATCGCACTGGGCTACAAGCAGGTGGACGCCAGGAAAGCCGTGCGCAAGGTGCTGGAGGCGGAGGCCTCCGCACCGGTGGAGGCCCTGGTCCGCGGAGCCCTGCGCGCGCTGCAGGGATGAGTCTCAGAGGTCGGACGCGCGGAGCTGCCTTGAGTGAAGGAATCCGGCATCAACAGCACGACGCCTCCGCAGCGGGTTTTTCCCTTACGGCGATCCACCACATTCCGGCTGTGGCGCCCTCCTTCCCGGCGCGAGTCTCCTTTGTCCCAATCCCCGGTCACCACGGCAGGATTTGCGCAGTTCAAATCAATTGATGAGTAGCCCGCCCCAAGGCGGCCGAAAATACTCCCCGTGCAACAAGAAAAAACATCATGAAATCCACGATCACCGCCCTAGGCACCCTCGCATTGCTGAGCTCCATGGCTACAGCCGGCACCGTCGCCACCGACACCTCGGCCCCCGCTCCCAGCGCCAGCGCTGATGGTTTCGCCCAGGCCCGCCGCCCGATCAGCAACCCGACGCTGTTCGACCTCGCGCTGCCCGGCACCAATGTTCATCCGATTTTCATCCACCACGGCCTGCCCAACCGCATCAGCACCGTCGGCGGCGGCTCGGCGGATCTCGGTGGCGATGTGGAACTTTACGCCCTGCAATTCGAAATTGCCCTCAACGAGCGCCTTTCCATCGTCGCCACCAAGGACGGCTACGTGGACATGAACTTCGACAACACGCTCAATGATCAGGACGGCTTCGCCAACCTCGGCGCGGGCCTCAAATACGCCTTCATCCTCGATCCCGTCTCCCGCACCGCGGTGAGCGGAACCGCCACCTTTGAACTCCCCACCGGCAACAGCGATGTCCTGCAGGGCGAGGGAGACGGCGCCATCAACCTCATCCTCAACGGCCTGAAGCTGATCGACGACTGGCAGTTCGCCGGTTCCGCCGGGCTGCAAATCCCCTTCTCCGACGAGCAATCGACCAACTGCTTCATCAGCGCGCACGCCAGCTACGAGGTCTGCCAATACTTCACGCCGCTGGTGGAACTCAACTGGTTCCACGTGCTCGACGCCGGTGATGGCAGAGGAAACTATCCCGATCACCTTGGCGGCGCTCTTCCCGGAGCCGTCAACTTCGAGGGCCACGACCTCTTCAATCTGGGTGCCGTCAATGCCGGCGAAAACCGCGATTTCGTGACCGCCGCCTTCGGCTTCCGCTCGCGCCTCACGGATTCGGTGGACGTCGGGGCCGCCTATGAAATCCCGCTGACCAATGACGAGAACAGCGTCATCGACTACCGCGTGACCGTCGATCTGATTTGGGAATTCTGATCGTTTTCCTTGGAGTATTGGGTTGTTCCAAAGCCCGGAATGGTCCGCCGTTCCGGGCTTTTTGCGTGCGTGTGGATCAATGCGGCAGTCCGGCGGCGATGAATTCCCAGCGTTCTTTGAAAGCCGGGCTGCTCTGGGAAAGCCTGGCGGCGGCGGAAAGCGCGCGTTCGCGGTTGCCGACCAGCCAATCGAAGGCGATGGCCCACTCATGGCGGCGCAGGCGCTCGGTTTCACTGGTCAAATCTTTCACCAGCACCCGGTGGATCGCGATCAGCGAATCCGGCGCGAAATCGCTCCATGAGCACGGACGCGGATCGCCATTGGCGGAAGTCGCGACAATATCACCGCTGGCTCCGATGGCGACGCGCGCCACCGTTTCGCCGTTTGCGAGCGGCAATTCGCCGGTGAACGGTTCCTTGGCGAGATCCCGCCCGGTGGCGGATAGAAAAGCCTCCGCCGATTCGGCGATGGCCAGCAGCGCGGAGCGCGAGACGCCCGGCGGATCGGCAGGCAGTTGCTTGAGATAGGCCGCCGCCTCCTGAAACCGCCACTCGCGCGAAAACTCCGCCAAGCGGGCGAGCGCCTCCTCCCGTGCCGGCGCGGAGGGTGTGGCGGGCTCCTGCGGCGCGGGAACTTCGGGCGGCGCGGGTTTGGCGGCTGGCGCGGATTCGAGGAGTTTGGCGCGCCGCATCAGGTCCGCCCGCCAGGCGAGCGTGTTGAAGCGCGCGCGGCCACCGGTTTTCAGCGTGGCCAGCGCCTCATCGAGCCGCGCGATCAGCGCCTCGCAGCCCGCCTTGTCCGCAGGCTCTTCGGCGAACAACGGCCCCGCCAGCAGTTGGTGATCGACCAGGTAGTCGGCCGCCAGTTTCTGATAGACGCCGGCCCACTGTTCCTGGCTCGTGAGCTTCGCGGAGACCACCGACTCGAAACATGCGGCGGCGGGATCCAAAAGGCCTTGTTCCCAGTTCTTGAGCCCGGCGAGCATGCCGGCGATCACACGGGACGCGTTCGAATCAGGCTTCGGGCAGGCAAGCGGTTCCAAGGAATCGAGGCCGGCAAGCAGCCCGCGCCACTCCTTGCCGCCGAGCAGGTGGCGGGCGGGCAGGCTTTGGAGATGCTTCATGGCCGCATCGGCCTGTCTGCGGGCATCCTGCGGCCGGCCGTCGAGATAAGCCGCCAGCACCGCTTCCACCGCCGCCCAACTGCGGGTGGGTTCCTGAACCGCGGGGTTTTGGCGGAGCGCCGCGAACTCCTGCCCGGCGAGTTCGAAATTCCGGGCGTCCACCGCCTCGCGGGCCGTGCGGAAACGGCGGGCAATCTCCGCGGAATGGTCCACCATACCCGCAGCCGGTTGAGCCGCGACGACCGGCGGGGCGATGGCGGACAATGTCTGTTTTTCCCGGCGCTTCGTCTGCCACAAGTAGAGCGCTCCGGCGGCGAGCAGTGCCACGCAAGCGACCGCGCAGGCCAGCAGCCGCCTCCTGCCGCGGCGTTGTCTGGCGCTGCCGGCCGACTCCGCCCTGCCGGCTGCCAGGTGGCCCAGCGCCGCCGTTAGATCGGCGATCATTTCATCATAGGAGCCGTAGCGGGCCTCGGGCGCGTAGGCCATCGCGCGGCCTACGATCCTGCAGGTTTCCGTGGAAATGGAGGAGTCCACGGTTTCCAGGGGGCGGACTTTTTTCTTCGCCTCGCGCAGGACATCGGTGGCCATCGTCTGCTCGCCGCAGGACGGTTGGCCGGAAAGCGCGTGGTAGAGGGTGGCCCCGAAGGCATAAATGTCCGAGCGGAAATCCTCCGCATGTCCCTCCACGGTTTCCGGCGGCACATAGTAGGGTGTGGCCCACAATTCCGCAGCCTTGGCCTTGCCGTCATGGGTGACGAGGGCCAGCCCGAAATCGACGAGTTTGGCATGCCCCTCGGCATCCAGCAGAATGTTGCCGGGTTTGACATCGCGGTGGATCAATCCCGCGGCATGGGCGGCTTTGAGCCCCTGCGCCACCTCGATGGCCAGCGGCAGCACTTCCGCCTCCGGGATTTTTCCAGCCTCCCGGATGCGTTGCTCGAAATGCCCGCCGGGCACCATTTCCATCGCGATGTAAAACCGGCCGAACGCGCGCCCGGTGGTGAAGACCTTCACCACGTTCGGATGGCTGATGGAGGCGGTGATGCGCGCCTCCTCCTCGAACGCGGCGATGCGCATCCCGTTTGCGGAAAACTCCTCGCTCAGGATCTTGAGCGCCACCTCCCGGCCCAGCGTCTGGTCCTGTGCGGCGAAGACCATGCTCATGCCGCCCGCCGCATGCCGCCGGACCAGGGTGTAGGGGCCGAATTCGCATTTGACCCGCATCGCCGCGCCGCATTGCGGACATGCGATTTTTGCGAAAGGCGCCAGCTCCGTGATGTTCAACGGAGTCCCGCATGCGGGGCAGTGGGTGGTGATGGTCGGGTGTCCGCTCATGGATCAGCGTGATGGCCCTGCCGCGTTCGCGGGCAGCGTGATGCGGCCCCGGCCGGCGCACAAGCCCGCATTCCGTGCTTACGCGGCGGCCGCTTGCCGGCTTTCACGCGGCGGGATGATGGATGCGGCCCGCATCCGATATTCACAAACCATCCGGTCAACATGCGGGGATTTCAGGATTTCCCGGCCAGCGCGACGTAGGGCGCCTCATGGATTTCCGCGCGCTTGGCTCCGCTGAGGATGCGCCACCACTCCCAGGCGCAGCCGAGGATGATGACGCCGACAAACAGCAGGAAAACCGCGACCACCGCGATGTCCAGGCGGGCGTTGAAAAGCGCGGTCTCCACGGCTTTCAACTTGTCCGCAGGCACTCCGGCGGCGAGCTGCGCCTCCAGTTTCCCAATGGCGGGAAGGAAACCGGCGGCATTCGGCGAGAAGATCTTCATCCACCCGGCGGCGAAGGTGACGGAGGCGAGGAACACCAGCGGAACGAGCGTGACCCAGCAGTAACGGGCCTTGCCGGACTTGATGAGCAGCGTGGTGCCAAGGCAGAAGGCGATCACCGCGAGCAATTGGTTGGAGATGCCGAAAATCGGCCACAGGCTTTTGGCGATGCCCTCCGGATCCACCGCGCCCTGATAGAGGAAATAACCCCACGCTGCGACGAGCAGGCCGGTGGCGGTGATGTTGCCCGGCCAGCTCCGGGTGTCTCCCAGCGGTTTCCAGAGATGGCCTAACAAATCCTGGAGGATGAAGCGCCCCACGCGCGTCCCGGCGTCCAGCGTGGTGAGGATGAAGAGCGCCTCGAACATGATGGCGAAGTGGTACCAGAGCGAGAGCGCCGTCCTGCCGGGAATCACCTTCGCGAACATGGAGGCCATGCCCACCGCGAAGGTCGGCGCGCCGCCGGTGCGGCCGATGATCGTCGGCTCCTGGAGATCGGCGGCGAGTTGCTCCATCTCCGCCAGCGAAACCCGATAGGCCGGGCCATACGAGTTGATCTTTTCGATCTGCGCGGCCACCGCCGCCGAATCGCGGGGGTTGACCGGCGAGTTGATGGCGAAATACCGCCCCGGCGGCAGCGCGCAGGCGGCGATGACGGCCATCAGCGCCACCAGCATCTCGGTGACCATCGCACCGTAGCCGATGAGCCGGATGTCCTTCTCGCGCGCCAGCAGTTTCGGCGTGGTGCCGGAGGAAATCAGCGCGTGGAACCCGCTCACCGCGCCGCAGGCGATGGTGATGCAGACGAAGGGAAACACCGGTCCCGGAACCACGAAGCCGCTGCCATCCACAAACGGCGTGACAGCCGGCATGTGCAGCGGCGGCATCGCAATCACGATGAACACGCCGAGCACCGCCACGGTGCCGAGTTTCATGAAGGTGCTCAGATAATCGCGCGGCGCGAGCAGCAGCCACACCGGCAGCACGGAGGCCGCGAAGCCGTACGCCATGATCGCCCACGCGAGATCCTCCGCCTCCCACCGCAGCGCCCGGTTCCAGCTCTCCGGCAGGTATTTCCCCGCCGCCACCGCCACCATCAGGCCCGCCACGCCGAGAATGGAAACGCCCGTCACCCGCATCGCGCCGCTCCTCAGCAGGATGCCCATCAGCATCGCCAGCGGAATCGTCGCCGCAATGGTGAACAAACCCCACGGGCTTTCCGCCAGCGCCTTGACCACCACCAGTCCGAGCACCGCCAGCAGAATCGTCATGATCGCCAGCAGCGAGATCATCGCCACAAAACCGATGAACGGATTGATCTCCTCCCTGAGCATCCGGCCAAGCGATTTCCCGTCGCGGCGCATGCTGGCGAAAAGCACCACCGCATCATGCACGCCGCCGCCCAGCGTGGCGCCGATCAGAATCCACAAGGTGCCCGGCAGGTAGCCGAACTGCGCCGCCAGCACCGGCCCGACCAGCGGCCCCGGCCCGGCGATCGCCGCGAAATGATGGCCGAAAACCACCCACTTCGGCGTGGGCACGAAATCCTTGCCGTCCGCCCGCGTCACCGCCGGCGGCGCGCGGGTGTCATCAATGGCCAGCACCTTGGCCATCAGCCACGCGCTGTAAAAACGATATCCCACCGCGAAGGTGCAGACGCCCGCCACCACCAGCCACAGCGCGTTGACCGGCTCGCCGCGCTGGAACGCCGCCACGGCCACCGCGGCCGCACCGAGAAGGCCCACCGCGGCCCACGCCAGAAAACGCATCACTTTGGACATTCCGGCGCAGCAATAGGCAACCGGTTCCCCCCTGCCAAGAATGGAAATGCCGGGACCACTCCGAATCGCGCCCGAATCGCGCCTTGCCACTCCTGGAAAAACCGGGCATAGCCCCGCCCCGTCCGCACGGCGGGTTCATTCCATTCCATTTCCCATGTCCCTGAAGATCCGCAATCTCGCCATCATCGCCCACGTTGACCACGGCAAAACCACCCTCGTGGACCAACTGCTGCAGGCCGGCGGCACCTACCGCGAAAACCAGGCGCAAACCGAACGCGCCATGGACTCGATGGATCTCGAGCGCGAAAAGGGCATCACCATCAAGGCCAAGAACACCTCCATCCACTGGGAAGGCTACACCATCAACATCGTCGATACCCCGGGCCACGCCGACTTCGGCGCGGAAGTCGAGCGCGTCATGAAAATGGTCGATGGCGTGCTGCTCGTCGTCGATGCTTTCGGCGGGCCGCAGGCGCAGACGCGCTTCGTCCTGCGCAAGGCGCTGGCCGAGGGGCTCAAACCCATCGTCGTCATCAACAAAATCGACCGCCCGCTGGCCGATCCGCTCAAGGTGCATGACCAGGTGCTGGAGCTTTTCCTCGATCTGGAGGCCACCGAAGACCAGTTCAACGCGCCCTTCGTCTATGGCTCGGCCCGCGACGGCTACTTCATGAACCACCCGGACGACGAGAAGAAGGACTGCATTCCGCTGCTGGAAAAAATCGTCGAGTTCATCCCCGAGCCCAAGGCCGATCCGGACGCGCCGTTTCTCATGCTTGTCTCCAACATCGAGTGGGACGACTACGTCGGCCGCGTCGCCGTGGGCAAAATCCTCGGCGGCGGCGTGAAAAAAGGCGACACCGTCTGGCTGCACCGCAAGGACGGCACCAAGCAGCAGTCCAAGGTGATGAAAACCTTCAGCTACTCCGGCCTTGCCACCACCGACTCCGAAGGCTGCGGCGCGGGTGGCATCGTGGGCGTGGCCGCCGGCATCGAAAGCATCGACATCGGCGAGACCCTCGCCGGCTCCGCGGACCAGCAGGCGCTGCCGTTCGTCGAGATCGATCCGCCGACCGTGCAGATGCAGTTTTCCATCAACGACGGTCCGCTGGCCGGCCGGGAAGGCAAGCACGTCACCTCCCGCGCCATCCGCGAGCGCCTGATGCGCGAGCTCAAAACCAACATCTCCATCCAGGTGGAGGACACCGACCAGGCGGGCGTCTTCAGCGTTTCCGCCCGCGGCGCGATGCAGATCGCGGTGCTCGTCGAACAAATGCGCCGCGAGGGCTTCGAGGTCTGCGTTTCGCGGCCGATGGTGATCTTCCGCCGCGATCAGGGCGGGAAATTGTTAGAGCCCTATGAAACACTCTACATCGAGGCGCCCGGCGATTACACCCAGGGCATTCTCAAGGCGCTGGCCAACCGCAAGGGCCTGATGGAGCACATGGACACCGAGCCGAGCGGCCGCACCTTCATCCAGGCCGTGATCCCGACCCGCGGGCTGATCGGCTTCGAATCGGAGATCGTGAACCTCACCTCCGGCCACGGCATCATGAGCCACCTGTTCAAGGAATACGGCGAATACGCCGGGGAAATCGTCAACCGCAGCACCGGCACGCTGGTTTCCATGGACTCCGGCACCGCCACCACCTACGCGCTGCAGGCCCTCGAAGAACGCGGCATCCTGTTCGTCGGCCCCAACGACGCGGTTTACTCCGGCATGCTTGTCGGCGAGAACCCGCGCGTGGGCGACCTGCCGGTCAACCCGGTGAAGGAGAAGCACCTCGACAACATGCGCTCCTCCGGCAAGGACAAGACCTCCAAGCTCACGCCGCCGGTGCGCTTCTCGCTCGAACGCGCCATCGAATACATCGACACCGACGAACTCGTCGAGGCCACGCCCAAGAACATCCGCCTGCGCAAGCGCATCCTGGATGCCAACGCCCGCAAGCGCTCCCTCAAGGGCGGCGAGGACCGCAGCACCCGCGGCTGAGCATGGCGGCGGATGGAACTCGCCCGCCGCCAAACCGGATCACCGGCAGCCGGGCGGCGCCCATCGGGATGTGCCGGTCGAAACTTGCGGGCGGCCCTGGTTTTCCAGATTCGGGAGCAGCCTGGCGGACCGGTAGCCGCCGCGTTTTCCCTTCCGGCGTTGCAGGGAGCTTTTTACCGGAAGGGGTTGATTGATCAACCCAGCGTGAGCCGCCCGTCGGAGGCGAGTTTCTCCGTGAGTTCGGGCCAGCCGCCGGGGATTTGGAGGTTGAAGCAGCGGAGGTAGAGGGTGAGCAGCTTGGGATCGAAGAGATCGACCAGTTTGTCAATGGTCGCCGCGAGGCGCTCGGGATCGAGGGCTTTCGGCAAGTCACCGAGCACGGAGCCCTTGCCATCGTGGGGGATGCCCATGCCATCGCAGAACATGCCGAGCAGCGATTGTTGCGAGGCCATCAGGTAGGCTTGGAGGAGTTGCTCGCCGATGGCGTCGCAAGCATTGAGCTTCAGGGTTTTGTGGATCCATGCGTATTGCTCGGCGAGCGGTTTTTTCTGGATGAAAACCGGCCGCAGCTTGCGGTTGGCGGCCAGGGTGGCGACGGCGGTTTTGTAAACGTTGCGGTCATTGGCGCGGAACCAATCCAGGATTTGAGTGACGATGGCGGGATCGACGGTGGAGTAGATTTCGTGGGCTTTCACGGCGGGGAAATAAAGAGGCCGACAGTCAAGGCGCTGGGCGGCACCGTGGCAAGGGCGGAGATTTCATGACGCGCGCTTGAACGCCCCGATAAGCATGCCGGAACAGAGGCCCGCGGCGAAGCCGGAGACGTGGCCGGGCACGTCGGTATTGCCGCTTTCCGAGCCGCCGCCGAGCCAGCCCAGGAGGATGACGCCGGCCAGCACGGGAGCGGCGGTTTTCACCCATGGCAGGCGCATCCGGGCGCGCGGCATGGAGGCAAAGCCAAGACCCGAGAGGATGCCCAGCGCGCCGAACACGGCGGTGGAGGCTCCGATGGACGTGAACGACTCCGGCCAGGCGATGGCGGAGGTGAGCGCGTTGCCAAGCGTGCCGCAGGCGAGGATGAGCGCCCAGCCGCGCCACGGGCCGATGGACCGGGCGACGAGCGTGCCGAAGAACAGCCCGCCGAGCAAATTGCCGACGAGGTGCGGCACATCCGCATGGAGAAACAGGCCGGTGAACGGCCGCCACCATTCGCCGCGGCCGATCAGTCCGGTGCTGGAGGATGTGGCGGATTCAGCGAGCGACGGATGGCCGTGTTGCCAAAGAAACCCGCCGATGAGGCACAGCGCCCAGATTCCGAAAACGCCCCAGCCCGGGGAAAAGCGGAACAGATCCCGCTCCGGCGGCGGGGCGGGAAAGGGGACTTGCCTTTCGCTTTCGTAGGCTTGGAGTTCGCGCTCGATGGCGGGAGCGGCCGCGGGTTCCGCGTGCAGCGAGTATTGGCCGGGAGTTTCCGTTTCGGCGACCAGACATGGCTGGCGCATGGCCAGGATCACGAGCCCGTGTTCGTGGGCCCGTGCGAGAGACGGGTATTTGCCGACTTCCATCAACTCCTCCTTGTGTGTGGAGCTGCCATCATCCGTTTCGCTCATGGGAGGTGGTGGCGGAGATTCGCCGGACTTCAGACTTCGCCGTCCGGATAGAGTTGATGGAACTTGATGGCTTCCACGGCGATGGCGGCGGCGGTGCCGAAGATGGTTTCCACGCTGGCGGTGCGGGGGATCTGGGCTGCCGGACGCGCCAGACCGCGGATGAGTTGGCCGTATGCCTGCGCGCCGGCGACGTGTTGGAGCAGCTTGAGCGAAATGTGGGCGGCGTCCAGATTCGGAAACACGAGTACGTCCGCGGTGGAGCGCGTTTCGGCGATGGGCAGCTTGATTTCCGCCGCCTCCGGATCAAGCGCGACGTCCGCCTGCAGCTCGCCCTCGATATCGATTTCGAGGAATTTCGCCTTCACTTCGGCTTGGGCGAGCGCGGTGGCGGCGGCCATGCGGACGGCATCCGGATTGGTGGCGCTGCCTTTGGTCGAGTGGCTGAGCAGGGCGACGAGCGGCTTGCGGCCGAGGAAATGATGCGCGAGTTTGCCGGTTTCGATGGCGATGGAGGCGAGTTCGTTGACGCCGGGATTCGGGATCAAGCCGCAATCGGCGAGCAGCAGGATGCCGGAGCCGCCGAGGTTTTTGAGGTGCCGGCCGATGACGATGGAGACGCCGAAGATTTTCGGGACATGCGGCAGTGGTTTGATGGTGTGGAGCAGCGCCCGGAAGAACACCGCGGGCGTGGCCTGGTTGCCGCCGACGATGGCGTCCGCCTGGCCGTATTGCACCATCAGCGCGCCGAAATAATTCGGCCGGGCGACGATTTCCTCGGGTTTGCCCAAACTCATGGTCCGGTAGCGCGCCATGTTTTCCACCCGCTGGCAGAACAGGCCGAAGTCCGAGGCCTGCGGCGGATCGATGATGTGAATGAAGGTGAGCGGCACCGAGTGTTGCGCGGCGAGGCTGCGGATGCGCTCGCGGTTGCCGAGCAGGATGGGCGCGACGACTTCCTCGCGCACCAGGCGGGCGGCCGCCTGGATGACGCGGATGTCCTCGCCCTCGGTGAAAACCACGCGTTTCGGGTGGCGGCGCAATTGATCGAGAAGGTGGCGGACAACGTCGTTGCCGGGTAGCGGCTCTGTGGGAAAATCGGGCATGGAGAGGGCGGCGCTTGCACCGTGGCGGCACTTTAGTATGGCTTCAAGCCGTCATTCAACCCGTTTCCCGCCCGGGAAACCCGCGCCATGCCAGCCGATTACCACACGCACACGCCGCTTTGCCGCCACGCCGAAGGAGAGCCCGAAGCCTTCGTGGACGAGGCGCTTGCCGCCGGGCTGACGGAGTATGGCATTTCCGATCATGCGCCCCAGCGGCCGGAGCCATATGATGACTGGCGCATGTTCGAGGCGGAACTGCCGGAGTATTTCGAGTGGATCGAACGGGCGCGCGGGCGTGCGGCGGGCCGGGTTCCGGTGCGCGCCGGAATGGAGTGCGACTGGCTGGAGGGCTGCGAGGAGTGGATCGCGGATCTCGCCGCGCGCTATGATTGGGACTATCTGATCGGCTCCGTCCACTACTTGGGGGAATGGGATTTCGACAACCCGAAGCTGCTCTCCCGTTGGGCGGCGAGCGACGTGGCGGAGGTGTGGACGCGTTATTGGCAGGCCTATGCGAGGATGGCGGAAAGCGGGCTGTTCGACATTCTCGGCCATCCGGATCTGGTGAAGAAATTCGCCCACCGGCCGGCCGGCGATCTCGCCAGATATTACGAACCGGCGGTGGATGCCATCGCCGCCTCCGGCTGCGCCATCGAGTTGAACACCGCCGGCTGGCACAAACCCTGCGCGGAAGCCTATCCCGCCATGGGATTTCTGGAACTCGCCTGCTCCGCCGGGGTGCCGCTCGTCATTTCATCGGACGCCCACGCGCCGCGGGAAATCGGCCGGGATTTCTCCAAGGCGATCCGCCTCGCGAAAGCCGCCGGATATCGCGAAACGCAGCTTTTCGAAAAACGCGCGCGCCGCGCCGAGCCGCTGATTTGACGGCTTGTTTGCCGCCGGATGTCAGGGCATGATGCGAGCCATGCGAGCAGCCGATGCATCCACGCCACGCGCATGCTGGATTCGGGATGGCGGTGAGATGGTGCTGCGCCTGGCCGGCGAGTGGCGGCGCGGCGGGCCCGAGCCGCGGATCGAGGGCGAGGCTCCGGAGCGCGCACCCAACCGCTACGAGGCGGCCGCGCTCGGCGATTTCGACTCCACCCTGCCCGCCTTCCTCCTCGCACAACTCCGGGCTGTCGGGAAACCCGCGGACGGACCGCCGCCGCTGGAAGGCCTGCCGCAAAACCTGCGCGGGCTGATGGAGCTGGCGCTGGCCGTGCCGGAGGAAATCGAGGCGCGCGGCGCTCCCGCCGAAACATCCGAAATCCGCAAGCTCGGCGGCGTGACGATCCGCGCGTTGGACGGCATCCGGTCCATCGCGGAGTTCAGTGGCCGGACGATGCTGGCGCTGGGCCGCTTTCTAACAGGCCGCGCCCGTTTCCGCGCCCGCGATTTCTGGCTCATCGTCCAGGACTGCGGCGTCCGCGCGCTGCCGATCGTTTCGCTCATCAGTTTCCTCATCGGCCTGATTCTCGCCTTCGTCGGCAACGTGGAGCTCTCGAACTTCGGCGCCAGTCTTTACGTCGCGGACCTGGTGGCCATCGCGATGGTCCGCGAGATGGGCGTGATGATGACGGCCATCATCATGAGCGGCCGCACGGGGGCGGCCTTCGCAGCGCATCTGGGCAGCATGAAGGCCAACCAGGAGATCGACGCGCTGCGCACTTTCGGCTTCGAGCCCTTCGATTTCCTGGTCCTGCCGCGCATGCTGGCGCTGGTGCTGATGATGCCGCTGCTGACCATCTACTCGAACGTGATCGGTTTCTTCGGCGGCATGCTGGTGGGCGCGGCGGTCAACATCCCGCCCGAGCTGTATTGGTATGAAACGCTGTCGTCCGTGACGATGACCACCGCCTTTCTCGGCGTGTTCAAAAGCGTGTTTTTCGGCGCGGTGATCGCGATGTGCGGCTGCCTGCACGGCATGCACGCGGGGAATTCCTCCTCCGCCGTCGGCGAGGCCACAACCCGCGCCGTGGTCGCCTCCATCACCACCATCATTGTCCTGGATTCCATCTTCGCCGCGATTTTCACCGTGCTCGATATCTGAAAATGCCGGACCCGCCGCAACATCCGCCCGCCATGGCCAAGATCACCGTGCGTGACCTGACGATGGCCTACGGCTCCTTCGTGGTGATGCGGGATTTGAACTTCGAGGTCATGGCCAGGGACATCTTCGTCATCATCGGCGGCAGCGGCTGCGGCAAGAGCACGCTGATGCGCCACATGATCGGCCTGCAGGAGCCCGCCGCTGGCAGGATTCTTTATGAAGGCGGGGACTTCACCGCCGCCGACCCCGCCGGGCGCGCGCGGTTCATCCGGCGCTTCGGCGTGATGTATCAATCCGGTGCCCTCTGGTCCTCGATGACGCTGGCGGAAAACATCGCCATGCCGCTGGAGGAACACACCGATCTCAAGCCCCGCGCGATCCGCGAGCTGGTCTCCTACAAGCTCGCCCTGGTCGGCCTCTCCGGTTATGAGGACTACTATCCCGCCCAGATCAGCGGCGGCATGAACAAGCGCGCCGGAATCGCCCGCGCCATGGCACTCGATCCGGACATCCTCTTCCTCGACGAACCCGGCGCGGGGCTCGATCCGCTCAGCTCCCGCCGCCTCGATGATCTCATCCTGCGCCTGCGCGACAGCCTGGGCTCCACCATCGTCGTGGTCACTCACGAGCTGGAAAGCATTTTTGCGATAGCGAACCACTCGATTTTCCTGGATACTGCCACACGCACCCAGGGAGCCACCGGCAATCCCGCCGAACTGCGCGACCACTCCGACAACCCCGCCGTGCGGCGCTTCCTCCGCCGCGGCGGGGATGATGCCCCGCCCATCACCATCCCACCATGAGCAAAAACGCCAGCCCCACCCTCATCGGCGTCTTCACCCTCGTCGGGCTGTTTCTGGCGGGACTGACCATCGTGCTGCTCGGAGCGGGCAAGCTGTTCTCGAACACCCATGACGTGCTGATGTATTTCGAGAAAAGCGCCAACGGCCTGCTGGTCGGTTCGGACGTGCGCTTCGGCGGCGTGCGCATCGGCCGGGTGAAGTCCATCAGCGTGCTGGTGGACCGCGAGGCGAACCGCAAGATCATCCCCGTGGTCGTCGAACTCGCTGAAAAGGACCTCCGCCTCATCAGCACCAACGAAGGCGGCGGCATCGATTTCTCCACCCACGAGGGCGTCGAAAAAGCCGTGCGCCAGGGTCTGCGCGCGGGCATGAAGCAGCAGAGCCTGGTGACCGGACAGCTTTACATCGAGTTCGACATCATCCCGGGCACGCCGGGCTTCATCTACTTCAACAACATCCAGCCGCCGCATCCCGTCGTTCCCACCGTCGGCACCGAGATGGACGAGTTGATCGCCGGAATTTCCGACGGCATCCAGAAATTCAACGCGCTGGATCTGGACGGCGCGCTCAGGGAGTTCCGAGGGGCTCTGGTCACCGCCAACCAGCGCATCGCCGAGCTCGACACGAAGGCGATCAACGAAAACCTCGTCGGCATCACCGGCGACATCCGCCGGATCACCAGTGGCGATAAACTGGCCGCCGCCGTGGACAAGCTCAACGAGGCGCTCGCCCAGATCGATGAACTCTCAAGGAAGGCCAACGCCGGCTTCGGCCCGCTGCTGGAGGACATCAACGCGATCATGGCCAAGACCGACGCCGGGCTCGCCCGCATCGATGAGGCGGCCGGGGAGATTTCGCAGTTTTCCAATCCTCGCTCGCCGGTGCTGCTGCGGCTGCAGAACGTGCTTCAGGAAACCGAACGCGCCACCCGCGCGCTCAAGGAGCTTTCCAACGATTTGAAACGCGATCCGAAGGCGCTGATTTCCGGCAAGGCCGCTCCCGAATGATCATGAAAGCCATCACACTGTTCCTCACCACGCTGCTCGCCGCCTGCGGTGTGCTCGCGCCCGTCAAGGACGCCTCGGTCAATTATCTGTTGGAGCCGCTGGTGCCGGAGCGCCGGATCACCGGCGCCAGCCCGGCCATCGCCATCGCCCGGCCCAGTCTGCCGGGCTATCTGGACCGCCAGCAGCTCGTCAGCCGCGGCATGGACGGCCGGATGATGATGAACAGCTTCCATCTGTGGGCGGAGCCGCTCGATGCCGGAATCGCCCGCGTCACCGCCGCCAACCTCGCCCGCCTCGCCAACTCGCTCAGCATCCAGCCGGTGGAAACCTACGTCACGCTCGACTACCAATCGCTGCTGGAAATCCGCGTCTCGCGTTTCGAGCCGGACGCCTCCGGCAAGGTCGTGCTCGAATGCACGTGGAAACTCCAGCCGGTGTCCGGCCGCGTGACTGATCCGCGGCCGTTCCGCGCGGTCATTGATCCCGGCGCCCCCGTCCAGCCGGGCGCGCCGCAGACCGCCCGCGTGGCGGCGATGAACGAGGCGCTCGCCAGCCTGGCCCGGGAAATCGCCCGCGCGCTCTGAGCCGCCGCCAAAAAGCCTTGCGGGCGGGCCGGTGCTGCGGTGAGTCTGCGGGAGCGCCTCTATCAGTTCCCAAAGCATGTCACGTCCCGCCTTTTCCCTCGTCGCATTGTTCGGCGCGCTGAGTTTGCTCAGCGCGTTTCTGCTGTTCCAGGTGCAGCCGGTCATCAGCAAGTTCATCCTGCCTTGGTTTGGCGGCAGCCCCGGCGTGTGGACCACCTGCATGGTGTTTTTCCAGATGGTGCTCTTCGGCGGCTATGCCTACGCGCATTTCCTCACGCGCCTTTCGCGGCGGAGGCAATGGCTGGTGCACGGGCTGCTGGTGGTTGCGGCGCTGGCGTTTCTGCCGATCACGCCGGACGAAAGCTGGAAACCCGGCGGCCAGGAGGATCCGGCCGGGCGCATCCTGCTGCTGCTGTCCGCCACGGTGGGGCTGCCGTACTTCGTGCTCTCCAGCACCAGTCCGCTGGCGCAGGTGTGGTTCACGCGGGCTTCGCGCGGCTCGCTGCCATGGCGGCTCTACGCGCTCTCCAACGCGGGCTCGCTGGCCGCGCTGCTGACGTATCCGTTCTTTTTCGAGGTTCGCTGGGATGTGCGCGGCCAGACGCTGCTGTGGTCGGCGGCGTTCGTGCTTTTCGCCGCGTTGTCGATCTTCATTCTCTGGCGGGATCACCGCGCGGCGCGAGGCGCTCCGGCGGAGGCATCCGTGCCGGGATGGATTCAGGATAACGGCGATGTTTCCTGGTGGCGGCGGGCGCTTTGGCTGCTGCTGCCCGCGCTGGCCAGCGTGCTGCTGCTGGCGGGCACCAATCACGTCTGCCAGGATGTGGCGGTGATCCCCTTTCTGTGGGTGGTGCCGCTCAGTTTGTATCTCATCACGTTCATCATCTGCTTCGAGCACGAGCGCTGGTACCGGCCGCTGCCGTGGGCCGTGCTGGCGCTGGGCCTGGTGTTTCTGGCGGCGGTCTATCCCGGGCTGGCTTGCATGCAGGACATCTCCTACAAAATGGAGCTGCTCATCTGCTTCAGCGCGGTGTTTTCCGGCTGCATGGTCTGTCACGGCGAACTCACGCGCCTCAAGCCGCAGCCGCGGCATCTGACGGAGTTTTACCTGATGATGTCGGCCGGCGGGGCGGCGGGCGGGCTGCTCGTCAGCCTGGTGGCGCCGCGGGTGTTCGACTCCTACCGCGAGTGGCCGCTGGGACTGGCGGCGGTGTTCGGCGTGGCGTCGCTGGTGCTCATCCGCCAGACGCTGCGGGTGGGATCCGCGCGGACCGGCCGCGTGCTGGCGGGCATGGCCGGCGCGGCCGTCATCGCCGGGGGCTGCTATTTCAACAAATGGCGGGTGGCGGATGAACCGCGCATCGAGCGGGTGCGGAATTTTTACGGGGTAGTCTCGGTGGATGAGGAGCCCTACGGCACGGACTACGAGTTCACCTTCCGCAGCCTTTACCATGGCGGCATCATGCACGGCATGCAGATCATCGGCGACGCTTCGCTCGATGATCCCGGCTCGTATTACGGCCGCCACACCGGCGTCGGCCGCGCCCTGGGCAGCCTGGCCGGCCGCGCCGACGCGCGGGTGGGAGTCGTGGGAATGGGCACCGCCACCGCCCTGTGGTATGGCGAAAAGGGCCAGACATGGCGCATCTACGAAATCAACCCGGAGGTGGTGCGCCTGGCGAAGACCCGTTTCACCTACATCGATGACTTCGAGAAAAAAGGCGGCCGCCTGGAGGTGGTGGTCGCGGATGGCAGGCTGGCGCTCGAGCACGAGCAAAGCCGGCAATTCGATGTGCTGCTGCTCGACGCCTTCAGCGGGGACTCTGTGCCGATGCACCTGCTCACCCGCGAGGCCTTCCTGATCTATCAGCGCCACCTGAAACCCGGCGGCATCATCGTGGTGAACTGCACCAACACCTACATTTCACTGGCTTCGGTGATCCGCAAGATCGCCCTGGACCTGGGCTACGGTTTCACCCGCATCGGCACGGACTGGGAGGATCCGCACGAGATCACCGATTACATGCTGCTCACCCGCGACCAGGCCTTCCTCGCCGCAAATCCGCCGGAATCGACTTATGACGCCTCCTATCTGGACGTGTCGCTGTGGACTGACAGGCGGCACAATCTGTTCGAGATTCTGGAGCGGGAGTGAGTTCCGGCGCTCCAACCGCCGGCAGTGAAGGCTCCGAACGCGCCTGAAGCGATTTGCGGCAGCGGTCCGGATGAGTGTGCCGGGTCACGGCTTCGCCCGCCTGCTTCCGGTCGCGGGCAGGAGGCCGCATTCCGTGAACCATTCCCGCATCCGCTGGTTGACCTCATCCGCGCGCTCGCCGGGCAGATTGTGGCCGACGCCTTCAAACACGCTCATTTTGTTAGGCACCCTGTGGTCATCGAGCACCCGCTTGAACCGTGCGGCGCTCTCGGGCGGGACTGTCACATCGGTGGAACCCTGCAGGATCAGGAATGGCGTTCGCACGCGCGCCGCGACATCGGCACCCGGAGCCGAGGCCGCCTGATAGGAGTCGGTCGTGACGCCTCCCGCAGTGATTGCCGCGGCGGTGAGTTGATCCGTTTCGGCGGCCAGCGCGATGGTGACGAAAGCGCCCATGCTGTGGCCGTAGGCGGCGATGCGGCGCGGGTCCACGTCTTTCTGCTGGCGCAGGATTTCCACACACGCCAGCGCGCGGCGGATATTTTCAGGGCGCGCGCCGGCCGTGGAAAAATCCACTTCCGCGAAACGTCCGCGGCCGCCGACCGGAACGCGGCCTTCCTTTCCGGCATGGGTGTAATCCGTGGCGATGCATACAAAGCCCAGTTTCACCATCTCCGGGCCCCTGTTGGCCGCCATCATCCGCGCGTTGCCGCCCAGGCCGTGACTGAGAACGATGCCCGGGAAGGGGCCGTTTCCCCCGGGCTTGAGAAGGATGCCGGACAAGGGCCGCCCGTCCGCGCTGCACGTCCAGCGCCCACCGGTCAATTGGAAGTTCTCGATCATAGGCACCGGCTGGGCGGTCGCGAACGCCGTGATGGTGAAAATAACGAGAAGAGGAATGGTTTTCATGGAGTGCGAAATTTGGGATCAGGGCCGCTTGTCGTTGACCGGCCACTCACGGACGAAGTGCGATTGCGGGATTGGACCGTTTTCACGCCAAAAGATTCCGCCAACGTTGCCGCCTTCGACGTCGTTACCACCGCTGCAGGCGTGGAGAACTCCGTTGCACCCGCCGGTGGACAACACGTCGATCGAGAAGATGCCGTCGGCGCAAGCGGGTGATGAGGTCGCCATCGGCTGCGCCCGCGTGGCGGCGGGGGTGCTGGCGATTGCGCAATCCAGCCCCAGGATTCGAAACTCCGCGCATAGTTGGAATGACGTGGTCATCTGGTGGAGCGTCCTCTTCTCCGCGCATTCAACACCTTAGCCGCGCGAGGGTTGCACGCGGGCTGGTGAACGCCGCAACGCGGCCGGCGTTTCCCCGTCCCAATCGGAGTTTTCGGTTCCCATCCGCTGTGCCTGCGCCTAAGAACCCTGGCATGCCTTCATTGAACAGCAACACCACCACCATGGGCCGCCTCATGTC
>Ga0114939_10000357_pt1 | contig 38541 bp, 27 predicted proteins | sample AshMeaCrysSpring_FD_87196 | JGI IMG/M metagenome (GOLD analysis project Ga0114939, IMG submission 87196) | Groundwater microbial communities from Big Spring, Nevada to study Microbial Dark Matter (Phase II) - Ash Meadows Crystal Spring | ecosystem: Environmental > Aquatic > Deep subsurface >...
AGTTGTGCTATTACTAAATCTTTGTCCAAAGCATCAGCAACTTCATTGAATCTGATTAAAAGCTATTCCAAAAGTTGTTCACATTACACACGAAAAATGGTAATATTGGCCTGAATAGTTACAGTATTTTAAAAAGGATTGAACGGGCTTTAAATTGAAGTAATGTATAGGCCGATTTCCACGTTGCAGAGAGTGTCAAGGATTTATTTTGTGGTCACTGTTTACTAGCCCCTCCTCCTCAGCACCACCCAAGCCAGCCCGCAAGCCGCCACCACCATCGCCACCTGCACAGGCCACGCAGAGGCTAAAAAGCCTTTCACCAGCAAGTCTTCCACCAGCAGCGCGGGTATTTTGCCCAGGGTGCTTGCTGCTACAAGCCAGGCAGTGCTTATGCTGCCTACTGCCGCCGCAAAGGTGATGAGCCCCGAAGGTACCAGCGGCATCAGCCTTAAACTCAGCACCAGCATGGCTGCCTGCCTATTTCAACGCTGTGCTATCATTCCATCGTCAAACTGTTTGGCGCATGCGCCATCTGCATATACAGTTGCGGGTAAGGTGGCCATTTTCAACAATAAGCATCCGGCGAAGCAGTTCCTTTCCTACAGCGTACTCATATCAATCACAAAGCGATATTTCACATCGTTTTTCACCAGGCGGTCGTAGGCTTCGTTGACCTGGTCCATGGGTATCAGCTCTACGTCGGCTGTTATGTTGTGTGCAGTGCAAAAGTCCAGCATCTCCTGTGTTTCGTGCATGCTGCCTATCATGCTGCCGGTAATGCTTCGCCGGTTGGTAATGAGGGCAAAGGGCGAAGCGTGCGGCGTTTCGGCGGGCAGGCCCACCACCATCAGGCGCCCGTGCAGGCCCAGCAGGTCCAGGTAGGGGGTATAGTCGTGGGTGGCGCTCACCGTATCCAGTATTACGTCAAAGTGGCTTTTGTAGCGCTTCCAATTATCAGTATCGGTGGTCAAAATAAAATGGTGCGCACCCAGCCTGCGGGCATCGGCTTCCTTGCCGGGCGAGGTGCTCAGCACGCTCACTTCGGCGCCAAAGGCTTTGGCAAATTTTACACCCATATGGCCCAGGCCGCCCAGGCCCACCACGGCCACGCGCATACCTGCCTGCACGCCTGCAAAGCGCAGGGGCGAGTATGTGGTAATGCCTGCGCACATCAGCGGCGCTACCCCGGGCAGGTGCAGCGTGTCGCTTACGCGCAGCACAAATTTTTCTTTGGTTACAATGGCGGTAGAATAGCCACCCATGGTCATGGCGCTGCGGTCGCGCTCCCAGGCATTGTAGGTAAGCGTGGCGCCTTCTTCGCAGTATTGCTCGTAGTTCTGGTGGCAGGGCTTGCAGTGGCCGCAGCTGTCCACTATTACGCCCACACCTACTGTATCGCCGGGCTGGTATTTGGTTACTTCGCTACCCACGGCTACTACCGTGCCTACTATTTCGTGGCCGGGTACCATGGGGTATATGGCGCCGCCCCATTCGTTGCTGGCGCTGTGCAGGTCGCTGTGGCATACGCCGCAGTAGCGTATGGCTATGTGCACGTCATCGGGCTTCAGGCTGCGGCGTTCAAAATTATAAGGCGCAAGCGGGCTGCTGGCATCGTAGGCGGCATAGGCTTTTACAGGTATCATGGTGATGTTATTCTTTATTGTTTTATTGAATGTGCAAAGGTACCAACACCCCAGCCGGTACGATCATTTTGTAAAGCGATGGCCGGCATTTTTCGGGTTATTTTTTGGGGCTGTCGGCTGCTTGTTACAGCTAAGCTTTTGTTCCTGCTGCTCCGGGGTCCGCTGCGCTTCCGTGCCTGTGCCGCCGCCGCCCTCAAGGGTCGCCGGCAGCACGGGCACCGCCTCCTTCGTCGGCGCCCTCCACATCAGGCAGCCCATTGGCGGTAGTACGGCTATGTGACAGCAATGGCTGCGGTACTTTACAATGATTGTTTTTCAGAAATCCAGAAATGCTGTTGCCATCTATAGCGAAATACCCATCACAAGCAATTGATTATTATCGGTTTCACAATCGAATGGTGGAGCAAGCAGTATGCCTTCAGTCTGTATTGTGTTTTGCAGTTGGCTCCCGTCATTTGATGCGGATGTCAAAAAAATCAAAGTCGGCGTAGCCACCGGGTTGTTTAGTGGTGTAAGCAAACAAGCCATAACGATAACCCATAAAATGCGGTAGTGTATAGGCCATTTTCAGTGTGTTGCCAATAGGCTTCCAGTCGGCGCCATTCAGGCTGTAATAAAATCGGGCCTCATCCTTCATATTCGTAAAGTCGGCTTCTATTTTCAGGTACACGATGGGCTGCTCCAGCGGCAGGCTTTCCAGCACTTCGGGAGGGCCTTTTTCCGCGCTAATCATCACCAGACGCTTCTGGCCGTTTTGTGCTTGTACACCAATGATGCCATAGTGCTTCTGAAAAATGGTAAGCCCGGCCATTTCACCTTCATTCAGGTGGCTTGCATCCAGCAGGGTAGTAGCTGTGCAGGCAGGTCCTATTGTGCGCTGCGTAAGGATGTTACGCACTTGTGTGAGCCCTGTGTCGGTGCGTCCGGTGCGGAGGCGCAGGTAGCCCGGGCGCTCGGTCACGGACCACAGCTTGTCGTCGGGGTTGTGATTCCATTGCCATACCAGGGGCAGTGCCGGCTCGCCCTTGCTGCGGCTAAAGTTATCAGGCGCCACAAGGCCGGGTATCAGTCCCTCGGAAGGCTTCAGGGCCAGGGTATCGGGTACCTTGCCTGCTTGGCCAATCATGGGCCAGGCATCCTGCCACTGTACCGGCGCCAGGTAGGGTATGCGGCCCACCGCGCCATAGTCGCGAAACAGGTAGGCAAACCACCGGCCATCGGGCATGTCTATCAGCCCACCCTGTGCAATGCCCCTGTGCTGCAGGGCCAGCCTGCCTTCGTAAGGCCCGGTTATTTTATCAGCCCGGTGCACAATTGCCGTGCGCATACCGTTGCGCGGCCAGGTAATGTTGAACAGGTAATACTTACCGTTTACCTTAAATAGTTGCGAGCCCTCGGCTTGCAGCATGATATTGGCGCCGGCCGGTGCACTGGCATTTTCTATGATTATCTGTTCCCTTGCGCCGGGCTTGGGGCCGCTCAGGTCTTCGTTTAATTCCAGTAGTTTCAGCCTGCCCACACCGTAAATCATGTACCCCTTTCCATCGTCGTCAAAAAACAGGGTATGATCGTGGTACGATGGTGCAAATTCCTGCCGCTTCCAGGGGCCTTTTTCAATGTTGCGTGTCGAAAAAATGTATGTCTTGCGGGTGGTTTGCGAAAAGGTGCTCACATAATACACGCCCTTGTGGTAGCGCAGGCTGCTCGCCCACGACCCGCTTCCGTAGGCGTTTTTGCCATTGGCCAGGTTAAGGGCATCGTTACCGGCCAATGTGTCGTATGCATAGCCCACCACTTGCCAGTTTACAAGGTCGGTCGATTTCATGATAGGCACACCCGGACTCATGTGCATGGTAGTGCTGCTCATGTAGAATGTACTGCCCACCCGCACTATGCTCATATCGGGCACATCGGCAAATATGACCGGGTTTACTGCCTGCGCCTTGACGCCAATCCATCCGGCCAGGGTAGCCAATACCAGTAACCCTTTTAATATACGCATCTTTTGTAATGCATTCTATTGGGAAATAACTTTCTCCCGCGCCCTATGCCAGGCTTATTCATCCGTTCTAAAGGGCGAAGCAGGTAAGCCTTCTTTGTTGCACAGGTTGGGGTTTACGGGGTTGTCGGCCCAAGCATAGCGTACATACACAGGCGCGGGCACATTCTCGCTCCATACCAGTATTTTGTCGCCTTCAATTTTTGCCCTGGCCCATACAAACTTTTTGTCGGCGCCTGCAATGGCAAATTCTGCCGGATCGTTGCCATCGCTTGTAGTAAGGCCGCTGCCGGTGTGGCTAAAACTGAGTACCATTTTGATACCCTGCCGCCTGGCATGCTGCAGCAATGGCCCTGCGTACACAATGTTTTCGCCATAGGCAAGCTTACGGGCTGCCAGTGCCATGCGCTCGCCCACGTCCTTTTTGTTTTCGGGATGCACATCATTCCATTCGCCCAGGTCTATGGCCACCGCCATAGCTGTGTTGGGTACACGCAAGGCTTTCAACTGCGCTTCGCGCAGGCGGGCCCAGTTGCTTTCGGCGGGCAGGTAGTTGTAATCTAAAAAGCCGGGCAACTGCACGTACAGGAATGGCAGGTTCACTGCATTCCATTTGGCGCGCCAGTCAGCTATGAGGGCAGGCAGCAGCAGGTCGTATTCCATGGGCCTTGCGGTATTGCTTTCGCCCTGGTACCAGCATATGCCTTTGATGGCATAGGGTATATGCGGCGCCACCATGGCATTATATAGCGCGGCGGGTTGATTTTGGTCCACCAGCCCGGGTGCGGCACCACCGGCAGGCTGAGGCGGATATACAGCGCCAACCTTGTATGTCCAGGTGCCTTTAAGGTCTATGGTGTCTGTGCCGGCAAACAGGCAATAGGGCTTATCGGGCACAAAGCCTCCTTTGCCTGCTGTGTTGGTTACGCGCACCACCAAGGTGTTTTTACCTGCTTTCAGCAAGCCTGCAGGCAAACTGTAGCGCCGCTGCGGGTACTGGTAGGTGGTTTGGCCTACGCGTTGCCCGTTTATGTACAGTTCATCGGCATCTACAATGCGGCCCAAAAACACCCGGGCAGCCTTGCCGGCCATGGAGGCAGGTACTTCTACCTGTCGGCGGTACCAAACAATGCCGTTCAGGTCTTTCACGCCCTGGTCTTCCCAGTAGCCGGGTATGTTGATGGTGCGCCAGCCTTTGGGCTCATAAGCGGGCTCGTACCATTTTGTTGGCTCCGTCAAGCCCTTATCGTTGGGCAGCACAGGCCGGGGAGCATTTTGCGCCGCTGTGCGCAGTTGGTTTATGTAGGCTGTGTCTTTGTTCTTGTCCACCAATGCTTTCCAATCCGTAAAAGAAGCCAGGCCTTCTTCGCTCACCCATGCTTCTATGGGTGTGCCGCCCACACTGGCATTGATGATGCCAATGGGCACGCCGTATTGCTGGTGCAGCTTTTTGGCAAAAAAGTAGGCTACTGCCGAAAAGGGCCGCACATCATTGCCTACTGCGGATTTCCAGGCTCCGGCCGGTACATCTTTCTGCGGTCCCGTCAAGCTGGTGGCCGTTGGCACCCAAAACTGCCGTATTTGCGGGTAGTTGGCTTTTGCAATTTCTTCTGCATACGTTACATCATGAATGTTGAGCTGATGTACCATATTGCTTTGCCCGCTGCACAGCCATACATCGCCTATCAGCACATCGTTGATGGTGATCGTATTCTTTCCGGAAACGGTTAATGTAAACGGTCCGCCTGCCTTTGAGGGTGGCAGCGTTACCTGCCACAAGCTGTCGGCCCCTGCCTTGCTGGCGTATGTCTTGCCCTGCAGCTCCACTTTTACTTTTTCTTGCGGGTTGGCCCATCCCCATATTTTCAAAGGCACATCGCGCTGCAGCACCATGCCATCGCTAATCAGTTTGGGCAGGCGTACCTCGGCGTGCACCGCACAAGTTATAGCCAGTAGAGCAAGGGATGCAATCAGCTTTCTCATTTTACCAGGTTAATGGTTTTCTCAATCACATTGCTGGTAGCTGCTATACTTTGCCCGGGCTGCCCGCCGCCAATGCTTACTTTCATTTTACAGACTGGCCAATAGCTCTCGCCCCGTTCGTTTACCATGGCCAGGTCGTCGGCGCTAAGGGTAAAGCGTACGGTTCTGCTTTCGCCGCGCTTCAGGGCTATGCGGGTAAAGCCTTTAAGCGCCCGGATGGCTGATTTGCCACCGGAGCCGGCATACGATATGTAGAGTTGCACCACTTCTTCGCCATCGCGGCTGCCCGTATTGGTTACCGTGGCACCTACGGTAATCGGCTTGCCGCTTGGGGCGGTGGCAGGCGCATTCATGTTTCCATAATTAAAACGCGTATAGCTGAGGCCGTAGCCAAAGGGGTACAGCGGCTTACCGGTAAAATAGCGGTAGGTACGCCCCGTCATATCGTAACTTTTGAAATCGGGCAAGTCGCTGTCGCAGCTGTAAAACGTAACGGGTAAACGACCGGCCGGGTTGTAGTCGCCAAACAGCACATCGGCTATGGCCATGCCGGCACTCTGCCCGCCATACCAGGCGTTTACAATGGCCGCCAGGTTGTCGTTTTCCCAGGGTATGGCCACAGCGCTGCCCGTCATCATTACAAATACCACGGGCTTGCCGGTGGCTTTCAGTTGCTTCAGCAATTCAGTTTGAACAGCAGGCAGCAAAATGCTGGTGCGGTCGCCGCCTTTAAAACCCGGAATGGCTACGGGCATTTCTTCGCCTTCCAGTTGCGGCGATATGCCGCCGGCAAAAATGTATGCATCCACAGGGCCAAGGTGCTTCAGCAGGGCGGCCACATCTGTTTTCTGGTAGCTGCCTTTCACCAAGCGTATGCTTGCTACACCTTCGTTTTGCCAAAACTCCAGGGTGAGTTTGTATGTTTTGCCTGCTTCCGGCTGCAGGTTCCATGTTTTGGAGCCCCAGCGGTTGCGCTGCCAGGCATCTACAACGGTGCTGTCGTTCACCTTCAGGCGGTAGCCATCATCGCCCTGCAGTTGCAAGGTAATGTGCTCGGCGGTGGATGGCGTTATATAGGTAACGTAGCGACCGGAGAAGCGAAAGTTGGGCACACCAGGCGCCGGCGTTTCGCCTTCGCTCCAGTGGAAGTCCACAGCGGGCACCATGCCGGTGTACACAGGTTCGCCGGTCAGTTCGCGGTTGTTGAAAAAAGTGACCTGCACGCCGGGTTTACCCTGATAGCTGTATAAGGCCTGGTTGTTGTCGGCCACAAACAGGGTGTCATTGGCAAAGTTGATGGCCTGTTCATACACCACTTCGGTGCGGCTGCCCAGTCTTTCGTGCAGGCCATCCAGCACGGTCACAATGCGTGAGGGTATACCGTTGTAGTTGCCCAGCACCGATATGCGGTTGTCGGCATTAGGGCCAAGCACAGCTATGCGCTTCAATCCTTTGCCCAGGGGCAGCGTATTGCCCTCGTTTTTGAGCAGTACTATGCTTTGCCTTGCCATTTTTAGGGCGTGCTCTTTGTGGGCAGGGGCCTCCAGCATGCTTTCGGGCGTATTGGCCCAGGGCACCATGCCGGCGGGGTCGAACATGCCCAGGCGGTAGCGTATGGTAAACAGCCTGCGCATCGATACATCCAGGTCGGCTTCTTTAATCATGCCGCTCTTTACTGCTTCGGTCAGTTTGGAATATACGCTCACACCGCATTCCACATCGGTGCTATGGTACAGCGCATCTACCGCTGCGGCTGTAGCGTTGGGGTGGGTTTTGTGGAACCTGAAAAAATCATCCAATGCCCAGCAGTCGCTTGTTACATAGCCGGTAAAATTCCAGCGTTTTCGCAGGATGTCGTTCATCAGCAGGTCGCTGGCGCAGCAGGGTTGCTTGTACACGGCATTGTAGGCGCACATCAAGCCGGCCACCTGTGCACCCACCACCAGTTTTTTAAAAGCGGGCAAATAAGTATCCCACAAGTCGTAGGCGGTGGGGTCAAAATTGTCGGAGTGTCGGCTGGGTTCGGGACCGCTGTGCACAGCAAAGTGCTTGGCACAGGCTGCGGCTTTCAGGTATTTGGGGTCGTTGCCCTGCAGGCCGCGTACAAAGGCAGCACCCATGGTGCCCGTAAGGCAGGGGTCTTCGCCATAGGTTTCCTGGCCCCGGCCCCAGCGCGGGTCGCGAAAAATGTTGATGTTGGGCGTCCAGTAGGTTAGGCCCAGGTAGCGCTCGTTGGTGCGGCCCAGGGCAGTGGCCTTGGTAAAGATGGCACGCCCTTCGGTGGCGCTGATGTCGGCCATGCGTTGCAGGCTCAAAGTATCCCAGGTGGCAGCCATGCCAATGGCCTGCGGAAAAACAGTTGTTTTAAAAGGCGTACGGGCTACACCATGTAGCACTTCGTTCCACCAGTCGTAGGCGGGTATACCCAGCCGGGGCACTGCCGGTGCGGCGTTCAGCAACTGTGCCACTTTTTCTTCCAGTGTCAGGCGGCTTACCAGGTCGTTTACCCGCTGCTCCATGGGCAGGGCTGGGTTCCACATGGGGTAGTTTTTGTAATCCTGGGATTGTGCTGCAAAAGCAACCAACAGGGTTGCGTGCATCAAAATGTTGCGCATCATGAGTTGAGAATTTGTATGCTGTTGACCTTCACGCTACCAATTACAACGCCAGGCACGCGAAGGTATACAAGAGGCAATTTACTTATAAACTGGGAGCGGGTAGTCCTATGCGATAAGGCACAATCGTCTTAATTCTACCTGCTTCATCATATTCCAGTTCCGTCATTTTCACACAGCGCAGGTGTGTTACGCCTTCCGAAAGGCTGCTGTCGTGATAAAACAGGTACCACTTGCCATCGAATGCTGCAATGGAATGGTGCGAGGTCCAGCCCACCACCGGCTCCAGTATGCGGCCCGCATAGGTGAACGGCCCGTAGGGGTTATCGCCAATGGCGTAGCAGATATAATGTGTATCGCCGGTGGAGTAGGAGAAGTAATAACGGCCCTGGTATTTATGCATCCATGATGCTTCAAAAAACCTGCGTTCGGTATCGCCGGCCAGCAGTGGATTGCCTGCTTCGTCTATAATCATGATGTCTCTTACCGGTTCGGCAAACTGCAGCATGTCGGGAGATAGCTTAGCCATCTTTGGGCAAAGGGCAGGCTCATCATCGGCCGGCAGGTGTGCAAATGGGCCCTCGCCTTCGGCCACAAAACTGCCGGTGCGCCAGCGCTGCAATTGTCCGCCCCAAATACCGCCAAAGTACAGGTAGCAGCTGCCATCGTCGTCTTTAAATACGGCGGGGTCTATGCTGAAGCTGCCTTGAATGGGCTCCGGCTCGGGCACAAAGGGCCCTGCCGGATGGCTGCCAACGGCCACGCCAATCTGGAAGACGCCATCGGGGCGCTTGGCAGGAAAATACAGGAAATATTTGCCGTTTTTTTCGGCAGCATCGGGCGCCCACATCTGCTTGTGGGCCCAGGGCACATCTTGCACATGCAGCGCAATGCCGTGGTCCGTTATGTTATCTTTGGGGTTGTCCATGCTCAGCACATGGTAGTCTTCCATGGCAAAATGGCTGCCCAGGTCATCAAAGGGGATGCCGGCTTCTATATCGTGCGAGGGATATATGTAAATGCGGCCGCCAAATACATGTGCCGATGGATCGGCCGTGTACATATGAGTCACCAAGGGCTGCGAAATGGCCCTTCGGTTGAGGTCGGCAAAATTGAGGTGGTATATGGCATCTTCGTGCATAATCGGGTAAATTACTGGTTTCTTCTGGCTTTCAGTTCGCTTTCAATTTTTGATTCCATTGTTTTGTCTATTTCATAGCGCAATAGCAGCAAGGCGCCCAGTACAAATAGGGTACCCGGCAGCACGCTTACCATCATGCGGATACCGTTTACTGCCGATGGCAACTGTTGTGGCGCTTCGGCCACATAACCGTACACATCCAGCAGCCAGGCCGAAATAGCGCCGCCTACGCTCAGGCCTATCTTCAGCCCGAATATCATAGCCGAGAAGATGATGGCTGTGGCGCGACGGTTGTTTTTCCACTCGCTGTAGTCGGCCACATCAGCTATCATGGCCCACAACAGGGGAATGGTGATGCCGTACAAAAAGCCGTGCAGCGATTGTGTAACAAAAACGGCACCCACGGCATGTTGTCCGTAAAAGCGGATGGCTATCAGGGCCAGCGCCGACAATACCAGGAAGGCACCGAAAATATTGCGTTTGCCAAAGCGATCGGCAAGGCCCTTGCTGAAGAAAATGCCGATGATCATGCAAATGGTGCTGGCGGCACTGGTAAGGCTTGCCGCGGCATAAGGCGCACTTCCCGGCTTACGAAATTCGTCGAAAGCCTCCGGGGTAAATATGCTGCCAAGCCGATCGAGCAGCCCCTGGAAGCCAAGTTTGTTCAGGAAATCGGACTGGCTTTGATCGTTCAAGTAATATTTGAAATAATAAATATTCATGCCGCCTTTGATGGCCAGGGTAATAAACACCAGTACGGTAAGCACCAGCATGATGATCCACGGCTTATTGTGCAGCAGGTCTTGCAGGTCTTGGCGCACCGGGGTTTTCTGTTCCTGTGGCGGCTGTATCCTTTCGCGGGTGGTAAAAAAGGTGATGAGGAAACAGGCCACGCCGGTAATGGCAAAAATGAGCATTACTTTTTCGAAGCCTGCGGCCTTATCGCCATTGCCTACACTCAGGGCCAGCGGTAGCAGCAGCACCTGTATTATGAACTGAGCTACCATTACCGATACAAAACGATAACTCGAAAGGCTGTTGCGCTCCTTCATGTCGCCTGTCAGCACACCACTCAGGGCAGAGTAGGGCAGGTTGTTGGCCGAATACACAATCACCAGCAGCAGGTAGGTCACAAAAGCATAGGCCACCTTGCCGCCTTCGCCAAAGTTGGGCGTGCTAAAGGCCAACAGCGATATCACGCCAAAGGGCACGGCCGTCCACAACACCCAGGGCCTGAACTTTCCCCAGCGCGTAAGGGTGCGGTCGGCAATGGCGCCCATCACTATGTTGAAGCAGGCGCCAATAACACCGCCTACCAGCATCACCAGGCTTGCTTTGGCCGGAGGTATCTTAAAAATGTCGGTGTAAAAAAATGCCAGGAAGGCCATCAGCGTTTGAAAGATGAGGTTGGCGGCCAGGTCGCCCAGGCTGTAACCAATTTTTTCAACTACGCCCAGCTTTTGTGAGGTGGTATTCATGGTTTGTGTTGTTGCGGCTTGCTCGTTTACTTTTTGGTGGCAATAATGCTGTAGTAAGCAGGCTTGGGTTTGAAACTCCGGTCGAACAGCAGAGGATAGTTGGTACGACCACGCACCGGCCAGCCATTGAGCCAGCTTTGGCCATCGTTTACGCCCCAAAAGGTAATGCGGGAAATTTTGTCTTTATGCTTCAGAAACAGCTTGAACAGGTTGGCATAATCCTGTGCCTGCTTTTGCAATATGCTGTCGGGAATGCCATTGGAATAGGGATTTAGTTTAGGATCGGATGCCATACGTTGGTTTACATCGGCGCCCTTGAAATTGCGCGGCAGTACTTCAATATCCACTTCGGTAAACATCACTTTCATGCCAAGTGCGGCATATTCTTCAATGCTTTTTTCAATATCGGCCAGGGGTACGCGGCCCAGGTGCCAGTGGCCCTGAATGCCCACGCCGTCTATTCGCACACCGGCAGCCTGGATTTTTTTGATCAGGGCAATGCAACCTGCACGCTTTTGCGGCTGTTCGTTGTTGTAGTCGTTGTAGTACAGTTGGGTGTTGGGTGCTGCCTGCTGCGCCAGCCTGAAGGCCTCGGTTACGTAGTCGTCGCCAAGTTTATCAAGAAAAATGGTTTTGCGCATGGTGCCGTCTTCGTTCAGGGCCTCGTTTACCACATCCCAGCCCAACAGCTTGCCATTGTAGCGACCGGCGATGGTGGTAATGTGGTTGTTGAAAAACTGCTTTACCGAATCGGCGTTTTGCATGCGGCGCACAAAGGGCGATAACTGACTGTGCCAGATTAGCGTATGGCCCACGACCTGCATCTTATTTTTAGCTGCATAATCCACCAGCTTATCGGCAAGGGTAAAATCATATTTGTCAAGAGTGGGGTGGATGATCTCGCATTTCATGATATTCTCCGGCGTCAGTACATTGAAGTGCTTTTTGATGACGGCATCGGCCTGTGGGTCTTTTTCCTCAATTTGAGAACCGTTGAGTGCCGCACCTATCTGAAAATCTTTTTTGAATACATCCTTAAGTGCCGGCTCGCCTGCATTGCTGCCGGTGCTTTTGCTGCCTGAGCATGCTGCTATAGCCATCCCGAACAGCGGGAAGGCCAGTATAGTCCAAAGTTTGTTTTTCATATGGTATAGTTTATTTATGTAAAATGCTTGTTTCGGGAGGGCCGAGATAGCTGTATTGCAGCCCACCCAGGTTGGCAACTATTTGCTGCAGAACGATGGCCGGGTGCAATGGCCGGTAGCGTATGGTTTGCCTGCCGGCCTGTGCCAGCAGGTGTTTGCTGCACACCGTAATGGAATTGTTTGCCGCCCAGCTTTCCCAGGTGCGGCTGTCAAAATCCTTTTCGTTGAGGCTGAGTACTTTTGGAGGCCAGTCGTTCAGGCTTACTTCAAACTGCAGGCCTGCGGGCAGGTGCCACAGGTTGAGGGTGGGCGAAAAGCGGAGCTGCACTTCTACGCTATCGGCAGTGTTGGTGTAAAAATCGTATTCCAGCCAGGGTGAAATCTCATCTTGCGCAAAGGCGCCGTGCGTTACCGGCCAGGTGGTAATGGCATCGCCGGTAAGCCCATGACGCGGCAGCAGCTTCCATTGCACACCCGGTGCTTCGTATTTGCGGGTATAATGCGCTACCTGAATGGATACAACCTTTTCAGCCTCGTAATACACAGGATCTTTTACCTCTTTTGGTATTGAGGCCTTTGCTGTTTGTTCAATATCCTGCGTTTTCATGTTGGCAGGCCGATGGTTGTAGTGCCACACAAATTCTGTTGCGGGTATTTTGTTTGCGGCAGGCTGCTGCCAGTAAGTGTAGCCTATATGCGTTTGGCTCATCATGTGATTCCACTTGCCATTGGCCAGCGCATGATATTCCTGGGTAATCAGCGAGTCCTGCTCATAATACTTTTTTACCTGTCGTGCATAGTAGTTGGCCAACGTATCGCTATTTTGTGCCAGGCGCTTGTTTTGCGCGGCAGCATAATACAACTGGTACAAGTTGTTGCACGCTTTTACAGGGTGCTCCACCAGTTGGTAAAATGCGTTGTGGTATATAGCAGGCAATTTATCTTTTATCATTTTTACACTGCTATTCAGTATGTCATATTCCGCCATAGCCCGGTACCATTCATTATAGTTGAAGCTGTATGTATTGGCATCGAGCAGTTCGGGCTTGCGGCGGCTGTTTTTTTTGGAGTAGCTGTCTATACAGTTAGCAATAAGCGCGGCATTGCTTGAGCCAAATTGCTTTTCTGCCCATTGTGTAGTGTATGCTGTTAAATCATCTGGCCCAATGCGGGTAGGGTTCCATGCATAATCCAGAAAAAAGGAAATAGGAAACTCCATAGGCTTAATATCGCCAACGTTTACAATCCATATTTGCCGGGCATTGTAAGCCCATGCAAGATGCATTTGTTCCCATACCCGGCTAATGTGGTTGGTGTTTACCCATTTGTAGTTGCGCGGGCCTCCTACATAGTCAAAGTGGTAGTAGATGCCGTAGCCTCCTTTGCGCGGCTTATCGTTTAGTGCAGGCAGCCGGCGTATGTTGCCCCAGTTATCGTCGCACAGCAGCAGCGTTACATCATCGGGCACCCGCATGCCTTTGTCGTAGTAATCCTGCACCTCTTTGTACAGGGCCCACAGTTGGGGTGTTTCGGCAGCGGGCTTTCGGGTTACTTCGGTTATAATCTTACGCTGATCGGCCACAATGCGTTCCAGCAGGGCAGTGGCTGTTTCGCGGCTCATGGGCTCATCGCCATCGCCACGCATACCCACCGTTACAATTTTTTCGTTGGTGGCGCGCTGCAATCCGCTGCGCCAAAACTGCTGCAGGGCTGCGGTAGTACTGTCGTAATTCCATTTTTGCCCCTTGCCATAGCGGCGCCATTCATCGTGGGCACGCATCATAGGCTCGTGGTGCGAGGTGCCAATCACCATACCGTACTCCGTTGCCTTGCTCATATTCAGGCTATCGTCGTCGTAAAAGGCATTACCCCACATGGCAGGCCACAGGTAGTTGGCTTTCAGCCGCAACATCAATTCGAAAACCGTTTCGTAGAAACGGTGATTGAATCCGCCGAATTTTTCGCGGCTCCAGTTGCTCAGGGCGGGTGCTTCGTCGTTGATGAAGATGCCGCGGTATTTCACCAGCGGGCTGTCGGTAATGTGGAGGTTATTGGGCAGGGTAAGCGAAGTATTTTTTGCCACAGGCACATCGGCCCACCAGTGCCACGGCGATACACCCCAGCGCCTGCACATTTCCAGGGCGCCATAGGCTGCGCCACGCGCATCGCTGCCCGCTATTACAAGGGCATAAGCCACATTGGCAAATGGTTTGGCAACCATCTGAATATGATAGGCTTCCCATTTGCCCCGCAAGTTCTTCAGGTTAATCTTTCCCAACCGCTCCAATGCAGTCAGTGTTTTAGACTTACTGGCCACCCCCAATACAATGATGCCTGGTGCAGAATTGGGCGGCGTGCTTATAAGCTGCGGAGGCTTGCATCCCAATTTTACCATGTCTTCGGCCAACAACCTCGCTGCCGTGGCCACTACCGGTTGCCCCGCAGCGTCTACCAACAGTGGCCAGCTTGACGCTGTATCGGCCAGCATGATGGTTTTGCCGCCCGGTATTGCCTGTGCACAGATGATGCTGTGACTGGTGGCAAGTAACGACAATGATATCAGCAAGCGTTTCAGCATAAATTTCGTATCCTGTCAACAGGATGATTGCGTGTGCCGGATGACAATTATTTTCAGAATCCGATGGAGTTGCCACCATCTACCACCAGCACGGTGCCGGTAACGTATGCCGACAAATCGGTGGCGAGGTACCAGGCGGCGTTGGCGATGTCTGCAGGCCGGCCCAGCCGGCCCATGGGGGTGCGGCCAAATACCTTGTCCCTTCTTTCGGGGTCGTCGTTGAGCGCCTTTGAACTCATGGCCGTTTCAATAAAGCCGGGTGCAATACAATTAACGCGGATGCCTTTGGGCGACAGTTCGCATGCCATAGCCCTTGTCATGCCCTCTACAGCACTTTTTGATGCCGTATAGGCAATTACTTTAGGCAAGCCGTACTGTGAAGCCATAGAACTGATGTTGATAATGCGGCCTTCGCCTTGCTGCAGCATGTGCTTCACTACTTCACGGCTGATGGCAAACACTGCCATCAGGTTGGTGTGCAATACTGCAGCAAATTCTACATCGGTCACTTCCTCAAAAGGTTTCTTCTGATTTACGCCGGCGTTGTTCACCAATATATGGATGGCGCCGTATGAATCTACGATATCCTGCACCAGCGCGGGTATAGAATCAAGGTTGCCGAGATCGGCTATGCGATAGGTACAACCTGACCCCAGCATATCTACGGCATCCTTCAATTTTTGCTCATTGCGGCCTACAATTACGGTTTCTATTCCTTCGCGTACAAACTTTTCGGCAATGGCAAGGCCAATACCGGAGCCGCCGCCCGTTACGATTGCCACTTGTTTCGTTACATTGTTCATACAATTCTTGCTTTTTATTGTCCGCTGCCCGGGGCATAAGGAAATGTGAACGACTTAAGGTGCTCCAGCGAAAATGCCGGTTTTTCCACTTGTGGAGGAAGGGGCATCCGCGAAAATGTTTGAAAATAACTGAGGCAGGCATCGCGCCACCACGCAGCTTCTTTTTCCTGTATACCAAGCAGCATGGTTATCTGCCCAAAGCGTTCTTTATCGATATAAGGCTGCATGCTGCGCCATTGATTGCGCATTGCCCTTACGCCCTCCACACCTTGCTGGTAGCGCAGGCACAGGGTGTGCCAGAGTGTGTTGCCATCGGGCATATTATAGTTCCAGGGTACGTGATGAAACCATAGCAACCATCGTTCGCCGGCAGCGGCCGGTGTGCCCCACTGCTGCTGCCAGTAGGAGTGGTACTGGCTGAGCGCATTGCTGCCGCTTGCGGTGCGGTTGAAGCCGATGCCCAGGCTGTCGGCACGGTGAAAATAGGTGCAGTTCCAGTCGTCGCGGGATGCTCTGTTGTACCACGGCGCAGGGCCGTAATGATGGCCATAACCCATAATATGATGCAGGCCCAGCGGAGTCATGTAGTTTACCAGGGCTTGGTGGCTGCCCAGCATCATATTGGTGATGGCAGAGGCAGCCTGCGCATTGCCGGTAAATGTTTGACTCGCCCACTCTTGGGCAATGGTGGCGGCATCCATGGCGGGGTTCCAAGCCAGGCGGCCCAGAGCGTACCAGTTGGCTTGCGCAAAGGGGTGGCCCGTCCAGTTGATATCGCTGCCAATATTGGCTACGCCGGCCATCAGGCTATGTTTGTAGCCAAACGATTTGCCCGATATAACGTCACCAACGGTGCTGCCTGCTGCCGGCCGCCGGGTATCTGCATCCAGTACCTCTTTAAACATAGGTGCTTGATATACCAGGTGGGTGGCAAAGCCCAGGTACTCCTGCGTGAGCTGAAATTCCATACCCGTAGCTGTTTTGGGCAGTGCGCCAAACAGCGGGTGAAAGGGCTCGCGGGGCTGGAAATCGATGGGGCCGTTCTTTACTTGTATGATTACGTTTTTGTCGAATTGTCCGTCGAGCGGTACAAATTCGTCGTAGGCCTGCTTAAAACGGTCGTCAGGCTTTTCATTGCTGTACACAAAAGCGCGCCAGATGACCACGCCGCCAAAGGGCAGTACAGCGCGTGCCAGCATATTGGCGCCATGGGCATGGTTGCGCCCGTAGTTCTGCGGGCCGGGCTGCCCTTCGCTGTTGGCTTTTACCAGGAAGCCGCCAAAATCGGGGATGAGGCGGTAAATTTCTTTTGCTTTATCGGCCCACCATTGTTGTACCTGTGCCTCGAGCGGGTCGGCCGTTTTGAGCTTGCCAATTTCGATGGGTGCGCTAAAGCGTGCGGTAAGGTAAACTTTGATGCCATAGGGCCTGAACACGTCGGCCAGGGCTTTCACTTTTTGCAGGTAAGGTGTCGTCAATACAGTGGCGTTGGCGTTCACATTGGTAAGTACCGTGCTATTGATGCCAATGGAGGCATTGGCGCGGGCATAGTCAATATAGCGTTGGTCAATATAGTCGGGCAGGGTATGCCATTTCCAAATGCTTTCGCCGGCATAACCGCGCTCTACATGGCGGTTCAGGTTGTCCCAGTGGTTGAGCATGCGCAGTTGAATGCTTGGCGCTGTTACCAGGTTTAGCTTTAGCGGTTCCTGCAGGGTGGCAGCCATGCGCAGCAGGTGAAAAGTGCCATACAGTAATCCCGCCGGTGTGTTGGCAGCTATCAGCAGCAGGGACTTGCCATTGCGCACCAATGTTTTTATGCAAAAGCCTTCGTTGCCCATGCGCTGTAGTTCACTTGGCGACAGGTAAGCAGCCATTTTGCGGTGGGTGGCTAACGCAATCAGCATTCCGTAGTTGCCCGAATCATTAGCGGCGAACGTGGGCTTTTTGCCTACCATGCCTTCAAAACCAGTTATTAGTTCCTGCCGTATTACCTGAAGGGTGGCGCCGGTATGGGGTAGGCAAATGGCAGATGACAAGGAGGCATATTGATTGCGTAGCCCTCCGGCAGGCAGCGGTTTATAGCGCAGCCATAGTTCGTAACCGTTTTCGGCATGCGAAAAAAGGGCCAGCAGTAAGAGCGCCGGAGTAAGTATGCATTTTACCATGGCAGCCCTGTTTTTCATTTGTTCATGTTTCGTGCGCAGGCCAAAGCCTGCTGTTTTCTTTTGCCATATGGAATCCCCAAAATAATCATGTGTGGTGGGTATGCAGCCGCTCGTGGGGATTTCATGCGCCTTTTTTTAACGACGATTCGCGTACAACAAGTTCAGAGCGTACAATGATGGTGGATGTTTGCCGCAAGTCGGTGATGCCTTCCAAGTGGTTTATCAGGTTGCGGGCGGCTATCTGGCCCATGTCGGTGCCCGGGTAGTCTATCGTAGTAAGTTTTGGCTCCACCAGGCGGCTGATGGTATCGTTGTTGAAGCCCACCACAGCAATGTCGGTTGGAATACGCACACCATTTTCCTTAAGCGTTTGCATACATACAGCGGCTACCAGGTCGTTGGTAATAAACAGGCCGTCCGGTATGGGTTGCATGGCAAGCACTTCCCGGGCAAATTCGTATCCGCAGCTTTCGCTCATATCTTTTACGGCAACGAGATCATTAGAAGAATGCATTTTGTTGTCGTACAAAGCGTCGGTATATCCTTTCAGGCGCTCTTTATAAACATTCACCTCGGGATTGCCGGTTAGGATGGCCAAGCGTTTGCATCCTTGCTGCAGCAGATGCTGCGTGGCCAAATAGCCGGCGCGGTAATTGTCTATTACTACGTTTACGGTATCAATATTTTTTGCTACCCGGTCAAAAAACACCACCGGTATATTCTTTTCGTTAAAGATTTTGTAGTGGTCAATGTTTGCAGTATCCTGCGCCAGGCAGGCCAGCAATCCATCCACACGCTTATGAAACAGGCTTTCGGCATTGTGGCATTCGCGCTGGTAACTTTCGGCCGAGTTGGAAATGATGATGTCATAGCCACTGTCGGCCGCTACTTTTTCAACTCCGGAAATAACAGAAGCAATAAAGGAACTGTGAAGTTTTGGTACGAGCAGGCCAATGGTACGGGTGCGTTGCTTACGCAAATTGCTGGCAAAGCGATTGTGGCGATAGCCCATTTCGCGGGCCAGGTCATCAATTTTCTTTTTGGTTTTTTTACTTACCACCGGTTCGTCGTTGAGCGCCCGGCTCACGGTAGCCACCGAAATATTGAGGTGGCGCGCTAAATCATATATGGTAACCTCTTTCTGCATTGGCTACAATCGTTTACATATTGGTGCCAAAGCTATGAAAAACTTTTTTTTGGAAAAATTTTTGTAATCGGTTGTAAAAATCAAAAAAGATTCTCAACTTAGCGGTCGATTTCAGCATCGGTTAATTGGCTTGCTGAAGTAATTGTACGATAGATTGCCTTTTTATGTCCCTTTTTGTCACAATAAGTAACCGGAGGTTAGTGCGTAAATTGATTTTCAGATGTATGCAACCGATTACATATTTTTTGCAGAAAATCGAAAGATTGCTTTTTGCTGATTTCATTCAAGATGCCTGCAATCTGCCCTGTTCACCCATTCGAGAATGGCCTGTTTGTGCTGGCCCCTGCACCAGTTAATTCATTTTAGTCATACACTTTTTTATAATCAACTGCTATATGAAATCTTCCAGAAACTTCAAAACATCAGTTCGGCCTCTTCATAAGATGTTGAACAGTTTTTTCAGGCGGGCATTGGTGGTATTGCTGCTTACAGGGGTTGTAAATGCAACCCAGGCCCAGGATTTGACCATTGCCGGTAAAGTAATTGGAGCTGGCGGTGTGGGCCTTAGCTCAGCCAGCGTTGCTGTAAAAGGTACCCAGCGCGGTGTAACCAGCAGCCAGGATGGCGTCTTTTCAATTAAGGCCTCCGATGGCGAAACGTTGATGTTCAGCGCTGTAGGCTACTTGCCCAAAGAAATTAAAGTGACCTCTTCGCTTACTACTTTGAATGTGGAGTTGCAGTTGCGCGACCAGCAGCTTGGCGAGGTAGTGGTAGTGGGCTATGGTACGCAACGCAAGCGCGATGTAACCGGAGCTGTGGTTTCGGTAAAAGAAAATGAGCTTCGCGAGGTGCCGGTGGCCAACCTGCAGCAGGCCTTACAGGGCCGCGCAGCAGGCCTTGAAGTGCAGCGCACCAGCAACCAGCCGGGTGGCGGCGCGCAAATACGCATCCGGGGTATCCGCTCCATTTCAGGGTCCAACGATCCGCTGCTGGTACTGGATGGAATACCATACGAAGGCACGCTAAATGATATTAACCCCGATGATGTAGCATCCGTTGAAATTCTGAAGGATGCCTCGGCAACCGCTATTTATGGTTCAAGGGGCGCCAACGGGGTGCTGCTGGTTACTACTAAGCGTGGCAAAGCCGGCGAACCCAGAATTTCTTATAACGGATATTATGGCGTGGGCCAGGTTGCCAACCCCTTCCCGGTTTATAGCTCCACTGAGTACCAGGCCATGCGCGATATTTCTACCTGGGGCCAGGGCTACCTTCCTTCGGAAGTATCTGGCAGAAGCAAAGGACAAAATACCGACTGGCAGGACCTGATGTACGAAAACTCGATGCGTACCGACCACAACCTGAGTGTAAGTGGCGGCAGCGGTGGCAGCAACTGGATGTTAGGTGGCGGCTACTATAAAGAAACCACCGTGCTTCCGGGCGAAGACTTTACCCGCTTCACCTTGCGAGCTGCTATTGACGCCAAAGTTGGCAAACGCATAAAGGTAGGAATGACCACCCTCAACAATGTGAGCATCGCCAATGGATCGCAGTTTGTGTCGGGTAGTCCGCTGTTTCGTATGATGGCTATGAGCCCGTTGGTGGCGCCATACGATTCGCTGGGCAACATTGTACCAACCCCCTGGGGTAATATAGACGACATTAACGGTTCGGGCCGGTACAGCCCCCTTTACCTGCAAACAGATGACCCGGAGTGGGTGGATAGGGTAAGGAGGTTGCGTACGTTTAACAGCCTGTATGGAGAGCTGGATATTATTGACGGGCTTAAGTACCGCATTAATGCAGGCTTCAGTTATGCCCAACAGCACAACGCACAGTTTCAACCGGCCGATATTGTTGGTAAACCTAGCTTTTTCCGTGCTGCCCAAGGCAATATAGCCTCTGTGGAAAATGGCGAAACCTGGGGCTATACGGTGGAAAACCTGTTGGTGTACGACAAAACATTCAAAGAGCGCCATAAGGTGAATTTTACAGGCTTGTACAGTATTCAGGAAAACCAGTCGTTCAGCAACTACGTACAAAAGGATTCAATAGCCGACAACTTCGTGCAGTTCTACAACCTGTCTCTTTCTACGCCCGTTAACTCTAACAATACCACATTGACCGGTGGCGAAAGCAGGTGGGCCCTTATTTCGTACATGGGCAGGCTCAACTACGGCTTTGATAATAAATACCTGGCTACCCTTACCTACCGTAGAGATGGATCGTCGAGGCTGGCAAAAGGCAACCAGTGGTTCGACTATTGGGCCGCTTCGTTGGGCTGGAATATTGCCGATGAAAACTTCATGAAAAATATCCGGCAAATCAACACGCTGAAGTTGCGCATGAGCTATGGTACTACCTCCAACCAGGCCATTAACCCTTATCAATCGCTGGGTTTGGTAAACAACTCCAATGGCATAGGTGGTAATGCAGGTATCACCCGCTACAATTTTGGCCCTACTATCGTATCGGGCTACAATATTATTACCCTACCCAACCCCGACCTGAGCTGGGAGTTTACCAATGTAACAAACGTGGGTGTTGACTTTGGTATTTTCAATAACAGGCTTACAGGTACCATCGAGGCCTATTGGGCTAAGACCAATGATATTCTGTATGGGATAAACCTGCCGGTAACCTCGGGTGTAGCTGGTTCGTACCTAACTAATATTGGTGAAATGGAAAACAACGGTATTGAGTTTACCTTGTCATCGCAAATTGTAAGGCCAAAGTCGCCCGATGGTTTTTCGTTTGGTGCCGATCTTAACTTGTTTTACAATAATAACAAGCTGCTGAAACTGAATGGTAGCATTACCGAGCAGCCTGGCAGCCAGTTGTTTGTTGGGCATTCGATGACCGCCATTTGGGATTACAAAAAACTGGGCATATGGCAGGCCAACGAGGCTACTGAGGCAGCAAGGTATGGCTCTTTGCCAGGCCAGATAAAGCTGCAGGACAGGAGCGGAGGCGCCGATGGAAAGCCTGATGGTAGAATTACTGTTGCCGATAAGTATGTATGGGGTGACCAGGATGCTGATTTACAAGGCGGATTGACGTTGCGCATGGCATACAAGGGTTTTGACTTTTCATCTGTGTTGTATGGACGTATTGGCGGCTACATCATCAGCCAGATACACCAGCCATTTGCCGCCTACCTTACCGTTATGGATGGCAGGCGCAACACCCTTGCAGTAGATTATTGGACACCCACCAATCCCAGCAACTGGTTTCCCATGCCACAGGCACAAATTAGCCCGGTAAGCGATGCATGGCCTACGCTGGGTTATTACGAAGGTAGCTTTGTAAAGCTGCGTAGTATAAACCTTGGATACAATTTTAGCAAAGACTGGCTTAAGCGTATCAGCGCCAGGTCGGTACGGTTGTATTTTACTATAGATAACGCGGCGGTGCTATTCTCGCCTTTCTTCGATCAAACGGGTATTGATCCGGAAGGTACCGGCACCGGTAGCCAGGGTGTAAGCAACCCGGGCAACATCAGGGGCGGAGGTAATGGCAGCATCACCATTGGCCTTACTACGCCTCCCCGCCGTACGTTCACCTTTGGAGCCAATATAACGCTTTAAACGAAAAATAATTTGCATATGAGAAAGATACATTATCTGTTGCTGCTTACCACTATCATCGTTCTTGCAGTAGCATGTACCAAAAAACTGGAGGAAGAACCCTACACGGTGTTCTCGGTAGACTATTACAAAACACCGGGTGGTTTTGAAAATGGCGTTAACGCGCTGTACTCCGGCTTCCGATTCATATTTGGGCCCGAAGGTGCAGTAGGCCTAGGCACGGTAGGTACCGATGAGTTTACCTATGCCGAGCAGCCCCGTAACGGCGCCGGTGGTACCCAGGATTTCCTGGCAATGGGCCGATACACACTTGACCCGGCTGTAGGTTCAATTCTTACCCCCTGGAACCGCAGTTTCAATAGCATTAACCTGGCTAATGGCCTCATCGAGTTTGAACCCGAGGTGAACCTGCCCCCTTCTGCAAAAACCACTTACCTCGGCGAAATCAGGTTTATGCGCGCCTTTTACTATCTTAATCTTATCCAGTTTTTTGGTGCGGTACCCCTCGATTTGGGCAGTGGCGATCTTAAGTTTAACCAGCAGCCATTTCAGGGCTTTAACAGAAAGGATACGGTGGCCCTGCTGAAAAGTAATTATGACGCCATTATTCAAGACCTTGATTTTGCCACTAAAAACCTGCCCGATCGCCGTCCGGCCGGAGCGTTCCGCTTGTCGAAAGCAGTTGCCTATCATATGCTGGCAAAGGCTTATATACACAGGGCATACAGCTTTGCACGCCAGCCCGATGACTTCACTAAAGCCTATGCTGCGGCCACCGAGGTAATAAACAACCAGGCCAAATACGGTACAGCACTACAAACCTTTTATGCCGATGTACACCGGCCACGCAACGATTACAATTCTGAAATTCTCTGGAGCATAGAGCGTATTCCAGGCAACCTTATTGCCAACGAAATCAGCAATCCATCCGGTATAGGCGGCAATACAAAAGGAGTTGACGCGGCAAACGATTTTTGTGGCGATTATACCGCCGTAAGGGCCCCGCTCAATTCGTCTACCACGGTGCCAGTATCCACACGTACGGTACTTTACGGGCGCCCCATTCGCAGGTTTTGCCCCACGCCATATATAATTAACAACGCTTTTGCCGACAGAGTGAACGATAGCCGCTACGAAGGCACGTTTAGAACAGTGTACATAGCTTCTACCACCGGCGGTGGATTTACCGCCAGCGTAGATACAGCTTTTGTAATGGCCCTCAGCAACCGGATTGCAGACTCTCTTAACGGTGTACAACCCGCCGGCCCAAGGCTGAAGCCTTACCGCGTGATTGCCCCCCGCGAGTTTTACTTCAGCGGTGGCAGCATTGACCCCGCTGTTACCCGCAATATGTACCCAAGCATTAGCAAGTACGAAGACCCCGACAAAATAGAGGCTAACAACCAGGGCACCCGGCCTTTTGTGGTGGCCAAGCTGAGCGAAACCTACTTGCTTGCCGCCGAGGCTGCACTTAATTCGGGCAATGCCACGGCTGCCATGGACCTTATCAATGTGCTGAAGCGCCGTGCTGTAAACAGGCCTGAACTAAGCGAGAGCCAACGGGTTGCACGATACGATTTAATCAAGCTTACCAGTTCCTCGCAGGTCACTCTCGATTTTATACTGGATGAACGCACCCGCGAACTTTGCGGTGAGTGCAGCCGTTGGCCCGACCTGGCGGTAAGAGGAAAACTGGTAGACCGTGTTAAATTATATAATACAGATGGTGCGCCCAATGTGAAAGACTTTCATGGGCGCAGACCTATTCCGCAAAGTCAGCTCAACAATACAGTGGACCCCAATCCTGCTCAATACCAAAATCCTGGTTATTAATTACGAAAAACAATTGCTATGATACATATACTAAAATCAAAATGGCTTGTGATTGTAGGCACCGCTGTGCTGTTGGCGTCGTGCACCCGCGAGGTGGAAACGGGTATATTGAATACCGGTTCGTATGGCGATGATTCTCAGCCTCTTAAAGATGCGGCCGACTTCCCGATTGGTGTGGCCATTTCCTACACGCCTATGACCACCGACACGAAATATGCCGAAGTAGCCAAACGCGATTTTGATGAAATGGTATTTGAGTACCATATGAAACACGGCGCAGTGGTGCAGGACAACGGGTCGTTTAACTTTACCAACACCGATGCCCTAGTGAATGCGGTTGGAAGTTCGGGCCTGTTTGGCCATACCCTTGGCTGGCATTCCAACCAAAATGCAAACTATCTAAAGAGCTATGCTGGCATTGTGGTACCGGCTGCTGCTGAATTGATAACCAATGGTGGTTTTGAAAGCGGGCTATCCAGCTGGAGCATATTCAATAGCGGAAATCCTGCAGGTACATCCACCATTACTGCCAGCAACGTGGCCGGCGAAGTGCGCACCGGTACGCAGGCTATGAAAGTGGTAAACCCCGTAGGCTACCCCGGCAGCCAATGGCGTGTACAGGTGGCATGCTCGTTGATGAATACCACACCGGGTAAGCAGTATGTTTTTACCTATTGGGTAAAAGCCGCTACTGCAGGCGGATCGATTCGTCTTTCCACGGCAGACCAGAGCGGTGGCAATGCACAATACCAGGCAGACCAAACCATTGGTACCGCATGGCAGCAAATAAACTGGACCATAACAGCCAACTCAACGCAAACTCGGGTCTTGTTCGATATGGGTCAGGCTGCCAATACCTATAATATTGATGATGCAAGCTTTAAAGAAGTTGTAGCTACACCCAACCCGGGCCAAATAGCCCTTAAATTGGATACTGCCCTGCGCACATTCATCTCCACCATGGTGGGCAGGTATAAAAGCAAGGTAAAGGCCTGGGACGTTGTAAACGAGATATTTGCTGATAACGGAGGAACAATTCGCAATAACAACAATACTAATATTACCCCAACTGATGTGCTGGTGTGGAGTCACTACATGGGTCGCGACTTTGCTCTGAAGGCGTTTCTTTATGCCCGCGAGGCCGACCCCGCTGCCGACCTCTACATCAACGACTATGGGCTCGAAAGTAGTAATGCCAAACTTGACTCTACCATTGCTTACGTAAATGAGCTGAAAGCCAAAGGCGCCAAAATTAACGGTATTGGCACTCAAATGCACATTAACTGGAATACGAGCCGAGCCGGTATAGACAATATGATGCAGAAGCTTGCCGCTACCGGCCTGAAAGTGCGGGTATCTGAGCTTGACGTGCGGGCAGTGATGACAAGCGCCGCAGGAACGCTTACTCCGCAGCTCTCAAGCTATCAGGCCGAAATGTACAAGTATGTGGTGCAGTCGTATATAAAGCATGTGCCTACTGCACAGCGCGCCGGCATTACCGTGTGGGGGGTTAACGACCGTAACAGTTGGCTTTCCAATGGTGGAAAAGAATTTCCGCTTCTGTACGACGACAACTATCAGAAAAAACCGGCTTATGGTGCCTTCCTCATGGGACTCAAACAGCCCAACTAGCAGTTACCAATAAGCATTTAAGGCGCTTCTAAAAACCTCTCAGGCAAGGCTTGTCGACCGAGTAACCCCGGAGTTAACTAATTGTAAATGAAGAGGTTGCGAGGAATTCGTAACGCAGCATCAGGGGTTTTTAGAAGTGCCCTTTAGTTATTACACAGGTAGTTTTGGTGAAAGAGGGTGGACTTAGGTTCACCCTTTTATTCTTACAGTATGATCATGCGTATGACAATATATAGATGCAATAGGTTGGCCAATACCGCAAATGGCTTGCGTGTAAACACGGCATGCAGAAATTTTGCCCGTCTCTTTGTTTCGGTACTACTTATTGTGCCCTTGTTTGCTGCAGGGCAGTTTTTTTCCAACCCCATCCTCAAGGGCTTCTATCCCGATCCTGCCATTTGCAAGGCAGGCAGCGATTACTACATGACGGTGAGCACCTTTACGTACTTCCCCGGCCTGCCCATTTTCCACAGCACCGATTTGGTAAACTGGCGGCAGATAGGCTCGGCCATGGACCGGGCCGAACAACTGAATCTTGAAGGCGCAGGCGTTTCAAGAGGATTATTTGCTCCTTCCATCACTTACCACAACGGCAGATTTTACATTGTATGCACCCTTGTAGACAAAGGAGGGAACTTTATCATTACCGCAACCAACCCCGCCGGCCCCTGGAGCAATCCCGTGTGGCTACCGGAGATCAACGGCATTGACCCCTCGCTGTATATTGAAAGCGATGAAGAGGCCTATATTTTGTACAACAGCATACCGCCCGACAATGTGAGCCGCTACAACGGGCACCGCACCATTCGCATAAACCGCATCGATCTGAAAACGCTGAAGGTGGTGAGCGATAATAGGATACTCGTAAACGGCGGCACCGATTTTTCGAAGAAGCCAGTATGGATAGAGGCTCCACGCATATTAAATAAAGATGGTATTTATTACCTGGTATGTGCCGAAGGAGGTACAGCCTACAACCACTCGGAAGTGGTATTTAGGGCACGGTCTTTAGCCGACCTATTTATTCCTTACGAAGGCAATCCCATACTTACGCAGCGCCATCTGGATGCGGCAAGGCCGTACCCGATTACCACCACAGGCCACGCCGACCTGGTGCAGGATTCAAAGGGTAAGTGGTGGGGCGTTTTCCTGGGTTGCAGGCCCTACAAGGGAAACCATTTCAACACCGGTCGGGAAACATTTATGGCTCCGGTACAATGGAAAGATGGCTGGCCTGTGTTTGACCTGGGCGGCGATACCGTCAGGTACCGCTATCCCATCGATGCACAACAAAATGCAGTGGACCGCTTTTCGGGCAATTATATTTTTGACGATGATTTTGATGTAGTCATGCTCAATCCACGGTACCTCTTTTTGCGTACCCCGCTGCAACGCTGGCACCACATAACCAGTGGTGCATTGGAAATGGATTTGAGGCCCGAAAGCTGCAACAGCACTTCCAATCCTTCATTCATTGGTTTCAGGCAACCACACTTGCGGGGGTCTGTAAATGCACAGTTGGTGTTTTCTACAAAAGCATCAAACGAAAAGGCCGGCTTGCTGGTGTTTCAAAACGAACAGCATTACTACTTCTTGTGCGTAGGCGCGGCAGATGGCAAACCCGTGGTGCAGCTATGGCAGGCACCCGGCAAACATAACCGCGGCAAGCCGGATACGTTAATTGCACAGCAACCACTTGTATCAAAAGCAGGCAGGCCTGTTGGGCTAAGGGTGGAAGCGCGGGGAGAGACATATGCTTTTTTGTACAGCACCAACAAGAAATCGTGGCAGGTACTTAGGGAGGATTTGGATGCTACGTTTTTGAGTACCGAAACAGCTGGTGGGTTTGTGGGTTGCTTATATGCCATGTATGCCACTTCGCAAGGCAAGCCTTCTTCCCTAAAGGCTTCATTTCTCAGTTTTAGTTGTGCAAGTATGGACGAGACCGGCGAGTAACGAGCAGCGATAGCCTTCAATTGTGAGCTGGCAGGTGGCTTTGTTGCTGGCAACTTTGCCGGTGATCTTTTAGCATGCCCGAAAATACTCCGATCCATTAGTTTTTCGTGTTTTGGGCTTTGCAGGTTTGAGGCGCAGTGGTGTTGGTGGTTATCCCAAAATATTGCAGGTTATCAGAAAAATAATTGATATTGGTAAGATCCATGGCAATTGGCATGTTGCAGATGGGGCAGCTAGCCTTTTTAGTGTCTAATAACCGTCCTGTTATATCGGGCAAATTGCTGCCTGCTTATTTTTGGTCGTCAGGAGGGCTTTAACAATGTGTTCGCCGCTTTTTTTGCTAAAGTGAATTTCTTCTCGAGTATTCCTTCATCCCAACTTAGGCAGGTTTGGTTACTTCCATGCTTTATATTGATTAATATCGCATCATGTATTTTACTTTAATACACTGCTTTCGGGCCAAGTTTATTTCCTGGCTTCCGACTTTATTAAGTATGCATGCCTTGGTATTGGGGCAGGCGGCTGGCCCACTTTTTAAAAGTGGCACAGAAGGCTACAAATGCTTTCGGATACCCGCTATAGTGGCTACGCAAAAAGGCACGTTGCTCGCCTTTGCCGAAGGGCGCAAAAACCACTGTGGCGATGCTGATGATATTGACTTGGTAATGAAGCGCTCCGAAGACGGCGGAATAACGTGGTCGGCCCTGCAGGTAATTTGGAGCGACAGCAACAATACCTGCGGCAACCCTGCCCCCGTAGTAGATGCCCGCACCGGAAATATTTTCTTACTAAGCACCTGGAACCTGGGCAGCGACCACGAGCGGCAGATTATAGACGGTGTGAGTAAGGATACACGCCGCATTTTTGTGCTGAAGAGTACTGACAACGGGCACACCTGGAACACCCCACGCGAAATTACCGCCGATGTAAAGCTGCCCAACTGGACCTGGTATGCCACCGGCCCCTGCAACGGTATTCAACTGCAGGCAGGCAAATACCGCAACAGACTCGTTATTCCATGCGATCATATTGAAGCCGGTACTAAAAAGTATTTCTCACATGCTATTTACTGCGATGATGGCGGCAACACCTGGAAGCTGGGTGGCAGCACCCCTGCCGACCAGGTAAATGAATGTACGGTATGCGAATTGCCCAAAGGCAAATTGCTCCTCAATATGCGCAACTACAACGCCAACCGCATTCGTCAAACCTCGGTGAGTACCGATAGCGGAATGAGCTGGGGCCCGCTCCAAGGCGACACCACGCTGATTGAACCCATTTGCCAGGCAAGTCTTATCCGTTGCGAAAACAAGGGCGAAAAACCTGTGCTCGCTTTCAGCAACCCGGCAAGCACCACCTCGCGAACAAGCATGACGGTAAGACTGAGCTACGATTTTGGCAAAACCTGGCCTAAAAGCCTGCTGCTGCATGCCGGCCCGGCTGCTTATAGCAACCTGGTAAAGTTGCCCAAAGGAGGAATTGCCTGCCTGTACGAAGCCGGTGAAAAAAGTCCTTATGAGGGTATCGTTTTCCAAACCTTCGGGGTTCAGGATTTTCAATGAATTCCCGCTATTGTTATCTTTCCAAGCCATTCGGATTTCACTATTTAGGAATGCGGATTGGTCAGCTTAATCAACCATCATGAACAAGATTTATTTGACCCTCGTGGCAGCAATTTGCCTGCTGCAGGTAAACGCGCAATGGCAACCCGCCGGCAACCGCATTAAAACCCAATGGGCTAATGCTATTGATGCCGGCAACCCATTGCCCGAATACCCAAGGCCTATGCGGGTGCGCAACCAATGGAAAAACCTGAACGGGCTGTGGGAATATGCCATTGCCAAAAAGGGCAGCCCCGAGCCGGCAAGTTTTGATGGCAAAATACTGGTGCCTTTTGCTGTGGAGTCAAGCCTTTCGGGGGTACAAAAAGCAGTAGGCACCGACAACGAACTTTGGTACAAACGCAGCTTCACCCTTGCGTCAGCCTGGAAGGGCAAGTACATCCTGCTGCATTTTGGAGCGGTGGATTGGCGGGCCGAGCTCTGGATTAACGATATAAAGGTAGGTATGCACGAAGGCGGCTACACACCGTTCAGTTTTGATATAACGCCGTTTTTGAATGCAACCGGCGAGCAGAAACTGGTGTTGAAAGTGTGGGACCCTACCGATGCCGGCTATCAGCCCCGCGGCAAGCAGGTAAACAATCCGAATGGTATTTGGTACACAGCCGTCACCGGCATTTGGCAAACCGTGTGGATGGAAGCTGTAGAGGAGCGCCACATTTCAGCTTTGCGCAGCGTGCCGGATATAGACAGAAGCATCGTATCGGTGCAGCCGGTACTGAATGCTACTACATATGGCGATATAGTAGATGTGACCGTGAAGGATGGGCAAACGGTAGTAAACAAGGCAAAGGCTTCGGCAGGGCAGGCAATAGACCTGGCAGTACCTTCGGCTAAACTCTGGAGCCCCGAATTGCCCTTCCTGTACAACCTGGAAGTAGCGCTTTATAGCAAGGGTAAAATGGTGGACCGGGTAGAAAGCTATTTTGCCATGCGCAAAATTTCGACAAAGCGCGATGAGAACGGTATTGTTCGCATGCAGCTCAACAATAAAGACTATTTCCAGTACGGCCCCCTCGACCAGGGGTGGTGGCCCGATGGGCTGTACACGGCACCTACCGACGAAGCGCTTTAATACGACATTGTGAAAACAAAGGAGCTGGGCTTCAATATGATTCGTAAGCACGTGAAAGTAGAACCTGCCCGCTGGTACACCCATTGTGACCGCCTTGGCATATTGGTATGGCAGGATATGCCCAGCGGCGACCGCTCGCCACCATGGCAAATGCACCAGTATTTTAATGGGGCCGAGTTTAAACGAAGCATCGTTTCAGAAGCAGCGTATCGTGCCGAATGGAAAGGCGTTATGGATATGTTGTACAGCAATCCTTCGGTAGTGTGCTGGGTAGCTTTTAACGAAGCCTGGGGCCAGTTTAAAACGCAGGAAATTGTAGAGTGGACAAAAGCCTACGACCCGGGCAGGCTGGTAAACCCGGCCAGCGGCGGCAATCATTATGCCATAGGTGATATGCTGGACCTGCACAATTATCCCGAGCCGGCCATGTACCTATTCGATGGGCAGCGTGCCAACGTATTGGGTGAGTATGGCGGCATTGGCCTGGCAATGGAAGGCCACCTGTGGGCGCCCGATCGTAACTGGGGTTATGTGCAGTACAAAACATCCAAAGAGGCAACAGATACCTATGTGCATTACGCTGAAAAATTGCTGAAGTTGATACCGGCAGGCTTTTCGGCAGCTGTGTACACGCAAACCACCGATGTGTAAATAGAGGTAAACGGCCTGTTGACCTACGATCGTAAAGTGGTGAAACTGGAAGCCGACCGGGTGAGGGCAATTAACGAAAAGATATGCCGCTCGTTAAGCAAAGGCGATGCACGTTAGACAATCGGTTTTACCTGAGGCCTAATCTTCATATGGCAACAACTTCTTAAGCAAATGCTCACTTAGCCCGCAGGTACTGATTAGGCCAAGTAATTTCAGCCGCAAGTTGCCTGGCTGCATGCAGCGGAAAATAAGGGTCGCGCAGCAATTGCCTTGCCAGCAGCACCACATCGGCATGGCCTTCGGCAATTATTTCATTTGCCTGTTCTGCCGTGGTAATAAGGCCTACTGCTCCGGTAGCTAGTTGCGCCTGCCTGCGAATGGCCGATGCAAAGGGCACCTGGTAGCCCTGTTCAACGTCAATGCGTTGATGGTGGGCGTTGCCGCCGCTGCTGCAGTCTATTAAATCTACTCCTAATTCTTTCAGAACAACAGCCAGGGCTATGGAGTCGTCTAAAGTCCAACCACCATTTGCCCACTCGGTGGCCGATATGCGTACCCACAGGGGCAGGTGGGTGGGCCATACGCTGCGCACACGCTCGGCCACCCTGCACAGCAGGCGTATGCGGTTTTCAAAACTACCTCCATAATCATCGGTGCGGAGGTTGCTCAGCGGGCTCAAAAACTGATTGAGAAGGTAGCCGTGGGCAGCATGAATTTCAATTGTATCGAAGCCGGCTTCCAAAGCGCGGATAGCGGCTGATTCAAAGGCATTGGTCAGGTGTTCAATATCCGATACTGTCATGGCTTTTGGTATCGGGTCGGTATGGCGGTAGGGGACGGCCGAAGGGGCCATAGTTTGCCAGCCGGTGGCTTCGGTTGGAGCAATGGGCTGTGCCCCATGCCATGGCAAGTGGCAGCTTGCTTTTCGGCCTGCATGGGCCAGTTGTATACCAGCGGCAGCACCTTGGGTTTTAATAAAACGTGTTATTCGCTTCAGTGGAGCAATCTGTTCGTCGCTCCACAGGCCCAGGCAGCCATTGGTAATGCGGCCCTCTGTCAGCACGGCGGTAGCTTCGGCTAATACGAGGCCTGCACCGCCGGTGGCACGGCTGCCCAGGTGTACCAGGTGCCAGTCGTTAGCAAGGCCGTCAATGGCACTGTACTGGCACATGGGGCTAACAACGATGCGGTTGCGCAGGGTGAGGCCGCGGCTTGAAAATGGAGTAAATAAGTGCGACATAATTTTTGGACTGGAGCGAGATTGAACAGTGGCCTATTTTAGTTTACAAGGGTCATTGCCTTGATAGTTCTGCTGCAAATCTCCTAAATGTTGGTGGTAAAAAGATGCTGCCTCCACCTTATGCATAGGCTTTGCAAGGCAATGGCGCTTCTGTTTGGGCTATCAACACATCGTGAAATCTAATTACGCCGCTACCGGCTTGCGCCCAAACTGTAGTGATATGCACTTGGATTGCCTCATGGAATTATCTCCAATAAAAATCTTGAAAACCAAGTAATAAGAGGTTAGCTTAGTGCTTCAATTAAACCTTGTCCTGTTATGCCTCACATCACTTTTATACATGGCATTGCCAACAAGCCTCCAAAAGACGAACTGCAGCGCATATGGCTGGGAGCTCTGGCCGATGAAGTGCTTGGTAACAACGATGGTATTAGCCCGGGTACCTATGGTATTACCACCTCTATGATTTACTGGGCCGATGTGTTGTATGCCTCGCCGGCAAAAGCAGGTGCACTCGAAAGTGTAGACTCGCTGGAAAGTGCAGACAAAGTAATTCAGCAGGAACCCGAACCGGACCTTGATTGGCTACAAACGATTCCTGAAGAAGAGCGTAAACTGATGGAGCAACTGGCAAAAACGCTTCGGATTGATGATGAAGAAACGGAAACTGTAAAAGATGCTCAAACAACCGGCATGCAGAAAAAGCTGGAAGCCATTCCATTGCCATGGCCTTTAAAAAAATGGCTGATGAAGGTGCTACTCAAGGATGTACATCACTATTTCTTCAATTATCCTTTTGAGCCCCGGCCGGGCGAAACTTTTATGGTACAGGAGGAGATACGAAAGCGTGTGCTGCACGAGATGAACAGCGTACAAACCGACAACAATGTAGTAATAGCACATAGCATGGGTACTGCCATTATGTACGATTGCCTTCTGCGGGCCAATGACTGTCCGGCAATTGATACGCTTATTACCGTGGGCAGCCCACTGGGCCTGGACGAGGTGCAGCATTGCCTGAAGCCAAAATGGAGCCGCCAAAACGGCTATCCGGCAAAAGTGAAAAAGCATTGGGTAAATGTGTACGATACGCTTGACCCTGTAACGGGGCTTGATGGAAATATTGCTAACGACTACAAGCGTAATGGCCAGGAAGTGATTGAAATAATCAATGAACAGAACGAAGGTGCCTGGCGGCACGATATTGTGAAGTACCTGCGCAGGCCTATGCTTAGGGCTGCTTTGGCCCGTGCGCTCCAATTGTAAAACATATTACATGCCTTACAACATACATGTTTTTTTGAACGCATTGGATGAAGCACTCGGCAATTTCAGAAGGGCCGAAACGGAAAGGCTGTGTACCGGTTTGATAGCGTACCTGGATAATCAGGACGAAAACTTGCCGCAAGCTGAGTTGCAGAAAGCCATCAAAATGCTGCGCAGCAAGCGGCAGTATGAACAAATGGTGCAACTGGCTGATTGTTGCATTCGTACAGGGCACACTTCATACAACGTAAGGCGGCAATATGCGCAAGGCCTTATAGAAAAACGGCTGTTTGCTGCGGCCGCTGCTGTACTGCACGAGGTGAAGCGTGATGCACAATTGGATGCAAGCAATGAAGCCCAGGCAGAATACAAGGAGGCTACCGGGCTGCTTGGCAGACTGTACAAGCAACTGTATGTAAATACCGGGCAGCCTGGCAACCCGCATTTCCGGCAGGTGTTGCTGGCTGCTATAAGCAGCTACCGCGAAATCTACGATCTGGACCCTGCCCAAAACCTGTGGCACGGTATCAACATCGTAGCTTTATTAATACGTGCGCAGGCCGATGGAATTGCCTTTGATAACATACCTGATGCGGATGAACTGAGCAAGCAAGTGTTGAAAGATGCTACGGCCAGCGTGGCTAAAGATGATAAGGACATTTGGGCAATGGCTACCGCTATGGAGGCCTGCATAGCCCTTGGCGATGAAGAAAGGGCAGCCTACTGGGCCAACAGTTATGTATTGGCAGAAAACGCGGATGCTTTTGAAATTGCCAGTACCCTGCGCCAGTTGGAACAAGTATGGCGGCTGAAAGTGGATGGCGGGTTTGGCAGCATTCTCATTACACGCCTGCGCGCAGCCCTGCTGAATAAAGAAGGCGGCAAAGTAACGTTAAGTAATGCCGCTCAGAATGTGCAGATTGCCGGCAGCAACATTTACCAGGAGCGGCTGGAAAGGGTATTTGGCGCCGATAGCTACAAAACGCTTAAATGGTATAGCGATGGTCTCAAACGTTGCACCATGGTAGCGCGTATAGGCCGCGATGCAACCAAAGGCTTCGGTAGCGGTTTTTTGGTGGAAGGCGAGAAGCTTCATGCTTCTTTGGCCGGCAAAATAGTGCTGCTTACCAACGCGCATGTAGTAAGCAACGAACCTGCTCGTAATAACAAGTCGCTATTGCCTTACGAATGCGTAGTGATACTGGAAGCGGTTGACAGAGATATGGAGCTTTTTGTGGAGTCTGTGGTTTGGAGTTCGGATATTGAAACACTGGATGTAAGTGTTTTGCTGTTTACGGATGAAAGCCACGAAAAAATCATGTCGATAAAGGACAATATTACCCTGGCTCCCGTTTCTAAGTACCTGCCCGCATGCGACAGTACTCAGCGGGTGTACATTATAGGTCATCCGGCAGGTGGTACACTGCAACTGTCGTTGCAAGACAATGTGCTGCTGGCCCAAAAGGATCCATTGTTGCATTACCGCACGCCTACCGAAGGCGGCAGTTCGGGCAGCCCGGTTTTTAATGATAAATGGGACCTTATAGGCCTGCACCATGCCGGCGATGAGGAAATGCCCATGCTGGATAACCCTAACGATACTTACGAGGCTAACGAAGGCATTTGGATACAGAGCATTATCCGGAAAATGAAAGCGGATTTGGGGTGATTCGTGTGCTTACTACAACAGATCGCTTCTTCATGCTCCAACATGCAATTTGTAACTGTTCTGTATCCATGTATCAAATTCAAACGGCACCAAGCAATGTGTGCAAGATACCGTTTGTTGTTTGCCCTGTTACCATTGGACACGCTTCCTGGGGGTGTTGTCCATATTTAGCAGTTAAGAGAAACCAAGGGTAACAGATTAAAGAATTCCCTGCTTAAGATCCACCTGTTTCATTCTTGCCCTTATAATGGCATAGGTGATGCCCGAAAATGGATTGTTTGTAGTGCCTGCTTCAATTTCGCTCATGCCCTCGGGCGCCAGCAAGCCAATGCCGCCATAATACACGGGTTTTTCATTTAATATAGTATTATAATCTGCTATGCGTGCCATTACCCAAAAGCCCGGGTTGAGGCAACTTACTTTGTTGGTGCTCAGGCCACCGCTCAATTCCTCGCTACCCATTTTGCTAAAAGCAACTTTCACTGCCTGACTTCTGAACAGCACTTCCGGCTGTTTGTCAAAAAGGTTTTCCAGCATGCCGGACACACAGTTTACGGCGGTTTCGGTAATGCCGCCAAATCCAATCAGGCTCATCAGGTCGCGGCCGGCATCGCTTTTGGCAAATGAAAAAATGCGTTGCCACCATTTGGGTTCTGCGTGCTGCACTACCTGTAGCGATATTTCACCAATGCCCTGGGGCAGCGAAATAGGTTTATTGCCCAGTGCGCCTGCGGTTGTTTTACGAAAATCCTTTGGGTCGGCTTTACGCTTCTTTATTTGGTCATACAGGTCCAGGCCACCGTTGATGCAATAAAACAGCTTATCCAGTTTATCCATTTGGCGCTCCTGGCCCAGTTTCAATTGCAGCGTTGCCTTTGTTTTGGGATCAATGTTCTCGTTGCTGCCAATTTTGAAGCTGTCAAAATCGAGCAGCATATTGATGTCCGGTGCCTGATCGGTGCCGTCAATAGCCGGCGTTACTTCGCTGGTGCTCAACACGCGTTTGTCGCCATCGGCCAGTTGCAGCAATACAAACTGGTTGGGGTCGGCCCCTGTGTTTTCGAGCGATTCAAATTTGCTCTTCTTCTTTTTTTGTGGGGTCAGCGTCATTTCTGCTTCCCATCGGGCCTGATCGAACAGGCTGTTGTGGTCGTTGGTGAAAAGTGCCATGGTATTCGAAATTTTATGATGAAAGAATCAGGCTTCGTTTTGGCTGAGCGCACCGCTACTGCTCAGGGTTATTTGGCGCACATTGGCAGGCTGTACATTGTATTTGGGGCGGCGGGCAGCATATAACCGGTTTTTGGCAATACGGGTGATGCACACCTGATCGCTTTGATTGCCTCCCAGCACATGGTATGCGCTGTGGTCTTCACCCACATAGAGCCCCACATGCCCGGCTGTTCTGCCTTCTGCTGTTTTGCGTACAAATACCAGGGTGTCGCCCAGCATAGGCGTAGGCGCTTCTACACCAAAAGTGCCCCAGTTGAGCGCCCACAGCGGGTCTATCGGCAACGCCCGGCCGGTACGTTTGGCTACAACGGCCATAAAAAGCCCGCACCAGGCTATTTCATCGGCTTTGTACACATCAGCCACTTTGCCACCTACCTCGTTGGCCCAAGCCAAAATGGTGGCGTTGTGCTTCTTGCCTTTTATTTCAAGGGTGCCAAACAGTTTCAAGGCTTCCACAATCATTTTGGGGCCAGGTTCATCTGCAAGCCATTGGTACTTTGCAGGAGGTGGTGTTGCCATCGGTGAATTTTTTGAGCGGTAAGATACACATTGCAATCATTTTTCCAGATCGAATTTCTTCGCCAATGGTTGCATACTGAGATGCATAGAGAGGAGTATGCGACGAGTTTTAGCAAGGGATAGTAGGCACAAAATAGTCGCGAAGAAAAAGCGCTTTGTTGCGGCCAATTTCATGCTCCTTGCTACCGTTTCTGTTTTTGCCACCAGTAATTGTAATACTGTACAAAACGTACCAGTTCCTTTGCGCTGAACTGTTCCGGCACCATGGCCAGCAATTCGGGGTAGTCGGATAAATAGGCCGCCGGGTACTGCTTGCGCAGTGCCAGAAGGCGCATCCGTTTTTCATGTTCCGCGGTGCTGTCCTCTTTTAGAATGTAGTAAATCACTTTAGTAGAGCGTATGGTTTTATTGTTTTGTAGCTTGGTGGTTGAATAAACATTTTCCATAGGTGACCTTCGAGCAACATTTTCACCATTCGGTAAGGATAGACCTATGCTATATGAGCCTGGGCCAAAGTTTACTTCAAATTTGCCGGGATCGGCATAACTATAGTTATAATTTCTCATAGCAGCGCTCTGCAATAAGTCCGTCGCCTTTTCCTGGTACAGGCTAATGCGTCCGACCACTTGCTTCAGTGCAAATATGCCATGCAACATGCCGAGATGGTTGGTGTCGAGCCGTACGCCGTAATGGTACTGTTTGTTATTGTTGCTAAAGCCAAAGCCGGTAATAGGATGCAGGCCGGGCTGCAGGGTAACCACTGTATCCATAAGCACGAGGGTGACGGCCCCTTACATAGAAGGGTAGGGAAGCTGTTCAAGAAAATAGACCTGACACTGTATGGTGTCGTTGGCTTGTAGGGCATAGCCCTTATATATGCGTTTTTCGCTTATGCTTGCCTGCGCCCCGGCCATTTGGCAGCCCATCATGCAAACAACCATGCCAAAAAGTAAATGGGCCGGCACCTTGTGATTTGCATGCATGATTGTAGATATTAAGGTGCTTAATGTAAACAAACTCTGGCATTGTTGCAAATATTCGTTGTACCTGCCTGTTGCAAAGAAGTAAAATTATTTTGCCACAATTAGGCGAGGCACTATGGGGCATGCAATTTTTGCCACGAGGCTCAAAGATGCAAGAAGCGGCATAAGGTCTTTTTTGCCACGTGGCTCTGAGATGTACCAGGTTTTTTACTACAAGGCACGAAGGGGTAAAGTTGCAAGAAGTTTTTTTGCCCCGAAGGCTAAAAGGCATGTAGCTATTAGTGCCAAACAAGTGCAAATGAGAAGGCACGAAAGCAGCAAATGAACGCTGCATACCACCACTTGAGTTATCCCCAAAGCAGCCCGGCCAATTATTTGCACTTAGTGCCTCCGAAGGAGTCCTTTGGACTTCGTGGCAAAGCAAGCTAAGGTATCTTTTCAGCCAGCCTATTCAAATTGGAATTTATTTTAATGTTCTTTAGTTTCCAAACACGCTAATGAACTTAATACGCATCAGTTTCAGTTGCTCCCAGGTCAGGTTCAGGTCGCTCAGCTCTTTTTGGGCTACATCCAGC
>Ga0114939_10000358_pt1 | contig 38532 bp, 32 predicted proteins | sample AshMeaCrysSpring_FD_87196 | JGI IMG/M metagenome (GOLD analysis project Ga0114939, IMG submission 87196) | Groundwater microbial communities from Big Spring, Nevada to study Microbial Dark Matter (Phase II) - Ash Meadows Crystal Spring | ecosystem: Environmental > Aquatic > Deep subsurface >...
CCGTGCTGCCGGCGACGAAGCCGGCCACCTGCTCGATGAGGGGGCGGACGGCGACCAGGTCGGGCTCGGCGGTGATGATCGCCTCGCTCAGCTCCACCCCGAGGGCCTGGCTCACCTGCGGGGTCTGCCGGATCTCGTCCACGCTGCGGGCGAAGGACGACGTGTCGAGGAAGGTGTGGTGGGCCACCACGGCTACAGCGGCCAGCGCCAGCAGCACCGCCCCGACGACGACCAGCACCCGAGCCGCCCCACCGTTGCGGTGCGACGGCAGCCGCCATCGACTCCCCATGGCGGGCGGGGCCGGCTAGGGCCGCCCCCGCAGGGATCGGTACCGGCCGATGAGCGTGGCCGTCGACGCGTCGTGCCCGTCCAGGGCCGGGACCTGTGCGTCGACCAGCTCGGCGGCGATCCGCCCGGCCAGCACCTTGCCCAGCTCGACGCCCCACTGGTCGAAGGAGTTGACGCCCCAGACCACGCCCTGCACGAACACGACGTGCTCGTAGAGCGCCACCAGCGCGCCGAGGGTGAACGGGTCGAGCCGATCAGCCAGGATGGTCGTCGTCGGCCGGTTGCCCTCGAACACCTTGTGCTCGACGAGCTCGGCCGGCACCCCGTCGGCCTCCACCTCGGCCCGGGTCTTGCCGAAAGCGAGCGCCTCGGTCTGGGCGAAGAAGTTGGCCATCAGCAGGTCGTGGTGCTCACCGAGGTCGTTGCCGGGGTGCACGAACCCGATGAAGTCCGCCGGGATCAGCGCCGTGCCCTGGTGGATCAGCTGGTAGTAGGCGTGCTGGCCGTTCGTGCCGGGGGTACCCCAGACGATCGGGCCGGTGTCGTAGTCGACCCGTCGGCCGCCCAGGGTGACCGACTTGCCGTTGCTCTCCATGTCCAGCTGCTGCAGGTAGTCGGCGAACCGGTCCAGGTACTGGCTGTAGGGCAGCACGGCCTTGCTGCAGGCGCCGAGGAAGTTGCGGTACCAGACCCCGAGCAGCCCCAGCAGCACGGGGGCGTTGGCCTCGAGCGGCGCAGCGGCGAAGTGGGTGTCCATCGTGTGGAAGCCGTCCAGCAGCGAGCGGAAGCCGTCCGGGCCGATGGCGATCATGAGCGAGAGCCCGATGGCGGAGTCCATCGAGTAGCGGCCGCCGACCCACTCCCAGAAGCCGAACATGTCGGCGGTGTCGATCCCGAACGCGCTCACCTTGTCCGCTGCGGTGGACACCGCGACGAAGTGCCGGGCCACCGCGTCCTCGCCCAGCGCGTCGACCAGCCAGCGCCGGGCGCTACCGGCGTTGGTCATCGTCTCCAGGGTCGTGAAGGTCTTGCTCGCGACGATGAACAGGGTCGTGGCCGGGTCGCACGCCCGCAGCGTCTCGGCCATGTCGTCGCCGTCGACGTTGGAGACGAAGCGCACCGCCAGCCCCGGGTCGACGTAGGGGGTGAGGGCGAGCACGGCCATGGCCGGGCCGAGGTCGGAGCCACCGATGCCGATGTTGACCACGGTGGTCAGCGGACGGCCGGTGGCGCCGAGGCGCCGGCGCTCGCGCACGCTCGTGGCGAAGGCGCCCATCGCGTCGAGCACAGCGTGCACGTCGGGGACGACGTCGTGCCCGTCCACCTCGATGGAGGCCTCCCGGGGCGCGCGCAGGGCGGTGTGCAGCACCGCCCGTCCCTCGGTGGCGTTGATCTTCTCCCCGTGCAGCATCCGGTCGCGGGCGCCTTCGACGTCGACGGCTCGGGCGAGGTCGAGCAGCAGCCCCAGCGTCTCGTCGGTGACGCGGTGCTTGGAGTAGTCGAGGTAGAGGCCCGCGGCCGTCAACGTGAGCCGCTCGCCCCGGCCCGGGTCGGCAGCGAACAGCGTGCGCAGGTGCGTGTCGCGGACCCGGGTGGCGTGCGCGGCGAGCGCGGCCCACTCCGGGCGGTGGGACACCAGCGGCGAGTCGGTCATCAGCGTCCTTCCGGTGGGGTCGTTCGGGTGAGCAGCACCAGCGAGCGCGCGGTGACCGGCACGCCGGAGCCGGGGAGGAAGCCGGCAGGGGCCGCCGCATCGTCGGCCGTGTCGAGCACCACCTGCCAGGACCCACCGTAGGCGGGCCCCGGCAGGTGGAGCTGCACGTCCTGCCAGTGGGCGTTGACGCAGAAGTAGAACGTGTCGCTGGGCGGTCGCTCGCCGTGGCGGGTGCGGCGGCCCACGACGTCCCCGTTGAGGAAGACCCCGACCGTCAGCCGCTGGGGGTCGGTCCAGTCGGTGTCGGTCATGACCGCGCCGTCGGCGGTGAACCACGCGGCGTCGGGCAGACCGTGCCCGTTGGCCGCCTGCCCTGACAGGAAGTGTCGGCGCCGGAACACCCCGTGCGCGGCGCGCAGGCCGATGACCCGGCGGGTGAAGTCACGCAGCGCCTGGTCGGCGGCATCCCAGTCGAGCCAGGCCAGCTCGTTGTCCTGGCAGTACACGTTGTTGTTGCCCTGCTGGGTGTGCCCGATCTCGTCGCCGGACAGCAGCATCGGGATGCCCTGGGCCAGCAGCAGCGTGGCGAGCAGGTTGCGCTGCTGGCGGGCCCGCAGCGCCAGCACCGCAGGGTCGTCGGTCGGGCCCTCCACCCCGCAGTTCCACGACCGGTTGTGGCTCTCCCCGTCCCGGTTGCTCTCGCCGTTGGCCTCGTTGTGCTTGCCGTCGTAGCTGACCAGGTCGCGCAGCGTGAACCCGTCGTGCGCGGTGACGAAGTTGACGCTGGCGAACGGGCGCCGCCCGTCGTCGCCGTAGAGGTCAGACGAGCCGGTGAGCCGGGTGGCCGCCTCGGGCAGGGTCCCGGGCACCGAGCGCCAGAGGTCGCGGACGCAGTCGCGGAACTTGCCGTTCCACTCCGCCCACTGCCACGGGAAGTTCCCGACCTGGTAGCCGCCGCCGCCGATGTCCCACGGCTCGGCGATGAGCTTGACCTGGCTGATGACCGGGTCCTGCTGCACCACGTCGAAGAACACCGAGGAGCGCTCCGGGGCTCCCTCGTCGCGGGACAGGGTGACCGCGAGGTCGAACCGGAAGCCGTCCACGTGCATCTGCGTGACCCAGTACCGCAGTGAGTCCATCACCATCTGCAGCACGAACGGGTGGTCGAGGTCGAGGCTGTTGCCGCAGCCGGTGTAGTCCAGGTAGTGCGTCGCGTCGTCGGGCAGCGCGTGGTAGGAGCCGCCGGAGAAGGCGCGGAAGGCCAGCGCGGGGCCGAGGAATCCGCCCTCGGCGGTGTGGTTGAACACCACGTCGAGGATCACCTCGAGCCCGGCCCGGTGCAGCGCCTGGACCATCCGGCGGAACTCCTGCACCTGCTGGCCGCGGCGGCCGAGCGCGGCGTACTCGTCGTGCGGGGCGAAGTAGCCGATGGTCTGGTATCCCCAGTAGTTGCGCAGTCCCCGGCCCAGCAGGAACGGGTCGTGGATCTTGTGGTGCACCGGCAGCAGCTCGACGGCGGTGACGCCCAGCCCGGCCAGGTAGTCCAGCACGACCGGCTCGGTGAACGCCGCGTAGGTGCCGCGCACCGCCTCGTCCAGGCCCGGCCAGCGGGCAGTGAACCCCTTGACGTGGGTCTCGTAGACGATCGTCTCGTCGACCGGCGTCTGTGGCGGGGTGTCGCCGTCCCAGTCGAAGAACGGGTTCACCACCACCGATCGCGGCACGAAGGCGGCGTTGTCGTCCGGCTGGGGGGACAGGTCCTGGTGGGCGATGGCCAGCGACGGGTGCGGCGTGATTCCGCCCTCGATCGCCAGCGCGTACGGGTCGAGCTGCAGCTTGGCCGGGTTGTGGACGAGGCCACGACGGGGGTCCCACGGGCCGTGCACCCGGAAGCCGTAGCGCGTGCCCGGCTCGACCAGGCGCAGGTAGCCGTGGTGCACCGGCCCGGTGTGCTCGGGCAGCTCGACCCGCACCTCGGTCGGGTCGGCGGCGTCGTCGGCGGAGTACAGGCACAGCTCGACCGCCTCGGCGTGCGGCGCGAACACTGCCACGGTGGCGCCGGTCCCGTCGTAGCGCAGCCCGAGGGGACGAGGTTGGCCCGGCCAGAGGTCCATGAGAGCAGTATCGCGGCAGGATGGGTGCCATGGCGCAGTTCCAGACCATCATCGAGCCGTTCCGCATCCACTCGGTCGAGCCGCTGCGGATGACCACGCAGACCCAGCGCACCGCCGCGGTCGAGGCGGCCGGCTACAACCTGTTCGGGCTGCCCGCCCAGGACGTGCTCATCGACCTGCTCACCGACTCCGGCACGGGGGCGATGAGCCGGGACCAGTGGGCGGCGATCCAGCACGGGGACGAGTCGTACGCGGGCTCGCCGTCCTGGTTCGTCTTCCGCGACGCCGTCCGCTCGCTCTTCCCGTTCCCCCACGTCATCCCCACCCACCAGGGCAGGGCGGCGGAGAAGATCCTCTTCTCGGTGGTCGGGGGGCCCGGCAAGGTCGTCCCGAACAACACCCACTTCGACACCACCCGCGCCAACGTCGAGTTCACCGGGGCGCAGGCGGTCGACCTGGTGATCCCGGAGGGGCTGGACCCGGCCAGCCGGCACCCGTTCAAGGGCAACATGGACGTCGAGCGGCTCGACGCGCTGCTGACCGCCAGCCGAGCCGACGTCCCGCTGGTGATGATGACGGTCACCAACAACTCCGGCGGCGGGCAGCCGGTCAGCCTGGCCAACCTGCACGCGGTGCGCGAGGTGTGCGACGCCCACGACGTGCCGCTGTTCCTGGACGCGTGCCGGTTCGCCGAGAACGCGTGGTTCGTCCGGGAGCGGGAGGACGGCCAGGGCCACCGTGACGTCGTCGACATCGTGCGTGAGATGGCCTCGCTCGCCGACGGCATGACGATGAGCGCGAAGAAGGACCCGCTGGGCAACATCGGCGGCTGGCTCGCCCTGGACGACGACGACCTGGCCGAGAAGTGCCGGGCGCTGCTCATCCTGACCGAGGGGTTCCCGACCTACGGCGGGCTCGCCGGCCGCGACCTGGAGGCGCTCGCACAGGGTCTGCGGGAAGCCGTCCAGCACGACTACCTGCGCTACCGGGTGCGCTCGACCGCCTACCTCGGCGAGGCGCTCGCGGCCGCGGGCATCCCGGTGGTGCAGCCGATCGGCGGGCATGCGGTGTACCTGGACGCGCGGGCGCTCGCCGCCCACATCCCGCCGCTGCAGTACCCCGGTCAGGCCGTGGCCGTGGCGCTCTACGTCGCCGGAGGCGTGCGTGGCTGCGAGATCGGGACGGTGATGTTCGGGCGGCACCCCGACGGCTCGGAGCAGCCGGCGGCCATGGACCTCGTGCGGCTGGCGATCCCGCGCCGCACCTACACCCAGAGCCACATCGACTACGTCATCGAGGTCTGCCGCCACGTCGCCGACACCGTCGACGACCTGCCGGGCTACCGCATCGTCACCGAGCCGCCGCAGCTGCGGCACTTCACCGCTCGTTTCGAGCCGATCGGCTGAGCCGCTGCCCCGGGTGCGGGGGAGGGCTGCTCGGGGCGGCGAGCCGGGTCGGGCCGACGTAGGCTGCAGGTATGCGCAGGAGCGTGCGGTGGGCGGTCCCGGCCGGTGTGGTGGCAGCGATCGGGTTGGCTGCGGCCGCGCCAGGTGCCTCGGCCGACCTGCCGGCCAAGACTCCGCAGGAGGTGCTCGTGCTCGCCCAGCAGGGCGACCTCGAGGCCTTCTCCGGCACGGTCGTCGTGCGCACCGAGCTAGGTGTCCCGACCGCGCTGCTCGACGTCGCGGGTGGTCAGGGCTCGGGCGGGCCGCCCGACCAGGGCGAGCGCACGGTTCGGGTGTGGAAGGACGGGCAGGAGCGCCAGCGCGTCTCGGTCAGCTCCCTGATGGGTGAGCGGACCCTGGTGCGCAACGGCGACCAGGTGTGGGCGTGGGACTCCTCGACGGCCACCGCGACGACGGTCGCGCTGCCCGAGCCGGACGGCTCCGCGCAGCAGCCGCCGTGGCTGTCCGAGGGACCGGTCGACCCCGCCGAGGCCGCCCGCTGGTTGCTGGACACCCTGGGTCCGACCACGGCGGTCAGCGCCGGCGAGCCCACCGTCGTCGCCGGGCGCGAGGCGTACGAGCTGGTGCTGACGCCGACCCAGCCCGGCACGCTCGTCGGGCGTGCGGCGCTCGCGGTCGACGCCGCCACCGGCGCCGTGCTGCGCGTCCAGGTCAGCGCCGTCGGAGCGGGGCAGCCCGCGCTCGACGTCGGCTACACCTCCTTCGAGCCCACCCCCCCGCCGGCCGACGTCTTCGCCTTCAGCCCGCCCCCGGGCAGCACCGTGGACCAGGCCCAGGTCCCGGCGGCGCCGTGGGGCGGCCCGGCCGACACGTCGGCGCAGGACCGTCCGCAGGTCGTCGGCGAGGGCTGGACCACGGTCGTCGTCGCCCCTGCCACCAGCGGTGCCGCCGAGCAGGCCGCTGCGGAGCTGCCGCCCGGGGTGGCCCGGCCGGTGGCCGGCGGCCAGGTCGTGACCACGGCCCTGCTGAGCGTGCTGCTGACCGACGACGGACGGCTGCTGGTCGGTGCGGTGACCCCTGAGGTACTCGTGGCCGCAGCCGGTGGCTGAGGTTGCCGTCAGCTCGGCAGGGCTCACCAAGCGCTTCGGTCGCCAGACGGTCGTCGACTCCCTCGACCTGGCCGTCCCCACGGGCGCGGTCTACGGGTTCCTGGGGCCCAACGGGTCGGGCAAGACGACGACCCTGCGGATGCTGCTGGGGCTTGCCTCGGCCGACGCCGGCGCTGCGGTCGTCCTCGGCCACGCCGTTCCCGACGGCCTCGCGGACGCCCTGCCGCACGTCGGGGCGCTGGTGGAGGGCCCGGCCTTCTACCCGTACCTGTCCGGGGCGGCGAACCTGGCCCGGCTGGACGCCGCCGACCGCAGCACCGACCCGTCCACCCGGGCCGAGCGGGTCGGGGCGGCGTTGGAACGGGTCGGCCTCAGTGCCGCAGCGGGCAAGAAGGCGAAGGCCTACTCGCTGGGCATGAAGCAGCGGCTCGGCATCGCCGGCGCGCTGCTGCGGCCCCGGGCGTTGCTGGTGCTGGACGAACCGACCAACGGCCTGGACCCGCAGGGCACCCGCGAGGTACGGGCGCTCGTTCGGTCGCTGGCCGACGACGGCACGACCGTGCTCGTCTCGTCCCACCTGCTGGCCGAGGTCGAGCAGATCTGCAGCCACGTCGGGGTGATGAGCCGGGGGCGGCTGGTCGCCCAGGGCACCCTCGAGGAGTTCCGGGCCGCCTCGGGGGTGCAGGTGAGCGTGCGCACGCCGGACCGCACCGAAGCGGCTGCGACCCTGGCCCGGCTGGGCCTCACCGAGGTGATGGTCGACGGTGAGACCGGCGGCACCGCAGGGGTGCGCGCCGCGCTCGGCTCGGTCGCCCCCGAGGCGGTCGTCGCCGCTCTCGTGGCCGACGGGGTGCGGGTGCGCGGGTTCCAGGTCGCGACCACCAGCCTCGAGGACCGTTTCGTGGCCCTCACCGGCGAGGGGTTCGATGTCGCGGGCTGAGGTGCGCGTCCCCGGTGGTCGGCTGCTGCGCTCAGAGCTGGCGCTGCTGTTCCGCCGCCGCCGCACGCTGGCGCTGCTGCTCGCCCTGGTGGCCATCCCCGTGCTGGTCGCCGTAGCCGTCGAGCTGTCGTCCACACCGCCCGGGCCGGGGGAGGGCCCGCCCTTCCTCGACCAGGTGACCCAGTCGGGTGCCTTCGTGGCCGCGACCTCGCTCGTGGTGGCGGTCCCGTTCTTCATCCCGGTCACCGTCGCAGTCGTGGCCGGCGACTCGTTCGCCGGCGAGGCGAACCAGGGCACGCTGCGCTACCTGCTTCTCGCGCCCGCCGGCCGGACCCGCCTGCTCGTGGTGAAGGGCGTCGCGGTGGCTGTCTTCTGCTTCGCCGCGCCGGCCGCGATGGCGGTCGTGGGCATGGCGGTCGGCACCGCCCTGTTCGGGTTCGGCGATGCCGCCAGCCTGTCCGGAGGCGTGCTCGACCGCTGGGACGTGCTGGCGCGGGTGGCCCTGCTGGCCGGCTACATCGGCGTCGCGATGCTCGGGCTGGCCGCGTTCGGGCTGTTCGTGTCGACGCTCACCGACGTGCCGGTGGGAGCGATGGCGGCCACCGTCGTGCTGGCCATCGCCGCGCAGATCCTCGGTGGGCTGTCCCAGCTCGACTGGCTGCACCCGTGGCTGCTCACCGACACGTGGCTCGACTTCGCCGACCTGCTGCGCTCCCCGCTGGTCTGGGACTCGTTCCTGGCGAACGTGTGGTTGCAGGCAGGCTGGGTGGCCGTGTTCGGTGCGCTGGCCTGGGCGCGGCTCACGAGCAAGGACGTGCTGAGCTGAGCGAGGCCGGTCACCTCACCGTGCTGGGTGCCGGGTCCCCTGGGTGGCGCGGGGTCAGCCGAGCATGACCGCCGTCAGCCAGGCCGCGCCGATCAGCAGGCCGGCGAACAGCTCGATGGCCACCGACAGGCCCACCGCGGTCAGCGCCGTGCGCGTCGCCGACCAGGCCACCGACCAGTCCTTGAGCCGAGCCAGCTCGACGGCGAGCAGCCCGCCCACGAAGCCGACGAAGAAGCCGACGACGGGGACGAGGAAGAAGCCGACGAGGGCCGCACCCGCCGCGACGGCGATCGACCACCCGGGTACCCCCGCCTGCGACAGGTGACGTCCGGGCAGCAGGTACTTCAGCAAGGTGCTGGCCGCCAGCAGCACGGTCGCCACCCCCAGCACCAACCAGCGCCAGGGGTTGTCGTCGAGGACCGCCCAGACGAGCACGGCCCCCCAGACCACGAGGATGCCGGGGAAGACGACGAGCACGGTGCCCACCAACCCGGCGGCTACCGCGAGCCCGGTGAGCAGCGTCAGCGCGTCCACCGACGCGTCCCCGCCGGATCAGCGGGTAGCGGCCCCGGCCTCGAGCCGCCGGGTCTCGTCCACCCACTCCGAGGCCATCGGCCGCAGCACGTCGGCGTGCTTACGGGCGTGGTGGGCGCAGAAGAACAGCTCACCCCCGGCCTCCAGCCTCACCCGGACGTACGCCTGCGCGCCGCAGCGATCGCAGCGGTCCAGCGCCGTGATCGACTCGGCGGCAACGGCGGTCGTCATGCTGACTGCGCTCCTCGGCTCGGGGGACGTGCCCTTCAGGTGCTACAACATCAGACCATGCCCGGGCTGTTCCGGCGCGGGCCCATCATCCAGGTTCGCTCAGGGCGAAGGCCGCCGCGACACTCGCCTGGTCCGGCTGGGCGGGTGCGCGGATGTGTCGGCGCTGCGACGTAGCCTTCCCGATGTGACCAGCCCCTCCGCCGAGCGCAGCTACACGGCTCGGCACCTGTCGGTGCTCGAGGGCCTGGAGGCGGTGCGCAAACGGCCCGGGATGTACATCGGCTCCACCGACTCCCGCGGCCTCATGCACTGCGTGTGGGAGATCATCGACAACGCGGTGGACGAGGCGCTGGCCGGCTTCTGCGCCCGCATCGACGTGGTGCTGCACCCCGACGGCTCGATCGAGGTGCGCGACGACGGCCGGGGCATCCCCGTCGACGTCGAGCCCCGCACCGGGCTGACCGGGGTCGAGCTCGTGTTCACCCGCCTGCACGCCGGGGGCAAGTTCGGCGGCGGCTCCTACGGCGCCTCCGGTGGCCTGCACGGCGTCGGGGCCAGCGTGGTCAACGCGTTGTCGGGGCGGCTGGACGTGGAGGTCGACCGCAGCGGCAAGACGCACGCGATGTCGTTCCGCCGCGGCGAGCCGGGGGTGTACAGCGACGGCAGGGCCGGCCCGTCCCCGGACGCGGTGTTCGAGCCGTTCGTCGACGCCTCGCGGTTGCGGACGGTCGGTAAGGTCAGGCGGGGCGTCACCGGCACGCGGGTGCGCTTCTGGGTCGACCCCCAGGTGTTCCTGCGCGACGCCCAGGTGTCGTTCGACGAGCTGCTCACGCGGGCGCGGCAGACGTCCTACCTGGTGCCCGGGTTGGCGCTGCACGTCACCGACGACCGCGGCGCCGAGCCGGTCAGGGAGGTGTTCGTCCACCACGGCGGCATCGCCGAGTACGCCGAGTTCCTCTCCGACGACCCGGCGGTGACCCCGATCGTTCGGCTCAGCGGTGCCGGGACGTTCACCGAGACCGTCCCGGTGCTCGACGAGAAGGGGCACATGAGCCCGACCGAGGTCGAGCGGGAGTGCTCGGTGGACGTGGCGCTGCGCTGGGGCACCGGCTACGAGACCGAGGTGCGTTCGTTCGTCAACATCATCGCCACCCCGAAGGGCGGCACCCACCTGGCCGGGTTCGAGCAGGGCCTGCTCAAGGCGCTGCGCGAGCAGGTGAGGCTCAACGCCCGGCGGCTCAAGGCCTCCGACGCCAAGGTCGAGAAGGACGACGCCCTCGAGGGGCTGACCGCGGTGGTGTCGGTGCGGCTGGCCGAGCCGCAGTTCGAGGGCCAGACCAAGGAGGTGCTGGGCACCGCCGCGGTTCGCGGCATCGTCTCGCGGGTCGTCGACACCGAGCTGAGCCGCTGGCTCACGTCCCCGCCCCGGGGCGACAAGCAGGCCGCTGCGCTGGTGCTGGAGAAGGTCGTCAACGCCAGCAAGGCCCGCGTCGCCGCCCGGCTGCACAAGGAGACCGTCCGGCGCAAGAACGCGCTGGAGACCTCGGCGCTGCCGGCCAAGCTCGTCGACTGCCGTTCCGACGAGGTCGAGCGCACCGAGCTGTTCATCGTCGAGGGCGACTCGGCGCTGGGCACCGCCAAGCTCGCCCGCAACGCCGAGCACCAGGCGCTGCTGCCGATCCGCGGCAAGATCCTCAACGTGCAGAAGGCGTCGGTCGCCGACATGCTGGGGAACGCCGAGTGCGCCGCGATCATCCAGGTCGTGGGTGCCGGCTCCGGCCGGTCCTTCGACCTCGACCTGGCCCGCTACGGCAAGATCGTGATCATGACGGATGCCGACGTCGACGGCTCCCACATCCGCACGCTGCTCATCACCCTGTTCTTCCGCTACCTGCGCCCGCTGGTCGAGGCTGGACGGCTGTACGCGGCCGTCCCGCCGCTGCACCGGGTCGAACTCACCAACCCGGGCAAGGGCCAGGAGCGCTACGTCTACACCTACGCCGACGCCGAGCTGGCCCGGGTGCTGCGCGACCTGGACAAGCGGGGCCGGCGGTGGAAGGAGCCGGTGCAGCGGTACAAGGGCCTCGGTGAGATGGACGCCGACCAGCTGGCCGAGACCACCATGGACCCCCGCCGCCGGTTGCTTCGGCGCATCACCGCCGCCGACGCGTCCACCGCGGCCGACGTGTTCGAGCTGCTGATGGGCTCGGATGTCGGCCCCCGACGCGACTTCATCGTCGCCGGCGCGGCCGCGCTGGACCCGACCCGCATCGACGCCTGAGGGCGGGCGTCAACGCCCCGGGCCGGCGAGCCCGCTCGGGGCCGTCCCGACCCCGTCGATGATCCCCTCGGCCGGCACGCCCGACCCGTCCCGCCGGTCGTTCACGGCCGGCAGCGGTACCGGCACGCCGGTGGCGGCGGCGGCCCGTGGGGGGGCCGTACCGACCCAGGCCAGCCGCAGCAGGTCCTCACCGCGCAGGAACCGGTGGCAGCGCACCCCGCCGGTACCCCGGCCCTTGCCGGGGTACACGCCGAAGTCGGTCACCTTGACCGCGCCGGCCTCGGTCCCGGGCAGGGCCCCGGTCGAACCGGCGATGGTCACCACGGCCGCCTCGGCCCCGGGTGCGACGGCACCGAAGTAGACCACCTCAGCGCCGGCGGCCAGCCGGATCCCGGCCATGCCGCCACCGGCCCGTCCCTGCGGCCGGACGGCCAACGCCGGGAAGTGCAGCAGCTGGGCGTCGGAGCTCACGAGCACCAGCGTCTCGTCCCCGGTGCTCAGCTCGACCGCGCCCACGACCTCGTCGCCGTCGTCGAGGCGGATGACATCCCAGGAGTCCTTGCTGGTCAGGTGCTCGGGGTTGACCCGCTTGACCACCCCCCGGCGCGTGCCGAGGGCCAGGCCGGGCGAGGAGGTGTCGAGCGTGGACAGGGCGAGTACCCGCTCACCCCGGTCCAGCGCGAGGTACTCGCTGACCGGCGCGGCCCCCGACAGCGTGGGCCCGGCGGCGGTCGACGGGATCGCCGGCAGGTCGAGTACCCCCAGCCGCAGCACCCGTCCGGCGGTGGTGACGACGCCGACCTCGCCGCGCGCTGTCGCCGGCACGACCGACACCAGCACGTCGTGGTTGGCCCGGCTGCCGTCGGAGGCCAGCGGCGCGCGGTCGGCGGTTCGGGCGAGCAACCCGGTGGAGGAGAGCAGCACCCAGCACGGGTCGTCGCTGACCTCGAGGGGTGCGCCGGCGGTCGTGCGTGCCGTGACCTCGACCGGCGCCGCCGACGACTCGAGCAGCACTGTGCGCCGCGGCGTGCCGTGGACGCGGGCGACCTCGGCGAGCTCGTCGGATACCACCCGGCGCAGCTCGGCGGGGTCGTCGAGGATCTCGGTGAGCCGGGTGATCTCGGCCCGCAACGTGTCGGCCTCGCTCTCCAGCGCCAGCCGGTCGTAACGGGTGAGCCGCCGCAGCGGGGTGTCGAGGATGTACTGGGCCTGCACCTCGGACAGGTCGAACACGGCCATCAGCCGCTGCTTGGCCGCCGCGGCGTCGTCGCTGGTGCGGATGACCGCGATCACCTCGTCGATGTCGAGCAGCGCGACCAGCAGGCCGTCCACCAGGTGCAGCCGGTCTGCGCGGCGGGCCCGGCGGAACTGCGACCGGCGGCGCACCACCTCGAGCCGGTGGGCCAGGTAGACCTCCAGCAGCTCGCGCAGCCCGAGCGTGCGTGGCTGCCCGTCCACCAGTGCCACGTTGTTGATGCCGAACGTGGTCTCCAGCGGCGTGAGCCGGAACAGCTGCTCGAGGACGGCCTCCGGGACGAACCCGCTCTTGATCTCGATCACCAGCCGCAGGCCGCTGCTGCGGTCGGTGTAGTCCTCGACGTCGAGGATGCCCTGGACCTTCTTCGATCGCACCAGCTGGGCGATCTTCTCCCGCACCTGCTCGGGGCCGACGGTGTAGGGCAGCTCGGTGACCACGAGGCCCTTCCTGCGGGCGGTGACGTTCTCGACCCGCACCGTGGCCCGGGTGCGGAACGTGCCCCGGCCGGTGCGGTAGGCCTCCCGGATGCCGTCCAGGCCGACGATCTTTCCGCCGGTCGGCAGGTCGGGCCCGGGTACGAAGCGCATCAGCACGTCGGTGTCGGCCTCGGGGTGGTCGAGCAGGTGCCGAGCAGCGGCAACCACCTCGCCGAGGTTGTGCGGGGCCATGTTGGTGGCCATCCCGACCGCGATCCCGGACGCACCGTTGACCAGCAGGTTCGGGTAGGCCGCGGGCAGCACCGACGGCTGGGTCTCGCGGCCGTCGTAGTTGGGCACCAGGTCGACGACGTCCTCGTCGATCGACTCGGCCAGCAGCATCGCCGCCGGCGCCAGCCGCGCCTCGGTGTAGCGGTAGGCGGCCGGACCATCATCAGGTGAACCGAAATTGCCGTGTCCGTCCACCAGTGTCACGCGCATCGCCCACGGCTGGGCCATGCGCACCATGGCCTCGTAGATGGCGGAGTCGCCGTGCGGGTGCAGGCGTCCCATCACCTCGCCGACGACGCGCGCACACTTGACGTGGCCGCGGTCGGGCCGCAGGCCCATGTCGGCCATCGTGAACAGGATGCGGCGCTGCACCGGCTTCAGCCCGTCCCGGGCGTCGGGGATGGCCCGGGAGTAGATGACCGAGTAGGCGTACTCGAGGAACGAGCCGCGCATCTCCTCCCCGACGTCGACGTCGGTGATGCGCTCGACGAACGGCTTGTCGGGGGGCGGGGCGGACCTGCGCGGCACGGGTGCATTCTCGCCGCAGTGCCGCCGATAGCGTGGCAGGCGTGCCCAGCGACCTCGTCGACGCCGTCACCCGGGTCGTCGACGCCGTGATCGCGCCGGCGGCGCTGCGGGTGGACGCCGACGCGGTGCCACGCAGCCACCTCGACGCGCTGGCCCCGACAGGCATCTTCGGGGCTTCGGTCGACCCGTCGGTCGACCCGTCGCGACGGCGCCGGGCCCAGGAGGTACTGGCCGGCGGCTGCCTGGCCACCTGGTTCGTGCAGGCGCAGCACCACACGCCGCTGCGCCTGGTGCACGACGGGCCGCCCGAGGTGCGCGAACGGCTCGAGCCGCTGCTGGCCTCGGGCACCACGATCGCCGGGATCGCGTTCTCGCACCTGCGCCGCTGGCCGGACCGGCCGGTCCAGGCCACCCGGGTGCCCGGCGGCTGGCGGCTGTCCGGAACCGCACCCTGGTACACCGGCTGGGGGGTCAACGACGTCGCCGTCGTCGGCGCTGCCTCCGACCGTGGCGAGGTGGTGTTCGCCCTGGTCCCGGCGCAGGCCTCACCGTTGGTGCTGCCGGGGCCCCCGCTGCAGACCGTGGCCCTCACCGGTGCCCGCACGGTGCCGCTCGAGCTGCGCGACCTGGTCGTCGGGGACGACGGGGTGCTCGCGGTGCGTCCGGTCGAGGCGTGGCGCCGCGACGACGAGGCGAAGACGGTGAACCTCGCCCCCGGCGTGGTCGGTGCTGCCCGGGCAGCGCTGGCACTGCTCGGCTCGAGCCGACAGGACCACGCGCGCGAGGCGGCGGCGCGGCTCGGTGCCCGGCTCGACGAGGTGCGTGAGGAGGCGTACACCCTGGCGGACGAGGCCGACCCGTTCGACCACCTCGACCGCCGGCTGCAGCTGCGAGCCGAGGGCATCGGGCTGTGCCTGCAGGCGTCCACCGCGGCGGTGGTCGCCGGGGGAGGGCGGGCCATGCTCGACACCGAGCGGGCCCAGCTCTACGCCCGCTGGGCGTTGTTCCTGTCCGTCCAGGCCCAGACCGCGCCGCTGCGGCTGGTGCTGCTGGCCCGCCTCACCCGCTGATGCGGCATCGCCTGGCCGCTGTACGCGTCGACCGACGTGCACGGCGCGAGCCGGGCGGTGGGGTGTCGGCGATGCCTCTACAGCAGGGAGGACCAGTAGTCCCAGAAGGTCACGCCCGCAAGCGCCACGACGACGGCGAACCACAGGCCCACCAGCCACCAGCGCAGCGCGAGCAGGTCGCCGACGAGCTGGCTCTGCGCGGCGCGGCGGCCCAGCGCCCCGCGTGGGATGCCGTAGTTGGCCACGACCGCGAACAACGGGATCGTGGCCGTCCACACCACCATGCAGTACGGGCACAGCGCCTCGATGCTCCAGAGGCTGGTGGCGACCAGGACGTGCACGAACACCACCCCGAGCACTGCTCCTAGGAGCGCCCCGGTCCAGAACCAGGGACGCATCCGGGCACCGGCCAGCAGGGCCGCCCCGGTTGTCATGAGCACCGGGAACGCCGCGACACCGAGGAGGGAGTTCGGGAGCCCGAACAGCGAGCCTTGCTCGGACAGCATGGCCGCGGTGCAGGTGAGAATGGGGTTGAGGCTGCAGGACGGGATGTAGGTGGGGTCCATCGCCACGAGCACCCGCTCGACGGTGAGCGCGACCGAGGCCAGCAGGCCCACCGCACCGAGCAGGAGCATGGCCGCGCCGGCTCGGGTGCTCGTCTGGTCGGGCCCGGTCGGCGCAGCGGACCGCTCGACGTCCTCGTCAGTGGCCGGGCCGGGTGCCTCGCCCGCGGACTGTGTCAGCGTCGTCACAGGGCACAGGGTAGGCCCGATGCGGTGCTGGGGCGGTCCGGTGACCCTGTGCCGGTTAGGTTGCCCCCATGACCACGGCGCCGGCCGACAACCCTCCCTACCCCGCGCACTGGGAGGCCGACATCGTCCTCATCGACGGCGCCACCGCGCACATCCGGCCCATCACGACCGAGGACAGCAACCTGCTGATCGCCTTCTACAGCCGGGTGAGCGACGAGTCGAAGTACTACCGCTTCTTCGCCCCCCGCCCGGTGCTCAGCGACCGCGACGTGCGCAACTACACCACGGTGGACCACGACGACCGGGTCGCGTTCATCGTCACCGTGGGCGCGGAGATGATCGGCGTGGGCCGCTACGACCGCATCAGCCGTGGGGCCAGCGAGGCCGAGGTCGCCTTCCTGGTCGAGGACGCCCACCACGGGCGGGGGCTGGGCAGCGTGCTGCTCGAGCACCTGGCTCAAGCCGCGCGCGAGCGCGGCGTCAGCCGGTTCGTCGCCGACGTGCTGCCCGGCAACCGCAAGATGATCCAGGTCTTCACCGACGCCGGGTACAGCGTGCACCCCACCTACGAGGACGGTGTCCTGCACGTCGAGTTCGACATCGACCCCACCGAGCAGTCGCTCGCGGTGCTCGAGGCCCGCGAGCACCGCGCCGAGGCCCGCTCCATCGCCCGGCTGCTCACCCCGCGGTCGGTGGCCGTGGTGGGCGCCAGCCGGCGCCGCGACAAGATCGGTCAGGCGCTGGTCTCCAACCTGGTGGCCGGGGGCTACACCGGCCCGGTGTACGCGGTGAACCCCGAGGCCCCAGCCATCGCGGGCGTCCCGGCGTTCCCCACCCTCGCTGCGGTGCCCGCCGACGTCGACCTCGTCATCGTCGCAGTGCCACCCGAGGCGGTACCCGAGGTGGTGGCACATGCCGCAGGCAAGGACGCCAAGGGTCTCGTCGTGGTCTCGGCGGGCTTTGCCGACGCGGGCGAGGACGGCCGGGCCCGCCAGCGCGACCTGGTGGAGCAGGCCCGGGCCAACGGGATGCGGGTGCTCGGACCCAACTGCCTCGGCATGATCAACACCGACCCGTCCGTGTCGCTCAACGCCTCGATCTCCGCGGTCATGCCGGGCCACGGTCGGGTGGGCTTCCTCAGCCAGTCCGGGGCCTTCGGGCAGTCGATCCTGCGCGAGTGCGTCGACCGCGGGCTTGGCCTGTCGACCTTTGTTTCCGCCGGCAACCGCGCCGACGTGTCCGTCAACGATCTGCTGCAGTACTGGGACGAGGACGACGGCACCGACGTGGTGCTGCTCTACCTGGAGTCACTGGGCAACCCCCGCAAGTTCAGCCGCATCGCGCGCCGGCTCAGCCGCGGCAAGCCGGTGGTCGCTGTCAAGACGGGACGGTTCAGCCAGAGCGCGACAGGCTCCACCCGCCGCGCCAGCTCGCTGCCGCCGGCAGCGGTGGACGCGCTGTTCCACCAGTCCGGCGTGGTCCGGGTCGACACGCTCACCGAGATGCTTGACGTGTCGGCGCTGTTGACCTGCCAACCCCTCCCGCGCGGCCGACGCATCGCCGTCGTGGCCAACAGCAGCGCGTTGGGCCTGCTCACGGCCGACTCGGCGACCGCCGCGGGTCTGGAGGTCCAGGGCGTACCCCAGGACCTGGGCACCGATGCCGGCGCGCAGGAGTTCGGGCCCGCCCTGCAGGCGGTCGTGGCCGACGAGGACGTCGACGCCATCGTGGTCGTCTACGCGCCTCGGCTGGAGTCCAAGGCCCCCGAGGTCGCCAGCGTGCTCGCCGGGCTGGCGCAGCGCACCGACAAGCCGATCGTCACGGCTTTCCTGGCCGGTCGCGGCGTCCCGGCGGCGCTGCGCGTGGTGGACAACCACGGCGTGCTGCAGCGCGGCTCGGTGCCGTCCTACGGCTCGCCGGAGGAGGCGGTGCGGGCGCTGTCGCATGCCGTCGAGTACGCCGCCTGGCGCAGCCGTCCCGCGGGGGAGGTCCCCCACCTCGACCGGATCGACCCGGAAGCGGCCCGAGCCCAGGCGCTGACGGTGCTCGAGGACAGCCCCGAGGGGCGCATCCTCGACGTCGAGGAGCTCACGGCTCTGCTGGCCTGCTACGGCCTGGACCTCTTCCCGATGCGCCACGCGAACTCCGTCGAGGAGGCGGTGGCTGCCGGTGAGCAGTTCGGGTGGAACGTGGCCCTCAAGGCCCGCGCGTCGCACCTGCGCAACCGAGCCGACCTGGCCGACGTGTGGCGCAACATCGACAGCGAGGCGGAGATGCGTGACGCCTGGGACACGATGACCCGAACCCTGGCTGACGCGTCCGAGGCTTGGTTCGTGGTGCAGCCGATGGCCGAGGCGGGCGTGCCGGTCGCGATCCGGGCGGACGAGGACCCGCTCTACGGCCCCGTGCTCTCTTTCGGCGTCGGGGGGGTGGCCACGGAGGTGATCGGGGACCGGTCGTACCGGATCCCACCACTCACCGACGTCGACGCTGCCGAGATGGTGCGCGAGGTGCGGGCGGCCCCGCTGCTGCTGGGTCACCGCGGCGAGCCGGTCGCGGACCTTGCTGCCATCGAGGACGTGCTGCACCGGGTCTCCTCGCTCGTCGACGACGTCCCGGAGCTGTTGCTGCTCGAGCTCGGCCCGGTGCTGGTGCGTCCCCACGGGCTTGCCATCGTCAACGGGTCGGCCCGGTTGGGGCCGTCCCGGTCCCGGGCCGACTGGTACACCCGGCGGATGACCTGAGCGTGCGAGGATGGCCGGCGTGTCGGAGGTGAGCACCGAGGTTCGCGCGCTGCGTCAGGACGTCCGCAAGACCGGGTACTACCCGGCCCTGGTGCTCGACGCCCTGGACACCGCCGTCGCGGGCGAACGCATCCGAGCACACGTCGTGCACCATGAGGCCCACTTCGACGGCGACGAGCTGCGCCGCCACGTCACGGTGCTGGTGCTCACCTCGACCCGGCTCGTGATCGGCCACACCGACGAGTACCCCGCGGACGAGACGCACCCGGCCCCCTACGCGCTGAGCAGCACCGAGTCGGTGCCGCTGGCCCAGGTGAGCAGCGTGGTCGTGACCCGGACGGTGGCCATGCCGTCGGCCTACGAGACCGGTGACCCGGCCCAGGAGGTGCTGCTGTCCATCGGCTGGGGGGCGGTGTCCCGGGTCGAGCTGGAGCCGGCCGGCTGTGGCGACCCCGAGTGCGAGGCCGACCACGGCTACGTCGGGACGCTCGCGGCCGACGACTACTCGTTGCGGATGAGCCAGGCTGGGGACGGGCCTCGTGGCCCCCACCAGGTGCTGGCGTTCGCCGCGGCCCTGTCGGCTGCGACCGTGGCCGCGCGCTGAGCGCCGCGGACCGGCCGAGGTGACCGACCCGTTCGTGCAGCCCGCCTACGGCCAGGGCGCGCTCAGCGACCTCGTCCCGTCCGTGCTGGCCAGCCTCGGTGTCGCCGGGTACGCCGACGTGATCGGCCTGCCCGAGCGCGCGGCCTGGTGCGTGCTGCTCGTCGACGGCCTCGGCTGGCAGCAGCTGCGCGAGCACCCGGCGCAGGCGCCGTTCCTGACCAGCCTGTCCGGGCGTCCCCTCACCACGACCGTGCCGTCCACCACTGCGACCGGCATCACCAGCCTGGGCACCGGCCTGCCGCCGGGTCGGCACGGGGTGGTCGGCTACCAGTCCCGCATCCCGGGCCGGACCGCGTTGCTCAACGCCTTGGACTGGGACCCCACCGTGGACCCCCAGCGCTACCAGCCCTACCCGACGCTGTTCGCGCGCGCCGCGGCCGAGGGCGTACAGGCCACGGTCGTCAGCCCGCGGCGGTTCGCCCGCAGCGGGCTCACCCGGGTGTCGATGTCGGGAGTGCGGTACGCGCCGGCCGACACCGACGGTGAGCGAGTGGCCGAGGTGGTGGCGGCCGTGGAGGCCGCAGCCGACGCCCCGGCGCTCGTCTACGCCTACGAGAGCGACCTGGACGGGGTCGGGCACCGGCACGGGGTCCGTTCCGCCGCCTGGCGGCACCAGCTGCGGGCGGTGGACCTGATGGTCGAGCAGCTGGCGGACGAGCTGCCGGCCGGGTGCGGCCTGGTCGTCACCGGCGACCACGGGATGGTCAGCGTGCGCGAGGTCGACCAGGTCGACGTCGAATCCGTCCCCGGCCTGTTCGACCAGGTCGTGCTGGTCGGCGGCGAGCCCCGGTTCCGGCAGCTGTACACCGAACCCGGGGCGGCGGTGGCGGTCGCGGACCGGTGGAGGCGGGCGCTGCGGGAGCGGGCCGTCGTGCGGACCCGGGAGCAGGCGGTGGCGTCGGGCTGGTTCGGCACCCTGGAGGAGCGGGTGGCCGAACGCATCGGCGACGTGGTCGCCGCCTGCACCGGCAGCACGGTGCTGCTCGTTCCCGGCGTATGGCCGCGGGAGGCCCGGATGCGTGGCCACCACGGCTCTCTCACCGAGGCGGAGATGCTCGTGCCCTGCCTGGTGGCCGGATGAGGCAGGATCGGCGCCGATGAGCGAGCTGGTCTTCTTCACCGGGACCATGGACTGCGGCAAGTCGACCCTGGCGCTGCAGACCGACTACAACCACCGGCGACGAGGCCGGCGCGGGCTGCTGCTCACCCGCAACGACCGAGCGGGGCAGGGCCGGCTGTCCAGCCGCCTGGGCCTGCAGGTGGAGGCGGTGGAGGTGGCTGGGGAGCTCGACCTGTGGCAGCTGGTCGTCGCGCGGCTGACCGCAGGTGAGCGACTGGACTATGTGATCGCCGACGAGGCCCAGTTCCTGTCCACCCGCCAGGTGGACGACCTCAGCCGGGTGGTGGATGACCTGCGCCTCGACGTCTACGCCTTCGGCATCCTCACCGACTTCCGCACCGTGCTCTTCCCCGGGTCGGCGCGGCTGGTGGAGCTCGCCGACCGGATCCAGCCGGTGCAGGTCGAGGCGTTGTGCTGGTGCGGGTGCCGGGCCACCCACAACGCCCGCACCGTGGGCGGACAGATGGTCGTCGAGGGTGACCAGGTGGTCGTGGGCGACGTGGCCGACGGGTCGGACGGCAGCGCTCCCGCCGGTACCGAGGTCGGCTACGAGGTGTTGTGCCGGCGCCACCACCGGCAGCGACTCACCGCCCGCGCAGCCCGGGCCGCGGCGCCGTCGCCCGACGTCCTGCCGTTCCAGCCGGACGGCTGAGGTCAGCCGCGCCGACCGAACATGATCTCGTCCCAGCTCGGGACGGCCGGCCGCTGACGGCGCGAGGACGAGCCCTCACCGGAGGCCCGGGCGGGCTCCTCCACGACGTTGTCGGCGATGTCGGTCAGCCACAGCCGCTCGTCCTGCACCGGCTGCCGGCCAGGCCGGGGAGACCGTGCCGGGGTGGGCGGTTCGGCTGCCTCGGCCGCCGCAGGACCCAGGTCGGGCAACGGTCCCGTGGGAGTGTCGTCGTCTGGGTGGGACAGCGTGGCCGGGGCAGCCGGCGAGCCGTCGCGGACCACCGCGAGACGAGCCGGCTTGGCGGTGGACTCGGTCGGCAGGCCGGCTAGTCCGCGAGCCTCGTCGTCGTAGGCGCCCACCGACCGGCCCGACGGGTCGAGCAGCCACAGCGCGGCTCGCTCGGTACCAGCCTGCGCCCAGCGGGACACCACGACCCAGCGGCCGTCGTCGCGCCGCCAGGCGTCCCACCGCAATGAGTCGGCGGCCGCCCGGGCGCTCAGCGCGTCGGTGACGACCTGGCCCAGCACGCCCACCTCGGCCAGACCCTCGGTGCGCACGGAGGCGCGGAGGGCCTGCTGGGCCATGTGCCGCCGCTCGTCCAGCACCGGGGCGGCAAAGCGCAGCACCTTCTCGGTCGGCGCCCCGGCGACCTCCGCGACCTCGTCGACGGTGGCGCCGGCCCGCACCCGGGTCTGGATCTCGCGCGGGCTCAGCTGCGGGGACAGCGCGATCTCGAGCTGACCCTCGTGCAGCCGCTCACCGCGCACCGCCGCCCGCAGCCGATCGTCGATCGGCAGCCGGAACTCCTGGCCTGCCCCGTCGGCGACCAGGACCGCGGAGCCGTCCGGGACGACCGCCATGACCTGCAGCTCGTGCACGCCCACCACCTTCTCTCACCGAGACACGGGAAGGGTCTCCCCATGCTCTCCGACGTCGTGCCGCTGACCAAGCCGCCACGCGCGGGGGAGCCGAGGTTTGTGCGCGGGGCGGCGGGTCGGGGAGCCGGCCTGTGAGGATGGGGGTGTGAGCACCCCCAGCCCTGACCCGCGCCACCTGCTCGCCCTCGCCGAGCAGGTGGCGCGGGCGGCGGGTGGGCTCGCGCTGGCGCATCGGCGCTCGGTCGGGGTTGAGGTGGCGGCGACCAAGACCAGCCCCACTGACGTGGTCACCCAGGGTGACGTTGCCGTGGAGCAGCTCGTACGCGCCCGGGTGGCGGCCGCCCGGCCGCTCGACGCGGTGGTCGGGGAGGAAGGCGACGACCGGGCCGGGTCCTCGGGCCTGACCTGGGTGGTCGACCCCATCGACGGCACCGTGAACTACCTCTACGACATCGCGCGCTGGGCCACCTCGATCGCCGTCGAGGACGCCGAGGGGGCGCTCGTGGCGGTGGTGCACGCCCCGACCGCGGGGGAGACGTTCACCGCGATCCGGGGGGTCGGTGCCTGGCTGGACGGCCGGCCGATCCGCCCGTCCGGGTGCGACACGCTGGCATCGGCGCTGGTCGCGACCGGATTCGGCTACCGCGCGGAGCGCCGTGCGCGCCAGGCCGAGGTGGTGGCGGCGGTGCTGCCGCGCATCCGCGACATCCGCCGCAACGGAGCAGCCTCGCTGGACCTGTGCGACGTCGCGTGCGGCCGGTTCGACGGCTACTACGAGCAGGGACTGCAGCCCTGGGACCTGGCCGCGGGCCGGCTGGTGGTGCAGGAGGCGGGCGGCACCGTGAGTGGACTGTCCGGCCGACCGGCCGGTGAGGCACTCACCGTGGCCGCCGGGCCCGCGCTGCACCCGCTGCTGGTCGAGCTGCTGAGCGGCCTGGATGCCGACCGACCATCGTGATGAGGGCCACATCGGGGTTACCGAGCCCGGTACCGCTGGGCCGCGGCACGACGATGAGCAACAATGCGCGCGCCGTCGCGTGGCGCGGGCATAGCACCGCCCCGCCGGACGTTCACTGGCCGCACGAACCGCCGGTGACCCGGGCACTGACGAGGACGACACGAAGGACGTTGACATGGCCACCGATTACGACGCTCCCCGCAAGGTCGACGAGGATCTTGCCGAGGACTCCATCGAGGAGCTCAAGGCGGCCCGCCGGGGGGATGCCAAGTCGGGCATCGTCGACGTCGACGAGACCGAGCTGGCCGAGTCGCTGGAGCTCCCCGGCGCCGACCTGTCCAATGAGGAGCTGGCGGTCCAGGTGCTGCCTCGCCAGGCCGACGAGTTCACGTGCTCACGCTGCTTCCTGGTGCACCACCGCAGCCAGCTGGCTCGCGAGGTCGACGGCCAGAAGATCTGCCGGGACTGCGCCGCCTGACGCGTCGGCTGCTACGGCTGCGGCCCGGCGCTCTCGCGAGCGGTCGCCAGGGCCCGCGCCAGGGCGTCCGGGTGCCGGGTGGACACCAGCCAGAACGGCACCGGGTCGGTCGGGTCGTCCACGCCGACCCGCACCGCGGTGGGCACGTATCCCCGCACCGGGTAGAAGCCGCGCGGGTCGGCACCGGCGCCACGGGCCAGCCGGACCTGGTCGCGGTCGAGCGCCTCGGCCGGGCCGATGGCCCAGGCCGGCAGCTGGGCCGGCCCGACCCGCAGCCCGTCGGCGTCCACCGTCACCCGGGTGGAGGACAGGACGCTGAGCCACCCGGCCAGCGCCCCGGCAGCGCCGGCAGCGGCCAGCAGGCCCGGACCAGGCCCCAGCGCCCCCGCAGCGGCCAGCAGCACGGCCAGCACGACGGCCCCGGCGTAGAGCCACCACCGGCCAGGAACGCGCAGCCGCTCCTCGAAGCCCATCCCAGCAGGGTGCCACGGTCCCAGTAGGGTCTTTCGACGTGGTCACCGACACCGGGCCGGCACCAGGCAGCGTCGCACCCCCACCCGGGTGCCCCGTGCCTGCGCGGCCGGCCTCGGCACCGGCGCCGGGCACCGTCCTGCCCAGCCACTACCAGCGATGCCTGGGGTGTGGCATCGACCACCCGACCGGGCTGCGCATGCAGATGGTCGCCGGGGAGGGGCTCAGCGTCACCGGGCGGGTGACGCTGACCGAGCACCACCAGGGCGCCCCCGGCCTCGCCCACGGTGGCCTGCTCGCCGTCGCGCTCGACGAGGTTCTCGGTGGTCTGGGCTGGCTGCTGCACAAGCCGATGGTCACCGGTCGGCTGCAGGTGGAGTACCTGCGACCGGTGCAGATCGGGCGTACGCTCGACCTGGCGGCCCAGGTGGCGGGCGTGGACGGGCGCCGCATCTTCTGCCGGGCCAGCGCCCGGCTGGCCCCGGTGGACCCGGACCAGGGCCCGGGTGAGGTCGCCGCCCGGGCCTTCGGGGTGTTCGTCGCCGTCCCGCTCGAGCACTTCCGCACCCACGGCCGGGCCCTGGACGTGCGCGCCCGCAGCTGGGAGGTCAACCCGTGACCGGTGACGCCGGACCCGGCCCGGCCGAGCCGGTGCCGGTGCTGCTGCGCCGGCTCGACCCCGACCTGCCGCTGCCCCGGTACGCCCATCCCGGGGACGCCGGCGTGGACCTGGTCGCCACCGCCGACCTTGTCCTGGGGCCCGGGGACAGGGCCCAGGTCGGCACGGGGGTGGCGATCGCGCTGCCGGACGGCTACGCCGCCTTCGTGCACCCGAGGTCCGGGCTGGCCTGGCGCGCCGGGCTGGGCATCGTCAACGCGCCGGGCACCGTGGATGCCGGCTACCGCGGCGAGATCATCGTGGTGCTGGTGAACCACGACCTGCGCGAGGCCGTGCACATCCGGCGTGGCGACCGGGTCGCGCAGCTGGTCGTCCAACGCGTGGAGCAGGCCCGCTTCGTCGAGGTCGACACGTTGCCGGGCTCGGCGCGAGGCACCGGCGGCTACGGATCCACCGGGGTCTCCGGCCCCGCCACGGGGGGAGGGCGACGCGATGTTCCGCCGTCGTAGGCGCACCGACGAGGCAGCGGCGAACGAGCCGGAGGCTCCCGGCACCCCCGCCGAGCCCGAGGCGGCACAGGCCGAGGAGCCGGCGCCGGTGAAGCCCGCGCGCACGCACGGGCCGTGGGACGTCGCCGAGCTCGACGGCAGCCACCCGTCGCACGCGCGGGCCCGGGTGGACCTCGGTGGGCTGCGGGTGCGGCCGGTGCCCGGCATGACGGTGCAGATGCAGGTCGACAGCACGACCGGCCGGGCCTCCAGCGTGCTGCTGGTCGGCGAGGACGCCGCGCTGCAGCTCATGGTGCTCGCCGCCGCCCGGTCGGTACCACTGTGGCCCTCGATGATCGCAGCCGTCGCGGCTGATGCCACCCGGCGTGGCGGGACGGCGCAGCGCGCTCCCGGGCCGTGGGGCCAGGTGCTGCAACTGCAGCTGCCCGCCACCACGTCGACCGGCGCCAGCGGCGTCCAGCCGTCCCTGGTCGTGGGCATCGACGGTCCGCGGTGGATGCTGCGGGCCACCCTTATCGGCCAGGCTGCCGTCGACCAGCAGGCGCACGACCGGCTGTTGTCGGTCGTGCAGGACACGGTCGTGGTACGCGGGGAGGAGCCGATGGCGCCCGGCGAGGTGATCGGGCTGCGTCCGCCGCCGCAGCCGTCCGCCGCAGCGTCCACCGAGGTGGGCGGGCCCGAGCCCGACGACGTAGCCTGACGGGGTGGCCGGCACCGACCCAGCGACCACCGCGCCCGGCGGCAAGCCGTCGCGGCTGCGGGGGCTGTGGTCGCGGCTGAGCTCGACGAGCGAGGAGCAGGATGCGGCCGACCTGCGCACCACCAGCGCGCGGCTGGGCGTGGTGCCCCTGTCCAGTGCGCCCGACCGGCGTCGGGTGACCGTGCACGGGTCGATCCGCTCGATCACGCTGCGGCCCTGGGTCGGTGCACCTGCACTGGAGGCCGAGCTCTACGACGGCAGCGGCTCGGTGATGTTGGTGTGGCTCGGCCGCCGGCGGCTGGCCGGCATCGACTGCGGCCGCACGCTCACCGCGTCCGGGTTCATCGCGGTGCACGAGCACCGGCGGGTGATGTTCAACCCGCGCTACGAGCTCGACCCGGCCGTCGAGGGCTGACCGACGTGGCCAGGCGGCCCGGGCTGGGCGACCTGCAGCAGGAGCGGTTCCCGACCTCTGCACTGGTCACCCGCGAGGCGCTCATCGACTCGGGGCTGCCCACCGTGGTGTTCGTCTCGGTGTACGGGCTCAACGGCCAGGTCCTCGGCCCGGCGCTGGTGGCCGCGCTGGCCATCGGGGCCGTCCTCGCCGGCGTCCGGCTGTGGCGGCGGGAGAAGCTCGCCAACGTGGCCGCCGGGTTCGTCGCGGTGGGCATCGCCGCCTGGTTGTCGGCCCGGACAGGCCGGGCCGAGGACTTCTTCCTGCCCGGGATCCTCATCAACGCCGGCTATGCCGTGGGCTACCTCGTGTCCATCCTGGTCCGCTGGCCCCTGCTGGGAATCCTGGTGGGGCTGGCCACCGGCGAGGGGATGGGCTGGCGCCAGGTCCCGTACCTGCTGCGGGCCTACACCCTCGCCTCGTGGCTGTGGGCGGCGATGTTCGCCCTGCGGCTGGCGGTGCAGCTGCCGCTGTACCTGGCCGGGGAGGTGGTCGCACTCGGAGTGGCTCGGGTGGTGATGGGCTGGCCGCTGTTCCTGCTCTGCCTGTGGCTGTCGTGGCTGGTCATCAGCCGGGCCAGAGCCGCCCAGTCTGCCGCCGAGGCCGCAGCGGAGAGCCAGGAGCCGGGGCAACAGCGGCCGTGACCGGACGCCGCCCTCAGGACGGCTGGTGGTGGTGCGGCGAGAGCATCCGCTCGAGCTCGGGCTCGCGCTCGGGGATGGCGACGAGCAGCAGCTCGTCGTGCGCTTCGAGCGGGAGGTCCTGCCGCGGAGCGTGTACGTGCCCGTCGCGCAGGACGGCCACGAGCGTGGTGTCCAGAGGCCACGGGGCGTCGCCGACCCTGGTGCCGACGATCGGCGAGTCGTCGGGCAGCGTGAGCTCGACCAGGTTGGCCTGGCCCTGGCGGAAGGTGAACAGGCGCACCAGGTCCCCGACGCTGACGGCCTCCTCGACCAGCGCGCTCATGATCCGCGGGGTCGACACCGCGACGTCGACGCCCCAGGCCTCGGTGAACAGCCACTCGTTCTTCGGGTGGTTCACCCGGGCGACGGTGCGGGGCACGCCGAACTCGGTGCGGGCCAGCAGCGAGACGACGAGGTTCACCTTGTCGTCGCCGGTGGCTGCGATCATCACGTCGCACCGGTCGAGGCCGGCCTCCTCGAGGGCCGACAGCTCACAGGCGTCCTGCAGCAGCCACTCCGCCGCCGGGACGGACGCGGACTTGATCGCCCGCGGGTCCTTGTCGATGAGCAGCACCTCGTGGCCGTTGTGGACGAGCTCGGTGGCGATGGATCGGCCGACGTTGCCGGCTCCGGCGATGGCGACGCGCATCAGGTCTCCGGGGGGCTGGTCATGAGGTCGGTGACGGCGGCCGCGTCGCTGACACCCATGATCACGTGCACGAGGTCCCCGTCCTGGATCACGGTCTCCGCCGTCGGCAGCATGCCCTTGCCGAGTCGGGTGAGGAACGCGACCCGCACCCCGGTGGCCTCCTCGAGCCGGCCCACGGTGCCTCCGCGCCAGCCCCGGTCGACGTGCACCTCGGCCAGGCGGACCTCGCCGGACGGGTCGACCCACTCGCTCTCCGACCCCTCGGGCAGGATGCGCCGGCGCAGCTGGTCGGCCGCCCAGCGCACCGTCGCGACGGTCGGGATGCCCAGCCGCTCGTACACCTCGGCCCGGCCCTGGTCGTAGATGCGGGCGGCCACCGTCTGGACGCCGAACTCCTCCCGGGCCACCCGGCTGCCGATGATGTTGGAGTTGTCGCCGCTGCTCACCGCAGCGAAGGCGTCCGCGTGCTCGATGCCAGCCTGCTTGAGCACGTCGGGGTCGAACCCGACGCCGGTGACCGTGCGCCCCTCGAAGGTCGGTCCGAGCCGGCGGAACGCCTCGGGGGCCTGGTCGATGATCGAGACCTGGTGGCCGCGTTCCTCCAGGGAGTTCGCCAGCGTCGACCCGACACGGCCGCAGCCGAGAATCACCACGTGCACCGGTGGTTCCTCCTCTCGCGGCACCGACGCTACACGTCGGCGCTGCCTAGCATCGGGCGTCATGACCAGCCCGGCCGTGGATCGCCCAGGGGAGGTGGTCGAGCTCGGGATCGGGCCGGTCGCCCACGGGGGCCACTGCGTGGCGCGCCTGCACGGCCGGGTGGTGTTCGTCCGGCACGCCCTGCCGGGCGAGGTGGTGCTGGCTCGGCTCACCGAGGTCGCGGCCGAGGCCAGGTTCTGGCGCGCGGACGCCCTGGAGGTGCTCGGTCCGCCATCGCCGCTGCGGGTGCCGCCGCGCTGCCCCGTCAGTGGCCCCGGCGGCTGCGGCGGGTGCGACTGGCAGCACGTGTCGGCCGCCGGCCAGCGCGGGCTCAAGGCACTGGTGGTCGCCGAGCAGCTGCTCCGGCTGGCCGGCGTGGACGTCGCGGCCCTCGGTGGCCTGCAGGTGGAGCCGGTGCCGGGCGACGTGGATGGCTTGGGCTGGCGGACCCGGGTGCGGCTGGCCGTGGGTCCGGACGGGCGAGCGGGCCTGCGCGCGCACCGGTCCCGCCGGGTGGTGCCCTTGTCGGGCTGCCCGCTGGCCCACCCGGCGCTCGACCTCCCCGCAGTGCTGGCCCGGTCCTGGCCACCGGGCAGCGAGGTGCTCGTCGCCGGTGGTGGCGCGGACCAGCGACCGGCCTCGGTGCACCTGGTGACCCGGATCGGCCGACGCGGGCCGGTGCGGGTCGAGCCGGTGGCCGGCCCCCGCCGGCGCCAGGAGCAGGCGGGGGGGCGTGGCTGGCGGGTCGATGCCGCCGGGTTCTGGCAGGTTCAGCCCGGGGCGGCCGACGTGCTCGTGGCGGCCGTGCGCACGGCGCTGCAGCCGGCACCGGGGGAGCGACTGCTCGACCTCTACAGCGGGGTCGGGTTGTTCGCCGGCAGCCTCGCCCCCCTGCTCGGCCCACGGGGGGAGGCAGTGGCCGTGGAGGCCGACCCCCGGGCCGTCAAAGACGCCCGGCGAAACCTGCACGACCTGCCGCAGGTACGGCTCGTGGCCGCGGACGTGGCGCGCTGGCTGGGCCACCGCCAGGATCCGGTCGACCTCGTCGTGCTCGACCCACCGCGCCGTGGCGCTGGCGCCGACGTGTGCGCACGGGTCGCGGCGTGCCGTCCCCGAGCGATCGCCTACGTCGCCTGCGACCCCGCCGGCCTGGCCCGCGACGTCGCGGTGCTGGCCAGGCACGACTACCGGCTGGTGGGCCTGCGCGTGTTCGACCTCTTCCCGTGCACGCACCATGTGGAGTGCGTCGCAACGCTGGAACCCCTCGGCGCGACCTCGCTGGGCGTGGTCGGATAGCGCTGGCCGTACGGTTGCCGGTCGGACGCACCGGCCGTAGATTTATCTTGACATCAAGATAAGTCATCCCGGACGCAGAGTCCCGTCGGACGAAGGAGCAGCAGTGACGCTCGACAGCCTGGGTGCCCGCGACACGCTCACGGTCGGTGAGCGCCGCTACCAGTTCGTCCGGCTGGCGGCAGCCGGCGACGTGTCCCGGCTGCCGTTCAGCCTCAAGGTGCTGCTCGAGAACCTGCTGCGCACCGAGGACGGGGCGAACGTCACGGTCCAGGACATCGGCGCGCTGGTGGGCTGGGACCCGCAGGCGGAGCCGTCCGTGGAGCTCCAGTTCACCCCGGCGCGGGTGATCATGCAGGATTTCACCGGGGTGCCCGCCGTCGTCGACCTGGCCACGATGCGTGAGGCGATGGCAGCCCTCGGCGGGGATCCGGCCGCGATCAACCCGCTGGTGCCGGCCGAGCTGGTCATCGACCACTCCGTCATCGCCGACCTGTTCGGCACCCCGGACGCGTTCGAGCGCAACGTCGAGCTGGAGTACGAGCGCAACCGCGAGCGCTACCAGTTCCTGCGCTGGGGCCAGACCGCGTTCGACGAGTTCAAGGTCGTACCGCCGGGCACCGGCATCGTCCACCAGGTGAACATCGAGCACCTGGCCCGGGTGGTCATGCAGCGCGGCGCCCCCGGCGAGGCGCCATGGGCCTACCCGGACACCTGTGTCGGCACCGACTCGCACACGACCATGGTCAACGGCCTCGGCGTGGTCGGTTGGGGCGTCGGCGGCATCGAGGCCGAGGCCGCCATGCTGGGCCAGCCGGTGAGCATGCTGATCCCGCGGGTGGTCGGCTTCAAGCTGTCCGGTGAGCTGCCCGAGGGTGCCACCGCCACCGACCTCGTCCTGACGATCACCGAGATGCTGCGCCGGCACGGCGTGGTCGGCAAGTTCGTGGAGTTCTACGGCCCCGGGGTCGCAGCGGTGCCGCTGGCCAACCGCGCCACCATCGGCAACATGAGCCCCGAGTACGGCTCGACCATCGCGGTCTTCCCCATCGACGAGGAGACGCTGCGCTACCTGCGGCTCACCGGGCGGCCCGAGGACCAGGTGGCACTGGTCGAGGCGTATGCGAAGGAGCAGGGCCTGTGGCACGCTGCCGAGCACGAGCCGGTCTACTCCGAGTACCTCGAGCTCGACCTCGGCACGGTGGTGCCGAGCATCGCGGGCCCGAAGCGTCCGCAGGACCGCATCGAGCTCGCCTCCGCCGCCGCCGCGTTCGCGCAGGCCGTCGTGGACTACGTCGACGCCGACGAGCACGGGCCCGAGTCGGCGCTGGACGAGGGCCTGGCTGAGAGCTTCCCCGCCAGCGACCCGGTAGCCGTCGAGGCGGGCGAGCCCGCGCCGGCGTTGCCGCACCACAGCGCGGTCGTGGCCGCGCAGGGCCGACCGAGCCGACCCACGCCGGTGACCCTCGACGACGGCACCTCGTTCGTGCTCGACCACGGTGCCGTCGTCATCGCCGCGATCACCTCGTGCACGAACACGTCGAACCCGTCGGTGATGCTCGGCGCGGCGCTGCTGGCTAGGAACGCGGTCGAGCGTGGCCTGACCCGGCGCCCGTGGGTGAAGACGACGCTGGCGCCCGGCTCGAAGGTGGTCATGGACTACTACGAGCGCGCTGGTCTGCTGCCGTACCTGGAGAAGCTCGGCTTCCACCTCGTCGGCTACGGATGCACCACCTGCATCGGCAACTCCGGGCCGCTGCCGGCCGAGATCTCCGAGGCGATCGGCGTCAACGAGCTCGCGGTCGCGGCGGTGCTGTCGGGCAACCGCAACTTCGAGGGCCGGATCAACCCGGACGTGACGATGAACTACCTGGCCAGCCCGCCGCTGGTGGTGGCCTATGCCCTGGCCGGTTCGATGGCGCTGGACATCACCAGCGAGCCGCTGGGCACCGGAACCGATGGCGAGCCGGTCTACCTGCGCGACATCTGGCCAACGCCCCAGGAGATCCAGGCGACCATCGAGGCCTCCATCGGAGGCGAGATGTACGCCGACCGGTACGCGCAGGTGTTCGCCGGGGACGACCGCTGGCGCACGCTGCCCACGCCGACGGGGCAGACGTTCGCCTGGGACCCGGGCTCGACGTATGTCCGCAAGCCCCCGTACTTCGACGGGATGGGCCTGCAGCCGGCGCCGGTGCGCGACATCACCGGCGCCCGGGTGCTGGCGAAGCTCGGCGACTCGGTGACCACCGACCACATCTCCCCCGCGGGGTCGATCAAGGCCGACAGCCCTGCCGGCCGGTACCTGGCCGAGCACGAGGTGGACCGACGCGACTTCAACTCCTACGGGTCCCGGCGCGGCAACCACGAGGTGATGATCCGCGGCACGTTCGCCAACATCCGGCTGCGCAACCAGGTCGCCCCGGGGACCGAGGGCGGTTTCACCCGTGACTTCACCGCCGCCGCCGACCCGGCCCAGGCACCGGTCACCACGATCTACGAGGCGTCGGTGGCCTACCAGCGGGCGGGTGTGCCGCTGCTGGTGCTGGCCGGCGCCGAGTACGGCTCCGGCTCGTCGCGGGACTGGGCCGCCAAGGGCACCGCGCTGCTCGGGGTGAGGGCCGTCATCGCGGTGAGCTACGAGCGGATCCACCGGTCGAACCTCATCGGCATGGGCGTGCTGCCGCTGCAGTTCCCCACCGGCCAGACCGCCGAGTCGCTCGGGCTGACCGGCGAGGAGGTCTTCTCCATCGCCGGCATCGAGGCTCTCGGCTCCGGGGTCACGCCCCGCACGGTGAGCGTCGAGGCGATCGGTTCGGACGGCACGGCGGTGACCTTCGAGGCGCTCGTGCGCATCGACACCCCAGGTGAGGCGGACTACTACCGCAACGGCGGGATCATGCCGTTCGTGCTGCGCCAGCTGCTGGCGGCCGCGCGCTGAGCCCGCCCGGGGGGCTGCCACCGGTGTGGCCGGACGGGCTGCCGCCGCCGGACGCCCCCGGCTGGCAGGACGCGGCGGCGCGCTGGCTGCTCGACCACTGCCCGCCCGAGTACCGCCGGCACGAGGTGCTGCGCCGGCACCCGGTGGTCCTCGCCCGCTTCACCCGCTGGCACGTCGCGGCCGGTATCGACGGGCACACCCGGGCGTTGGGGCTGGTGCGGGCCGAGCTCGGCACAGCCGTCCCGCCGCAGGCCGTCGAGGCCGCCGTCGTCGTGCTCGAGCGGGAACGGCAGCGCCTGCAGGCCCTGCTGCCCCGGGTGAGCGCCGTGGACGCGGCGTTGCGCGGGGTCCGGCCCCGGCCCCGGCTCTGACCGCACCGGCACCGGCCGCCCTGCTCCGACGGGGCGACGAGGGACGCCCGCACCTACACTTGCGCGCGTGCCCGTCCTGGACCGCATCGCGAGCCCGCGTGACCTGCGCCGGCTCAGCGACGCCGAGCTGAGCGACCTCGCTGCTGAGATCCGCGCGGCCCTCGTCGCGGCGGTGTCGCGTACCGGTGGGCACCTCGGTCCGAACCTCGGGGTCGTCGAGCTGACCCTCGCCCTGCACCGGGTGTTCGACTCCCCGCACGACCCGATCGTCTTCGACACCGGCCACCAGGCCTACGTGCACAAGATGGTCACCGGGCGGCGGTCGGGCTTCGACCACCTGCGTCAGGCCGGGGGGTTGTCGGGCTACCCGTCCCGCAGCGAGAGCGCGCACGACTGGGTGGAGAACTCGCACGCCTCCACTGCTCTGTCCTACGCCGAGGGGCTGGCGAAGGGGTTCCTGCTGCAGGGGGAGACCGACCGGCACGTGGTCGCCGTGGTCGGGGACGGGGCGCTGACAGGCGGGATGGCCTGGGAGGCGCTGAACAACATCGCCGCCCAGCCCGACCTGCCGGTCGTCATCGTCGTCAACGACAACGGCCGGTCGTACTCGCCGACGGTCGGGGGGCTCGCGCAGTACCTGGACTCGCTGCGGACCAACCCCGGCTACGAGTGGGCGCTGACCATGGTGCGCACCGTGCTGACCCACACCCCGCTGGTGGGCCCGGCGGTGTACGAGGCCCTGCACGGGGTGAAGAAGGGCGTCAAGGACGTGCTGGCGCCGCAGGGCATGTTCGAGGACCTCGGGCTGAAGTACCTCGGCCCGGTCGACGGCCACGACCGGCCGGACGTCGAGCACGCACTGCGCGCAGCCCGACGGTTCGCCGGCCCGGTCATCGTGCACGTCGTCACCGAGAAGGGACGCGGGTACGAGCGCGCCGAGCAGGACCAGGCCGATCTCATGCACGGGCCGGGACCCTTCGACCCGGACACCGGCCTGCCGACCTCCCCGCCCACGACCACCTGGACCAGCGTGTTCTCCGCCGAGATGGTGCGGCTCGGCCGAGCCCGCACCGACGTGGTGGCGATCACGGCCGCGATGCTGCAGCCCACCGGGCTCAAGGCCTTCGCCGAGGCCTACCCCACCCGCTGCTTCGACGTCGGCATCGCCGAGCAGCACGCGGTGACCTCGGCCGCGGGGTTGGCGATGACCGGGCTGCACCCGGTGGTCGCCGTCTACGCGACGTTCCTGAACCGGGCGTTCGACCAGGTGCTCATGGACGTTGCCCTGCACCGGCTGCCGGTCACCTTCGTGCTCGACCGGGCCGGCGTGACCGGCGACGACGGGGCGTCGCACAACGGGATGTGGGACGCCTCGCTGCTGCAGCTGGTACCCGGGATGCGGCTGGCCGCCCCGCGCGACGCCGCCACCCTGCGCGAGGTGCTGGCCGAGGCGCTCGACGTCAGCGACGGTCCGACCGCCGTGCGGTTCCCCAAGGGGACCGTCCCCGACGACGTCCCGGCGCTGCACCGGGTCGGTGGCTGCGACGTGCTGGTGCGCGACGGGGCCGAGGACGTCCTGGTGGTCGCTGTCGGCCCGATGGCCGGCCTCGGGGTGGAGGTGGCGCAACGGCTGGCCGCCCAGGGCATCGGCGTCACCGTCCTCGACCCGCGGTGGGTGCTGCCGGTCGACCCGGAACTGGTGGACCTGGCGCGTCGGCACCGGTTCGTCCTCACCGTGGAGGACAACGGCCGCGTCGGCGGCGTGGGCGCGCGGGTCGCGCAGGCGCTGCGGGACGCGGGTGTGCGCACGCCGTTGCGGGACGCGGGGATCCCCCAGGAGTTCCTCGAGCAGGGCAAGCGGGCGGCGCTGCTGTCGGCCATGGGACTGACCGCACAGAACCTCGCCCGGCTGGCCGTCGAGGAGATCGCCGGACTGGAACCGTCCAGCCCGGCCTCGCTGGCCCAGCCGTAGCGCCCCGGTCGCCGGTGCCGTCGGCCCCGACGAGCAGCTACCGGCGCAGCAGCGCGACCCTTCCGCGGGCGACCAGCCAGCGGACCGGCTCGACCCGCAGCAGCCAGGCCGCGACGACGTAGCAGCCGGCGGCGACCGCGGTCCCGGCCGCCAGCACGACCACGCCCAGCACCGCGGAGCCCTCCCACTGGGCCTGCGTCTGCTGGGCCAGGTAGTGCACGGCCAGGGCGCCGGGCGCTGCCGCCAGGACGACCACGCACAGGTAGCCGATCAACCGCGCCCCCCCGATCGACCCGATCCGATGGCCGATCAGCAGCGACGTCACCACCGCACCCGCCAGCAGGGCGGTCGACCATGACCCGGCGAGGACCGGGGAGACGTAGACCGGGTCCACCCTCGGGATCGCGACGACAGCCAGCCCGATCTGGACGGTCGCGATGACGGCCTGGACGAGGGCCGGGGTGCGGGTGTCCTCCTGCGCATTGAAGGCGCGCTGGACCATGAAGGTGACGGTGAACCCGATCAGTCCGGGGACGAAGGCCGCGATCGTGACGGCGACGAGGTCGACGTCGTCGCTGGCGGCGCCGTAGCCGAACAGGACTCGGGCGACGGGCGCGGCCAGCGCCACCAGTAGCGCGGCGAAGGGCACGATCACGGCCAGGGCGGAACGCAGCGCGGCCGAGACACGCTCGCGCAGCACGTCGAGGCGCCCGGCGGCGGCGTCCCGGCTCAGCCCTGGCAGCATCGCGGTGGCCAGCGACACGGTGATGATCGAGTGCGGGACCATGATGATGAGGAACGCGCTGTTGTAGACGGCCAGGCCGGAGGCCCGGTCGACGTCGGCCACCACCGTGCTGGCCGTGGCGGAGGTGGCGAGCCGGACGACGATGAGCTGGGTGGCCTGCAGGATCGCGATGAGCACGAGGGTCCAGGAGGCCAGCCGGAACGCCGTGCCGAGGCCGACCCCACGCAGGTCGGTGCGCAGCCGCAGCCGCAACCCGGTGCGGTGCAGCACCGGAAGCAGGACCAGGGCCTGTGCGGCGATGCCTAGCGTCGAGCCCAGCGCGAACCAGGTCGCCTCGGCCCGGGTGAAGGTGCCGGCGTCCGGGTCCAGCGGCCCCATCACCAGGAGGAACCCACCGAACACCGCGATGGCGATGACGTTGTTGAGGATGGGGGCGAACATCATGGGACCGAACCGGCCCCGGGCGTTGAGTACCTGTCCCAGCAGGGTGTACAGGCCGTAGAAGAAGACCTCCAGCAGCATGAACCGGGCGAAGTAGACGATCGTGTCGAGCTGTGGTGCCAGCGCCGGGTCCTGGTACGCCGAGCCGGTGTAGAGCCTGATCACCCAGGGGGCGGCGAGCACGAGCACAGCCGTGGCGACGCCGAGCACCAGCAGCACGGCGCTGGCCAGCCGCTGCGTGTAGGCCTGGCCACCATCGGCGTCACGCCCCATCGCCCGCACGATCTGTGGCACGAGGACGGCGTTGAGCACGCCGCCGGCGACGATGGCGTAGAGAGCAGCCGGGATCGCGTCCGCGACGGCGAACATGTCGGCGGTGAGCGCCAGGCCGAGGGTGGCAGCGATGACGGCGGCACGGATGAAGCCGGTCGCCCGGGAGAGCACGGTTCCTAGCGCCATCACCGACGCTGCCCGCCCCACCCGGTCCCGGTCGCCGGGGACAGCGCTCATCCGGCTAGGCCCACGGGGGGAGGTCGACACGCCGGTGACGTGTGCGGATCACCGGCCACGTATCAGGACGATACATCAACACGATAGACTGAAGGCTCACCACCACCACGGTTCAGGGCCTCTCCGGCACCGACCGCACCACCGACGACCCGACAGGTAGTCCTGCCCAGATGAGTCGACACGCGCAGAGCCCGGGCTCCCGCACGCCCCGACGCCCCTGGTGGAAGCGCATCCTGCGGTGGGGGTTGGCCGCGGCCGGTGCCGCCCTGGCGCTCGTCGCCGTCGCCTTCCTCATCCTGTACCTCCGGCTCGACGTGCCCGAACCCAACGACTTCGCCACCAGCGAGACGACGATCATCTACTACGCGGACGGGCAGACCGAGCTCGGCCGCTTCAGCACCCAGAACCGCGTGTCGGTGCCCCTCGAGCAGATCCCCGATCACGTCCAGAAGGCCGTGCTGGCCGCAGAGGACCGGACGTTCTACGAGAACCAGGGCATCTCGATCCCCGGCATCGCCCGCGCGCTGTGGAACAACCTCACCGGCGGGACGACCCAGGGTGGCTCGACGATCACCCAGCAGTACATCAAGAACTACTACCTCACCCAGGACCAGACGTACGTCCGCAAGATCGAGGAGATCATCCTCGCGCTCAAGATCGACCGCACCATGGCCAAGGACCAGATCCTCGAGGACTACCTGAACACGGTGTACTTCGGTCGCGGTGCGTACGGGGTGCAGACCGGTGCCCAGGCCTGGTTCGGGCTCGACGTGTCCGCCGTGGACGTCAGCCAGGGGGCCGTGCTGGCATCGGTGCTCCAGGCGCCCAGCAACCTCGACCCGACGTCGGGACCCGAGGCCGCCGCCCGCCTGGACGCGAGGTTCGACTACGTCATCGACGGCATGGTCGAGATGGGCTGGCTGTCGCAGGAGGAGGCAGCAACGGCTGCGCTGCCCCCGATCCCGCCACCGCCGAGCGACAACCAGCTCGGCGGCACGGACGGGTACCTGCTGGCCGAGGTCAAGGCCGAGCTGCTGCGCCTCGGCTACACCGAGCAGGAGATCGACAGCGGCGGGCTGCGGGTCCAGACGACGTTCGACGTCCAGGCTCAGCAGGCCGCCGTGGCCGCCATCGCGGCCGAGGTGCCCACCGACACCGTGGACGTCCACGTCGGCCTGGTCGCCGTCGACCCACGCACCGGTGCCGTGCGCGCCATGTACGGCGGGAACGACTACATCGAACGCCCCCTCAACGACGCCACCCAGGCCTACGTCCCGGGTGGGTCGACCTTCAAGCCGTTCGCGCTGGCGGCCGCGCTCGAGGACGGCGTGTCGCTGGACAGCCGGTTCGCCGGCAACTCCCCGTACACCATCCCCGGCGACACCAGCGCGACCAACAAGATCCGCAACGCGGGGGACGCGGACTACGGGGAGCTCATCGACCTGTGGAAGGCGACCGCCTCCTCGGTGAACTCCGCGTTCGTCGACCTCACCGTGACGATCGGACCCGACCTGGTCTACGACGCCGCCGTTCGCACCGGCATCCCCGAGACCCTGCCCAACGGCCAGCCGAGCGGGCTGGAGGCGAACGCCCGAGTCCCGCTGGGATCGACCAGCGTGAGCGCCTTGCAGGTCACCTCGGCCTACGCCACCTTCGCCGCCGAGGGCGCCCGCAACGAGCCCTACGCCGTGCAGGCGGTCCGGGACCGGTTCGGGGCGCTGGACTACGAGGCCTCGGTGAGCCCCAGCGCGGTCATGGACCCGTTGGTGACCAACGACGTGACCGCCGCCCTGCAGGGCGTGGTCACCGACGGCACCGGCCGGGAGGCACAACGGCTCGGACGCCCGGTCGCGGCGAAGACCGGGACGTCGGGCGACACCACGGTGAACCCGTCCCTGTGGTTCGTCGGCTACACCCCCGACCTCGTCGCCGGTGTCACGTTCTACCGCGCCGAGGGACGACCGACCGACGACCTCGGCGGGGAAGGGGGGTTGGACACCGTCTCCTCCGGCGCCTACCCGGCCCGCACCTGGACCACCTTCATGGAGGGCGCGCTGGCCGGCACACCCGTGTCGTCGTTCCCGCCGGCGGCCGGGGTCGGCTCGCCCGTGCGTCCCTCTCCGACGCAGACCGAGGCCCCAGCGACGCCGGCCCCGACCCCGGTGCCGACCCCGGTGCCGACCCCGGTGCCCACGCCGGTACCCACCCCGGCGCCCACCCCGGCGCCGACGCCGGCGCCGACGCCGGTGCCGACGCACGCGC